>Ga0082335_1000957_pt1 | contig 67136 bp, 82 predicted proteins | sample Subgrocontami58m_FD_72375 | JGI IMG/M metagenome (GOLD analysis project Ga0082335, IMG submission 72375) | Subsurface groundwater microbial communities from S. Glens Falls, New York, USA - GMW37 contaminated, 5.8 m (SPADES assembly) (version 2) ... | reverse complement strand
CCGCCACTGCACTAAGCCATTCTGGAGAGGGGACAATGGACTTCCAACTTCACGATACGGCGGAGCAGATTGCGTTCCGGAAGGAAGTGCGCGCCTGGCTCGAAGCAAATATCCCGAAGGAGTTTGAGGACTCCGTACCTACGGACATGCTCAACTGCACTGAAGAGCAATTCCTGTGGGCGCGTGACTTCGAACGAAAACTTGGCGTCGCGGGATGGTTTGCTCCCACGATGCCAAAGGAGTACGGTGGCGGCGGACTTTCCCTTGACCAATCTATTGTCCTGGCGGAAGAGATCGGCGCGCATAATCTCCCGGCCACGGGCAATGTCGGATATCGGCTCTTCTCGCACGCGATGCTTGCTTGGGGCTCTGAGGAGCAGAAGAGAAGGTTTCTGACCCCGATTCTCCGTGGTGAGGTGTGTGTGTGGCAGCTCTTTACCGAGCCCGAAGCAGGCTCGGATCTTGCTTCACTGAAGACCCGGGCAGTCGAGGATGGCGATGACTTTGTCATCAACGGCAACAAGATATTTGTGGGCGAGAAATTCCATACCGACTACTTTTACGCGCTGGCAGTAACGGACCCCACCGCCCCGCGCCATAACAATATGGGGGCATTCTTGATCCCCGCAAATCTTCCCGGGATCACCATTGACCGATTAGACCTCATCGCCGGCGGCGGGAAGCGCGCGGTCTTCTTTGAGGACACCAGGGTGCCGAGGGAATACCTCATAGGCGGGAAAACGCAGGGGTGGTGGGTCGCCAACTCCACTTTGGAGGTGGAGCATGGTGGAGGAGGGCGCGCGGTTCCCCGCAACCACACGATTGATGCGTTGATTGCCTATGCTAAGCAAACCATCCGTCGTGGCCAGCCGTTGATCCGAGACCCGCTCATGCAGCGGAGAATTGTGGACGCATACATCAATGCCCACATAGGACGCCTGCTGAACATGAGGAACTTCTGGATGCGTGAGAACGGCATACAGGGTGGTCACGAGGGGTCTCAGGCGTCGCTGCACGGAAAGACCTCCTCGCCCGAGCTCGCGCGAGCGGTGCGGGAGACTTTGGGGCCGTGGGCGCTCATTGACGACCCTGAGTTAGCTCCTGCGCGGGGCGAATTTGAGCATCAGCAGAGAAGCAGCATCCTCACCTCTCCGGGTGGCACGCCGAACATTCAGAAGCTGATCATGGCTCGAAGAATTGGGATGAGCCGCACGCCGCTGGAGCAGCAGGGGTCACGGGATGTGAAACCCCCTCAAACCACCAAGACGGACAGCTAGCTCCAAGAGCCGTTCAGGCACAGAGATGTTAGGGCAAGCTCTTGAGGGCATTGTCGTTCTGGACCTCACTGACAGGATTGCTGGGGCTTATTGCACCAAGCTGCTTGCCGATGCCGGTGCAACTGTCATAAAGGTCGAGCCGCCCGATGGCGATCCGGTGCGCAGGTTCGGCCCCTTTCAAGAAGACATCCCGGATCCTGAACGCAGCGCCACCTTCCTCTCCCTCAACACGAACAAGAAGAGTGTTACTTTGGACACGGACACAGTGAGCGGGCGGGACCTGCTTCAGAGATTGATGGAGCAGAGTCAGGTCCTCATTGAGTCTTTCATGCCGCGGCGGTCGGAAAAGCTGGGATTGGGGGCAGCTGAGCTGCATGCTACGCGCCCAGAGTTGGTAATCACGTCCATTACACCCTTTGGCCATCACGGTCCTTACCGTGACTACAAGGGATACGATCTGAATCTGCAGGCACTGAGCGGGGTCCTCTATGCAAATGGCGAGCCGGAGCGGGAGCCGATGCGCTTGCCAGGCGCTCAGGCCGAGTTCTTGGGTGGAGCGCATGCCGCGGTTGCCACTACTGCCGCGGTGCTGGCGGCTGAAGTATCCGGGTCCGGGCAGTACGTGGACTGCCCGATCATGGAGGCGGCGGGGGCCATCTTGGCTACCCGTTACCTGGCATATTTCTACAAACACGAGGTGTCCCTTCGCCGGGGAAACGGAAGAGCCACCTGGGGTATCTATCCCTGTGAAGATGGCTACATCAGCCTGAACGTCTACTCCAACACCGACGAGTGGGACAGATTCAAGGCATGGGTGCAGATCCCTGAGTTGGACGACGAGCGGTTTGCGACGGCTCAAGGACGGCGCACGAATGCGGATGAACTCGAGGTGCTATTGCTCCAGTTTTATATGAAAAATACAAAGGCGCATCTGTACCAGGATGGTCAACGACATCGGATCGCCGTCGGCCTTGGCGCGACCATGCATGACCTCCAGAAGTCAGCCCAACTGGCTTCGCGAGAGTTCTTTATCACAATTGACCATCCACGGACTGGACCACTCGTGTACCCGGGCGCTCCATTCAAAATGAGTGGGACGCCGCACCGGGCGGGACGCGCGCCCATCCTTGGGGAGCATAACCAGGAGGTGTACGGGGGGATGCTGGGTCTCAGCGTAGACGATTTGACGCGACTTCGGGAGTCGGCAGCAATCTGATGAGCCTGAACGCGCGCAACCGGAAGGAGGCGCAACTCCTGCCTCTGAGCGGAGTTCGCATCCTCGATTTGACACAGATGTTGGCGGGTCCTTACGCGGCCCGGCACCTTGCGGACCTGGGAGCAGAGCTGATCAAAATAGAATCATGCGATCGCTACGATCCTACGCGAGGGCCCGTACGAGGGGATCCTGGCGCTCGTTCTTATCCGGATAACGAGCCGGGAGAAAGACCGTGGAATCGTTCCCATTACAACGAGATGCAGAGGAATAAGCTTGGCGTGACAATCGCACTCAATCGCCAAGCTGGGGTCGATGTGTTCAAGATGCTGCTGCGAGTCAGCGATGTCGTCATCGAGAACTTCAGCACAAGGGTCATGAAGAACTTGGGGTTAAGCTACGAGACCCTTAGTCAGGTAAAGTCTGACATCATCATGTGTTCGATGCCGGCACTCGGAACGACGGGCCCGGAGCGAGACAACGTTTGTTACGGCACTACCATGGAGATGCTTTCAGGAATGACCGAACTCATGGGCTACACCGATGGCCTTCCTATGATGACGGGCTTGACCTATGGAGATACTGTGGCGGGAGTGCACGCTGCGTTCGCAATCCTTGTGGCGCTCAGACATAAGCGACGGACCGGAGAAGGCCAGTACATTGACCTCTCCCAGTTGGAGACGATGACCCAGTTCCTGGCGCCCCAAATTCTCGGATACAGCATGAACCATCGTCAGCCGGCGCGCCTCGGCAATCGCCATAGCTCGTATGCTCCTCACGGCATCTATCCCACCAGTCGGCCGGAAGTCTGGATCTCCATTGCTGTCACCGACGATGAGGAATGGCAGGCGCTGTGCAAGGTCATTGGAAATCCTGGCCTCGCAGATGACACCAGGTTCAGGTCACTGTTGGAGCGGTACGCCCACCAAGACGAGTTGGACACGATTATCAGCGAGTGGACGAGCCAATATGATCCCTACCATGCGCAAGATCTGCTCCAACGCGCGGGCGTTGCTGCAGGCGTGGTCAATTCGACCGGAACCTTGTGTGACGAGGACCCACACCTGGCAAGCGCAAACTTCTTCCAGAGCGTGACCCATGCAGAAGCCGGCACCTACCCAAATCCGTCGGCGCCCTGGATATTCAATGGACGGAGACTGCCCATTCGGAAGGCACCACCGCTCCTGGGCGAGGATAATGGGTACGTCTTTTCCAGCATTCTGGGCCTCACAACCGACCAGTTTGCGGCGCTAGAGCACAACGGCGTAATAGGGACGATGCCAGCGATGGCGCCGTCGCTTGGGACCTCATGAGCTTCTCAACGTTAGGTATCCGCAGCAGGGCGGCGTTCGTTCTGAGAGAAGGGGCGTAAGATGCGGACGTATGTGCTGCGTCGCTCATTGCTTGCGATTCCGACGCTGCTGCTGTCCAGCTTGCTCATATTCAGCATCATGCGCGTGTTGCCGGGAGACATCATTTACACGGTTCTCGGCGATACGCTGGTGAATGTGCCGCAATCAGAGATAGAAGCGCTCAAGAAGGAAGTCGGTCTGGATAAACCGCTGTATGAGCAATACGTCACCTGGATAGCAGCCGCCATGAAGGGCGACCTCGGGAAATCGCTGCGATACCGACAACCAGTGAGCGACATGATCGCGTCGAGGCTGCCGGTTACCCTTGAGCTGGGCGTCTTGGCCCTACTGCTCTCGGTCATTGTTGGGATTCCTGTCGGCGTTCTGGCAGCCCTAAGACAGGACACGCTCGCGGATTATGCATTCCGGGGTTTTGCCATCGCAAATCTGTCCGTTCCGAGTTTTTGGCTGGCGACCCTGGTCGTCGTCCTCCCCGCGATCTGGTTTCGTTACACTCCCCCCCTTGCTTATGTCTCGTTTTTCGACAATCCTATCGAGAACCTGAAGCTCCTTATCGCTCCCGCCATCATTCTAGGACTCGCAACATCCGCGACGAAGGTACGGATGACCCGCGCCATGATGCTGGAAGTCATGCGGAATGACTACATAAGGACCGCATGGGCAAAGGGCCTCCCTGAACGAGTGATTATCTATAGGCATGCGCTAAAAAATGCGCTTATTCCAGTGATCACGCTGTTTGGTCTCCAAGTGACAGCTATCCTGGGAGGCACAGTGATCATGGAATCGGTATTTTCCCTTCCTGGCATGGGGCGTCTCTTGATTGAGGCAATTACCTACCGTGACTACACGGTAGTTCAGGGCATCGCGTTACTCATCGTAGTTTGGGTTGTCATCACCAATCTTCTCGTCGACCTCAGTTATGGGTTTCTTGACCCAAGAGTTCGGTTCAGGTAAAGCGGAGGCTCGACATGGCTCAGCAAAAACCAACTGCCGCGTTGCCTTCTTCGGGTCTGGGGTTAAGCGGCATTGCTCGTGCACAAAGACGGTTTCCGATCTGGCTAGAGCCGTACATCGACCTGGTTCAACATAAACCTCTGGCGACTTTTGGTGGGGCCGTGATGCTCATCATGCTGTTCGTCGCCCTTTTCGCTGACGTTCTTGCTCCGTACGATCCCGTGGAACCAAACATGGCTGCGCGTTTACGAGCCCCAGACAGCAGCCATCTCCTGGGCACTGATCAGCTCGGGCGAGATGAGCTCAGCAGGATTATCTATGGGGCCCAGATATCGCTGTTCGTAGGACTCGGCGCAGTACTCATAGGAACCAGTGGCGCCACAATCATCGGTGGCGTGAGCGGATATTTTGGAGGGAAGGTGGATACAGCGGTCCAAAGAGTCGTCGACGCAGTGCTGGCAATGCCCGCGCTGATACTTCTTTTGGCGATCGTCTCAGTTCTTGGTCCCAGCCTGCTCAACATTGTCATAGCACTGAGTTTCCGCGCCGCGATTGGCGAAAGCAGAACCATTCGCGGCGCAGTCATAGGCATTAAGGAGAACCAGTACGTAGACGCCGCGCGGGCTATTGGCAGCAGCAACCTTCACATTCTTGTGCACTATATCCTGCCCAACGTGACCGCTCCGATCATGGTCCTCGCCAGCGTCAGCTTGGGTGGCGCTATCCTCGCGGAGGCGTCATTGAGCTTTCTGGGTTTCGGAGTGCCGCCCCCAGCCCCATCGTGGGGCGGGATGCTAAGCCTTGAAGGTCGCCGGTTCATGATTGTAGCCCCCTGGCTTGCTATTGCGCCAGGGTTGTCTTTGTCGCTGGTGGTTTTCGGCATCAACGTATTGGGCGATGGCCTACGTGATGTCCTTGATCCCAGGTTGAGGGGGACACGGGGTTGACGGTATGAGGTTTTGCCGCATCACAATTCTAATCTTAAGGAGGGGGTTATGAAAGGACTAACAGCATTTGCTGTGTTATTAATTTTGGGGCTTGTTGCTGCGGGATGTTCACAGCAGGCATCATCCCCCACGACAGAGCCGGTGACGAAGGAGCCGAAGCGGGGTGGGATGATTACGATTTCCATGCCCCAGGCGTGGAGCAACACCGACCCGCAGATGCAGCAACTGCCAAACGGATGGCCCTCGGTTGCAGCTTACCTCTTGAGGACCCACCCAGTAACGACGGAAGTTGTTCCAGACGTAATTGAGAAGTGGGAGTTCTCTGCTGATGGGAAAGAACTGACCCTGCATGTACGGAAGGGCGTGAAGTTCTTTAACATGCCCCCGGCCAACGGCCGCGAAGTGGAGGCAAAGGACATCGTTTATACGCTCAAGAGCTTGTCTGGCCAACTCTACCCCGATCTCCCGCCAGTGCGGTTCCCACGTAAGTCCGCAGTCGAACAGATGACGAATGCGGTTGAGGTTGACAAGAACACCGTAAAGGTAACCTTATCAACACCCTCGTCTACCTTCCTTCAAGGGCTTGCCGACTATCGAGCCGCAATTGTGATTCCTGAGGGCATCCGCGAATCCTTCGGCGATGTCCAATCACTCGGCACGCCGCGAGTGCAGAACTACGTGTCGGCCGGACCGTTCATCATGACGAAGCTTGAGAACGGAGTGTCAGTAGAGTACAAGAGGAATCCTGACTACTGGGACACCGGCAAGCCATATCTTGACGGAATCAAAGGGGTGTGGATACCAGATCCCGCAACGGCCATAGCCGCATTCATTAGCGACCAAACAGCATCAAATAGCCTCATCAAGCCGGAAGACAGACAATTGATCTTTTCTCAACGACCAGATGTCAAAGCTATCACGTATCCAGGCGGCGGAAATTGGGGATTCATTGGATTCAATCTGAAGCGCAAGCCCTGGGACGATGTCCGGGTGCGAAAAGCGATTGCGCTCGTAATTAATCATGCGGAGCTTGGGGAGAATTTTATCGGCAACGGCGGTTCACAGTATGGCGATATGAACGGCAAACCGCTCTGGCTTTACCCACCGCCAATACCCTGGTTTTATCCCGAGGCACTCCCGCAACAGGAATTGGCCAAAATGCCCTATTACGAGAACCCCAAGAGTGAGAAGACCCTGAGCGAGGCACGAAAGCTTCTGGCTGATGCTGGATTCCCCAACGGGTTGACCTTCGATTTGCTTGGGGTTCAATTCAGCGCCCTTGGCGGAACCTCGGACAATGTACTTCTGGCGAAAAACCAAATCGAGAAGGGATTGCCCGGTTCAAAGGTGACCGTTAAAATCGTTGAACAACCTGTCTGGACGACGACAGCCGGGAACGCCAACTATGATATTGGCTACTACGGCTACATCCATGACACTACGGCGGTATCCATGATGAAAACTCCTTTCCATTCAAAGGGCGGTCGAAATGTCGCCTTTTATAACAATCCCAGGATGGATCAACTCCTCGACCAAGCCGCTACCGAGCTCGACTTAGAGAAACGCAAGGCCCTTATGCGAAGTGCACAGTTGCTGGCGCTTGAGGAGTTTCCGTACATTGGAATGTACGCGGAGTACGGCCAAGTTGGGGTGCAGCCTTACATTCAGAATTGGCAACCCGCCGCGATAGGTGACGTACAATACCAAAACGTCTGGCTGGATAAGTGACGCTGACTACAGGTTGGTAAAGAAAGGGTCGATAGAGAGGCTCGAAGGTCGCGAGCCTCTCTGCATGTATTGGCGGTCAAATCGCTGTCTGTGACGATCGCACTTGCCAGGATAACGCCTACAGTATAACGTGTTGGGCGCTTACCAAGAGATTTAACTTCCGTCTAACAGGCTGTTGATAAAGGGTCGCCGAAGACCGAAACCTCCCGGAATCCGTGCCTGGCATGATGCGAATTTCGGGGTGAAATCGGGAATTTCAACACCCTGCTAATGCAAGGCAGGTAGACGTGTGCTCCACCTGCCTTGCAAATTCTTTTTTGTCTGTGCCCCGCTGACCAAACTTTCGATGGCTCTCCGTGAGGAGCGTGATGCTTCCTTTTTCTGATAGGCAAAGCCCGTGACACCTGCTTAACCGAGCCGTCAGGATTTTCAGGAAATCCTAGCTAACCCATGAAAAGCTGCCCTCCAAGTAGGAGGTCGCGGGTTCGAATCCCGTCTCCCGCTCCAACCCCTCTTCCCCTCAATTACAGGTTGGTTGTAGGAATGGGAGCGGGGCCCTTTCCCCCGTGTTCGCGGGAGAGTGGTCAGCGAACCCATCTCGGGCGAGGTTTCGACCGCTGTGAAGCCCGCTGCTTCCACCGCCGAGGGCTTGCGGATTAGCTGCATCGATATCATCAGAGCCACCCGAAGGTTGTCGTAGACAACGACGTCCGCCAAATCCGCGACCACATCACTTGGTGCGGTGACCGCCATCTGCTCCTCATTGCCGAAGTGGCCGAACTCGTACTATCGTGTGATGGTGCTGGTCCAATTCTGACCGAGTAGCGGCAAGTCCAACTTATGGTTATCCTGTTATCGAGATGGACGTCCCTCGGCATTCCCCCACTGCTGCCCCCGCCCAGCCCGACGTGGCCGGCGTTATCGCCCCGCCGCCTCTGCTATACGCAACCGGGTTCGTTGCCGGGATGCTCCTTGACCGAGCCCTACCACGGTTGCCGGAGGCGACGTCACGGCGGTGGACCGTCGGCGCACCTCTGGTGGCTGTGGGCATCGGGCTGATTGGGTGGGCGCTGGGAACGATGCACCACAGGGTAACGTCCCCGATGCCAACACAACCGACCACTACGCTGGTCAGGGATGGACCGTTCCGATTTACCCGTAACCCGGCTTATCTCGGCATGACTATGGCCTATACCGGGATCGCGATGATGTCACGCCGATTGGGTCCCCTGGCGACGCTCCCGCGCGTCCTCACGCTGGTCCAATGAGGGGTCGTTAAAAGAGAGGAACGGTACTTGGCGCGTAAGTTTGGGGAGGCCTATCAGCGCTACCTGGCTGCCGTGCCCCAGTGGCTCCGGTTTCTTTAATATCCAAGCCAACCACGATGCAGTCATAGTGTTGACCCTGAACGCCGCGCTATCACGGCTCACCGCCGCGTTCGGCTCCCCAAAAGAGCGTAGGGGGTGCGCCTTCGCCTAGTCTATATTGACAATGATCTGTATAATTATTTCACATAGGTTTATTTGTATGCATAGTAGGGGATTACCGGGAAGCACGCTGGTTGGCCTAGGCCGGGCCATTCGAATCACTGAGCGAATTATTACAAGGTCAGATTGCTCAGCAAAGCCGATCTGGCGACCTGCGAGACCCGCTTGTCACCCCTCCCACCAGTATTTAGGCGCGAACGGTGTCTTTAAGGATAATCCGGTTCTCTCTCCTGAAGGCGGGTCCGAAAAGGCTCGGACGATTCAATGACGACGGGAGGGTACTAAATGCCATCTGAGAACGGCCCGCTCCACGGAATACGAGTGATGGAATGGGCATTGGACTCGCCGGGTTCCTATTGCGGGAAGCTCCTGGCTGATTTTGGGGCAGAGGTCATCAAGATCGAGGAGCCGGGGGGAGACCCGATCCGTCGTTTGGGCCCGTTCCAAGGCGGTAGTCCCCACCCCGAGCGCAGCGCGTATTTTCTCTTCCTCAACACCAACAAACTGGGGATCACCCTCGACCTTCGGAACGCCACTGACCGTCTTTTACTCGATGGGATTTTGCGAGACACTGACATCTTTGTTACCGACTGCCCACTCGCAAAGCTCCGGGAACGGAATCTCGAGTTTAGGGAACTGACCAAGATAAATGCTCAGCTTATCTTCACACCCATCACGCCGTTTGGTTTGACCGGTCCCTACAAAGACTACAAAATCACCGATCTGATCGCTTTTCAGATGAGCGGGTATGGCCACGCCTCTCCCGGCAACGTCGACGACCCTGATGTCGAGAGGCCATTGCGAGGAGGTGGACGCCAGGCCGACTTCGCCGCTGGGACTATTGCGGCGGTCGCCTCTCTCCATGCCCTGTTTATGCGAGACCAGACGGGACGCGGCCAGCAAGTAGACGTCTCACGCCAGCAGGCGCTCGCGGCATACAACGTAGGTTTGACCAGTTACTCCTTCACTGGTCAGGTGCAATCGCGCAGACGCGGTGGCGGGAGCATGCTGTTCCTGTACCCCTGTGCCGACGGGTGGGTCTGTATGGTCTCGTTGCAAGAGGCTCAGTGGCGAACATTCCTTGAAATATTGGGGGGTCCGGAGTGGGGATTGCGTGAGGAATTCCAGGACCGCGAGGCCAGGACGAAGAACCGGGAACTACTGGAACCTCTGGTATTTGAAGCAACGCGCAAATTCACCAAAGAACAACTTGCGCAAACTTGCTTGGCCAGGCGTGTTCCCTGCCAGCCCGTGAACTCGGTTAGTGACGTAGTGAATTCGCGTCAGCTGGCAGCGCGTGAATTCTTCATCAGAGTTCAACATCCGGTCATGGGCGAGGTTACTGTTCCCAGGAACCCGTTGCTTTTCTCTGCCTCACCGCTCTCCATCCGTCGCCCGGCCCCGCTTCAGGGGCAACATACTGCACAGGTTCTTAAAGAAAAGCTCGGTCTCAGCGAGCAGGAGGTAACGAAACACCGTCAAAATTCAGGGCAAAGTCTTTCGCTGAAACCGAACCGTACTCATGCAGTTCAGGCGGCAAAAAATGGCCAGACAAAGCCCGCTTTGGACGGAGTTCGAGTCGCCGATTTTTCATGGGTGCTTGCTGGCCCGCTTTGTACACGCTATCTGGCATCGCTGGGCGCGGAGGTCATCAAGATCGTAAGCCAAGTCCGCCCCGACTCACTTTGGTCAGGTCCCAATAACCTGTACTACTCCAAGAAGAGCATCTCGCTGAATCTCAGCACTCCGGAAGGTCTCGATATAGCCCGTCAGGTCATTGCCGTGAGCGATATCCTCATCGAAAACTTTGGGACCGGAGCTATGGACCGTCTGGGGCTGACATACGAGAATCTCAAGAAGATCAACCCGGGCCTCATCTACGTTTCGTCGTCTGGTTTCGGTCGCACTGGTCCCGCGCGCACTTACGTTGCGTACGGCATGACCATCCAGGCCTATTCCGGCCTCACGCATTTGACAGGGTACCCCGGGGGGCCTCCCCGGGGCGTCAATGCAGCACTGAGCGACCCGATTACGGGCACCACCGCATTGCTGGGCATACTGGCGGCATTGCACCACCGGCGGACAACCGGCGAAGGACAGTATATCGACCTTTCAATGGTGGAGGCTACCGTAGCCCACTTAGCTGAACCGGTATTGGAATATTTAGTCGCCGGAAAATCATTGGCCAGTGTGGGCAACGACGACCCGGCCATGGCGCCTCATGGCGTGTACCGGTGCAAAGACGATGACACTTGGATCGCCGTTGCAGTCGGGAACGACGAGGAGTGGGAGGGGCTTTGCCGCGCAATGGGGAATCCCTCATGGTCCGCTGATCCTCGTTTCGTCCATGCCTCCGGGCGCCATGAGCATCGGCAGGAATTAGACCAACTTGTTGATGCTTGGACGAAGCACGGCGATCGTTTCGAATTGATGCATCTGTTGCAGCGCAACGGCGTGCCTGCAGGACCGATGTACAATTCACGCGACGCAGTAGAAGACCCCCATCTCAATGAGCGTGGCCTCTTTGTCGAGCTTGACGATCCCATTGTGGGTCGCAAGAAGTTCATTGGAGTTCCCTGGCGACTATCGCCCGACAATGAGCTGAACTACCGGCCTGCGCCGGCGCCTGGCCAGGACACCGAATACATCTACAAAGAGGTTCTGGGCATTTCCGACGTCAACTATCAGCGGCTGGTGGAGCAAAAGGTGGCGTATTAGGAGGCACGCCACTCCGAATTTCGTGGTTCTTCCAGATTTATATGTGGCCTGATCGAATATTTGCTACAAATGCTTGGAGGTGCAACATGGCGGCGATGATTCAGCAGGTGGCCCAGACTACGTATCTGCCATTGATATATTTGAGCCTGTGGTTGGTCCTCGTGACAGGATGTGGGACTGCCTCCTCGCCGGGAGGCAGTGATGCACCCGTCCCAGAAAAAGTTGTGGTAGGTTTAGGCGACGATGTGACTTACTTTAGCTCCGTTCGCGCGAGAGGCGGCAGCAATACCTACGTAACCACTAACGTTTATGAAGGCCTCACCAGCAGTGATCCAGACGGCAAAGTCCATCCCGGGCTCGCAGTGTCATGGAAAGTAAGTCCCGACGGCAAGTCCTACGAATTCAAGCTCCGAAAAGGCGTCACGTATGTGAATGGAGACCCGGTGGTGGCTGAAGACGCAGCCTTTGTCTTCGCCAACTCCAAAGACCCCCAGAACGCTCTGAGTTTAAGCGGACAAGCCCACTGGAAGAGCGTTGAGATACTTGACGCAGAAACTGTCAGATACACCCTGGACTTTCCTGACCCTGATTTTCTGAAGTCCATAGGTAGCTCGTTCCAGCACCTCCTCATCCCTAAAAAGTACTACGACCGCATCGGCGGGGAAGAGGGTTTCGAAAAAGCCCCGGTGGGAACGGGACCCTATAAGGTAGTGGACCGCAGAGTCAAAGAGGGCTGGACCCTGGAACGGTATGAAGGATACTGGGGCGAGAAGCCACAGTTTAAGAAAGCAGAGTTCCGTGTCATTCCAGAGGCGTCCACCCGGGCTGCGGCCATGAAGGTAGGGGAGATCGACTTCTCCGCCAACTTCCCGCCATCATTCATGGAAGATCTAGAGAAAACCGGCGGGTTCAAACTGATGAAGAACCCTGCTGGCAATACCATCAGCATCCGCATCAACAAGCTGCGAGAGACGGACCCCGCCACGGGCAAGCCCAACCCCTTCCTGGACAAGCGGGTACGGCAGGCCATGGCTTACTCCATAGACCGGGACGCCATCATCGACAAGGTGCTCAATGGCGTCGGCGACAGAATGGCTATGCTTTTCCCAGGCAACATTGGCTACGATCCGGAGCTCAAGCCGTACCCCTACGACCCCAACAAAGCGAAACAGCTGCTGGCCCAAGCCGGCTATCCCAACGGTTTTGATGCGACATTCTACGGCCTGCTGGGGGAACGCATTCCCCTATCCAAGGAAGTGGGGGAGGCGGTGGCCCAGTACATGACTGCGGTGGGAATACGTACCAAGGTGAACAATGAGGAGTACGCAGCCTGGCTGGCCCGCACTACCAGGCAGCAATCTCAAGGCAAACCCAACGAGCTCTACCCCATGGGTTACGGCATGACCACTGTGGCAGGCGACGGCACGCCCTGGCTTAAGTGGGACATTTTGGCTTGCCACAGCACCAGCATGCAGTGGACATGCGATCCAGAGTTCGACAAGCAGCTCGCACAGCTTAAGACTGAAGGCGATGCGAAGAAGGCCGAAGAACTGGTCAAGGCTATGGCGCGCAGGGCACATGAAGAGCAGTACACCATAATCCTCTATCGCAACGTAGTTGTGTATGCCATGAAGGACCGCCTTGAGTTCACGCCCACTGCTCAAAGCCAATACGTAGAGCTGAGGAATATGCGCTGGAAGTAAGCTGAGTAATTTTACCCATTGATTCCATTCGCTCCCCAACATGACGGAAGCTAAAGTGAAGGAGATACCCGTGGAATTCAAGACCATTCTCTATGAAAAACAGGAAGGTATCGCCACCATCACGTTGAACCGACCTGAACGGTTGAACGCCATAAATCGGGCGGTCGTCCGTGACGTGACAGCGGCTTTGGAGGACTGCCGAACAGACCATAAAGTGCGTGCGATTGTGCTTAAAGGAGCAGGGCGGGCATTCTGCGCGGGGGATGACATCAAAGGAGACCCCAACCAGGGCTGGTCTCCACCGGATATCCAAGAACGATTGCGGACGGGCTACCTAAAGATCATGCAAGAGCTTTTCAGCCTGCGAAAACCAACCATAGCTCAAATTCACGGTTATGCGTGCGGGGCGGGTCTCGATCTCTCCTTAGCGTGTGATTTTCGGATCATCGCGTCTGATGCCAGATTAGCAGCCATTTTTGTAAAACGGGGCCTGGGCGGTGGTTGCTGCTATCTGCTGCCCCGGTATGTGGGCCTGGGCAAGGCGACCGAGATGCTATTTCTCGGTGAGTGGATGACCGCAGAGGAAGCGTTGCGGTGGGGGATTGCGTACCGAGTTGTGCCTGTCGAGGAATTGGCTGACGCAGTCCAAGAATTTGCAGAGCGTCTCGCCAGTGGTCCGACCCGCTCTTATGCGTTGATAAAGACGGCCAGGAATCAGGGACTCGGTGCAAACTATCTGCAGGGCTTCGAGTATCAAGCATACGCAAACGGCGAACTCATCCTCTCTGAAGATGCGGTTGAGGGGCCAGCGGCTTTTGGTGAAAAGAGAGAACCGGTCTTCACCGGCCGATGGAAAAATCAACCAGTGGAGGTTTAGGGAATCGCTGCGAGTAGCCGCACTCCGGGCCACAAGCCTTTTGCTGTGGGTCTAATGAGGGAGGGCGTGTATTGCAGCTCAAGCGTACGTGTCCATCAGGTCGGCAGCCGCACTGTCCTTGTTCATGTCCTGGAGCGCCTCCGCCTTGACGGCGTCCACGAGGTACACCGTCTGGTGCGTGGACTAGGGATCCGCCGGCCGCGGCCAGTTCCCCCTGCTACGGCTTGACGACCCGGCCCTTCTTGAGAGCGTAGTCGTCCAAGCGCAGATAGTGGTGACCCTCGATCTCCCGCGTCTGTTCCGGGAAACGCTGCGAGGCGAGCGGGGCAAGCATCCCTAATCTTTCATAGTGTCTGAAGTGTCTCATCGGTGGTCTCCTCTTCGAGTTTCTTGAAGTTTTCCGCCTCCGCTACCAGCCCGGGACAAGCGTCGTTGGAGGAAGTTGTGCCATCTATACCCCTGGCGGCGTTGGGGGACGTGCAAAGGGGGATGTGCTTCGTTTAGGCTTCCGAGCCTTCGTCAGGCCATCGTGCCTGTCGCGCCTCCTCTACTCGCCGCGCTAATCGCAGAAGTTCCCGGTCGATGTCTTCGCCGGTTAGCATGCGAGTCAGCGTGTCAAGGATCGCGTACTCGGCGAACTCGCCGATCCGCATCCGTTTCATTCTCGCCACTATGGCGAGCAACTGGTGAACATCGTCGTGAATAGTTACCGTGGTGAAGTCGCGCTTCATTTTCATCCTAAATGCTCTAATTATTTAATGAACCAAAGCAATTGTACCCGTATAATACCTGTAACACACGCGTAAACGAGGCCAAAAGTTAGCGAATGGCACTGTTTGACTTCGAGAGTCCGAGACCCAAGACGCGCCGAGCATGTCGGCTCGTCTCTCCTGCTACTGGGTCACATTCCGAGGTAGACCACTTAGCTCAGGTTCAACCGTTGTTACCATTTCTTGGTGATGATCAACTCTGGGAATTTGCCGTTGCGCTGTTACGATGTGCCCTCGAGAATCGGGTGAACCCAGAGAACCGTTGGCTATACTGGGAGGCGCAGCGGGACCCTGAGTTTCGACGCCAATGGATGGACTTGCTTCAGCAAGAGCTGGAGCTCGAGTGGTGCATGGCGTGAAAGCCGGCAAACGGCGTTTCATTACTCCAGTCCTGGCCTACCGCCGCCATACCGGCGATGAACGGCATTCCACGTGGATTTCTGCACACGCACGCCATAGAAGAATAGGGATGATACCTAAACCCCCTGTGACCTTCCTTAGCAGAAGATATCCTTGCCCATTCTGCAGCTCCGCTATATTCTCAAAACAGTACCGCAGATGACCGACCGTTTAGGAGGCTACATTGTGACTATTACCACACTCGGCATACTGCATCCCGCCAAAATGGGTTCGACCATCGCGGCCTCAGCGACAGCTGCGGTTCCTCACGTGCTGTGGGCTTCCGCCGGCCGGAGCAGCGCGACAGCACAACGAGCCGCTGCCGCAGGGTTGGAGGACGCGACCACCGTGGCGGACCTGATACGATCCAGTTATGTCATTGTTAGCGTCTGTCCTCCACACGCTGCCGAGGCTGTAGCCGAAGAAGTGGCAGCGAGAGTCTTACATGGTTTATACGTGGACGCCAACGCGATAGCGCCAGCGCGAGCCCAAGCGATCGCCAGCGCCATCCAGCGAGGTGGCGGACGATTCGTCGATGCTGGCATCATCGGCCCTCTGGTGCAAAGGCCCGGCATGACCCGGCTCTATCTATCGGGTGATGGTGCCGAGGAGGTAGCTGGGTGCTTTGCGGGCAGCTACCTGGGGACGGTTGTGATGCAAAAAGGCATTGGTGCGGCCTCTGCAATGAAGATGGTATACGCTGCGCAGACCAAGGGGACAACCGCCTTGCTCTCCGCTATTCTCGCCGTGGCTCGGCATGGAGGGGTGGAGCAGGAGTTACTCCAGGAGTGGGAGCTAACCAACGCGGGCCTTGGTCAACGAGCCCTACGACAGTTGGAGGGGGCAGCCGATAGGGCATGGCGCTGAGTTGGGGAAATGGAGGCGATTGCTGCAACCTTTGAAGCGGCAGGCCTTCCTGGAGGCTTTCATCTGGCTGCGGCCGACCTCTACCGGCGGCTCGAGTCCTATGCCGACACAGAATCGCCCCCGCCTGGGTCCGTACTGGTGCAGGAAATTCTTGATGCGGGAAATCTCGTGCGTCGCTAACGCCTTCTCGATCCCGGTCAGGAGCGTCTGACGGATCCCGATTTGGTGGACGGGCTACTCGACCGAATGCATACGATGACTTCATGGTGTCGGCGTTACCGACGTCATCGGAAGTGCTTTAGGGTTCACAACGTTCATTGGAGCCCCGTCAAGAAAGGCGTTGATCACCGCGATGATCGATGGGACGATGTGCTCGTATGCCTCTGGGGTGGCCCATCCACAATGTCCTAAGAGGAGTGCTCGCTCACAATGCCGGAGGCGGTGGTCTGCGGGGAGCGGCTCTTCGTCGTAAACATCTAGCGCGGCCCCACCAATGCGCCCGGCTTCCAAAGCATCGGCAAGCGCGACCTCATCAACGATTGGTCCCCGCGACGTGTTGACGAAGATGGCATCAGGCTTCATGCGTGCCAGCAGCCCGCGAGTGATCATCCCCCTGGTGGCGTCGTTGAGCTTTAAGTGCACCGACACCACGTCGGATGTCGCAAACAACGTTTCAAGCTCTGTATACTCGACGCCAGCTGAGGCCGCCCGCTCAGGAGTGAGTGTTCGTCCTGCAGCCATGGCCTTCATGCCGAAGAACTGACCCGCCCTCGCTACGCCAAGACCGATCCTGCCCAAGCCAATAATCCCTAGCGTCTTGCCGTCTAGCACTCGTCCCGCTGGGTCTGGCCAGCCTCCAGCGTGAATTGTCCGATCTTGTTGGGGGAATTGACGCAGAGCGGCGATGATCATGCCAATCGTCAGCTCTACCATACCGCCTGGCGCATTGCTGGGCTGACTCCGGTTCGCGGAAGTATGGCAAACAAGCGTGCCTTTCGCTGTCGCGGCTGCCAAATCGATGTGTGGGTTTTCCATGCCGCCTACCTGCGCAACGAGTTTGAGCTTGGGCATGCGGCTCAGCAGGGCGGCGTCGAATCGCGTGCGCTCCCGAATGCCCACCACGATATCAGCGTCTCTAAGTGCCTTATCCTGTTCGACCCCAGGCAATTTGCAAATCACGACAGTTGCCCGTCTCCGAAGCGGCTCTATGTTGGGCGATGTGGCGAAAGCATCGTTCCAGTCATTGGGAATAACAATATGCATAGCTCACCTCTCGTTCTCAGCTTCCTGCGTCCAGCCACGCCTCCGTGCACGCAGCACCTACACACGCAGAGTACCACACACCGTGGCACACACCATGACCCGATAGGAATGCATGCTGCGCCACCTACGGTAAATCCCTGAGCCACTCTGCGACATAATTCGGATTTCGATGGTATCGAGGGGAACTGGAAAGCTGACAACTGAAGGCGCCAGGAGGTGCAGTTTCATCTCCGGGTAGTATGTCCGCCCTGGAGTTGGCCCTTCCCCTTCTTCAACGGGTAGCCCTGCCCTTTCCTTCAGTTCCTCCCACCCGCGTAAGCAGCAGGTTTCAAATCCACACCTAGCTGGACGGATTACCCCTTCTTCAGGAACGCGACCTGAGAAGGGGATCATGATTTACGGGGAGGCCAGATAACAAGATTCAAGAATTGCTGCGGCACGGACTTGCCATCAGTCAGATAGCCCACCGTACCAGCCGGGAACACCAAGACGGATAGGCCGGACCACCGAGGCCGGATCTCGGTCTGTGTTCAGAAACCATGAAGCTGCTGCCGGAGAGCTGCTACTGGGTATCCCTGGCGGCATCAGGATCGTGCTGGTGTTTTTGCATGAGCGGCGCCTCCACGGAGGCGTGGCCGTCGAACGCACAGTGGCCAGGGATGTGAAGACTGTCTGTCAGATCAAGAGTTGGTTATTGGAGCTCAATACTGATGTTTAAGAAGGACCCTCTGCACGTAAACGTGATCTTCGTTTAGCTTTTACGCCTCCCTAAGATGCAGTTTGCCATTGGGGATTGAGACCTTCGTAGATCAATTTCCAGAAGATGTCGGCTATTTCACTCGGCTGCAAGGGCCCCGCCGGAGAATACCATTGGAACGCCCAGTTGAGCATTCCTAACAAAGCGAGCACGGTCGGGGAAACTGGCGCCTCACGAAAATCGCCAGCGTCTATCCCTTGCTGGAGGATGGCCTTAAAAAGTTCTTCGTAGCGTCCTCGCCCGTCTGGCGCCGACCTGCTGTCGGGCCTAGTTCTTACTTCTTGAAGCATCACAGACGCGAAGGGGAGGTTGTCGCAAAGCGTGTTAAGGTGGTGTCCGATAGCCTGTCTGAGCTTCTCTTTGGGCTTGAGGTCACTCATAACGATGTCTTCCAAGCCTGGGAGGAAGCTCTTAAAACCGCTCGCAAAAATTTGATCCAGAATCTCATCCTTGCTTTTGAAATAATGGTAAAGACTCGCTTTGTGCAAGCCGCAGTTATCCGCGATCTCTTGCATTGAAGCACCATGATACCCATTCGCCTGCATTACCTCGGCAGCCTTTATGAGAATTTGTTCCTTCCGGGTCTCCGTCAACGCATGCTCCCTCTCCCAATCCTCTCTATACCGAACGGTTGGTCATTGACTCCCACCTATGCTTTTGCTACACTACCAGCCAACCAACTATTCGGTCGGCCAATCCACTGTTAATTATATCACAAGCGGCTCAATACACGTGCAGCATTCCCGATCATCTACGCATCGGGCGGGCGGTCAGAGAAACAGCCGCGCAAATTTCATAAGCTTGCGGTCGAAAAGATGCCGGAGTCACAAAAACGGCTGTTAGTACTCAACGCCTCTTGCGCTGTGATATTTCGTCAGTTGGGCATCGCAGTGTAGCAAACATTCTTTGCAAACATGGCCAATTGGCTATTGTTTGCTCTTACCCATTGCAGGATCGGCGGGTGGCCTCAACTTCCCTAGGCTTCATTAAGGAGTAACCGACGACAAGACTATGAGTGTTGGTCCGCTGGAATCATTGAAAGTAGTGGAATGGGCAGGAGAAATCCCGGGGACCTATTGTGGCAAGCTGTTTGCAGATCTCGGAGCGGAGGTCATCAAAGTCGAGGCGCCTGTACTAGGTAGCCCACTACGAAAAGTAGGTCCCTTTCCCGGTGATATTCCTGATCTCGAACGAAGTTCCCTTTTTGTCTATCTCAATAATAATAAATCAGGCATCACACTTAACCTGCAATCCTCCGCAGGGCAGGATATCTTCCGCAAGCTCCTGGGATATGCAAGCATTTTCATCACGGATTATCCGCTATCGGTGCTGGAGGACTACCATCTGACTCATCAAGAAGTTCTCACGCAATATCCGATGCTCATCTATGCGCTTATTAGCCCCTTCGGTCTATCTGGACCTCATGCAAGTTATAAGACATCTGACTTAATTAGCTTCCACATGAGTGGCTACGGCCATTCTACACCTGGGAATGTAGAGGATCCCGAGCAGGAACCGCCACTGCGAGCAGGAGGCCATCAAGCAGATTATGCTGCCGGTCTTACGGCCGCTGTGGGCGCAATGTATGCCATTTTTACTAAGCTGAGCACAGGCCGAGGGCAAGTTGTCGATGTTTCTCGCCAGGAGGCCCTTATTTCGTTCAATATCACGAATCTCGGCACCTATTCCTTTGCTGGACAAGTGCCCGTGCGGCACAGTGGTGGTCGTCGCTCACCTGTTGCGATGGCCGCGAATTTGCCGTGTAAGGATGGATCAGTTTGGTTTGTGGTGATGGCTGATGAGCAGTGGGAGCGGTTCGTCCAGGTGCTGGGTAATCCTGAGTGGTCTACCTGGGAAGTTTTCAGCGACCGGTTTGCCCGGGCCGACAACTGGGATGCCCTCGAACCCCTTCTGCATGACGAGACCAAGCGCTTTGAAAAAGACAAACTGGTCGCACTTTGCCAGGAGAAAAAAATCCCCTGCCTGCCAGCAAATTCAATTTCCGATGTAGTGAACTCTCCTCAACTCGCCGCGCGACAGTTTTTCAGAGAGATAACCCATCCAACTCTCGGAGAGATCACCATGCCTCGAAATCCGCTCTTGTTTTCAGGGAGTCCAATGTCGATGGGAAATCCTGCCCCCTTACTGGGGGAGCATAATGAACGCGTATACAAGGAAGTGCTCGGTCTCCGGCAAGAAGACCTGGCCGCGTTGAAAGAGGCGGGCGTCATTTAACGATCGAACCAATGATGAACACGAGGCAAAAGATGACTGAACTTGCGTTGGAGGGCATTAGGGTTGCGGATTTCAGCTGGGTCTGGGCGGGGCCATTGTGCACGCGTTACCTTGCATCGATGGGTGCCCAGGTCATCAAGATTGAAAGCAGGCAGAGACCGGACCAATTTCGTGCAGGCGCAGCCAAAGACAAGGAGGGGAACCCCCTGTGGAACCAAGCGCCTAACTTTAACTTGTTAAATTACTCAAAGCTGAGTACAAGTTTAAACCTTAGTAGACCCGAGGGCATTGCTCTGGCGAAACAGATCGTTGCTATCAGCGATATCGTCGTAGAGAACTTCGGGACAGGAGCCATGGAACGCATGGGTCTATCATATGAAGAGTTAAAGGTCCTTAGACCAGGCGTCATCATGGTCTCATCCTCCGGCTTTGGCCAAACGGGACCTTTGGCGGGTTATGCTGCATATGGCAGCGCCATACAGTCGTATTCGGGGATCAATCACATAACGGGCTACCGGGGGCAACCGCCGCGGGGGATCGGAGGGGCCTTTTCCGATCCCCTCACGGGTACCACTGAGCTCTTCGGCGTGCTTGCGGCTTTATATCAGAGGCAATTGACAGGAGAGGGCCAACATCTCGATCTTTCGATGGTTGAAGCCACTGTTGCTCACCTTCCGGAAGCCGTGTTGGACTATCTCATCAACGGCAGAGACCAAGGACCGCAGGGCAATGATGAGGATGGACTAGCGCCTCATGGAGTGTACAGGTGCGCAGGGGACGATACGTGGATAGCGATTGCTGTGCAAAACGAGGAGGAATGGCAGGGATTTTGCCGAGCGCTGGGCAACCCACTTTGGGCGGCCGAAAAGAAATACACCGACGCCTCCTCACGCTGGCAGAACCGGAAAGAACTCGATCATCACGTTGAAGCTTGGACGAAAGACCGAGATCGCTTCCAAGCCATGGAGATACTTCAACAAGAGGGCGTTCCGTCCGGCCCCGTTTTTGATGCGCGGGACGTAGCAGAAGATCCGCACATGCGGGAGCGCGGGCTATTCGTTGAGCTGGACCATCCGGAGTTGGGGCCGAAGCTTTATGTGGGCCATCCCTGGAAACTGTTGCCCGATGACAACGCGCGCTATGAACGGCCTCCCCTGCTCGGAGAGCACAGCGAATACGTCTACAAAGACCTGTTGGGCATGAACGATGAGAAATTCGATAGATTAGTGCAACAGAAGATTATCTTCTAGCAGTCGCACCGTAAGAGCGATAGAGGAGGCCACCTTGAAAGCATGGCTCTACAATAGATACTCCGTCACCGCGGCTCTGTTGATTCCCGGTTTAGTTGGAATGGCGTTGGTCGCATGCACGCCCAGTAGTGCGCCGGCTACCCAGGGACCACTCCCGGAAGACGTTACGATAGGGGTTGGAGAGGACGTGCCAATGGTCCGTCCTTGGCGTGACGGCACGATCAATATCGCGAGAAACGTATCGCTCAATATTTATGAAGCTCTGGTGAGTGTGACTACCGGTGGAAATGTCGTTCCGGCGCTCGCGAGTTCTTGGGACGTCAGCCCGGACGGCAAGACTTATACTTTCAAACTCAGAAAGGGCGCCACGTATATCAATGGCGACCCCGTGACTGTCCAAGACGTCGCCTTTGCCTTCGCCAACTCCAAAGAGCCCAAATTGATCCCTCTTGGCGCAAGCCAACAGCATTGGTTGCGGGTTAATGTCGTCGACGATCAGACTGTGCAGTATGTCTTGGACTGGCCGGACCCTGGATTCTTGAATGCTTTGGCAAGATCTATCCAGCATAGCCTCATCCCGGAAAAATACTTTAACAGTGTTGGTGGTGAGGAAGGATTCGAGAAGGCGCCAGTAGGCTCAGGCCCGTATAAGCTGACGGACAGAAGAATCAAAGAGGGATGGACGTTTGAGCGCTTCGATGAATATTGGGGAGACAAGCCCCAAATACGCAGGGCAGTGGTAAAGGTGCTGCCGGAAAACACAACACGCTCTGCCGCCTTAAAGGTAGGAGAAATCGATTTTGCCTTGAATTTTCCAGCTTCCTTCGTCAAAGATTTGCAGAACACCGGCGGCTTCAAACTGATCAAAAATGCAACGGCTGGTACAATTACGGTCCGTATCAATAAATTGCGAAAAACAGACCCAGTCAGCGGCGCCCCTAACCCATTCCTGGACAAGCGTGTGCGGCAGGCCATGTCGCATGCGATCGACCGAGACGCGATGATCGATAAAGTTTTGGATGGAATGGGTGAGAAGCTGGCGCTCCTCTTCCCGGGCGATTTTGGCTATGATCCGGAGGTTCGGCCTTATTCCTATGACCCAGGCAAGGCAAAGCAGCTACTTGCACAGGCAGGGTATCCCAATGGATTTGACGCCACTTATTACGGGCTACTGGGAGAGCGCTTTCCGCTTTCGCAGCAGGTCGGCGAGGTTGTTGCCCAGTATCTGGCCGCTGTAGGTATACGAACAAAAGTCACAAACGAAGAGTATGCTGCGTGGTTAGCGCGAACAATACGTAATACCTCTGAAGGTAAGCCCAACGAGATGTATCCCCTCCAGTACGGCACGAGTTATGTTGGGGGTGGAACAGGTAGCCCGTACCTGTCGTGGCGCGCGCTGGGGTGCCAGGATACTGGAATTAACTGGAACTGCGATCCGGACTTTGACAAGCAGATGGAACAACTCAAGCTGGAATCGGACCCCAATAAGGCACAAGCGCTCGTCAAACAGTTGCAACGCTACGCAGACGACCAGCAGTGGGCAATAGTTCTCTACAGGAGCGTGGTGCTGTATGGCATGAAAGACCGGCTGCAATTCACTCCCACCATACAGAGTTCCTATACCGAGTTGAGGAACTTGCACTGGCAATAGTGGCGATGCCGCCGTGAGTGCCTGACACAACGCGCACTGAGCGGTAAGCATCGAGCTAGCTCTAAGGCAAGAAGGTCGAGGAACATTCCACAGAAACCACCCTCAGAGGGAGGGCCGCCTACGGGGTCGCCTCACCTCCTCATTACCGGACGCAGGCCATACTTCTCGCTCGCGACGGCGGCAAGACGCACGTATTCTTGCCAGGCCACGGGATCGATGACCTCAATATCGAAGACAGCGTAGGCGACCACAGCCCCCGCGTGTCCTGTTTTTTGTGGATTCTAAAAACCCTCTTCTTGCACCGAACGTCCAACACCGAGGCGTCGGGCAACAATCGTCTTTTGCACATCAGCCGTTCCCGCGGGATGAACGCCCACGATGCCGGTGCGCGCTTTCATTTCGGCAAGCCCGTCCAGCGCTCCTAACTGAGGTTCAGAGATCAACGCCGCGTAGCCGAAAGCCTTCAGGAGTGGTGAGCCCATCCAAAGCCCCGTCATTTTGCCTACATAGGACGTCTGGGAAATCTCATAGGTGAGCTTGCGACCCGCGTCGCGCATCCAGAAATTGCGCACGCCGAGCAGCCGTCTGATCTCCGTCCGCTCCCACATATCAATCAGATGGTCCCGAGCGTCAGCGTCCTGTATGAGGGGCTTTCCCACTAAGAGCGCCTCGCTCGCGTAGGAGAAAAGGCGTTCTCGGAACCGGTCCCTGGTGGCAGGACTTCCCCCCCGCTCCAGTTCCAACCCGGCGTTCGCCATGGCCCAACCATCGCCTCGCGCGCCAACCAAGTTTGCGCCTGGGACGCGCACGTTGTCGAAAAAGACGTTGTTTTTTGGTCCTCCCGTCCCCGGCCCGCTGGGCAGCAGGTCAAGCGGCATGATGGTAATGCCGGGCGTTTGAGCTGGGACCATGAAGAAACCTAGGTTTTGATGCCGCGGCGCGTCGGGCTCGGTGACGCAAAGGGTCCAGAGCAGGTCCACGCCATGGGAAGCGCCCACCCACATCTTCTGCCCATTCAAGACGAAGTCGTCGCCGTCTTTCGTTGCCCGCAACTTTACACTCGCGAGGTCCGAGCCGGCTTCCGGTTCCGATAGCAGAAGCCAGGTCACCGCATCTCCCCGCACAATGGGCTTGAGAAAACGTTCTTTTTGGTCGTCACTGCCGTAACGGAGTAAATTGGCAATTGCTCCGACGGCGCCCGGGTCGTGGTAGGGTGGGAAGGGAATCTCATAGTCTTCTAGGATTTCAGAGATAATTAAGGCGTTGTCTCCCCTGAGGCCGCCACCGCCCCATTCCTTGGCAAGCATTGGCCGGAGCCAGCCTTTGTCGCCCAATTTCTTCCCGAACTCGCGGAGGGCCGTCCATTCCTCATACGTAGTGTGCTCTTTGTTCGCAGCCTCCAGAAAGGCCTGTGAAACATTCTCCTGCATCCATTCCTTGACTTCCGCCCGGAAAGCTTCCTGCTCCGGACTGTATTTCAATTCAAAATCCATTTGGTGCTCCTCTTCTTCTGTTTGTATTGAACTACCTTCATATTCCACGACCTATAGGGTAGCAGCAGTACCCAGAACGATCGTCGCCATCTGCGACGGCCAACCCCCTCAGAGGTTAACCAACGCCAGGTCTTTCCTAGCTACTTGGCGTTCTCCCGCTCTCCCCATGAGCTGCCTAGCAGCTTCTACCACTTGCTGCGTGCCGCTGGCGCCTGCACCATTGAGTTGGCCAGCAGAGAGTTGACCTCCGTCTGTATTGATTGGAAATCTGCCTTTGTAGGTAGTATCAGTATTTTCGAAAAACGGTCCGATTTCGCCTTTCGGGCAGATGCCGCAATCCTCAAGGCTGACTGCCTCCAAGATGGTGTAGCAATCGTACATCTGGGCGAACTGAACGTCTTTCGGTCCATACCTCGCCATCTGGAAGGCTGCGGGGGCCGATTCCGCGGCCGGGACCCGAGTAAAATCCGGGTTCAACCAGGGATTGTGATATCCCTGACGCACACCTGCTCCGAGCAGGTAGGCCGGCTGATTAGGAAGAGATCGAGCACGTTCTGCCGATGCCACGATAAAAGCTATGGCTCCAGCCGCCGGCATGACCACTTCTAAGAGGTGAAGTGGATAATTGACCCATCGGGAATTGAGGACGTCTTGTACCGTTATTGGCTGACCGTAGAACGCCGAGAGCGGATTAGCTTGAGCGTTGAAACGCTGGTTGACGGCAATACGCGCCATCTGTTCCGATGTCGTCCCATACTGGTACATATGACGCGTATAGATCATGGCGTAAAAGTTACCGTTGGGGACTGCAGGTCCGTAAGGATCGACGAACTCCCCTGGGATACCAGACGGCGGCGTTGGCCTGAGCACATCCGCCATAAAGATGCTCCCGCGAGGATTTGACGGGTCACGTGCGCCGCCACCCACGAACATAACGTAGTTGGCCATCCCGGTGGCTACCACATGTGCGGCAATTGTCAGGGCGACTCCAGCGCTAGCGCCGGCCATTTGCGAGCCAACAGCGAATCTCGTTGGACGGATTCCGGCGTACTCTGCCACAAGTGAAGGACTATTGTCCCCACCATAGGTCAAGAGTCCGTCAATGTCTTCTCTACGTAAGCCTGCGTCCTTAATTGCTGCTGCTGCAACCTCAGCTATGAGCCCGAGCATGCTTCTTCCGGACCAGATGCGTCTATGTGGCGTCTCAGCGTAACCAACAATTGCGGCTTTTCCACGAAGTTCCAACACTGAAGATTCCCCCGCCTTTTTAAGTGACTTAGCTCGGACAAATCCTTGATGATTTCTTCGCTACCCAACCTGATGGCTGAGCATTGGCAGAACACGCGAGAGCTCCCGTTGCGGCGACCATTAGCATTGCGCAAAGAAGCACCTGTATACGAGGTTTCATCTCGCCACCGTCTTTCGTTGGCATTGGGCCCTCATATCTTCTGGCACCACTTCCGAATGGTAACTGCTCAGTCTTGATGGGACGAAATGAGTCCTACCCTTTCCAAGTCAGCCATTTTGTGCCTGGACCTAACGTATTTGCACTCCAAACGTGGTTTGAGGACTGGTGTAACACCCGAAGACTGAGTAGTTACTCCGAATGCCCTTCAATCAGGAAGCCTCTGAGCGTTTGTGACGAGCATTTTCCAAATTGCAGTCGTAATTAGCTTTCAGGGGCTACACCGATTGGCAGGTTACTAGTCACGCCCGATGCTTCCAATTCGCGAATTTCTTCCTCAGAAAGGTGGAGAATGCCACGAAGAACGTACTCAGTGTGCTCCCCCAATAGAGGCGCCGGGTATCTTGTTTTCCCAGGGGTTTTGCTGAATTTGAACGGCCGACTTAAATAAGGATGCGTTCCAGCCTCGGGATGCTCTACGATTTCCCAGAAACCGCGCGCATTCAGGTGCGAGTCTGCCAACAGTTGGTCACCCTTAAGTGCTGCGCCTGCTGCAATTCCTGCTTGTTGAAGGATGGTTGTCGCTTCAAGCGGATCGCGCTCCCGCGTCCACTGCTCTATGATTTGGTCGAGGTGATCATGGTTGGCATGTCGGCTGCCGACATTAACGTAACGGGCGTCTAGGGCTAATTCTAGTCTTCCAATGACCCCGCAAAATATCTTCCATTCAGCATCTGACCGAATACTGATAGCAATCCACATGTCCTCTCCACGACACCGATAAACAGCCTGGGGAGCAATCAACGGATCACGATTTCCCATGGGCCCCTGAATTCGGCCATTCATCGTATAGTCCATAATCGACTCACCGATAATACAGGTCGTGGCTTCACGCTGGGAAAGATCGATGTACGCGCCTTCGCCAGTGATCGAGCGGCGACTCAGGGCGGCAGTAACCAAGCCTGCTCCGAGCACCGCCACCAACGGGTCTGGGAAAAAAGTACCCGATGTTGTCGGCTCACCCCCCAGATAACCGGTTACGGCTGCGAGCCCACCAGTTTGCTCAAGAGTCATGCCATATGAACCATAGTAACGCTCGGGACCTGTACCGCCTTGGCTTGAGAGGGAGATCATCACAATGTCCGGCCTTATTTTTTGGAGGGCAGAATATTCGAGGCCAAGACGTTCCATGACACCAAATCGATAATTTTCTACGACTACATCACTGACCGCCACAAGCCGCTTAAACACCGCGATGCCTTTGGGGTCGGTTAAGTCAAGGCAAATTCCAAGTTTGCTGCGATTACGCTCGTTGAAGTAACCTGAGCGATTCCAGGGTCGCTCCCCTGGAATATTGTCTGGATAGACTCCGGCTCCGCCAGGTTGTGCATTTGGCTGCCCACGCGTCCCGTCCATGCGCTTAGAGGACTCCATTTTCAGCACTTCCGCTCCCATATCCCCGAGGAGTTTTGTGCATGTAGCTCCAGCCCAGGCTTGGGTCATATCCAGTACACGAACCCCTTCCAAGGCCATCTTCATCTTCTGGTTCTCCTTGAGACACGCTTTACTTGATTGGCGAACTAGATTATTGCTTGATTTCTAAGCAGGCTTAGTTGTTCTTCAGAGTATCCAAGTTGGTTCTGGTACACCATCTCATTGTGCTCCCCAAGAAGCGGAGCACGCCCAATCTCTATGGAAGTATTTGTTATCTGGAATGGTAGACCTGGATATGTAAGTGGCCCGGTAACAGGATGGTCGATTCCCACCCAAAAATTTCTGGCAGCATACTGCGGAGACGCCAGGAGGTCTTTGGCGTCGCAGATGTAGCCGGTCGGCATCCGCATCGCCTGCATAGTGTGATAAAGGTCCTCCTTAGGTTGTTCCTTGATCCAGTTCCCAACGAGCGCATTGAGGTCGTCTAAATAAATACGACGGCTGGCGTTGTCGGAGAAACGAGGGTCATCGACGAGCTCAGGTTGGCCCATCAAATGGCATAAATCTGCCCAATTAGATTGCCGGTACATCAAGCCCACATATCCGTCTTTGGCCTTGAACTGTGGGGCAACTTCTTCAACTCTGGCGCGGTTTGTCTTCCTGTATGCGTAGTTTATGGAAGAGTAACATTGTGCGAGTGCTATCCCCTCCACACCTGAGACATCAATCTGTTGGCCCTCACCTGTAGCCAACAGATGAAAATAGGCGAACATTGATCCCGTGAAGGCGCTGATACCCGCAAAATATTGGGCTGGTTGTCCACCAATTTTCAATGGCTCTCGATTGGTATCACCAGTGATGTAGAGTAGGCCGCCCAAGGCGGAAAGAACGAGATCACTCGATTCGTAATACCGGTATGGACCATCTTGACCAAAAGGCGTTACTGAGGTGAGAAGAATGCGCGGGATACCTTTTCCAACGAGAGATAGTCTAGGCCCCAGGTCGCAAGAGTGCCTGGCGTGAAGCTTTCCACCACAATGTCAGCATTGACTACAAGCTGTCGAAAAATGGCCTGGCCAGCGGGTTTCTCCAAGTCCAGCGTAATGCTCCGCTTGTCCGTGTTGAGGTAAAGGAAGAGCCCACTTGTTTCAAGGCCGGGCTCATCGTTATAGAAAGGAGGCCAACTCCGAGCAGGATCGCCTGAACCGGGCCGCTCTACTTTCAACACGTCCGCTCCCAGACCAGCTAAGAGCTTCGTACAATATGGGCCGGCAATCCCCTCGGATAGGTCGAGGACCCGCAAATTGCCTAGGAATGCAGGCGAATTAGGCATGATCCCCTCTTCATCCAATTGTTTGATCGTTTGCCGAGGCTGCTGTCACCAAATATGCCCATCAATATTCATCGGCCATGAAATACTGGCTGGCGCTTTTCTAAGAAAGCGGCGACGGCTTCGTGAAAGTCGTCAGTCTGATGAAGCTTAAGGCCTTGCGCGTACAGCGAGGCGGGACGCGCCATCTCTCGCACATAAAACCTCGTCATGCGGACGTTGGAGCGAACGGAGAGAGGGGGGAGCTTACAGATTTCCTCCGCCATTTCCTCGGCAGTCGACATTAATCGCTCTTGGGGTACGACGCGATTGACTAAGCCGAGGGGAAGAACATCCTCCGCAGTGCAGACTCGTCCCATAATAGCCACTTCGTTTGCCAGCCGAGCCCCGCCCCAAAACCACATGCTCACCCAGTGAGTGGCGCCCCCTATCCCCCGTTGGACCTCAGGAAGCCCAATGCGCGTTCCCTGGGCCGCTACAATTAGGTCGCATTCCTGCATTATGCCGTGGCCGTGACCCATGACATGTCCGTGGACGGCTGCTATAACGGGTTTCCAATTCACGCTATTAGACAAATATCCTTGCGTCGTGCTCCTTCCGGCTGGCCCGCCGAGACGCGCCTGCTCTTCGGCTGGTCGTGCCAGTCGTTGCCGCACGTCTGCGCCTCCACAAAAGGCCCGACCGGCGCCCGAGACGATCGCGACCAATGCCTCTGGATCCGCATCAAATTCAAAAAATGCATCTGACAAATCACTGGCCATCTGGTCTGTAACTGCGTTCAGTTTCTCCGGCCGATTGAGGGTTATGTAGACAATAGGCCCTTTCCGCTCGTAGAGGACGTTCTCATATATTGGCATCTTTCACGCTCCCTTGTTTGATCGGTTTAGCGAATATCAGCCTGCGCAGCAGTATTATTATTGGTATGAATGGGCGTTAGCTCTTCATTAGCGGCCCTAAAGCGTTTTCACCCAGAGACCACAATAATGCGAATGATGCCGAGTGATTCGTCGTCTCCTAGCACGAGAGGCCAATAGTTGCGCTCAAAAGGCCCAGACTGCAACTAACTGAACAGGATGCCCCACTTACTTCTCCAGCCAAACGTTCAACATCTTTTTGTTGTTGTAGGTACTCCTATGCGGGTAATAGCCTTGTACCGTTTTCCAGGTAAGCTGTCGCCCCTTGCCATATCCCACAATAAATTTGGAGTTGCTCTGCAGGGCCTTACGTTCCAACTCTGCCACTAGCTGAGCTCGAGGGGCGGCGTCAAGCGTTGACGACTGCTTAAGAAATAAGGCTTCCATCTCAGGGTCACAATAGCCCGCGTAGTTGCGGAGCGAGTCACAGGCCCATAACTCCGCATAAAATGCGTCTGGGTCGCCGTAGCTGAGGCCAACGCCTGCTGCGAGAATATTGAAGTTCCGCGCATTTGCGATGTCGTAGAATGGAGCGCTGGCTATGGCGGACAGCTCTGCAGTTATGCCCACCTTGGTCAGGTAGTCTTTGGCAAAGACAGCCATATCCCCCCAGGTACTGACGTCGTTCCGAGTTATCATGGTTGTCGCAAACCCATTTGGAAATCCGGCTTCTCCGAGCAGTTGTTTTGCCTTGGCAATATCGCCCGCGGGGTCGTTCCCATAGCCAGGAAACTTTGCCAGCTCCTCTTGAGGAAAGCCCCATGGCGGCGCAAAGACTCCGCCAATCTGATAATTGAGGAGTTTTGCAGCCGCCGCACGGTTGAGCGCATAGCTAATCGCCTGCCGGACTTTTATGTTATCAAAGGGCGGGCGGCTGACGTTTACACTGAGGAATTGGGGACCGAAGCCCACCACTGGGTCCGTCAAACGGACTTTATCCCCCATCTCTTGCGCTACCGCCTCCACCTGATTTGCATTGATTTTGTCGCCCAGGAGCAACTGGCCCGATCGGAATGCGGCAATCGTGGTCCCTGGGTCAGGGATGATGTAGTACTTTATGCCCTGCAGGTAAGGCCGTCCTTTCGCCCAGTAGTCCTCGTTCTTTGCTAGCTCAAAACTAACGCCACGAATGTATTCCTTAAACTTAAATGGGCCTGTACCCATGATCTCTTTTTTGGGGATGTCTTGGCCCTTTTGTTCGACAAATTCCTTATCGTAGATGGGCATATAACCCCCTGCGACAAAGGAAAGCATGGCAGGATAGGACCGCTTCACGGTCACTTTCACCGTGGAGTCGTCCACCACAATCACATCGGTGACTGGCTCAAATAAAGACTTACGGGGGCTCACGATGCCCGTGGGAGGATTCCGGAGACGATCCAAGCTGAACTTCACATCTTGGGCCGTGAAAGAGTTGCCATTATGGAACTTTACACCTGTTCTCAGGAAGAACGTGAGGGCTTTGCCATCCGGACTCCACTCCCAGCGATCCACTAGGTCTGGGACCACCTTGCTATCATCTTGGTCGTCGAACTGCAGCAGCCGGTCGTAGGCCGGCGACGTCGTAAACACAGTTTCAGTCGTCGCCTCCTGCTGGGCGTCGAAGCTAGGCGGGTCGCTTGTAAGGGAACTGAGGAGGACTCCGCCATATTTAGGGGTTATTGTGGTCGATGCCTCCTCTGCTTGAGTTGGCTTCTGAGTTGCAGACGCACAGGCTACAGACCCAAAGACGACAAGAAACAACCCTATCGCCTTCAGAGGTTTCCATATGAAATGGTGCATCTTGTGATTACTCCTTTTCGCTGATGGAAGGATTCTTGCTCTGCAAGCCCCCACTACTTGGACAGCCATGACTGTTCGAAGTGGCGGGTACTGTGGGTGTCTCCTGGACGCCAATCGCGAAGAGTATTCCAAATCCCGGTGGCATTGCCCGTTGGTACGGGAAGGGAAAATTTTCCTAACTGGTTGAGCGCGAGCGTCTCCATTTGAGTTACTAAACGTTTACGTTCGGCTGGGTCATTTGTGACGGTCTGTTTGTTAAACAAGTCATCGAGTTCCGAAATGCACAGCTTTTGGTAGTTGCGGGTGCCGTTGCAAATCAAATGTTCCCCGAAGACAGAATCAGGATCATCTAAGCGCAATCCCACGAGAAATTCCATGATCTCGTAATTGCCTTTCTCAAGTGCTTCATAAGCTAGCGTGCTTTCTAGAGATTTGAGGGTGCCAATGACCCCGATCTTCGCCCATTGGTCTTTCAAGAAAATGCTCGGCGCGTCGTATCCCGTAACCTGCCGCCATGGCAGGGTAACGCTAAAACCAGTAGGATAGCCGGCTTCTGCCAACAATCGCTTTGCCTCCGCGCGATTCTTTTCCGCGTCCGGCCCGTAACCCGGGAACTTCGCCAAATCTGTGGACGACATCGCCCAGGGACCTCCAGTCGGCATAAACGCCTGGTTGACACCCTGCCCATCGTGTAACACAGCGATCGCTGCGTTACGGTCGACAGCGTAGACTAAGGCCGTTCGCACACGAATATCATCGAAGGGCTTCACCTTCGTGTTGAAATGCACCAAGTTCGCTCCCATGCCGGTTTTACCCTTCTCGAAGCGAACCTTATCTCCGACCGTCGACGCCAGTTGCTTCTGTTGATCCGGGGTGACGGAACATGTCAAAACTTGGCCCGTCCGACACGCTGCGAAGCCAGTGCTGGCGTCAGGGATGATGAAGTACTTTAGTCCATCCAGATATGGAAAGCCCTTCTTCCAATAAATAGGATTCTTAGGGAGATCTACTGACGTTCCGCGGATATATTCTTTGAAGATAAACGGGCCAGTTCCATTCACTTCCTTTGCGGGATCATGGCCCGCCTGAACCCATTGCTTATCGAGAATGACAAACCAACCGAGGGCAATATTCGCCAAAAAAGACGGGTACGGGCGCTTCATCGTGATCTTCAGAGTGTAATCATCGATGGTTGCAAAACTCGCAATTGGAGCGAGGAGGTCACGACGCTGCATTACTTGACCCGCCTCTGGGTTCATCTGACGTTCGAAGCTGTATTGCACGTCTTTTACTGTTAACTCGTCGCCATTGTGGAACCTTACGCCTTTTCTTAGTAAGAAAGTATAGGTCATTCCATCTGAGCTTATATCCCAGCGTTCAGCCAGGTTAGGCTCGACTTTGGGCGAATTTGGGTCCGACAGCGGATCATAACGAACAAGGGGCTGCATTGCTGGCTGGACAACGAGCGTTGTTGCCTGGGTACCCGCTTGATGTATGTCCAGAGTCGGAGGATCTGACAAAGAGACAAGATTTAGGATTCCGCCCGCCTGGGGAGTATCCTTGACGGGCTGGTTTGGGGGAGCTGGCTGCTGTACGGTCTGCGAGCAAGCAGTCAGGGTGATAGCAATACCTAAGAACCCAAGGACCGACAATTTCCCTACCATTTATGCTATGTCTCCTGTGTGTCTAACAAACGTCGTTTTCGGATGTTGACCGAACGGTTGGTTGGAATATACGATGCGCTTATCCTTTTGTCAAACGCCGAATGTGTGGGAACCAAGACATACTATACACTCGGCCCCTTCCGGGTATGCTGCGTATATCACCAAAGCACTGACCTTCCTGGGCATCGACCGGGAAGGTCAGGATTGGGAGCAGTATGCAAACTGGCGTCCGTATTGACTACAAGACCCTCCGTACCGTGAACCCGGAAGCCGCTCGCCTCGCCGTCTTGGAGTATCTGAACTCCTGCGGCCATAATGTGGCGGAGACCGCCCGCATCTTCGGCATTACCCGGGCCACCGTCTATGCCCTGGAGCGCAAGCGGCAGACCGGGAGTCTGGCCAACCGTTCTCGGGCACCCCACCACCGCCCCCGCCAGACGCCCGCTGCGCTGGAAACACGGGTCATCGCCCTCCGGAACCAGACTCACCTGGGGCCGAAACGCCTGTCCCTCTACCTGGCCAAGTACGAGGAGCGGGAAATCCCCTGGACCACCATCCGCCATATCCTGCGGCGCAACCGGCGCCAACTCACCCCGCCCTTTGGCCGCCGTCGCCCCAGCGCCGCCCGTCCCTTCGTGGACTGGTACGCCGCCAAACCCTTCGAGATCGTCCAAATAGACCTGAAGTACATCCGCGACCAGAAGGCCCTCAGCCAAGACCAGATCGCCCATCTGGACCGCTACGGCATCCCCAACTTCCAGTGGGGCGCCCTAGACGTGACCTCCCGCTTCAAGCTGGTGGCCTACTCCCAGGAGCGCACCTGGACCAACGGCCTCTGCTTCTACCTCTGGACTATCGCCTGGCTCCGCTCCCACGGCGTCACCGCCAAGATCGTCTTCACGGTCGACCACGGCGAGGAGTTCGGCGGCAAGTCCTGGTTCAAGCTCCAGGAACTGCGCAAGCTCATCGCGGGCTTCGGCTGCTCCCTCATCCAGAACCATAAGGGCCATCCCGAAGAGAACGCCCACTTAGAACGCTCCCACCTCACCGATGACCGGGAGTTCTACATCCCCCGCGCCTTCCAGCTCACCAGCCCCCCGCGCCTGCTGGAAGAGGCCACCGGCTACCTCTACTACTACAATACCCTGCGGGAGCATTCCTCCCTGGACTATCGCACCCCCTTCCAATCCCTCAAAGCCCAGCTTCCCCAGGTGAATGACCGTATCCGCTTCGTCATCCCTATCCTCCTGGATACCGTGGCTGTACAACTCGGCCCCTGGAGTGGATATAATGTCTTGGCGCAGCACCTGAAGGCATGGAAACTCCTATGGGATTGGCATTTCCCGGCATCGCCGCCGCTTGGTTGGTGGGAAGACCCTGCGCCTTGAGTTGGATGGCTTTCTGGCGCGTCGCTGGATTCAGCCTACTCTTGCCTTGACCGATGAGTTTCTTTAGCACAGGGGACTGGAAACGCACCGTCTTGCCACCCGTTCCCCCATGAAATGGGCTAGGTGCGCACAAAATGACCATAACGGCACGTGGTTTGCCGCGGCAATGTTTCACTCATCGGGGCTCCTCGTGAAGTGCCTCAGCACAACACGGCCGGTGAGGCATGCACCATGTCCCCATAGCGTGGTGTGGCCAGCAGTTTCACGAAGCCCGGCCCTCGAGGAAAGCTCTCAGTTCTGATAGGGCCGCGCTCACGCGGCTCACATGCTCCCGGCGAATATCGCCATAGGCTCTTACCATGCGAAGGAACCAAGGGTATTTGACGGTGACCAGCTCACGGAACTCCATGTAGCTAATCACCTTGCCGTCACGGCTGACTATGTGGGCGACATCGTCTTGCGATTCCCTCCAAATGAAGTCGATGCCACTGAACGCGTCTCGGACGCGCCGCACGAGCTGGACCAGAACATCATCGTAGGCTTGGTCCAAGGCCCTGAAAGGCGACTCCGGGAGCAGTTTGCAGGCGTACTCGAAATACGTAGCCGTGATGTAGAGGGTCACCATAGCGAAATACCCTTCGTCGTTGCACCAGCGGTCGAACGCTGGCTTGTCTCTGGTCCTCTGTTCTATTCCCTGAAACCAGCGCTGCATGCTTTGGTAATCATCAGGGATCGCGATCTTCTCCTCGACCATATGGAGTCGGTCGAGAAGCTCGTACACTGCGAACCGCAGGGGATTCAGGTACTGCTGCTGCGCAGTCTCCGTGGCCTGCTGCCTAGCTTCGTCTCGCTCAAGCCTCATGCGCTCACGGAGCTGCCCAAGCTGCTTGGAGAACTCCGCTCCTTGCTCCCGTAACTTCAAAGTAGAGCTGTAGTAAGCGAGCAACGCGCCTGAAACGGCGGTACCGACCGCTTTTAGCAGCTCACCAGCAAGTGCGAAATCCTGGGTCATATCCTTCCTCCTGGAGCGGCGCTGTCATTCGTTGTGTCTGCCTAACCGGCTTGGCGTGAGGCGCTGCACTGCCGTCTGCCCCGGTCGGTCCACTCATGCTTATGCGACATCATGTGGGGATATTGATTACTCTCGCTCAGGCAGCAGGGGGAGCGTAGGTGGCAGCGAAAACCATCTCCGCCAGCCATCGTTTGAAAGCATCGTTGTCCTGAAACTGCTTGAACAGCTCGTTATGGTCGGCAAACAGTTCAGTTATCACCTTCTGCAGCGCGGTGTCGTGCTCAATACGGGCATTCTGCTTGTCTGAATACCGCATCGCGTTCTGGTAGGCAGGGTTCGCCGCGACCTTCTCCGGTATCTCTTTGCTAATGACACGGCGTATCTTGTCCCCGTCCTTCCAGTCGATATCGCCGAACTGCTCATTGAAGGAGCGAAGAATGCTGCTCAGCAGGTCGAGCTCCAGCTCCGGCAATCCGCCACCGCCGCTAGCAGGTACCGGCCCGATCTCAGCGTCTTGGTCGGCTAGCGCGATGTCCATGGCCGACCTTACTTCTACCCGGTAGCTATCCATGTCGATGGCTTCCAGGATGCCTTTCGACATGTCCTCCTCTTTGGGCGCAGGCAGCTTTGGGATAAGAAAATTCAGGAAGATTGAAAGTTTCTCCCATTCGACGCTGCTGTAGGGCAAAATCGCGGAGAGGAACCCGTAGGTGCGAACAAAGGCTTTCGCCTTACCCTTAAAGTCCACCTGGCCATCTTCGTCCAGGTTGTCTACATAAGTACTTACACAGCGATCAAGGATCGGGTCAAGCTGATCCCGCGGCGCGCTACCTAAATACAACTTCACGAGTTGCTCGATGTCCGCTGCGTCGTATACCTGGTAGCCAGCAAGATCGGCCTGCAGGTCATGAAGTTTGTTCGGATCAGTCTCGCTGCTGAGAATTGTCGTGCGATAGTATGGCTCGAAAGCCTCCTGTATAGTGTCGGCATCATTTTGGAAGTCCAACACGCAGGTGTCATGCTTCTTGGGATTCGCCCTGTTGAGCCGCGAGAGCGTTTGCACCGCTTTGATGCCCGAAAGCATCTTGTCCACATACATCGTATGGAGCAGCGGTTCATCATAGCCGGTCTGAAACTTGTCGGCGCATATCAGGAAACGATACGGATCTTCCTGGAATCGGTCCGGAATGTTGCCGCTGGGAAACCCATTGAGTGACGCCTCGGTAACCCTCTGCCCGCCGTACTCGTGCTCACCAGAGAATGCAACGATAGCCTGGTACGGACTCCTACGTTCCCTCAGATAGTCACGGAAGGCGTGGAAGTACTGAATCGCGCGTTCAATTCCGCTGGTCACCACCATTGCTCTGGCTTCGCCCCCGACTTTGCGCTTGGCGATGACCTGGTCGTGGAAATGGTCCACCATGATCTCGGCTTTCTCTCTAATGGCGTGCTGGTGCGATTCCACATAGCGGCGCAATTTCTTCTGGGCCCGCTTGGTGTCGTATTCAGGGTCGTCTTCCACCGTTTTCTCAAGGCGATAGTAGGTGTCAACGGGCGTGTAGTGCTGTAGCACGTCCAGAATAAACCCCTCCTGGATGGCCTGCTTCATCGTGTAGCTGTGAAATGGTCGGTGCTTGACCACGTCTCCCTCCGGCCAGGGGTCGCCGAAAGTCTCCAGGGTTTTGTTCTTTGGCGTAGCGGTGAAGGCGAAGTAGCTGGCGTTGGACAGCATCTTCTTGCCTTCGACAAGCCGGTTGATAGCATCCTCGATGGTCTCGTCATCTTCCTCGGCGCCATCGGGTGAGAGCACCAGGTTCATCTGAGCCGCAGTGCGACCGCTCTGGCTAGAATGCGCCTCGTCAATTAGGATGGCGAAGCTGCGGCCTCGGTGCTGGTCACCTATCTCATCCAATATGAAGGGGAACTTCTGAACCGTCGTGATGATGATGCGCTTGCCGTCTTCAATGAACTTGCGCAGTTGCTGCGACCCCTCACTCACCGCACCGATGGTCGACCCCACTTGGGCAAACTGCTTGATAGTGTCCCGAATCTGCTTGTCCAGTACACGACGGTCAGTCACGACGATCACCGAGTCAAAGGTGGACACTGTCCCCTTTTCCAATCCGGCCAGTTGGTAGGCGAGCCAGGCAATGGAATTGCTCTTTCCGCTCCCAGCGGAGTGTTGGATGAGATAGCGTCGCCCCGGTCCATTGGCGCGGGCATCGGAGAGCAGCTTGCGCACCACGTCCAACTGGTGGTAACGGGGGAATATCTGGTTGCGCCACTTTCGGCCGCTCCGGTCATCCCTGTTCTCCACTATCTGCGCGTAGTTCTCGATGATGTCGGTCAGTCCCTCACAGGTCAGCACCTCCCGCCAAAGGTAGTCCGTCTTCAGCCCGTTGGGGTTGGGCGGATTGCCCGCACCATCGATGTAGCCCTTGTTGAAGGGCAGGAACCACGACGCCTTGCCCTCAAGTTTCGTGCAGAACCGCACCTCCTGGTCGTCGACAGCGAAATGGACGAGGCAGCGACCAAACTGAAACAGCAACTCCCGCGGGTCTCGGTCACGCTGGTACTGCCCCACCGCGTCCGCGACGGTCTGCTTAGTCAGGCTGTTCTTCAGCTCAAAAGTGGCAATGGGCAGGCCGTTGATAAACAGTGCCAGGTCCAGGGCGTTGCGGCTATCGTCTCTGCTGTAGCGGAGTTGCCGGGTGACGCTGAAGATGTTGGTATCGTATCGCTCTTTGGCCGAAGGATTCCCTGGAGACGGTGTGCCGTAGAAAATATCGGCCTGAGCCGGACCGTGCTTCACGCCGTGACGCAACACATCTACGATGCCCCGCTTGGTCACCTCGCCCTGCAGCCGGGCCAGGAACTGGGCGCGCCTGGGGCCGGGTTCAGCGAGTTCGAGTTGCTCTACCACCTTGGGCTGGGTGGATTGCAAAAAGGCCAGCAGTTTCGGCCAATCGACGGCGTAGTCACGGTCGTAGTCCCTGGAGTCGCCCAACACATATCCGGCCCCACCGTATGGCCCCCGCTCATCCTGAACGTTAGGGCCGCCGGCAGCGACGTCCTCCAACGGCAGGCCGGTGAGGGCAGCAACGATGATGCTCTCCAGCCCAAACTCGCTGGTGTCAGTCGGCGACATGATCTTCCTCTTCTGAATCGTCCAGGCCATCCGCCTCCGACTCGTCAAGGTCCAGACCCTCGTCACCCATGTCCACGTTGTCCTCAATAGCTGGCAACTCCACACCGCGCACGTCAAGCTTGCCGGTCACCACATCGGCAATGAGACGCGTGCGGTACTCGCGGAGGAGGTCAATTTCTTGGTAAGTGCAGTCGATCGCTCGCTCCAAGTTCGAGACCGTTATTGCAAGTTCGGCCGCGATGGCCTGTTGTTCTTCAAAAGGCGGGCACGGTATGCGCTGCGCTCGCAGTTTGACGCCCGTTAGGTGAGCAATCGTGTTCTCGCTTCCGTTGGCGAGAAAAGCACCTGATTTTGATGCAATGAACATGAAATGGTAGAGAAAGCGAGGGTTATCTCGTCTGGCGTCCCTAACACGCACGCGATGGAGCGCCTTCTGATAACCGCAGAGCGCCAATTCACCCGTCCAGAAAGCGGAGCGCCCTATGTCACCCCCCTCGCATACCAACATATCTCCGGGCTCAAGCGTGAAGCGGCCGTATTCACTCGGAGCTATGTCCATGATTTGTAGATCTCTAAGATCCAGGCGATCCCATTGCACGTTTACATTTCGCACGTACCGGACTGGATGCTGGCCTGTGATCCGTTTGGTGTCCAACATCTTCCCGAGCTCTGTCGAGTAGCGGCGAAACAGCGGCTGCACCTCCCAGTGCTCCGGGATGTCGCCGAGCCAGTCGACGCCCGAGGGTTTGAGGCGGACGTTGGGGTCAAGGCCGCGGGTTATGGCGCGGTGGATAATGGCCTGCTTCTGCTCGTTCAGCAGCGTAATCAGCCGCCGCTTGGCCAGGACCAGCCGGTTGATGCGGCGATAGAACGCTTCCAAGAATTGAGCAACACCCTTGCGTTCATCGAGCGGCGGTACAACCAAACCGACGGCTAGCAGCTTCACACGAGACAATTCAGTGAATGTACTGCCTTGTCCTAAAGCCTCAAGTTCATGACGAGTGGCCAGTAATTGGTAATACCAGTATTCAGGTGAGCCTCCATACACAGGCATTAACAGCCGACAACCTTGGTTCACGCATGCTGCCACCTGCGTAATTGCTAGGTGACCTATGGGGGCTCTGGTGGAGAGCACAATACTTCCCACGTGTCCCAGCGCCGCCGCACAACTGGAAAATCCTTTCTCAGTCAGGTGACGCTTGCTGTCCGAAATGCTGCGGCCCCCCAAACGACCTAGGTCATCTGGGGTTATCCATACAATGTCCCCGTCCCAGTTATCTGCGTCAGCACTGGAGGGCGTCGCGCCGTTCAACACACGAAATAAATGGCGAAGCCGCCTGACCTCCCAATGCTCCGGTATATTCCTTAGCCACCACAGGCCGGAGTCTTTGTAAGATGGATAAGGCCGGAGAGTCAGACGAGGAGGGGCATTCGTGGTCATGAACGAGGCCTCAGCGATAGACGGAATCTCTGCGTGTGGAGATAGACGGGGCCCAAGCTACGGGGTCTTTGGACAGGTTCGGAGGGGGTGGAATTGACCATGCCCACCACGCTGTACTCCTGGCCATAGGCCATGCAGAGGACCTTCACTCGAACCTCGTTTCTAAGGCACTCATTGCCTCAGTGCCGATCTTCCGGCGAATGATTCCACAGAGACACTCAGCTACATAGTCACACAAAATCGCCAATGTTTTGTAGTGGGACACGGCGCTCTTTGTGTCCTTAAAAGCAGCAAGATACATTTCAGGGTCATCGTAGTTGGCTCTAATTCTCATGCGAAACAGCAGGTCCGCGATCGACGTTGGGTGCAGGCCCTGAGCTAAGCGTGAGCGTTCGTCGGCCGCGAGGACCCGACGGACTCGCCCAGGCTTGACGTTTTGACGTCTCGTTTGCGTAAAGACTTCTTCAACGAACCTGTGTCGGGTCGTACTCAAGCTCTTACCTATAAATCGATCTCCATCAGAATACCTCGGGTTAGCCAGATTGTTTTGGGCGGCTACTTCCTCTGATGATGTATTAAGTCCGCTGAACTGGAAATTCGTCAGCTCAGGGCCACCCGTGCAAACCCCGCATAGAGGGTCAGGGAGAAGACGACAGATGCTTCGAGAGAACGCCGCTCGGAAACTCCTGTGATCGTTCGGCATTGGGTGCCCCATGGCAAGCAGCGCCGCTAGACCAAACCCATGCACCGCGTAGTATGCCTGTACTGGGAGCCAGAGATTGGCTGTTAGCGCAAGATCAGGGAATTGTTCGATTGGAAGCGCATTCACGGCGCGCAACGTCAACTTACCACGAGTAAATGCTGCTATCAGGCCATGGGAATAGTTGCCGCCACCCTGTAGTTTTTTGAAAGTTTCGAGGGCCGCTTGCCTGTTCCTGCAGGCTTGAAGGCCGCTTGATCCCCCACCGTATACCCGCTGCAGTGCAAAGACCCACGCGGACACGTAATTGTAGTAGGTGTTGAGAGATATGACAGCGTCCAAACTGCCTTCAGCCATACTTACCGCATTCCTGTTAGTCTTCTCTAGACATGTTTTACATCTTGTTCAATGAATAGCAAGTGGTGCTCAAGATAACGAGTATCGCCTTCATCTACCGGGCCTCTGTTTCCTCCAGCACTTTGTCCAACAGGCCAGCAGTCTCTTTCTCAAGCGCCTCGATATCGGCGCGTATCTCTCCCAGGCTGCGGAGCGGCTGTGGCTTATAGAAGTAGCGTGTAAAGCTGATCTCGTACCCGATCTTTACGCTGTCCTGCTCGACCCATGCGTCCGGCACGTACGGCAACACCTCACGACGCACGAACGCCTCGATGCCGCCCTCCTCGAGAAGCGGAACCTGTTCGCTGTCCCGTAGTTCGCTGTCAGGTTCGTACTCAACGACGCAAGGCTTGCCATCGACTTCGGAGGGGAACAGCCCATGCAGCGCGTCGGCTTCGGCTCTACCGGTATGATGTACCCGCTTGATGACCGGCGCGCCGGATTCGTCCTTTTCCGCCAAGGTCGACTGCAGGAGCTTCTCACGCTTTGCGTTCAGCTTCAGGCCATGCCGTTCCGCCTGCTGCTGGGCGATTACGGCGAAGGCGTTGTAATCAACGTGTGGCCCATCTCCAAGGATAGTTGCCAAACGGTCAGCCAGCCCCGCCAATGATTCCTCACCCGCCTCGCGGCAACACGTCCGGAACGTGGAGAGACGGCCGGACGACAAATCGACCTTTAGGCGCAACGGCCGCTCCACTGTCACCTTCCAGTAACCAAAGGCCTCGTTGGGAAAAATCTTCGATTGCTCGGTTTCCTCAAAGGCGAGGAAAGTTTCCGTAATCCGCTGGATATCCTCAGGCGACAACTCGCAGTTCTTCTTGCCCAAGTTCTTGCGGAGCGGCCTGTACCAGGCGGTGGCGTCGATGAGCTGCACCTTGCCATTACGCAGCTCCGGCTTTCGGTTGGTCAGCACCCAGATGTACGTGGCGATGCCGGTGTTGTAGAACATGTTGAGGGGCAGCGCGATAATCGCCTCCAGCCAGTCATTTTCGATGATCCAGCGGCGGATGTTGCTCTCGCCTTGCCCCGCATCGCCCGTGAAGAGCGACGAGCCGTTATGAACCTCAGCGATACGGCTACCTGACGGGGTGTTGTGCTTCATCTTGGAGAGCATGTTGACCAGGAACATGAGCTGACCGTCACTGGAACGAGTGATGAGGTTGAACTCTGGATCGCCGCCATGTTCGATAACGTAGCGATGGTCTATCATTGCCCCCTTGCCACCCATGCGCTCGAGATCGGTCTTCCAGCTTTTGCCGTACGGTGGATTGGAGAGCATAAAGTCGAACTCACGCGATGGGAAACCGTCCTGTGAAAGTGTAGAACCAAGCACAAAGTTCTCTGCTTCTTCACCTTCACCTTTTAGGAGGAGATCCGCTTTGGCAATGGCATACGTTTCCGGAAGGGTCTCCTGTCCATACAGGTGGATGGCGACCTGCTTGCCGTGATCACTGGCCAACTGAGTAAGGCGTTCTTCAGCCACAGTGAGCATGCCGCCAGTTCCACAGGCGCCGTCGTACACCAGGTAGGTGCCAGATTCGATTTCCTTTGCCACTGGAAGCAAAATCAAGTCTGCCATGAGCTTTACGACATCGCGTGGGGTGAAGTGCTCCCCCGCCTCCTCGTTGTTTTCCTCGTTGAAACGGCGGATAAGCTCTTCGAAGATGGTCCCCATCGCGTGGTTGTCGAGCCCGGGCAAGCGGACTGAACCGTCTGGTCTCAAGACAGGAAAGGGTCCAAGATTGACGGAGCTATCAAGGAACTTCTCTATCAAGCTGCCGAGTATGTCAGCGTCGACAAGCGTGGGGATTTGATTGCTGAACTTGAACTTATCGAGAATCTCCTGGACGTTAGGCGAGAAACCGTCCAGATAATCCTCGAAGTTTGCCCTCAGCCGCTGCGCCTGGACGCTGGAGCGGAGACTCCTAAGCGTGAACTCTGATGCGTTGTAGAATGCCTGTCCTGATGCCTGCCGTAGCGCGGGGTCCTGGTGGACTATACCCGCCTCATCGAGCCGCTTCTTCATGTCTAGCACGGCCTGTTTTGTCGGCTCCAAGACGGCGTCAAGGCGGCGAATCACCGTCATGGGCAGGATGACATCGCGGTATTTGCCGCGCACATAGACGTCCCGTAGCACGTCGTCCGCGATGCCCCAAATGAAGTTGGCGATCCAGGCGTAGTCGTTCATTGCTGCCATCTTAGGTCTGGAGGTAGGGAGTGATTGGACTGGATACTAAGTAGCCCTCTTTGTTGCTGAGCAGTCACTAGCCAGACACCATTGCAACATATCGTCTACTTGTGGGCGACGCTACTAGGCTTGCAACCCGACCCGGGGCACGGCAACCCTCCGGTTCCGGTGACATGCGTTGGCAACTCGGCCGGCGGGTCAGATTCGCCGTAATCCTCAAGTTGCTTCCCACAGAAACCGCAGACCACGACGTACCACATAAACTTGACTTATGCCCCTGTTCATAGAACATGGTGATGACAATCGAACGGAGGTTACCACCATGAACCACACAACCGCCCTTTTGCCTGAGTCTACCGCTAATCAATGGGACAAGGCAACCTACGCTTTCCTGGCCGAAAAGCAGCGTCGCTCTGGGTCCGACCGCACGGTCCAGGGCCACCGAAGCCTATGGGCCAGTGTGTTGTGACATCAAAAAGACGCTCAACACGGACCACGAGCGAGGTAGTCTTCATTGTACCTTGCGGCAGTGGCTCATTGAGCGGAATAGTGTTGCCAGCTAAATCCCGGCAGCCCTGGGATTGCGGCGCCCTCGGGCTTGAGGGAGTTCCTTGGTTAAAGTGAATCGAAAAGATACAATTGTGTGCACATCGTCACCACGAGTGGTTGTTCAGCAGTCTCTCTAACCTCGTGCCGGTTGTGCTACCCCAGGCCGGTTCACGGCGGTCTCCCCGGCCTTCATGACCAGGCGCAGACGCTCCTTCTGCTGGAGGATGGTGATGTCCGCCAGAGGATCGTCCTCGACAACCAAGAGGTCCGTCCACTTACCCGGATCCAGGGTCCCCAAGTGCGTTCCCAAGCCTATGCACGCTGCGGCAGTCCGGGTGCTGGCCATAGACGCATCATTTACATTTACTCTATACTTACTATAGAATACGGTTAAATTATTACTTTCATGAATACGGTACGCTCTGAGAAAGGGAGGCAAAATGGTCTCAATTGCAGCACGGACATATTTAACCAGGGAAGCAGCGTTGCGAGCGCTTCTGCACAGGATGTCTTTACAGCCAGCCTACCGCCCATCGGGTTATGCGCCCGGGCAGGCCGGACTAAGCCAGGTAGAGGACTATCTGAAGGACGTGGCCGAGGCTTTGAAGGACCACCAAACCGAGGGGGATAGCTAAGGAGCGCTCCGAACCCAAATTCCGCTATCAACGTATACGCCCGACTTCCTAAAGAAGTCGGGCGTATTGTATGTACTGAAACGGCGCGCCTGAAGCTAGGCGGCGGCTTTAGCGCTTGGTGTACTGCGGCGCTTTGCGAGCGCGCTTCAGCCCGTACTTTTTGCGCTCTTTCACGCGAGGGTCTCTGGTGAGGTACCCATGCCGCCGCAGGACGGGCCGCAGGTTCTCGTCCAGAACCAGGAGCGCCCGAGCTATGCCATGACGGATGGCGTCTGCCCAGCCGTGAACGCCGCCGCCTTGGATTTTGACCGTGACGTTGAACTTCCCGACGTTATCGGTGTTCTGGAAGACTTCCTGAACCGTCTGACGGTGGCTTACCAAACCAAATACGTCCTCCAGAGGCTTCCCGTTTATCACAATGGTGCCGTTGCCATTGGGATATATGCGCACACGGGCAATCGCAGACTTGCGCCTGCCCAAACCGTAGTAATAATGAGAACCACTGACCACGTTAATCTCCCTCTTTCCCAGCCTGCGCCATCACATGTGGGGCCTGGCAGAGAAACCCTTATCTGCTAGCTCTCTGAATTCTCCTGCCCCTTGATCTGAGACTCATGGGGATGACTTGACTCAAGATAGATTTTCAGCCGCCGCATCATCACACGGCCAATTGGCGAGTGCGGCAGCATCCCCTTGACCGCGTGTTCAAGAATCCGCTCCGGATGTTTCTCCTGCATTTGTTGCAGTGTCAGACTGTGGAACCCCCCTGGGTACCCGGAGTGCCGGTAGTATCGCTTCTGCCTCTCTTTGTTGTTGCCGGTAGTCACGACCTTCCCTGCATTCACCACAATCACAAAGTCACCAGAAAGCATGTGCGGTGAGTACAGAGGGTTGTGCTTCCCCTTCAAGAGTTGCGCGATACGGGATGCCAGCCGGCCCAGGATCTCGCCTTCGGCATCAATGACCTGCCAGCGGGGCTTTAGGTCCGCCAGTTTTGGTGAATAGGTTTTTGTCGTGTTCATCTTTGTGTCCTTACCCAACCGCGAAGGCCGGCAGTTTCGTATGGTAATGGCTCAGCGTGGCTGCTGTAAAGGGTATCCTTTGATCGGGATATTCTACGTACATTAAGCAAAGGCCCTGCGGCTGCGCCGGCTGGTCAGCAATCCCTAGCACGGGGTTGGCGAGCAGTTGCGTAACTCTCGTGACTGAATCCCGTCCCTTTCCGATGTTCAACAGGACTCCCACCATGCGCCGCACCTGCTGAGGCAGGAATGCGTTAGCCTCGATATCGAAAAATAGATGCTCTCCCTCTTCCGTAACCTCTGCCCTATATACTGTCCGAACAGTACTTGCATCCGCTGTAGGCAAGGGGCCGCTGAAACTTGCCATATTGTGCGTGCCCACCAGGTCCCGAGCCGCCTTTCCCATATTCATCACATCAAGGTGGTCTTTGATCCAGAGGCTCGTCTGGCTGTTGAGCGGCGACCTCGTCGGACCGCGCCGCATTGCGTACCGATACCACCTTCTGACGGCGTCTCTCCTGGGATCCACATCGTGAGAGACCTCGCAAACCTCTTTAGCGACAATATCCTCCGGCAGATAGAAATTCAGGGCGTTCCGCACAGTCTCCGGATTGTGCACGGATGCTGTGGTGAAGCATGCCACCTGCCCCAGTGCATGCACCCCGGTATCTGTTCGGCTTGCTCCCCTGAGCCTTGTGCTCTCTCCAGTGAGCTTCTGGAAGGCTGCCTCCAGCCTCGCCTGCACTGTATCCCCATTATCCTGCGCCTGGAACCCGTGGTAACGAGTCCCAAGATACTCCACAAGCAACGCCAGCTTACGCTCCATGATTGCAGACAACCATAACGTGGCGGTGCTTAGGAGACCAACTCCAGCAATACCAGAGGTGCGGCATCTCCTTTGCGTATCCCAATCTTCACAATTCTGGTGTACCCGCCGGGACGCTCCGCATAGCGCGGCGCAATCACATGAAAGAGCTTGTCCACCACCTTCACATCGTACACAAAGGCGAGCGCCCGGCGTCTTGAGTGGAGATCACCTTTCTTGCCCAGCGTGATGATGCGCTCTGCCATACTCTTGGCTTCTTTGGCTTTGGGCTCAGTGGTGCGAATCTTCTCATGTCGCAACAGGTCGGTGACCAAATTGCGGTAGAGCGCCATCCGGTGCCCGGTATTCCTGTTCAGTTTTCTGCCGTCAATGCCGTGTCTCATAGTTCGCTCACACGCTTCTTTCCTGCGCCGTTCCGATGGGTTATTGGAGCGTTACGAAGCCTCAGAAATTTCCTGGTCGTCCGAGCCAGAAGACCCTTCCAGGCTTTCAAAGCCCAACTCAATCATTCTATCTCGCAATTCGTTCAAAGATTTATCACCAAAGTTACGAATATTCAGCAGTTCCTCATTGCTCAGCGCAAGAAGTTCACCCACTTTAGTGATGTTATGCCGCTTGAGCGCGTTATATGCTCGAACGCTCAGATTCAGATCTTCAATAGGCATCTCATAGCGCCCTCCGGAGGGGATGGGCGAACCGCCACCCGCTTCAAGCTCTGCAACTGGCTCTCTGCCGAAGTTCACAAAATGCGCAAGCTGCTCCGACAGGATCAGGGCGCTCTGCTGCACCGCCGCTATTGGCGCAATAGTGCCGTCAGTCCACACTTCCAGTATCAGTCGGTCATAGGCTATATTCTGTCCAACACGCGTCGCCTCAACCCGATAGTTCACGCGACGCACCGGGGTGAAGATTGCATCCACGGGTATCACGCCGATGGGCAGTCCATTACCCGGACCGGCGGGGACATAACCCATGTTCTGCTCCACATTGAACTCCACGCTGAAGCGCGCGTCCTTAGAGTCAAGGTTGATGAGGTGCAGTTCCGGGTTCACAATTTCGTAGTCTGCAGTCGGGGAGATGTCTGCCGCAGTCACCTCGCCTTCGCCGGACGCCTCAAGAAACAGCTTGCCCGGCCGGTCAGAAAGGGCCCGCAACCGCAACTCCTTCACATTTAGCAAAAACTCCAGGGTGTCTTCTTTTGTATGGGGAATGGTTGAGAACTCGTGCTGAATCCCCTCAATACGCACCCAGGTTACTGCCGCGCCCGGCAGAGAGCTTAAGAGCACCCTTCGCAGGGCATTGCCTACTGTGGTGCCAAAACCGCTCTCCAGAGGTTCGGCAATAAACCGACCGTACTCCTCGGTTAACACTTCAGACCGAATCTGTGGTGTCACCAGTTGTGACAAGAAATGCCTCCTTATGTGCCTTCTCTACTGTCGCTTCGTCCTGCTGTAGCACATAACGGTTAGCGAGAATACCATTCAACGATGCTTTGTTCATTCACGCGGGTATCAATCTCCTGCCGTGTGGGCATTGTGAGCACTCGTCCCGTCATTTGGGTGAGGTCCAAAGTCAGCCATGTGGGAATAGCCTTGCTCTTGATCCCTGCTTCCATGATTTTGAAGTACTCTGACGCGTTGCTGCCCTGTGCCCACCCAATGCGGTCCCCCGGCTTAATCCGGGCTGAAGGAATGTTGAGCTTGCGGCCGTTCAGGATTATGTGTCCATGCAAGACCACCTGCCGTCCTTGAGCGCGGGAGTCGGAGAACCCCAAACGATAGACTACGTTATCCAACCTGAGTTCAAGCTCCTGGAGGAGATTCTCTCCGGTTGCGCCAGGCCGTCGAGACGCTTCCTTATAGTGACGTCTGAACTGCTGCTCCAGCACGCCATAAATAAAGCGCACTTTCTGCTTCTCCCTGAGCTGCAGGCCGCGCTCAGACACCTTGCGGCGTCTGTTGGCCTGGTGCATTCCTGGAGGCGAATTATGCTGCTCTATGGCGCACTTCAGGGACATGCAACGCTCCCCTTTGAGGTAGAGCTTCTCTCCCTGGCGTCGGCATAACCGACAAACGGGTCCAGTATAACGGGCCATATTCCCAATTCTCCTTAAATGCGCCTACGTTTTGGTGGCCGACATCCATTATGCGGGATAGGCGTCACATCCCGAATGCTGGTAATAACTAACCCGGCGGCCTGCAATGACCTTATGGCAGCCTCGCGGCCGCTTCCGGTGCCGCGAACATAAACATCAACCTGCCGGAGGCCCTGTTCCATCCCCCGACGTACTGCCTGCTCGGCCGCCATTTGCGCGGCGAACGGCGTGCTTTTTCGCGATCCCTTAAAGCCGGAGCTGCCGGCGCTGGACGCGGCAATGGCATTGCCGTTGGGATCGGTCAACGTCACGATAGTGTTATTAAAAGTCGAGAGAACATACGCCCTCCCTGCGGGAACTATTCTTCGTTCCCGACGGCGCACCGTCCGACGTCTCTCTGCCATTCGCTTACTCCTCTACTTCTTAGCGACTGCCCTGCGGCGACCGGCCACGGTCTTACGCGCCCCACGTTTTGTCCGTGCGTTTGTGCGGGTACGCTGACCATGCACCGGCAGTCCTCGCCGGTGTCGCACACCTCGATAGCAGCCAATCTCTATGAGACGGCGGATATTGCCGTTGACTTCTCGCCGCAGGTCACCCTCTACGATATAGTCCCGATCAATGACCTCCCGCAGGCGGCTCAACTCATCTTCGGTGAGGTCCCTCACCTTGGTCTCCGGCACAATGCTTGTCTTCCGGCAAATATCCAGGGCGTTGTTTGCGCCAATGCCGTAGATGTACCGGAGAGACACATCCAACTTCTTATTGTTCGGTACGTCAATACCTGATATACGCGCCATATCTCGCCTCCTTCGGGAAGGGCTTTTTCTATCCCTGTCGTTGCTTATGTTTGGGGTTCAGACACAAAACCATCACGGTTCGTCCCCGCCTGATAATCTTGCACTTGTCACAGCGCACTTTGACTGATGGTTTGACTTTCATACCTAACGCCTTCCGTGCTTCCTCTGCCCAGCTCTTTGGCTACTTGAAACGATAAGTAATACGCCCTCGTGTCAAATCATACGGCGAGAGCTCCACAAGCACTCTGTCGCCCGGCAGGATCCGAATAAAGTGCAGGCGGATTTTGCCCGACACGTGCGCCAAGACCCTGTGTCCATTTGCCAGTTCCACACGAAAGGTCGCGTTGGGTAAGGCCTCTTTGACCGCGCCCTCTACTTCAATGGATTCCTTTTTTGCCATACAACCCCTTACGTGAGATTAAAGCGACTGCCCCGGTGGCAGGTTACCAGCTAAACCTTCGATAAGATTTCTGGTCCGTTTTCGGTGATAGCAATTGTGTGTTCAAAATGGGCTGAAAGACTCCCATCCAAGGTGAGCACGGTCCAGTTATCCGGCGCGACCCTTGTGCGCCAGTCGCCGACATTGAGCATGGGCTCAATAGCAAGGGCCATACCAGGCCGCAGCAGCACACCTCGGCCCGGCCCGCCAAAGTTCGGTACCTGGGGGTCCTCATGCATCGCGCGCCCAATCCCGTGACCGACATATTCCCGCACAATCGAGAATCCGGCCGCTTGGGCCACCTGCTGCACTGCGTATGAAATATCCCCAACACGGCTGCCACCTTTGGCCGCCGCTATGCCCGCCATGATGGACTCTTCCGTCACCTCGATAAGACGCTCCGCTTCAGCACTGATCTTTCCCAGCCCAACTGTAATGGCAGAATCAGACTGAAAGCCCTTATAGATCACCCCCGCGTCGATGCTCACCACATCGCCGTCTTTCAAAACCCGCTTCCCCGGAATACCATGCACAATCTCGTCATTCACAGAAACGCAGATGTGCGCCGGGTAACCATGATAGCCTAGAAACGAGGGCTCAGCCTTATGTTTCTTCATTTCTTTTGCAGCGAGGGCATCCAACTCCGCCGTCGTCATGCCCGATTTAATCCGCTCCTTTAGCACAACAAGCACCTGCGCGAGGATATGCCCTGCCTCTCGCATGAAAGAAATCTCTTCCTGCGACTTAATCGTTATGCCGGTGTCCATTCCTGGCGCGAGGCCAGCCGTCGCTTGTCGTTGCCCCATTACTTCCACGCTCAACTCAGACGCCTAGCGGCGCCGTTGACCATCATCATGAACATGCCCGCTCGACCCGTCTGGTGGTAAACGGCGTCTCCATTCAGTTGTGCTTCGTACTGCGCCATCCCACTCATCACGCGCTACCTAGAACTCCCAACAAATCCCCAGAAACCCGCTCCACCGTCTGCTCGCCGTTCACTTCCGCAAGCTTCTTCTGTTTCGCATAATAGTCGACCAGCGGCATCGTCTGCCGGAAATACACCTCAAGACGGTTTTTGGCCGTCTCTTCCGTATCGTCCGCGCGCTGATAAAGTTCGCCGCCGCAGGTGTCACACACGCCAGCCTTCTTGGGCGGCGCAAAGATCACGTGGAACGACGCGCCGCACTTTCGGCACAGACAGCGGCCTCCCAAACGCTTCAGCAACTCGCCTTCAGACACGTTGATAGCGACAACTCTGTCAACCTGCTTCGCTTCTTTCTGCAAGGCGGCATCCAGCGCCTCCGCCTGCTGCAGCGTCCGTGGAAAGCCATCCAACAAACAGCCTCTCTGGCAATCAGGCTTGGCGAGTCGCTCCAGTATCATCCGGATGGTGACATCATCCGGAACAAGCTCCCCCTTGTCATAGTATGACTTCACAAGGCGGCCGATGTCCGTATCACCGTCACGGATTTCGCGGAAAAGGTCTCCGGAAGCCACGTGGGTGAGACCCAACCTTTCACTCACCTGAGCAGCCTGAGTCCCTTTCCCGGCGCCGGGCGCCCCTACCAAGATGACGTACAATGGTCGCTCCTCACGGACGGTGTTTTCTCAACGGATAAAACCTTCATAATTACGCATCAGCAACTGCGACTCAAGCTGACGCATAAAGTCCAACACCACGCCGACCACAATAAGCAGGCCAGTGCTGCTGAGTTGCAGGGCGCGGACATTTGTGAGCAACTCGGCGAGAAACGGCATGACCGCTATAAGACCCAGGAAGACGGCTCCTGCCCAGGTGATCCTGATAAGCACTGCGTTGAAATACTCGGCCGTTGGTCTGCCCGGGCGAATACCTGGGACAAAACCGCCATTCTTCTGCAAGTTCTCCGCGATATTTTGCTGCTGAAAGATGACCAGGGTGTAGAAGAACGTGAAGGCAATAACCAGCAGGCCGTACAGCGTCCAATAAACCGGGCCGGTCGCATCAAAAATCCTGTTAATCACTTGGGCCACGTTCGCCACCCAGCTTACGCTGGATACCATAAAATAGCTGGCAACTGTGCCGGGAAAGATCATGATGGAAGCCGCAAAGATCAGGGGAATCATACCGGCAGAGTTCACTCGCAGAGGAATGTGACTCGCGCCGCCCTGACGGTAGACCTTGCCACCACGGAACAGGCTGCGAGTGTACTGCACGGGGATACGGCGCTGCGCCTCTTGGAAAAAAACGATGGCCGCCACCAACAACATGCCTATAGCCGCGAAGACAAAGATGCCCATGAAATTCCCTGATGATGCCCCCACAAATCCCTGGCCTGCAAGTGACGGCAGTCCCGCCACAATGCCTCCGAAGATGATGACTGAAACGCCGTTGCCAATGCCATTCTCCGTGATGAGCTCACCGAGCCATACGAGAAATATCGTCCCAGCGGTCATGGAAATAACCATTGCAAGGGTGGGCAGAAGGCTCGACCCCTGGAGGCCCACATTACCAAGCACACCCTGACTTTGCAGTAATATGAGCTGGCCGAACGCCTGTAACGCCGCCAAGGGCACCGTCAGCCAGTGGGTATACTGATTGATCTTGTGCCGGCCGAACTCCCCTTCTTTTGACATGGCTTCCAGCGCCGGGATAACCGGCACCATGAGCTGCATGATGATGGACGCCGTGATATAGGGATAAACTCCCATGGCCGCAACGCTCAGGTTGCGCATCGCGCCGCCGCTGAAGAGGTCCAGCATGCCCAGGAGTTGGTTCGTCTGAAAGAGCCGGTTAAGACTGACCAGGTCCACACCCGGCACCGGCACGTGAGCGACAAACCGGAAGATGAAAAGTATGCCCAGCACAAAGAGAAGCTTGCGCCGTAGGTCGGGCAGGCGCCAGGCATTCAGCAGAGCTTCAAGCACGGGCTAACTCCTGAACCGTCCCTCCGGCCGCCTCAATCTTGGCTTTGGCGGCGCTGGAAAACCTATCGGCGCGCACCATGAGCTTTTTGGAAAGCACGCCGTCACCCAGGACCTTGATTGGCTTCGTCACAGTGTCGATCAGCCCTGTCTCCAGGAGGAGCTCCGGGGTGACCTCTTCATTCTCGTCAAAGCGGGCAAGCTGCCCCACATTGACGATGACATACTGCGTTTTGAAGATATTGGTGAAGCCTCTGATGTGCGGCAGACGCTTGATAATCGGAAGCTGGCCGCCCTCAAAGCCAGGGCGCACGCCGCCGCCGGCGCGGGCCTTCTGTCCCTTGGTTCCTTTTCCTGCCGTCGTGCCTTGCCCGCTCCCAGTGCCACGTCCAATACGCTTACGGGGATGCTTGGCGCCGACAGGAGGTTTCAACTGATCTTGTCTCATGATTTCTCTTCCAACGCCTCCACATCTACCAGGTGTAGAACCGTCTGCACCATACCCCTGATGGAGTCGTTGTCAGGCTGCTCCACAGTCTGGTGAAGCCGATGAAGTCCCAGAGCGCGGATGGTGCGCTTCTGGTACTCTTTGTTGCCAATGGCGCTCTTCTTCCAGGTAATACGTAACACACCCATGGCCATCTAGCTCCTAGGATTCTCGGGGGCGATTCTGCCAGCGAGGCGCATGCGGCGCAGCCGCTCTGCTTCGGGGTCTCGCAGCTCCTGCAGTCCCTTTATAGTTGCCTTGACCACGTTGATGGGGTTTGCGGAACCCAGTGATTTAGTGAGCACATCATGAACGCCTGCCGCCTCTAGGACGGCCCGAACGGCGCCACCGGCAATCACGCCCGTGCCAGGAGAAGCCGGTTTGATCAGCACCTTCGCCGCCCCGAATTTTGCGATGACAAGATGCGGCAAGGTCGTCCCTTTGAGGGGCACGCGGAACATGTGCTTGCGGGCAATCTGGCCGCCCTTGCGAATGGCGTCAGGCACCTCATTGGCTTTGCCCATGCCTGCGCCAACATTACCTGCGCCATCGCCCACCACGACGACTGCGCTGAAGCTGAATCGTCGGCCACCCTTTACGACCTTTGCAACGCGCTTAATCTTAACTACCCGATCCGTGATGTTGTCACGTGGCTCGCGGTCGTTATCAAATCTTCGGCTAGTCAATGGCACACCTTCAATCAACTGTAACTAAAATTGTAGACCGCCCGAGCGAGCGCCATCCGCCACGGCTTTCACTCGCCCGTGATACCGGAAACCACCTCTGTCGAACACAACCGCAGTGATGCCGGCTGCTTTCGCCCGCTCAGCAAGGGTCGTGCCAACCAGCTCCGCCTGAGCCGTCTTGGTCTTGCCGGTGAGCTGCTTCCGCACCTCAGGTTCCAGCGAAGAAGCCGCAGCAACAGTATGGCCGCGTTCGTCGTCAATGACCTGCGCGTAGATGTGCTGTGAGCTGCGGAACACGCTCAAACGGGGGCGCGCTACCGTGCCGGACACTTTATTCCGGACCCGATAATGGCGTCGCTTGCGCGCTTCCTGAGCAGTCTTGATCCGTGGCATATTAACGACCCTTCTTTCCGCCTACACGGCCGCCTTTACCAGCCTTACGGACAATGTACTCACCCACGTATCGGAGGCCCTTGCCTTTATATGGCTCAGGGGGACGCCATTTCCGCACGTTGGCGGCCTGCTGCCCCACCTGTTCTTTGTCGATGCCGACAACCGCAACCCGGTTGTTGCCGGTGACTTCAAAGGTGATACCAGGCGCCGGCACAATCTCCACAGGATGGGAGAAGCCAAGCTGCATGACCAGTTTTTCGCCGGCCATCTGCGCGCGGTAGCCTACTCCAACCAACTCCATCTCTTTCCTGAAACCATCCGTCACACCCACCACCATGTTTGACAGGAGACTGCGGGTCAATCCGTGCAGGGCGCGGTGTTCTCGCGTGTCGGTAGACCGTGAAACGACGAGTGATCCGTCATCCTGCTGCAGTTGCATTGCAGGGTGAATATCTCGCTTGAGGGCGCCTCTGGGACCCGTGACCGTGACTGACACTCCCTGGACATCCACATTGACTCCCGAAGGAATCGAGATGGGCTTTCTTCCTACTCGTGACATGGTCTATTCCTCTCTGCAGCTACCACACGTAGCACAGGAGTTCACCTCCCACGCTCTGTTTCCAGGCCTGGTGGCCCGTCATGACACCCTTGGGAGTTGAGAGGATGGCAATCCCTAAGCCGCCGTAGACGCGCGGGATTTCGTTACGGCCCACGTAGACTCGGAGTCCCGGTTTGCTCACCCGCTGCAACCCGGAGATGGCGGCAGCTTTCTTACTGATATAATTCAAATAAATCTTCAGCGCGCCCTGCGGCGGGTCCTGCACCTGCTCAAAGCCCCTGATAAATCCTTCTTCCTTAAGAATCTGGGCAATGCTCAGCTTCAGCTTAGAAGCAGGCATCAGCACAAAGTCGTGCCGTGATGCTGAGGCGTTCCGGATCCGCGTGAGCATGTCTGCAATAGGATCGGTCATGCTCATAATTCGTCACTCCCTCTGCTCGAGTGTGTTCTCACACGCGTCATCTTGTCTGCTACCCCTACCAACTGGACTTCCGCACGCCGGGGAGCTGCCCCTCAAGGGCAAGCTGCCTGAAACATATGCGGCACAACGCAAACATCCTCATGAAGGCCCGGGGCCTGCCACAGAGCTTGCATCGGTTGCGATGCCGCACGGCAAACTTCGGTTCACGCCTCGACTGCATGATTTTTGATGTCTTTGCCAACGCTCCTCCTTAAGTCCCTGCGGGACGCTTCTTACGCCCGGGCTCCGGGACGCGTAAAGGGCATACCCATTAGCTCAAGCAGTCGCTTGCCCTCTTCATCGGTCTTGGCGGTGGTCACGAGAGCAATCTGCATACCGCGAATACGGTCCACCTTGTCATACTCGATCTCGGGGAACACAATCTGCTCCTTCAAACCGAGGTGGTAATTACCCCTGCCGTCAAAACCGTCCGGCGACACCCCCCGGAAATCTCTGATGCGGGGGAGCGCAACATTCAACAGTTTGTCCATGAAATCCCACATACGTTTGTCCCGCAGCGTGAGCATGATGCCGATAGGCATCCCGGTCCTGATGCGGAACTGCGCAATGGAGCGCTTAGCACGGGTGATCACCGGTTGCTGCCCCGTGATGGCCCGCAGATCGCTTGCAGCGCCATCAAGGGCGCGAGGGTTCTGCAACGCCTCGCCCAAACCGATGTTGAGCACCACCTTCTGAAAACGCGGCACCTGCATGATGTTTTCGTAGTGGAACTCCTCTGTGAGGGTAGGGACCACACTATTCTGATATTGCTCTTTTAAGCGGGGCGTCGGCATACTCTGGCTCTCGTCTAGTCGATTACTTCGCCGCAACTGCGGCACGTCCGCACTTTGCTACCGTCATCCAGGAATCTAAATCCGATTCGAACGGGATGATCACAACGGCTGCACACCAGCATCACATTAGACAAATGCAGCGCCGCCTCTTTCTCCAAAATCCCACCCTGCGCCGTCGTGCCACGGGGGCGCGTGTGCCGCTTCACCACATTGACACCTTCAATGACGACGCGACCCGTTTCCGTGATCACCTGGGCAACCTTGCCCTTCTTTCCTCGCTCTCGGCCCGCAATGACGAGGACAGTGTCATTCTTCTTAATCTTGGCCGCCATCACAGCACCTCTGGCGCCAGGGAAACGATTTTCATAAAGTTCTTGTCCCTGAGCTCTCGAGCAACGGGGCCGAAAACCCGCGTTCCCCGGGGATTGTTATTGTCACTGATGAGCACCGCAGCATTTTCATCGAACCTGATATACGAACCATCGGGCCTGCGGTACTGCTTTGCCACGCGCACAACCACCGCCTTGACAACCTCACCCTTTTTTATGGCGGCGTTTGGCGCAGCTTGTTTCACCGATGCGACGATAATATCGCCCACACGGGCATACCTGCGACGGCTGCCGCCCAGGACGCTGATGCACATAATGGTCCGCGCCCCGGAATTATCAGCGACCCTAAGACGGGTGTACGACTGGATCATATCTACTCTTCCTACGAACTGTGTTCCAGGTCAGCGCCAATCTGCGCCGGTTGAACTTCCGCGACCCTGCGCTTTTCAACGATAGCATCCAAGCTCCATCGTTTATCCCGTGACAAGGGGCGGCTCTCGATGATTCGCACCAGGTCGCCAGTGCTGGACTCGTTCTTCTCGTCATGAGCCTTGTATCTGTCTGTCGTCCGGATAATACGCCGGTAGAGGGGGTGGGGCTTTCTGGTCACCACCTCAACAACAATCGTCTTGTCCATCTTGTCACTGACTACCCTGCCAACCAGGGTCCTTCGGTTCTCGCGCATAGTGACGCCTTCTGTCCTTATAATTCCTCACCAAGAAACTCGCGCTCACGCAATAGCGTACGAATGCGCGCTATTCTTTTCTTCACTTTTGAGGGCTCGGCGCTGTTGGCCATCTGGCGGGTTACCAGCCGGAAGCGCAGCGTGAACATCTCTTTGTGAGACGCCTCCAACTGAATGTGGAGATCCTCTGTGCTCAGCGCCCTCAATTCTTCAGCCTTCTGATTCATGATGAAAACCTGACCCAATCCAAAATATTATTATGCCGTCTACGGTGCGGCCTGCTCTTGGCCTGCGCCCTCACGCGCGATGAACCGTGTCTTGATGGGCAGCTTGTAGGCTGCTAATCGCAACGCCTCTTTCGCTACGTCTTCAGTGATGCCTGAGACCTCAAAAATAATGCGCCCCGCCTTGAGCGGGGCCACCCAATGGTCGGGTGCCCCCTTGCCGCTGCCCATGCGGGTCTCCGCGGGTTTTTTAGTCACCGGCTTGTCCGGAAAAATACGGATCCACATTTTGCCGCCGCGGCGCATATATCGGGTCACCGCACGACGAGCCGCCTCAATCTGGCGCGCCGTGAGCCAGGCGGGCTCCATCGACTGCAAGCCAAAGTCGCCAAAAGCAATGGTCGCTCCCGCGGTGGTGTATCCCCCGCGTCGCCCTTTATGGACTTTGCGGTATCTAACTCTGCTCGGCTGCAGCATTATTGCTCATCGTCCCTTCCGACGCCGCAGGATGAGGACCCGAGAATACCTCGCCGGCAACCACAGGTTCAGGTCGCGCGGTATGCTCCTGCAGGATGTCGCCTTTGTATATCCACACCTTGACGCCAATACAGCCCAGAGTCGTGTGGGCTTCTGCCGTGCCATAATCGATATCTGCCCGCAGTGTGTGCAAGGGCACGCGGCCCTGGCGCTCCGATTCTGTGCGTGACATATCTGCGCCGGCAAGTCGGCCCGCGCAGACGATGCGAACCCCCAGAGCGCCGCGCTGCACCGCGCGACTCACGGCCTGCTTCATCGCCCGCCGGTAAGAGACCCGCCGTTGAATCTGTTCGGCAATGTTCCGAGCGACGAGGACGGCCTCCAAGTCTGGCGAGCGTATCTCCTGGATGTTCACTCGCACGCGTTTGCCGGTGGACTTCTCAAGCTCCTGGCGCAGCTCATCCACCTTCTGCCCACCACGACCGATGACGATGCCTGGGCGAGCAGTATGAATGGTGGCGGTCACCTGATTTGCCCCGCGCTCAATCTCCACCCGTGCGACACCTGCATCTGGATACCGTGAAAGGATCTTGCCCCGTATGGAGAAGTCTTCATGCAGCAGGGTGGTGTACTGCAGCTTGGTGGGCGCACACCAGCGGGCCTGCCATGTCTTAATGACAGCCAGACGGAAACCGATTGGGTGGGTTTTCTGGCCCATTACGCCTCCTCATCAACGGCAACAGTGATATGACATGAGCGCTTCAGCACCGGGCTGACGCGTCCCCGTGAGCGGGTGCGAAATCGCTTTAACATGGGGCCGGCATCAGCCTGAACTGTCACAATCTTCAGCGTGGCCGGCAGCATACTATGGTTGTTCTCCGCATTGGCCATAGCAGAGCGCACTACTTTTGCAACCTCTTTCGCAGCGGGCGACGGGAAGAAGCGCAGCATCTCAAGCGCCTCCATGGCCCGCTTACCCCGGATCTCGTTCAAGATCAGGCGCACCTTGGTGGGCGACCTGTGGAGTCCTTTTGCTTTGGCGATTACAGGCACTGTCTCATCACTTCCTTTTGGCCTAGCGCCTCACCGATGTGGCACGCTCAGCCCGGTGTCCGCGGAAATGCCGCGTCAGCGCGAACTCGCCCAGCTTGTGGCCCACCATATTCTCTGTCATAAAAACCGGCACATGCCGCCGGCCATCATGCACCGCAATGGTCAGTCCAACCATTTCCGGCGTAATGGTGGAGGCTCTGGACCAGGTCTTGATCACTACCTTCTCACCGCTGCGCTGGGCAGTCAGAACTTTCTTCATCAGATGATCGGCCACAAAGGGCCCTTTTTTCGTCGAGCGAGACATCGCTATCTTTCCTAACCGTTACGTCGCTTCACGATGTGTTTATCCGTTGCCTTGTTCTTCCGGGTCTTATAACCGAGCGCAGGTTTCCCCCACGGCGTTTTGGGGCCAGGCATACCTATGGGGGCCTTGCCCTCGCCGCCGCCATGGGGATGGTCCCTGGGATTCATGACCGAGCCGCGCACCGTTGGGCGAATCCCAATGTGGCGCTTCCGGCCTGCCTTCCCCAGCTTTATGTTGCTGTGGTCCAAGTTCCCAACCTGGCCGATGGTCGCCTGGCAGTTGCTGTTCACCAACCGCATCTCGCCGGAGGGCAACCTGAGCAATGCGGAACCGCCCTCTTTGGCCATGACCTGAGCGGCGTTGCCAGCGCTGCGGGCAAGCTGCCCGCCGCGGCCAGGCTGCAACTCTACGTTATGCACCATGGTGCCGGTAGGAATGAGACGCAAAGGCAACGCATTCCCCACCTTTATCTCCGCCTCGGCGCCTGCCTGAATGGTCACCCCCACCCCGATACCATTGGGGGCAAGTATGTACCGTTTTTCGCCGTCACCATACTGCACAAGCGCAATCCGGGCCGAGCGGTTGGGATCATACTCTATCGCCGCAATCTTGCCGGGCACGCCTGTCTTATCGCGCTTGGTATCGATGAGTCGCAGCAACCGTTTATGGCCGCCGCCGCGATGACGTACCGTCACTTTGCCGCGGAAATTGCGGCCAGCGTGCTTCTTCAGCGTGACCGTGAGGGCCTTCTCCGGCTCGTCCTTCGTAATCTCCTCAAAGGTGGCCGCGGTCATACCACGGCGGCCGGGAGATGTCGGTTTAAAGATCCTTACAGGCATGCTCTACCTCTGTGCCCAGGGCGTACCCTAGACGCCCTCAAAAAATTCGATGGTATCGCCGGGGCGGAGTGTCACCACCGCTTTTTTCCAATCGGGAGTGTGGGACATGTTACGCCCCACTCGCCGCACTTTCCCCGGCATCCTGCTGACGTTGACCGCAAGCACCTTCACGTTGAAGGCGGTTTGAACAGCCTCTTTGATCTGCGCCTTATTGGCGCCCTTGGCCACTTCAAAGACGAACTTGTGAGCAGTCTGCATCAGGGAGCTCTTCTCCGTGATGATGGGCCTTCGTAACACTTCATAGAGGTGCATGAGTTACACCGCCTCTTGTCCAGACGATGCCTCAGCCACCCGTCCTTCGGCGGAGTCGCCTTCAGGGACTTGCGGAGCCTTGTCAGCCAAGCCCCAGAGGGCTTCCGCTTTGCGGGCGGCGGCCACCGTCATGACCAGATATTTGTATGAGAGCACTTTCCCCACGTTCAACTGTGCGGCGGGCAGTGTGTACACGCCCTCCAAATTGCGGGCGGAGAGCACGACATTCTGGTCAGAAGGGTCCATGACCAACAACGCAGTGCCGTCCACATTGAGCTGCTTCAGCGCGTTGGCCATCTGCTTCGTGCCGATATCGCTGAACGCCAACTGGTCAACTAAGACCAACTCTTCCTCCGCGGCCTTTGCCGAAAGCACTGAGCGGATGGCGAGTCTGCGCATCTTCTTGGGCATTGCCTGTCGATAATCTCGTGGCTTTGGCCCAAAGACAATGCCGCCGCCGCGTCTGTGCGGCGCGCGAATCGATCCCTGGCGGGCGCGACCCGTTCCCTTTTGCTTGAAGAGCTTGCGGGTGCTGCCATCAACCTCGCCGCGGGTCTTGGTGGAATGGGTGCCTTGGCGAGCGTTGGCAAGCTGCCGCAAGAGCGCCTGATGCACTACCGCGATGTGAGGCACAAGACCAAATACATCGTCTCGGAGGTCAATGGTCTCCACCTGAGCGCCTGAAATGTTGTGGACTGGATACTGCATAAAAATCTACACATGCCTTCTATTTGCCGGTGTCTATTGGCAGCACAATTACCAGGGCGTTGGTTGGGCCGGGCACCGAGCCTTTGATGAGAAGAAGATTCTTCTCCTGATCGACCTTGACGATCTCAAGGTTCTTCTGGGTCACCTGCCTGTCACCCATATGCCCTGCCATACGGAGGCCCTTCAGCACCCGTCCTGGCGTAGTGCCGGAACCAATGGAGCCGGGCGCCCTATGCCGGTCTGACTGACCGTGGGTTTTAGGCCCGCCGGCAAAATGATGCCGCTTCACGCCGCCCGCAAAACCCTTGCCTTTGGAGACCCCGCTGACGTGCACACGCTGACCCTCAGAGAAAATCTCCACCGTGACAACATCGCCGTGGGCCACAGGACTTTCCCCGGCCTGGCGGAACTCATGCAATTTCGGGAACATGCCAAGGGGTGCTTCTGAGACGGCGCCCTTCGGGTTCTCTTTCTTTCGGGTGCGCCCGAGCCCACCGTAACCCAGGTGGCCCTTCTCGGCTCCAGTAAGTCGCTTGGCTGTGCCAAACCCCAACTGCACCGCAGAATACCCATCTTTGTCCGGGGTCTTCACCTGAGTCACCGTGCAAGGCCCTGCTTCTATGGCGGTAACCCCATAGACCTGGCCGTTGGGCGCAAAGTACTGGGTCATACCCAGCTTCTTACCAATAATGCCGTTCATGGCTGCTACAACTCTATCTCGATGTCAACGCCCGCAGGCAGGGAAAGCCGCATCAAAGCATCCACGGTACGGGTGGTCGGCTCAATGACGTCTATCAACCGCTTGTGCGTCCTGATCTCAAACTGCTCACGCGAGTCTTTGTCGATGTGGGGTCCGCGTATCACACAGAACTTCCGGATGTGCGTGGGCAAGGGAATGGGCCCAGTGACCACTGCGCCCGAGCGCTCCGCCGTGTCCACAATCTGCTCAGCCGACTGGTCCAGCAGCCGGTGATCATACGCCTTTAGTTTAATGCGAATCTTCTGCCGCGGCATGGTTGCTTTCTCTACTCGATAACCTTGGTGATGACCCCGGCGCCCACGGTGCGGCCACCCTCCCGGATGGCGAACCGTAACCCCTCTTCTACCGCCACCGGCGTGATCAGGTCTATCTCCATCTTGATGTTGTCCCCGGGCATCACCATCTCCATCCCTTCCGGCAGCTTGATCGACCCCGTGACGTCGGTCGTCCGGATGTAGAACTGCGGCCGATACCCGTTGAAGAACGGCGTGTGCCGCCCTCCTTCTTCTTTCGATAAGACGTATACTTCTGAATCAAATTTCGTGTGCGGTTTGATGCTCCCAGGTTTCGCCAGCACCTGCCCCCGCTGCACATCCTCCCGGTCTACGCCCCGCAGCAGCGTCCCCACCGCATCCCCCGCTTCTCCGTAGTCCAGCGTCTTGTGGAACATCTCCACCCCGGTCACCACCGACTTCCGCGTCTCCCCAAACCCGACGATCTCTATCTCGTCTCCCGTCTTCACCGTCCCCCGCTCCACTCTCCCCGTCACCACCGTCCCCCGCCCTTTAATCCCAAACACGTCCTCCACCGGCATGATGAACGGCAGCTCTGTCGGCCGCTTCGGCGTCGGGATGTAGCTGTCCACCGCTTCCATCAGCTTCAGGATCGGCTGGTACTCCGGCGCATTGATGTCGGTGCTGGTGCTCTCTAACGCCGCCCGCGCACTCCCCCGTATGATGGGTATCTCTTCCCCGGGAAACTGGTACTTGCTCAACAGCTCCCGCAACTCCAGCTCCACCAATTCCAACAGCTCTTCGTCCGGGTTCAGGTCTACTTTGTTCATGAATATCACGATGTACGGCACCTGCACCTGCCGCGCTAACAGCAGATGCTCCCGCGTCTGCGGCATCGGCCCGTCGTCTGCCGCCACCACCAGGATCGCACCGTCCATCTGCGCCGCGCCCGTGATCATGTTCTTGATGTAGTCGGCGTGCCCCGGACAGTCTACGTGGGCATAGTGCCGGTGGTCTGTCTCGTACTCGACGTGCGTGATGGCTATGGTGATCCCGCGCGCCCGCTCTTCCGGCGCATTGTCGATGCTGTCAAAGGGCCGGAACTCCGCATTCCCTTTCAGCGCCAGCACTTTCGTGATCGCCGCCGTCAGCGTCGTCTTCCCGTGGTCTATGTGCCCTATCGTCCCAACATTGACGTGCGGCTTCTTCCGTTCGTATTTCTTCCTCGCCATCTGCCTTTACTCCCCGTGAAAAATAAAGCCTTAAAAGTGACCCGAATCGAATAAAGCCAATGAGCTAACGGCCCGATCTCACCACCGCCGCTTCCACCAAGGCGCTGGGCGCTTCTGCGTAATGGTCAAACTCCATGGAGGAAATAGCCCGTCCCTGGCTCATAGACCGCAAATCGGTAGTATACCCGAAACTCTCTGACAAGGGAACATTACAGCGGATTACCTGCACCCCGGCGCGAGCCTCAATACCGTTAATAAGCGCCCGCCGTGAATTCAGGCTGCCCAGAACGTCGCCCAAAAAGTCTTCCGGTGTCGAAACTTCCATCCGCATGATCGGCTCTAGCACAACAGGGCGGCACCTGGCAATGCCCGCTTTAACGGCCATGGACCCGGCAGTTTTGAAGGCCAACTCAGATGAGTCCACATCGTGGTAGCTGCCATCTACCAGCGCCACCTTGATGTCCACCATCGGATAACCGAGCGCGCTGCCGCCGCCTTTCAGGGCCTCTCGAACGCCCTGCTCAACCGCTGGAATATATTCCCTGGGAACCGATCCGCCCACAATCTTGTTTTCAAATACAACGCCGCCGCCCCTAGGCAGAGGCTCCAGCTCCAGCCAGACGTGGCCATACTGGCCGCGGCCACCGCTCTGCCGGATAAACCTACCTTCCACTTTGGTGGAATTGGTAATGGTTTCTTTATAAGCCACCTGTGGTCGGCCCACCTTCGCTTCCACCTTATATTCGCGAAGCATGCGGTCGACGATGACTTCTAAATGAAGCTCACCCATCCCGGAGATGATCGTCTGACCGGTATCGATGTCGTATCTCGACCTGAACGTGGGGTCTTCTTCGCTCAGTTTTCCAAGGGTTTCACCCAGGCGATCTTGATCAGCCTTGGTCTTGGGTTCAATTGACACTGAGATAACGGGTTCTGGGAACAGAATATTCTCCAGGAGAATGGGAGCATTCGTCGCGCAGAGGGTATCACCAGTGAAGGTGTTCTTGAGGCCAACCGCCGCGACAATGTCGCCGGTAAAGACCTCTGTGATGTCCTCTCTGATGTTCGCATGCATACGAAGAATGCGGCCAATGCGCTCCCGCTGGTCCTTGGTGGCATTGTAGATAGTATCGCCGGTGGAGATTTTACCGGAGTAGACGCGCACGTAAGCCAGCCGTCCGACATAGGGGTCCGCCACAATCTTGAAAGCCAGACCGACGAACGGCACATCATCCTTGGGCTCTCTGATAAGCTCCTCGCCAGTTCGGGGATGAGTGCCCATGAGCGGCGGCACCTCGTTCGGCGCAGGCAAATACTCGATGATGCCGGTGAGCACATGCGGCACACCTTTGTTCCGCAGCGCGCTGCCGCAGAATACCGGCACAAGCTCGTTTTTGATGGTGGCCTTCCGCAACGCGAGACGCAGTTCCTGGGTTGAGATCGCTTCGCCGCTGATGTACTTCTCCATGAGGCCGTCATCCGTCTCGGCGACCCTCTCCACAAGCTGCTCACGATAGAGCTTAACCACGTTGGCATAGTTGTCCGGTATGGGGCGCTCTTCCGCCTCTGCTTCTTTATCTCCGGAGTAAAACCACGCCTTCTGGTCCATCAGGTCAATAATTCCCTGGAAATCCGCTTCCGTGCCCCAGGGCAGTTGGACAGGCACAGGTCTTGCATTGAGCCTATCCGCAATCATCTCAACGGTGCGGAAGAAATCTGCGCCCGCGCGGTCCATCTTGTTCACAAAACAGATGCGGGGCACGCGGTACTTGTCGGCCTGCCGCCACACGGTCTCGGACTGCGGCTCCACGCCGTGCACTGCGTCAAAGACCACCACGCCGCCATCGAGAACACGGAGCGAGCGCTCCACTTCAACCGTGAAGTCCACATGACCGGGAGTGTCAATGATGTTGATGGTGTGGTCCAGCCACTGGCAGGTGGTGGCAGCGGCGGTGATGGTGATCCCCCGCTCCCGCTCCTGCTCCATCCAGTCCATCACTGCCGTACCTTCGTGGACTTCACCGATCTTGTAGGTGCGACCCGTGTAAAACAAGAAACGCTCCGTGACCGTCGTCTTGCCGGCATCGATGTGGGCAATGATGCCAATGTTTCTTACTTTTCCTAAAGGGACCGTTCTTGCCATAAATTCCGTTCTTCCGCCAGCTTCCGCAACGGTTAATAAACGATTCACCTGAAATAGAGTGCGCCGCTTACCAGCGGTAATGGGCGAACGCCTTGTTGGCTTCCGCCATGCGGTGAGTGTCCTCACGGCGCTTGACCGTCGCGCCCTGGTTACGGGCCGCATCCATGATCTCGCCTGCCAGCTTCTCTGCCATGGCATGGCCGGACCGGGCACGGGCAGCGTTGATGAGCCACCGCACAGCGAGAGAATTACGCCGATCACCGCGGATCTCCACCGGCACCTGATACGTTGCGCCGCCTACACGCCGGGGTTTCACCTCCAGCATAGGCGTCACGTTGTGGAGCGCTTGCTCCAGGGTATCCACAGGATTGCGGCTCGTCTGTGTCTCAATAATGTCCAAACTGTTGTACATGATCCGCTCTGCAGTAGATTTCTTACCTCTCTGCAACAGCTTGTTGATAATCCGCTGCACCGTAATGCTGTGGAACCTTGCATCTGGCGGCACAGGACGCCGGACAACCCGTGTTCTACGTGGCATAAGCGTCTCCCTTGTTCACGCAATCCTTCCCCTAGAAAGCATACTATTCCTGCACATGCCGAAGGTGCGGGAATCATCAGACGAAAGCTACCCTCTAACGACATGAGGGTAGCGCGAGACAATCCTAGCTAATTCCCCGAGCGTTTCGCGCCGTACTTGCTCCTACCCTGCTGACGATTACGGACGCCGGACGCGTCCAGAGCGCCGCGAATAATGTGGTAGCGAACGCCGGGTAGATCGGGGACGCGGCCCCCGCGAATGAGGACCACAGAGTGCTCCTGGAGGGTATGTCCCTCCCCGGGAATGTAGGCTGTGACTTCGATGCCGTTGGTCAACCGAACGCGGGCAATTTTCCGCAATGCAGAGTTTGGCTTCTTGGGTGTCATGGTACGCACCTGGGTGCACACGCCCCGTTTCTGCGGTGACCCACGACCGCGCTCCACACGGCCGGTGAGCGAGTTAAACGTAAATCGCAGCGCCGGAGCCTTGGTCTTTTTGCCGATAGGCACTCTGCCTTTTCGCACTAGCTGGCTTATTGTCGGCACTAGTCCCTCTTCTTCTCTTGCCCGACATTCGGGTACACAACATTCCCTTAACAACACAAAACGAGGGGAAAAGCCCTCTCTGTGAACTAGCCCGTCGGGCCTGTCTCTATCGCCCCGACCTGCTGTTGTCACGGGTTGGCCTTCCGACCCTCCCAGGCGTCTCAAGAAGACACCTCAACAAACGTCTATCTTACACACTTGGGCGCGTCAATGCAATGGTGTGTACTCGTTCAGGTGATCCGTTACACTTGGCTCCTTTCGTTGAGATGGTGTTGTTGTAGGAAGGCCAAGGGGGTAAGGTAGCCCAGCGCTTGGTGCGGCCTATAGGTATTATAGCGATG
>Ga0082335_1000956_pt1 | contig 67138 bp, 71 predicted proteins | sample Subgrocontami58m_FD_72375 | JGI IMG/M metagenome (GOLD analysis project Ga0082335, IMG submission 72375) | Subsurface groundwater microbial communities from S. Glens Falls, New York, USA - GMW37 contaminated, 5.8 m (SPADES assembly) (version 2) ... | reverse complement strand
GTTGATGGCCGAGTTGTCCAAGGCTCGCGACGTGCGCGTTACCTTGGAACAGCAGCGTCAACTGGCGATCTTGGAAGAGCAGCGCGCAAATACTGCAGCTAAGACCTCGGGACAGGCGAAAGTCTGGTCAAATCGCGGCTTTACTGGACGTCAGACGATCAGAACAACATCAGACCAACGTTTGGTCGCGGTGGCCTTCGCAAAGCAGGAGGTTAACTCCGGCAAGCCCTACGTCTGGGGGGCACAGGGGTCGAAGGCGTACGACTGCTCTGGTCTGGTCTACGCCGCATACAAGGCGGCCGGGCTTACTGCCCCATCCTGGTCAAGACTTAACGCCGCACTTTACTTCGTCGCGACCAAGCGGGTGCCTCTTACCGATTTACAGCCGGGCGATTTGCTCTTCTGGTCCTACGACGGAACGGTTCAATCGATTTACCACGTCGCTATTTACGCGGGTAACAACATGATCTGGGAGGCACGTAACACTAAGGCGGGGTTGAAGTACTCGAACATTTCTGGCCGCGATGGGCTCATGCCTTTTGGCGGACGTGTATAGCACACCTACCCTGGGTGATCATGTTGGAGACGTGGTAATTGGCGCGGTGGTTTATAAGAATGTGGCCTTCTGTCGTCTTCTCATTCTCCATTGTCATGGCTTTCGCCTCCGCGATCGCGTTGGTATTAGCGTCTGATATCGGTGTGGTCAATAACCAGGTAAACCCAGGCACCCACCGACGTGTGTTCAGTTTAGGATCTGTCTCGGTTAGATTTATCGATTTTAGGCGGCACCAGCAACCACGGGCCGTGAGGGTACGAAGTAGAGATGGCCGGTTGGACTTCGCCAAGTGCATGAACCATCTGCTCTGCTCTCGATCGACCAACCATCATGGGTTTTCAATCGATGATGTCGTCGACAGAGCAGACCCAAATTCACTGCATCCGTCTGGCCACCGTCATCCCAAGCGATCGCATGATCTATATCACCGCGCTGCGCCGGTTGGCGGCACCCCGGGAAGCGACAGGTTCGGTCGCGCGCCAGAAGAAAATCCACCAGTGCCTGTGGAGGTTGGTAAGTTTCACGTCCGTACTCGAGCAAGTGACCGGTGATGGGCTCCGTGATCAATCGGCGCCAATTACCATCTGCTGCCAGCGCCCTGGCAATCGATGCGGGAATCGGACCGTAGCCACTTAGTTCCCCTGGGGATTGCGCCAGGTCGAGCAGTGTCGGCAGATCAATCGTCAGATTAACCGTGACTGGCCGACGATGCGCCGAAATTTCACCAACTGACTCGAGCGCCCGCACGGCTATTTGAGTGAGCGCATCTGCGCGCTTGGCATCGATCCCAATCTCATCGCTCTGAGCTTCGGTACGAGCAAGTGCATTAATCGCAAGCATGACGATCTGTGCATCTGCCGCTGGCAAGAGCGCAATTATGGTCGCCATGCCATCAGGTTCTGGGTAATAACTGATGCGCCTGGATTCAACAGCGCTCGCCACGACGATCTCAATCTCATTAACTGCCGCCTTGGCGACTTGACCGCGGACGTGGCGGGCTAATTGTGCCGGCGTATGGAATTCGGCGTAGGCAAGTGCTCGCGCTTCGATGGTCGCGACCACCTCAGGCTTTGCCCCAGTCTTTAAGAGCACTGCGCTTTCTTCAACGATGACTCGCGCATGCGCTGGCGCGATTTCACCGCATTCGAGAGCCTTACGGACAGCAGGTAGATGCTTATGCAGCGTGCGCGCAGTATCGATCTGCCGCTGTGCCGATGCCGCAGAGAGACGGAGCGCAGCAGCGATCTCATCACGCGGAGCATCATCGACCCCCCGCCATGCTTCTGGCATTGCCCGATTTGACTCTTGGACCTCGACTCCAGCTACCGCGATCAGCGCACGATTGATCAGACCCTGGACCCAGGCCAACTGTCGCTCACATGCAGATAGGTAATCGATACGGGCACTTGGTGAGAGTCGGAGTGGATCGATTTCGGCGAGAGCTGCAATAGTCCGCGCACTGGGTTCGACCTCAAGAATCGCAAGTATGATTTGCGCATTCGAGGTTCCGTTCGCATCCAAACTCTCGTCCATGCCAGAATCCTCGTCACCCCCACCGACAATTTGGCAAAAAAATAACGCTGCGCAACTTTCCCCCGAAGAAGAAAGACGCAGCGTTATTTCGGTAGAAATAAAGGCGACTTACTGGATCTAGATGTTAGAAAGCCTTCAATGCGCTAACAACCTTAGTCAACGAAGCCTTTGCATCGCCAAAGAGCAATGTGGTCTTCGGGTCGTAAAGCAATTCGTTCTCGATGCCAGCAAAGCCTGGACGCATCGAACGCTTCAGGAAGACCACGTTTGCCGCGTTGCCAACATCGAGGATCGGCATGCCATAGATCGGGCAGCCAGGAGTCGTCTTTGCGGCCGGGTTGACAACGTCATTTGCGCCCACGACCAACGCAACGTCGGTCTGTGCAAAGGTCGGGTTGATCTCTTCCATCTCGACGAGTTGTTCGTAAGGGACATTTGCCTCAGCGAGCAAGACGTTCATATGTCCTGGCATACGTCCAGCAACTGGGTGAATTGCATAGGCAACATCAACGCCTTTGGCCGTCAACAAGTCAGCCAATTCGCGCACTGTGTGCTGCGCCTGTGCAACAGCGAGTCCGAAGCCAGGCACGATTACAACGCGTCGGGCATAAGCCAACAGAATTGCAACGTCGTCAGGTGATCCGGAACGGACCGGACGGACATCTCCAGCAGCGGCAGCGGCAGTCGGTGTAGCGGTGAAGGCGCCAAAGAGGATGCCGAAGATCGGCCGCCCCATTGCTTGCGCCATCTTTCTGGTGAGGATTGTTCCGCTTGCACCCACGAGCGTTCCGGCAACGATCAAAACGGTGGTCTGTAGTACATAACCGCTAGCGGCCACCGTAAGACCAGTGAAGGCGTTGAGTAGGGAGATGACGATTGGCACATCGGCGCCACCTACCGGGAGTACGAAGAGCACACCGAAGGCAAGGGCGAGAATCGACAGGACACCAAGTGCCAGCGAGCCCCGGCTCACAGCGACCCATCCTGCCGCGCCAACTACGGTGGCGAGCACGAATGCAATGAGGAATCGTCCACCTGCAAAGACAACTGGGCGAGTCGTCATGAGTTCCTGCAATTTGAGGAATGTCACGACCGAACCGGTGAATGAAATACATCCGACGATTACCGTGAAGATCGTGGCTGCGACATCGCCACCAGATGAGTGCGTTCCAAGCCTTAGGTACTCGACGATCGCGACGAGTGCCGCAGCGCCACCACCCACACCATTGAATAGGGCCACAAGTTGTGGCATTGCAGTCATCTTTACTTTGCGCGCTGCTGGAACGCCGGCGGCGGTCCCCAGAGCTACGGCAAGAATGATGAGGGCAAGATGGGCTGGCTTCTCATAGAAGAAGACCAACACTGTCACGAGCGTTGCACCAGCAGCACCGATCAGGTTTCCATTTCGCGCAGACTTGGGCGAAGAGAGGCCTTTGAGTGCGAGGATGAAAGCAACCGCAGCAATTAAGCCGATGAAATCGTAAATATTGCGGCTCATTTGGTTGCGCTCGCTTTCTTGCCCTTGAACATCTCGAGCATTCGGTCAGTGACGACGAAACCGCCGACCATATTGACGGTGGCTAGGACGACCGCGATCAGTGAGAGTGTCAACTCAAGATTCGAGTTGCTCCGTCCAGCGACCACGATTGCACCGACCAAGATGACACCGTGGATTGCGTTGGCACCACTCATAAGTGGTGTGTGAAGAGTGGTCGATACCTTGGATACGACTTCAAAACCAATGAAGACTGAGAGCACGAAGATCGACAGAAGTGCCATCCCGTTCATGCAGATACTCCTTTGCGAATCGTGCCATCGTGGGTAACGGCTGATCCATCGATGATTTCATCGGCGAGGTCAACGGTCACCACCCCTTCGGCGGTCATGAGCAGTAGCAAGTTCACGACATTTCTTGAATACAGTTGGCTGGCGTGGAAAGCGAGTTGGCTTGGCACGTCCTTGCCACCCCAAATGGTGAGGCCAGCGTCGGTTGTGATCGTTTCCCCAGCTACAGATCCTTCGACGTTGCCACCTGTCTCTGACGCCAGATCGATGATTACGGATCCAGGCTTCATACCGACGAGCATTTCGGCAGTGATCAGGCGTGGAGCTGGTCGTCCCGGCACAGCCGCGGTTGTGATTACGACATCTGAGTTGCGCACAAATGGTGCGAGCAGATCGCGTTGACGTTGGGCGCGGTCCGCATCCATCTCACGTGCGTAACCGCCTGTTCCTTCCAGCGCCTCGAGCTCGAGCTCGATGAAGGTGGCTCCCATGGAGCGCACTTCGTCGGCCGATGATGGGCGCACGTCATAAGCAGATACGACGGCACCGAGACGTCTTGCCGTTGCAATCGCCTGTAGACCAGCCACGCCTGCGCCGAGGACCAATACCTGGGCGGGAGTGACGGTGCCTGCAGCCGTCATGAGAAGCGGGAAGAAGCGCGGCGAGAGCTCCGCGCCCATGAGCGCAGCCCGGTACCCGGCGCAGAGCGCTTGCGATGTGAGTGCATCCATCGACTGCGCCCGCGAGATCCGTGGGATCAGTTCGAGTGAGAAGGCCGTCACGCCCGCTTCTTTAGCCGCGTCGATCGTTGCTTGTGCAGCGGTAAGTGGCAAGAACGAGATTGTGATGGCGCCCTTCTTGAGCGAACGCATTTGCTCAGGCGTCAGAGGAGAGACGGTGGCAACGACATCTGCACTATTGAGCGCAGTAATAAAAGAGGCGCCGAATAAGACTTCGGCGCCGGCTGTGGTGTAAGCCGTATCACTGGCTTGAGCGGTAAGGCCCGCGCCGGATTCGACTATCACCTCGAGTCCTGATTGTTTTAAACGACCCACGACGTCGGGAACGATCGCTACGCGTCGTTCACCCGACCGGGTCTCTTTGGGGATTACTAATCGCATAGGGCGACCGTAGTGGTCGACAACACTATTTCGCGCATGCCAGAGGGTGTGATTAGTCCAACAGTGGGCGGGTTTTTCTTGGCAGATCGCCCTTAACCAGGTGAAATAGGAGGGCCTGAATCGTGGTCCTACGGTGATAAGCCTCACGCCAGACGACCGAACGCCCACCGTCGATGACGCTGGCTTCGACCTCTTCGCCGCGATGGGCGGGCAGACAGTGCATGAAAATACCGTCAGGGACCGCAAGTGCCATCAACTTCTCGGTGACTGCAAAAGGAGCTAGGTCCTGCATCTTCTCAGCGCGGTCGGCCTCAGAATCGCCCATCGACATCCAGACGTCGGTGTAGATGACACTGGCATCCTTGGCGGCTTCATGCGGATCTGTAATGACCTCGATTGTGGCGCCCGATTTCGCCGCCTCACGCCGAGTTCGTTCGACGACCTCTGCATTTGGGGCCCACTTTCCACCGGGAGTGGCGACCACGACGTGCGCGCCGAGTACTGCACCCATTTCGAGCCAGGCGTGCGCCATATTGTTGCCATCGCCTACATAGGTGAACTTTCGTCCGCTTAGATCAGTACCGAAGGTTTCTTGGATTGTCAGCCAATCGGCGAGCGCCTGAGTCGGATGATCCAGATCGGTGAGGGCATTGATTACCGGGATGGTGGCATGGGCGGCCAATTCGTCGACATCGGACTGCTTGAACGTCCGAATGATTAAAGCCTTCGAATAGCCCGAAATGATTCTTGCAGTATCGGCAATCGTCTCACCGCGGCCGAGTTGAAGTTCGTCGCCGCGAACGAATATTGGGGTGCCGCCGAGGTGGGCTACGGCAGTCTCCGAAGCAAGGCGGGTACGGGTGGATGGTTTGGTCATATGGATGACGACGCTCTCGCGGGCGAGGAAGTCGCGCTCGGCGAGCGGGTGCTTGGTAAAACGCGTAGCGGTGGCCAGGAGGGTCTGGATGGCGTCCAGGGTCAAGTCATCGGTACGGAGCAGGTCCTTCAGACCGGTTGTCACCTGGGGATCGCGCGCCATCTACAGAGCCTACCTTTGCCGACCGGTGGCTTCGCTCACCCCGAGCGGTGGCTTCGCTCACCCCGAGCGGTGGCTTCGCTCACCCCGAGCGGTGGCTTCGCTCACCCCGAGCGGTGGCTTCGCTCACCCCGAGCGGTGGCTTCGCTCACCCCGAATAGGATGTCCCCATGCCATTTCGGATCGGCTTTGGCCGCGGCACTACTCTCGAGCAAGAAGTCGAGAGCACGCCAGTACTTTCACATGGTGACGGCGATCATGAACGATTTGCACATTACGTTCGTAAGGGAAAGATTGTTGAATCCGCACTCACTGGCGGAGCCTTGCGCGCGTTATGCGGAAAAGTTTGGGTTCCGTCTCGCGATCCGCAAAAATTCCCAATTTGCCCGACGTGCAAAGAGATACACGACAGTTTACGACCGGGCCCCGGGAATGATAAGTCCGATAGCGGCAAGTAGCATCTGAGCGAAGCCACCGGTCGGGGTGAGCGAAGCCACCGCTCGGGGTGAGCGAAGCCACCGCTCGGGGTGAGCGAAGCCACCGGTCGGGGTGAGCGAAGCCACCGCTCGGGGTGAGCGAAGCCACCGCTCGGGGTGAGCGAAGCCACCGCTCGGGGTGAGCGAAGCTACCGCTCGGTGGAAAGATGCGGAAAGAAAAAGAAAGGGACTAAACCCTCGCGGGTTTGATGAAGTTCTCGTAGGAGAGGGCGGCAATTGCCGCACCCACGAGCGGGCCGACGATCCAAATCCAGGCGTTATCCCAATGACCGCCAACCAATGCGGGACCAAACCATCGGGCTGGGTTCATCGCACCGCCAGTTAGTGGCCCCGCAACGAGAATTCCACCGACGATTGCTAGTCCGATTGGAAGACCAGCTACTGCGCCCAAAGTGCTTCGCGAGTCGACCGCCGTTCCATAGATCACGAAGACGAGGAAGAAGGTGGTCACAATCTCCGCAACTAATCCAGAAGAAGTAGAAACGCCACCACCGAGAGCTGGGGTGCCAAGTCCTGTCGCAGACGTGACGGCGGTGGGGTAGATGCCACTCAGAATCGCGGCAGCGGCAGTCGCGCCTAGGAGTTGAGCAGCAACATAGGCAAAGAAGTCTGTGATCGACATCCGACGGGTAATTAGCAGAGCGAAGGAGACCGCTGGGTTGAAATGGGCGCCCGACGCTCCGGCCAGGGCCATAACCATGATGCCGATCGCAACACCGTGAGCAATTGCTACACCCTGCAAGTCAGCCTTCCCGGTCAAGATCGAGCCAACCCCGAGAAAGATCAAGGTGAAGGTGCCAACAAACTCGGCGAAGAGTCTCTTTGGGGCGTTTGTCATTTTTACTCCCACTGCGTTTTCTGCTCTACCGCATCCGGAAAAGATGTGATCGATAGAAGAATGGCAGGAAAACATTGTCCGGTCACGTAAACACACTCAGGGAATCCAAAAGTTCAGCCAGTACCCTATTCAAGTTGATCCAAATCGGGTGCGGGAATTGCCTGTCCGAAACGGTAAGGACGATGCTATTTATTTGGAGGAAAGTTGCGTAGCGCGCTCCGGTCATCATTCTTAGCCGTAGTTACGCTGCTGGCCCTCTTCCCCTCATCGCAAGCTTTAGCAACTGACGCGCCGCCGAGAAAAATCGTCTCGGGCTGGGCCCCCTATTGGGCTACTAAGGCCTCAACGGCGACGATCGTGGCCAATGCGGACCTGATGAGCGAAGTCACGCCATTCTGGTTTAGCGTTATCACAAGTTCGCAGATCTTGGATCAGTACACACCGTCAAACTCAGTCCCTATGGCTACTCAAGTGAGCAACCTGCACGCAGCGGGCGTTCAGGTCACTCCAACTTTCACTGATGGAACTAAGAAATTGGTGATGGCAGGGATTCTTGCTGATCCGATTAAGAGCGCAACACTCATAGCAACACTTACGGCCTCGGCAGTACAGAATAGTTTTGACGGCATCGATTTAGATTGGGAAGGTTTTGCTTTTGTCGACGGTTCGGGCAGCTGGCCGACGACCCAGCCCAATTGGACAAAATTTATTGCACGACTCGCGACAAGTCTGCACCTTCAAGGCAAAACACTTTCTGTTACGACCCCCGAAATACGGGATCCTGCTACAGGAAAGCGCGGCTATTGGGTTTATGACTGGGCTGGCATTGCAAATAGCATAGATCGACTCCGAATAATGACCTACGACTACTCAGTCTCAACACCGGGTCCGATTGGCCCGATTTCTTGGGTTGAGGCCGCGGCAAAATATGCAGCCTCTCTGGTGCCAGCCTCCAAAATCTGGATAGGAGTCCCGGCCTATGGCAGAGATTGGGTGGTAGCCGTAACCGGGACGTGCCCCGTTCTAGGGTCTGATGGCAGACCACTTGGCATCGATATCAGGGCGCCAGCCAATGGCCTTGCCGGATCGCGTGCGACTTTCATTACTAGGGATGCGGCCACGTTGGCGGCCTCGTATGGTGCAACACCAACGTGGAACACCACGTATGGCGAGAACACTTTCACCTATTCGAAAACCTACGTTGGCACCGATGCTGCAGGTTCCCCAACTGCGTGCACCGCAAAACGAACTGCTTGGTATCAAGATCCGCGTGGCGTCCAATTGCGAGCTGCCCTCGTAGGCAAGTATCGATTGGGGGGAGTGGCGTTCTGGTCGTTTGGTTCGGAGGATCCGGTCAGTTGGGATCAACTTAGGAGTTATGCGCGAACAATCGCTCCCGATCAGGTTATTGGCGTTCTGGCACTGAGCCAGAGCCATGTCGGATATTCAGGATCGAGCGTCCTGACCGCGACCTTTAGAATTTCAGATTCAAGCCCAGTCGTCAGTGCGCCGATTCTCTTCCAAGTATTGAAGGCCGGTGATTCTACCTGGCTAGATATTGGGACTTCGACGACTTCTATTAATGGCGTCGCACAGTTGGCGCTCATTGGTTCGCAAAATTCGCAGGTGCGCGCGTTATCTCAAGGCACCTGGGAACGGCTACCAGCAACTAGTGCACCACAGCAACTGAAAGTGAGCCGCCTGATCTCTGCACAACCTCCGATTTCCGTTCGGCGTAGTTCTCCGTTGCTCGTGAGTGGCTCGGTCTGGCCAGCGGAGACAGGCGTTGGCGTCGTGCTCCAACTTAGAACTCTTGGCGTATGGAAGGACCTCGCGACGACGATATCTACCGATGGCGGGGCCTATTCACTTACTGCGAGTAACCAGAATGCAGGCCTAACGGTTTATCGAGTCATTGTGAAAGCCGACTCCAAGTTCGACGAGGCTTCCGGCCTACCATTCGCACTGATCATTCGGTAGACACGGGTGCTATTCCAGCAATGCTGGGTGTCCCTCAAGAGACTCCGCCGGCAGCTCGAACCAGCGAAGATGTTCAAAATCTGCGCCTAACTGTTCGAGGATTTGTGTCGCCCCGGTTGTATCTATGCAATCGGGTCTTCCCAGAGCCAAGGTCATCGCATCGGCTAAATGCTCTCGAAGAATTGATTCGTCGGCACGGGAATGAACCGACGGGTAGGTCATTATTCCCTGGTCATCATATTTGATCTTTTTAAGGCGCATCGGTGGTTCAACCGCACCAAGGTGATGACGCCAGATTCCCGTGACAGAATTGAATCGATAATCGGTCAAGAATTTTGAACCGTTCTCAGCGATAAAAAGCACCGCTTCGATCAGGTAATCCGCTACTGCATCGCAAAGGAAGTAATTGAAATTTAAACGCACCCAGCCAGGCTTGTTCCCTTCGCAGCCACCGCTGATCTCTGCCTCGAATTCGTGGCTGCGCTCGATATCAATTCCTAATAGACGGTGTCCATAGGGTCCCGCACAAGAGCATCCACCACGCGATTGAATACCAAAAAGATCATTGAGTAGGGCAACAACATAGTTGTGATGAAGGTATTTTCCGCTTGAGCCCTTCACGATAAAGGAGAGGATAGAAAGTCGCTCCGCTTCGAGGTTGCCCAGTATCTCGATACGAGGGTTAGTCTCCCAAATCGCAGTTGCGCGTCGGAGCAGTCGTTCCTCTAAAGTTCTGATCGACTTGACGCCAACGGCATCTTTGAGTTGGAAGACTAAGCCGGCTCTGATCGATTCGATGATCGCCGGGGTGCCACCCTCCTCCCGGTGGGTTCTATCTCTTAAATAAAGGTGGGCATCGGAATTCACGTACGCGACCGTGCCACCGCCGGGAACTACCGGGACTGTGTTCTTAAGCAGAGATTTATTGATAACAAGTACCCCAGGGGTCCCTGGCCCGCCGACGAATTTATGCGGGCTAATGAAAATGGCATCTTTATAGGACGCTTCGTCTGGATGCATTTCAATTTGAATATATGGGGCAGCGGCCGCGAAGTCCCAGAATGAAAGTGCCCCATGTTCATGCAAGATCCGGGCAATCGAGTATGTATCGCTTATTATCCCCGTTACGTTACTCGCCGCAGAGAATGAACCGATCTTCAATGGTCGATCGTCATAGCGCGCAAGCATCTCGCGAAGGTACGCTTGGTCTATATGGCCATCAAGGTCTTCGTGGATAGTCACTACATCGCAGATACTTTCGCGCCAGGGCAGGTCGTTGCTGTGATGCTCGTAGGGGCCGATGAATACGACGGGTCTTTGGTCGAGTGGAATGTGTGAGGAGAGTTGCCATTTAACGTCGAGGTCGAATGGAATGCGGAGATTTAAGATACCGATCAACTTATCGATCGCACCCGTGGAGCCTGAACCTGCGAAGATAACTACATCGTTATCATCTCCACCAACGGAGTCATGAATGATTTTTCGTGCGTCTTCGCGTAACCGTGTTGTTTGCAGACCGGTTCCACTTGCTTCGGTATGGGTGTTGGCATAGCGAGGTAAGACTTCGTCTCTTATAAAATCCTCAATAAAAGAGAGGGCACGACCACTTGCTGTGTAATCCGCGTACGTAATACGCCGGGGTCCATAGGGCCCATCCATGACCTGGTCATCGCCGATCACTGATTTGCGAATCTGGGTCAGAAGTGCCTGTTCTGGGATGGTGTACACGATTGCCAAGGCTACTCCCATGGCATGATTGTCGGCAGCAGGTCAAGAAGTGAGGGGGTTGCCTTGGAACACGCTTCGATCAGCCCAGCGGAGGTCTTGCCAGATGTCGATTTACTGCCCCAGGCTCCCTGGATCACGATCGTTTGGAATGACCCTGTAAACCTGATGTCCTATGTGACCCATGTGTTCATGGTGCTTTTTGGCTATTCTCGTGATCGTGCAACGGTACTAATGCTCCAAGTGCACAATGAAGGAAGAGCGGTGGTTACTTCTGGCTCTCGAGAAGAGATGGAGCGAGATGTCGAGCGGTTACATGCATATGGCTTGTGGGCAACGCTTGAGCAAACCTTCTGATGTCATCCTTTGCTAAAAGCAACCGAGGCCTAATTCTTCACCTTGATGCGACAGAGGTTCCCACCCTGCGCGGTGTCGCAACCGAGGTGCTCGAGGTCATCACCGCTCGCGATCAAGCTCTCGGTGGCGAAGATCCCTTGGCGCGCATGGTAGAAATCTCAACGAATGACAAATTACCGGAGAACCCCATCTTGGCACGACTCTTCCCGAATGCATATGACGACGAACAGTTGGCCAGCGAGTTTCGCAGGTACACCGAAACGTCTCTACACGGAAAGAAAGAACAAGCAATAGCCAATCTTCTACACTCGCTCCCATTATCTGGTGCAGCAAGTATCGAATTGGATGAGGATGGAATTGACCAATGGTTGCGGGCAATCAACGACCTCAGGCTGGCCCTCGGCGTCATTCTCGATATTGATGAGAATTCGGATAAACGTTTTGCAGATATCGAGGAAGAAGACCCCGAATTTTATACGTTGCAGGTCTTCTATTGGCTCGGTTGGCTGCAAGAGAATCTGATCGAACATGCAACCTATTAGGGTGTACTCGTGCTGAGAATACGTCGGGATACCGCCGATCAGATGATTGCCCACGCGTTGGCCGACCACCCAGACGAGGCATGTGGCGTGGTCGCAGGAAAGGTTGGCAGTGATCTGCCTCAACGCTTCATCCCGATGTTGAATGCGGCCCGATCCCCAACATTTTACGAATTCGAAACGACAGATCTGTTGAAGTTGTATCGGGAGATGGACAGAGCCGATGAGGAGCCGGTCGTCATCTATCACTCGCACACTGCCACCCCGGCCTACCCTTCGCGGACAGATATCGCATACGCCTCTGAGCCGAATGCCCACTATGTGCTTATATCGACCCGCGAAGAACTTGCAGGTGCCACAGAGTTCCGTTCATTTCGAATCACCGACGGTGAAGTCTCTGAGGAGCCGGTTACTTTCCTAGATTAGCCCGTCGGGAATTATCTGATCTACGCTCAAGGTTATGACCAGCATGAGCATCGAAGTTCGAATCCCCACGATCCTGCGTCCATATACTGGTGGGGAACGGGTCATTGGCGCTGATGGCGTTGATATCGCCGGGCTGATCGCCGACCTAGAGACGAAATTTCCTGGTCTGGGAGAGCGCCTACTCGAAGACGGACAATTACGTCGATTCATCAATATCTATGTAAACGACGAAGATGTTCGATTCTTGGGTGGGTTATCGGCAACCTTGAAGCCAGGAGATAGTCTCACGATTCTTCCTGCTGTCGCGGGTGGAAGTGGCGCGATGAATCCATGACGAGATACGACTCGCTTGCCCACTCGGTGGGGCGCACGCCGTTAGTGGGTCTACCCCACCTTTCACCGAGTTCTGATGTACGCCTCTGGGCCAAGCTTGAAGATCGGAATCCGACCGGATCGATAAAGGATCGGGTCGCGCTCGCAATGGTTGAACAAGCAGAGCGCGACGGATTGCTCCGCCCTGGCTCCACGATCCTTGAACCAACGAGTGGCAATACTGGAATTTCGCTTGCGATGATCGCAAAAGTTCGTGGCTACGACCTTGTCTGTGTCATGCCGGAGAACACCAGCGCAGAACGAATGCAACTTTTGAAGATGTGGGGGACGCAGGTCGTTAGTTCTCCAGGTGCTGGTGGCTCCAATGAAGCGGTCAGAGTGGCTAGAGGTCTTGCGGTAGAGAATCCAGATTGGGTCATGCTTTATCAGTATGGCAATCAAGCAAACTCTCGCGCCCATTATGAAGGTACGGGGCCTGAAATTTATGCCGACCTTCCAACCATCACACACTTTGTTGCAGGCCTGGGAACTACTGGAACGCTGATGGGTGCGGGGCGCTTCCTGCGCGAGAAGGTGCCGGCAATTTCGATCATTGCCGCAGAGCCGAGATATGGCGAAATCGTTTATGGCTTGCGTAATCTCGATGAAGGCTTTGTGCCCGAGCTTTATGATGCAAGCGTGATTACCCGTAGATTCTCAGTAGGGTCGCGCGATGCCGTAGCCAGAGTGCGAGATCTACTAAATATTGAAGGAATCTTTGCTGGTCTTTCAACGGGAGCGATCTTGCAGGCAGCGTTGACTATCGGGCGCGAGTGTGTTGCCTCGGGACGAATTGCCGATATCGCTTTCATCGTCAGCGATGGCGGCTGGAAGTATCTCTCCACGGGTGCCTATGAAGGTTCGCTAGATGTTGCTGAAGAGCGCTTAGACGATCAGGTCTGGGCATAGACTCTGCTGCTGTGATGCGTACAGATGCTCCGATCGGTATTTTTGATTCCGGTGTCGGTGGTTTAACGGTTGCACGCGCGATCCTCGATCAACTGCCAAACGAACCCGTTATCTATTTGGGCGATACCGCTCGAGGTCCCTATGGCCCGCGTCCGCTCGCACAGGTGAGAGCGTTCTCGCTCGAGGCTCTTGATTATTTAGTGGCTGAAGGAGTCAAGGCGCTGGTCATTGCCTGCAACAGTGCAAGCGCTGCGATGTTGCGTGACGCGAGGGAACGCTATGACGTTCCGGTGATTGAAGTGATCCAGCCTGCAGTGCGACGAGCGGTTGCAGCTACCCGGAATGGGCGGATTGGAGTCATTGGAACAGTTGCAACCATTGAATCTAAGGCATACGACGATAGTTTCGCCGCGGCGCCACATCTAGTAATAACGTCGAGTGCTTGTCCCGCATTCGTCGAGTTTGTAGAACGCGGAGAAACCTCGGGTCAAGCGATCATGGATGTTGCACGCGAATATTTGACGCCCGTCATCGCTGCTGAAGTTGACACCCTAATTCTTGGCTGCACTCATTATCCGTTGCTCACAGGTGTTATTTCGTACGTAATGGGTGAGAACGTGAGCTTGGTTTCGAGCGCGGAGGAGACCGCAAAAGATCTCTATCGCACTCTTGTCTCGACTGGCACCTTGCGTGATATTTCAGCTCCACCGCCGGTGCATCGATTTTTGGCCACGGGAGATTCTGCATCATTTGCAACTTTGGCTAGACGCTTTCTAGGACCTGAAGTTTCTCGCGTCATACATACTCCGCTTCCCGTAACTGGGTGAGCGGAGCCACCGCTCGGGGTGAGCGGAGCCACCGCTCGGCGGGTAGGGTTCTAGGATGACCAGACTTGACGGCCGTGCCGACGATCAACTCCGAACGATCCGCTTTTCCCGCGGTTGGTTGGACCACGCGGAGGGGAGTGTCCTCGTCGAATTTGGGGCTACTCGGGTCCTATGCACCGCTTCTTTTACCGCAGGCGTTCCGCGCTGGCTCAAGGGGACAGGCACCGGTTGGGTCACCTCCGAATACGCCATGCTTCCAAGGGCCACGCATACTCGCTCGGATCGCGAGAGCGTCAAGGGCAAACTTGGCGGGCGGACCCAGGAAATATCTCGACTCATCGGACGGTCTTTGCGCGCGATCATCGACACCAAGGCGCTTGGTGAGAACACGATCGTTCTCGACTGCGACGTCCTCCAGGCCGACGGTGGCACTCGCACGGCGGCAATCACCGGTGCCTACGTCGCACTATTTGATGCCGTCGAATGGGCGCGTGACAAAGGCTTACTACGTGCAGGTGCCGAGCCGCTTATAGGCAGCGTTGCGGCCGTTAGCGTGGGAATCATCGACGGGATCCCCAGACTGGATTTATGTTACGAAGAAGATGTCCGCGCCGAGACCGATATGAATGTGGTCTGTACCGGCGATGGAAATTTTGTAGAGGTACAAGGCACTGCAGAAGGTGTGCCCTTTGATCGAGTACTTCTAAATCAATTGTTGGACCTGGCAGTCGCTGGTTGTGCTGAACTTACCATCTTGCAGCGCAACACACTGGATCAGTAGATGTCGTCGTATCAGCTTGTTTTGGCCACTCGAAACGTCGGAAAGATTGAAGAGTTGCGTCGCATCTTGGCCGATTTGGTCTCTGCTAAGGGCGAGACGATTGAGTTACTCGGGAGCGATGCATTCGGACTTGACGATGTCGAAGAGACTGGTGACACGTTCGCGACCAACGCCCTAATCAAGGCGCGAGCGGTGGCCGAGGCAACTGGGCTTCCAGCAATTGCCGACGACAGCGGACTCTGTGTTGATGCACTCAATGGCATGCCAGGAATCTACTCGGCACGCTGGTCGGGCAAACATGGCGATGACCGAGCCAATCTGGAATTACTCCTTGCTCAACTTTCGCACGTGCCAATTGATCGGCGTGGTGCCCACTTCACTTGTGCTGCTGCCTTGGTAATCCCAGGAGGCCTCGAATTTGTAGAAGAGGGCCGAATCTTTGGGCGAATAATCTCGCGGCCGCAAGGAACGGGTGGTTTCGGATATGACCCGATTTTCATGCCAACGGGGCTTACGAAGACCCTGGCTGAAATCGGCGCAGACGAGAAAGATGCGATCAGCCACCGCGGTTTAGCCTTTAGGGCTATCGCGCCGCATGTGTCCCGGCAGTAAAGTCAAGGCATGAGCCAGCAAATCGAAACTAGTATCAACGTCCAGTTCTCGAATCGCGACCGGATGACGAGCGCTGTCCGTCTTTTTGCAGTAATTCCCGCAGCAATCTTCGTCGGCTCCTTCGGATCCGGCTGGAGTGATTCTTCAAGGAACTGGGTTTATGCCAGTGGATTGCTCGTAGCGCCGGCCTTTCTTGCCATTCTCTTTAGGGGCAAATATCCAACCTATGTCTACGCATTCAATCACGCTCTTCTCGAGCTAAATACCCGAGTCACCGCATACTTGCTTCTCCTAACCGATTCATACCCCTCGATTGAGGCGAGCGAGAGTGTAGAAATCGTCTTTCCAGAGATAACCGTAGAACACCCATTGAACCAAGCGTTGCCACTCGTCAAATGGTTCTTGGCAATCCCGCTATACGTCGTTGGATTTTTCTACGGGATTTACGCTGCCTTCTTAACGATTTTCGCGTGGTTCACGATCCTGTTGACTGGTGAGTACCCGGCCTGGTGCGCGCAGCCCGTTGCAGGGACAATCGCGTTCTGGAACCGGGTCGCAGGTTACGCCTTCTTACTGGTAACCGATGAGTACCCGACGTTTGCTCTCTAGTACTTGTCGGGCGTTGCCTTCCCAAGGACTAGGCGGGAAGTAATTCGTCGATGAGGGTCGCGATCAGGTCTCGAATCTCGTCGCGGATCGGGCGGATACTCTCCAAGTTGCCACCAGCCGGGTCGGCCAATTTCCAGTCGAGGTACCGTTTTCCTGGAAAATATGGACAGGCATCGCCACACCCCATAGTGACTACGACGTCTGACTCTTGGACTACCTCAGTCGTTAGCACCTTCGGTACCTCATTCGAAATATCGATTCCAACCTCGAGCATCGCTGCGACAACGACTGGATTAATTGAATCTGACGGCGCGGACCCCGCGGACCGGACTTCGATTCGATCGCCAGCCAGGTGAGTTAGGAAGGCAGCAGCTATTTGCGAGCGGCCAGCATTGTGAACACATACGAATAGGACGCTCGGGTGAGACTTCATTCCACGGATCTTTCCGGTGAGAGCCGGCGTATCTTCACGGCTATCAATGTACTTCGACCTTGGTGAACCACTCGGGTCCTATCCGTGACAATTACATGAACAAATACGGAAGCTGTGACAGCCAGATTGATGATGGCGAAAGTCACTATTGATAGGTCCCCGCTCTAACTTTCAGATGAGTCGGCTAGGTGATTCCCCATCTGGTATTCACGATAAACATTGGCGACTTTGACCGAGTAACTCTCGTAAAAGGTGCTCCGCCCAAGACGTTGCGCCTCAAGATGTTCAAGATTTGCCTTCCACTTCACGACTGACTCTTCATCCGTGAAGTATGCGACCGTGATGCCGAGGCGGGTCTGGGGATCTCTAACGCTTGTGAAATCGATAAAGCCTGGTTGTTCCAGCACCAAATCAGCCATTCGTTTCGACCAGTGCGCATAATCCTCGTCGTGGTCATGCGTGCGCGTTGATGTGAAGATCACCGCAATATAACTATTGGTAGGACTGTTCACAGAGGTACCCCCTTACGAGCGGTAGTTGACTATTTGCCCTCCATCGCGCGAAGAATAGCAATGCGCTCCTCGATGGGCGGATGGGTGGAGAAGAGTTTTGACACGGCTCTGCCGTCAAGAGGCGACTCTATCCAGATATGGGCTACAGCGTTGGAGCGCTGGTGAACGACGGTTGTGTCGCTTGCCAGGACCTCCAACGCTCTCCGCAATCCGGTGGGATTACGCGTGAAATCGACGGCAGTGGCATCGGCCAGAGATTCCCGGCGACGCGAGATTGCCGCTTTCAAGAGCATCGCCGCAATGGGCGCGAGAATCAGAACAAAGAGCGAAAGCGCCAGCGCGATGGGGTTGGCATTGCTATTTCGGTCGCGGTCGCGACCACCACCAAACCACATCATTCGCAACAACACATCGCTTACGATCGCAAGAGCACCAGCCGTTGTCGCAGCAACTGCACAGACGAGAGTGTCACGATTGGCGACATGAGACATCTCATGTGCGATGACCCCCTGTAATTCATCTCGGTCCATCACTTTGAGGATTCCGGTGGTAAAAGCAATCACAGCATGCTCGGGATTTCGTCCCGTCGCAAATGCATTTGGTGCGTCATCAACCACAACTGCAACTTTCGGCATTGGGAGACCGCTCGCGAGAACCAACTCTTGGATCAATCCAAAGAGTTTGGGGTTATCACTCTCTTGAATCATTTGCGCTCCGGTCATCCGCATCACCAATTTATCTGAGGTGTAGTACGAACCCCAGACCGAGATGAGTGCGAAACCCACAGCGAGCGGAACAATCGCAGCACCACCAGCACCAAAATATGTCAATGCCGAGTAAACAACCAGCCATGCGAGAAGGCCCATGCTGACGAGAAGGAAGATCGTCTTCCGACGATTTGTTGCTTGGAGTGAACGAAAGTTAGCCATTAGAAGGCAACGGTTGGGGCCTTACGATCTTGCGGATCGTCAACCTCATAAAATTCACGTGCCGAGACTTTCGCTAATCCAGCGAAAAGTCTGGTGGGGAATGTTACCAATGCAGTATTTAGGGCACGGACATTGTCGTTATAAAATTGGCGCGCAAAACTAACTTTATTCTCTGTTGTAGACAACTCCTCCTGCAACGCAAGGAAATTAGCCGAAGCCTTAAGATCGGGGTAATTCTCTGCAACGGCGAGTAAACCACGGAGCGCTTGCGTCATCATTCCGTCTGCCGATGCTATGGCAGGAAGAGATGTTGCCGCAGTTGAAGCCGCGCGTGCCTGCACAACTTTTTCAAAAGTGGAGCTCTCGTGAGCGGCATAACCCTTTACTGTCGCAACAAGATTGGGGATCAAATCAGTGCGTCGCTTGAGCTGCACCTCAATTTGGGCAAAAGCTTCATTAACTGACACATTGAGTCTGACCAACTTGTTGTAGAGGATGAGTGCAGAAAGAATGAGGAGGGCAAGGGCTCCAAGGAGAATCGTGGTTCCTGTCATGGCGCCATATTATCCGATTCGGCGCAGTTGAAAGACGGCATCGCCAGCATCGAAGGAGAGCAATCCCTGAGCGGGCAGAGCGGCTTCCTTAAAGGCGCACCGCTTTAGGAGATTGATCGATTTCAGATTGGCCGGGTCAGTGGTCGCCCAGATTTCGTTTACCTCACGCGTCTTGAAAATGTGGTCGATCAACCACAGGATTCCAGTTGTGGCATAGCCCTTGCCAGAGACTAGTGGGTTGAACAAATACGCAATCACTGCCGACTCCCCAATTAGGGTCGCTTCGAGTCGTCCAATCACCTCGCTATCAAGGAGCACGACGAAGTTGAGCCACTCCTGCCTGCTGTCTGGGTTTGGCCCCGCGTTAATCCGCTCAATGCGAGCGCGTACCTCCTCAGGATTTCTTGGCCGTGGCTGCGAGATGAATTGATAAACGCTGTCGAAATCGAGCGCATGAAAAAGGCCATCGGCGTGTTCTATGCCAGTGGGTTGAATCATGAGGCCCTCAGTCATTTGGGGAAAGAGTACTAGGACAAATGACTGAGGGCCGGAGGGGGAAGTCCTCTCTCCGCTAAAGCGGAGAGAGCTTTGATGCGTTAACGGAGGCGCTGTAGATCCGCTTCCGATTCCGCTTTTCTTGCCTCGCTGAGTGCCAGGGGACTGGCCGGAACCCCAGCATCGTGCAAGGCCTCGCGATATGCATTCAACGCTTCCGTGGTGAATTTAAGATTGGCGTAGATGTCGCCGAGTTCGCGCCAGGCAAATGAGTTGACCCGCGACGGATCCATTTGCGCGAGTATGTTGCGAGCGGCGGTCAAGTTCATGGAGGACTCGACTTCATTGCCCAGACTTATCTGTGCGCGTGCAACTAGCAAATGAGCCTCGGCACTTTGGAGGCGATCGTTCGAACTCGAAAGCCGCGAGAGCGCTGAAGTGGCATATGCCAGTGCCGCGTCGAAATGATCATCTAGCCATTCGACACGTGAAAATTCCGTTTCTAGACTCGCTCGATCAAGCGCTGTTCCACAATCCGCCAGCAGTTGCTCGGCATGCGCCAACTGTTCTCTGGCTGCCATCGAGTTGGGAGGTGTCTGGCGGGTCAAGAGCCAAGATATCGTGATTCTTAATTGACCCTCTGCCCTGCGCTCATCACTTTCCGAGTAAAGACCAGCGGCGCGCTGGGCCAGCATCAAGGCTTTCGTTGTGTCCTGATTTGCATCCGCCGCCAGACTGGCATTCCAGAGGATCGCTGCTCGAGCCGTTGGGTCTGTCTGATCATCGAAGATCTCCAGCGACCTGTCTGACAACTCCTGGGCCCGAAGGTAATCCCCACGCACATAGCGAATACCGATCGCGCTGGATAAGAGGCGCGCGTAGGTGGCGCTATTTCGAAGTTCCGCCGGGAAAGACTCTTGAGCGGCGGTGATCAGTTCGAGCGCCTGTAGGAAGTCCCCTGACTCCCTGACGCAGGTGCTCAAAGTTATGGTCATTTCGACGGCTTCGAGCGGGAGGCCCGAGGTCTCTGCGAGATTAATACCCAGTCGCAATTCGCTGGCCGCTTCTTCGAGGCGTCCCGACCTCTCCAAGATTCGCGCATGAAGATGGCGCGCTCGCACTGCCAATTCCAGATTCCCACCCGCTTGAAGTCCGCCAATGAGAGATTTAACTGAATTCTCAGCAAATTCGAGGTCGCCATTTTTGAGTGCTATCTCTGCAAAAAGCAAATCTTTCCGCTGAGATTCGACTGCTTTCGAGGTCGGTCCATGTGTTAGGTATTCAGGGGTTACTCCAAGGCGCCTGGCCAACTGTTCCAGAAGCTCCGGTGACGGACTCCGCCTCCCCGATTCCATAAGCGAGATATGACTCGGACTCATGATTCCGAGGGCGAGATCGGACTGGGAAAAGCCTGCTCGAAGGCGTATTTGGCGCAATCTGGTTCCAAAATCTTTAACATCCATGGGCTTGACAATACCATGTCATTGAGATTTACTCAGCATGTCACGAACAATGACATGAATAGAGTAAAGGCAAGAAGAGCGGACTGGCACCGGGCTACATTTGTGGTACGTGTGATTCGGTTCACGAACGAGGGGAAACTTCTGAAATGACAAAGAAGATTTTGGCTGTGGCGATGAGTCTGACCTTGGGTCTACTTCTCGCCGCCAGCCCAAGCCAAGCAGCAGCACACAAAGCTAGTCGCGCCATTCCGCCGGTCTGCTGCTACTACTAGCAAGATCAACTGCCCTGCTCAACGAGTAGGGCAGGAACCAGTAGATGTCGAGCGATCAGGCGTTGCTCAGCATCGTTTGAAGGATGAACACGATCGGAGGCAGATCATGAAGCAGTTGAACTTTCCCATCCAAGTGCTATTAGGCATGGCTTTGTGCCTGAGCTTGGCTCTCCCCGCTTTAACTCGCTGATTTTGTCGATCTTTTTATGCTCAGTTGGGCCCGACAGCGCCGTCGCGCTCCAGAGCAATTAATTAGGCTTGCGGTGCGATCACGGTTTGCCGAGCCGTTGGCGCTGAGAGTTTTCAGTTTGCCTCGATTCGTATTCTCTCCCACCTAGAGGCGGTAATGGGGGCTGGCTCAACCACCTCCCTCCAGCAGGTCCTCCATTTTGGGCGTCTTAGGGCAATCACGATGCCAGAGTCCTCATCAACCGAGAAAGCGTAGGGCACTGCCGTAGCTTGTTCCCAAGGGTTGTTGAAGGAGCATGTGAAGGTATCCGGCTTGTTCTAGTTGGCGTGCTCGGCGCAATGGACCGGCATCGAGCGCGCGCATACCTCCTGCTTGAACAAGCGCCACAACCTTTGCCTTGGCCTCGGCATCATCACCAGCGATGGGCACATCTAGTGATTGACCGGCGACGCTGCCCGCGACGAGGGTGCCTGCAAACGTTGTGTTGAACGCTTTCACAACGTTGGTTCCCGCCGGAACAATCTTTGCAATCTCTTCTGCGGCCGAACTATCTGGAGGCGTGACCAGCGAGTCGAAGGTGGCAAAGTCGACGGGGTTGGTGATATCGATGACTACTTTTCCAGCAAGACTCTTCCCGTATTGCTTAACAACAGGTGCAGCTGCTGGATATGGGACAGCGAGGACGACGATCTCGCCCGTAATTTGGTCACCAACGGTGCCTGAAGTTACATCCCCAGTAAGGCTGGATGCGAGTGCTGATGAATGGTCTGGGTTTGGGTCAAGGATTTGAACACTCCGTCCACCTACTAGCGCACGAGTTGCAATACCACGGGCCATATTTCCTGATCCAATAATCGTGATCGTGCTCATGAGATTCTCCTAAACGTGATCAATTCGTACCGAGGGGTAGTTAGATGGCTTTAATCAAGAAGCGCTACGAGCCGACCTTGAACCTTATGGTTCTTGAGCTTATCTAGACCATCTGCAATCTCATCAAAACCGATTGTCGTGATCTTTGGCTTGAGTTTGCCTGATGAGAAGAGAGCGTAGACACCCTTGATGTCATCGACATTTCCGCCCATGCTTCCAACCAATTCAACCTGCTTCAAGATCAGAAGTCGGGTATTGATTTTGGATTCAAGAACTCCCATGCCTACTTGAACAACACGGCCCTTGAGGCCGACTGAAGCAATCGCATCTGCAGTAGTTGTACCAAAGCCGGCGAAATCGACGATTACATCTAATCCAAGAGGGGCAAAGTCCGTAACATTTGTAAACACTTGCTTGACGCCGATCTCTGGCCCCAAAGCCCGAGCGGCCTCACTGACATCGGAGGCATAGACGTCGGCGCCGGCAATTACTGCAGCGCGTGCACCCAGTTGACCAAGGCCACCTAGGCCGATAATTCCAACTTTAGTTCCAGCTTTGACGCGGCCAACGCTCATGACTGCGTGATAGGAGGTCATGCCTGCATCTGTGCCTGCGGCGGCCTGAGCGAAGGAAACATTGTCAGGAACCTTTACGAGGTCCTCAGCTGGAGCAACCGACTTCGTGGCATAACCGCCATCTCTTGAGTAACCAGGGGACGTCCCGCTGATTCCCACTGGGCAGACTCCTACTCTGTCGCCAACCTTGTACTCGGTGACACCGGCGCCAATTTCAGAAATTACTCCTGCAAATTCATGCCCAAAAATTAGCGGGCGAAGAGTGATGATTTCTAACCAACCCGGATCTTCCAGCGCCCCAACATCTGAGTGGCAGAGACCCGCCGCTTTAATGTCAATAACAACTTCTCCAGGACCTGCTTTTGGATCTGCTTTTTCTACCAGCACAAGCGGTTCACCAGTTGTGCTGAATTGCCAACCTTTCATCGCTTACTCCAATCGTAGGGTGCCTGTTGCACGCTTTTTAGTTTCCTCCTTCGTTGGAATAATGCATCTCGAATTTGTCTAGACAACGACGGAGAAAGCATAGATTTTGATGGTTGTTTGGGCATATTTATCATGATTCTGGGGTCACACCGCGTGCGGGAGGCGGTGTGCAGCTGAGGGTATAAAACTGACGGGACTCGAGCCCCCGACCCGGTGATTAAAGAGTTCAGCGTCACATTCCCTCTGTGCTCAATTACCTCAGAAACAAGGGCAGGTAAAGTATTGTCGAAATATGAAGTTCCGAAGCGCCCTTCTAATCCTGGTCTGTTCTCTAGTGTTTGGCAGCTCTGGCCCAGTTTTTGCTGATGACGCCGCTACGGCTAGATCACAACTAGTCACTTCGATTCTGAATAAATACAGCCCGTTGTTTGATGCCGAGTACGCAAGGTTTATGGCTCTTAGAACCAAGATATTAAACGATGCGAGCATGCTCCCATCGTTTAAGGCGATGCTGGCGGATTTCTTGGAAGTTCGGAGGATTATTGATTCGGGCCTAAAGAGTTCGAACTCGGACCTTGATGCGGTGAAAAGTTATGCAGAAGAAGAAGTAGGAGAATTCGACAGCTCCTTGTATCTACTTGAAAAACAAGTAGCTAAAAATAAAACCATCACGTGTATTAGGGGGAAACAAGTAAAGAAGGTTTCGGGTCTAACTCCAAAGTGTCCAAAGGGCTATAAAAAGAAGTAATTAAAATCGGTCTTTGGTTTATGAGCTGCTCAAACGCTTCGAAGTCGAAGGGGAAGCCGCCTTTGAGTCTCGCTCCCGGCGTCCGTAGTCCAACCCCCGTGCCGCACCAACGCGCGTAGAAGAGCGAATCCTCTTCTGGTGCACACATTTGAGCGGCCAGAGCCTGAATGCCGGTGCTCACGCCATGGCCTACCATCTTCGCCTTGAACTCGGCAGCATCCCTTCGGTCCCCACCACTTGGAAGATCCTCCCGCGCAATGGTTTAGTCGTGGCTGCGCTGAAGAAACGTCATAGTTCTTCCTATACTCGCTTCGAGGCAACCCAATGACAGGTGGCAGACCGACTTCACTCGCTGGAGGCTGCGCCACGACATCGAGATTCTTAATTTCCTCGATGATCAATCACGCCTCTTGATTGCCTGAACTGCTGCTTATGCCACCACCAGCCCGGTGGTGGTTGAGACCTTCCGCAGCGCTTCCGGTTACTTCCACTGCATGATCGAGCACTGCCAACCGATGGCGCGCCCTTCGTTCCAACTCACGTGCATTCATCATTTCGGATCCCTTCGTTTAGGGGCCCAGAATGTCATCAACCTTCGTCAGTTTTACAAGCGTGCGGGAGGCGGGACTTGAACCCGCACGTCCGAAGACACAGGTTCCTAAGACCTGCGTGGCTGCCATTACACCACTCCCGCTTCCGGTCATAGGGTAACGTGCGGAGCCGTGACTTCCGAACTCGCGGCAAAATTGCCAATCCGAATGCTCCACGACCGCGTCCTGGTCTCTACCGAGACGGGTGAAGGCGAGCGTAAGAGCACTGGCGGGATCTTGATTCCGGCCACTGCTGAGATAGGGAAGCGCCTGGCCTGGGCGGGAGTGGTCGCGGTCGGACCGTTAGTCCGGAGCGTCGAGGTCGGTGATCGAGTGCTTTATGACCCAGAGGAGCGTGGTGAGGTGGAAATTCAGTCCCGAGCGTACGTGCTCCTGCGGGAGCGCGATATCCATGCCGTTGCCTCCCCACGGCTAAGCGGTGCGCAGAGCACCGGTCTGTATCTGTAGCCTCGCTATGCGCGCCATTCAGATTGACCGCTTTGGCGGACCCGAAGTACTCCAATTACGGGAACTTCCAGATCCGATTCCGGCCAATGACGAGATCTTGATAGATGTCACCGCGGCGGGCGTTAACTACGCGGATACGCATCAGATTGAAAACTCGTACCTTTCGTCACAGAAACTCCCCATGATCCCAGGATTAGAAGTCGTTGGTCGAAGAAGCGACGGTCGGCGGGTCGTCGCCTTAGTCGGCAGTGGGGGATATGCGACCAAAGTCCTGGCAAATAAGGGACTCACCTTCGACGTGCCCGATGCAATCAGCGATGGTGCCGCGCTTGCGTTAATCCTTCAAGGCGTAACGGCTTGGCACTTATTGAATACCAGCGCACACGTCCAAGCCGGCGAAACCGTGGTGGTTCACGCAGCCGCCGGCGGAGTTGGCACGATTGCAGTGCAGCTGGCAAAACATATGGGTGCTCGCGTAATCGCATCCGCATCGAGCCAAGCCAAGCGAGATCTTGCACTTTCACTCGGGGCTGATGTGGCGATAGATGCAACTGCGGATGATCTGAAACTTGCGATTGAAACCGCGAACAACGGCAAGAAGGTGGATGTAGTGCTTGAGATGGTTGGTGGACCAACCTTTGATGCCAGCCTTGGGGCCCTAGCTCCATTTGGCCGACTCGTCACTTTCGGCATGGCATCTCGCACCGCGCCCAAAGAGATTCAGGTGGGGTCGTTGATGGCCAACTCACGCGCGGTCATCGGCTTCTGGCTAAATCACTGTATTGCGCAGGTGGGCACTATGTTCTATCCGCAGATAGCCGAACTCTTTGACCTCACCGAACGCGGAATTCTAAGGCCTGTGGTTGGGACTTCGTATCCGCTGGCGGAAGCGGAGAAAGCTCACGAGGACTTGCGGGCCAGGCATTCAATAGGGAAACTCGTCTTGTTGCCCTGAGCGGCATTACAGTTGTGGTGAAAGGCGGTGTCGTATGAGGCGCCCGGCGTTTATTTCGGTCACCGTTCTTCTGCTCATGGGGCTGGGAGAAGTTGGCGCATCCGCTTTTTTTGCGGGCCATGTGGCTAAGGTCCACTCACCAACAAAATCGGTAAGTCAAGGTTCCACTCCGGGCTCGCCGGGAATTAAGCCGGGAACTGGAGCTAAAGAGCGTGCCGATGCCAGAGCACTGGTGGAAGCTCGTAAGCATCGGAACGGAATTATCCCACGCCACAAGAGGCATACCCCGCCGAGTGTTAGCGCAACGCCCGCTCCGACTCCGACTCCATAGGAAGTATTGATTGTGGGCTTAACAAGTCTTGCCTTTGGCTGGCTGTCAATTTTTTTCGCACTGTTTGCAATGGCGCTTACCATCTGGCTCTGGCCTCGGCTCGCGCCAAAGAAGATTGGTACTGTCGCAAATCGAGTAGGTCTGATCATCCTCTGCCAAATCTTGGCCTTGGTCGCTGTCGGCGTGAACTTTAATCGGAGCCAAGTCTTTTACGCCTCATGGACAGATTTGATGGGCGGAACCAGTGGATACACCGTCGCCTCTAGTGCCCCAGTTGCCATCGCTTCTCTCCCGGGATCGGCGTTTTCTCTACCACCAGGGCAAGCTACATCATCAGGCGGACTCATCGTTGATGAGATTGTTCATGGGACGAATTCAGACGCGACAGGCCACATAATCACGGTACTGCCGCGTGAATTCGTTAGCGCGGCCCGCGGTCACGCGCTGTCTGCAGGATTCGCTGGTTTTCACGTGATTGAATTTTTTCCGGGTTATCCCGGCGTGCCAGATACCTGGATCCACGCACTTGATTTGGTTAGCAACATCGAAAGGGCACAGAACCAACATCAGATTGCTCCAGTGATAGCAGTGATTCCAGCAATCACCGTCAAACCACGGCAGGACACCGAGTGTCTTGATTTTCCAAACGGCCCTAAAGTCGAAACTTGGCTCACGGTCGATGTGCCTTCATACGTTAAGAGCAGGTTCTCAATCTCTGCGTCGCATTGGGGTGTGACGGGTTACTCCACGGGCGGTTGGTGCGCTGCGATGGTGGCAATGCGCCACCCGGATCGGTATACAGCCTCTGGCGTCATTGCTGGGTATTTTCGGCCACAGTTTTCTACCTCCGTGAGTAGTTCAGCGCAAGCGACTCTGTTGGCCAAATACGATGTTCTGCATATGGTCAAGAGCCACCCGTCGGCTACTGATGTCCTAGTGGTCACCTCGGCCCAAGATCGAGCTGGGAGGGTGGATTCGCTTAACTTCATTTCTGCGGCACATCCACCGCTGCGAGTTACTGAATTGAGTCTGCTCAAGGGCGGGCATAACACTCTGGTCTGGCGCGGGATAGAGCCAGCTCTCTTCAAGTGGTTCGGGAAGATCTTGAATGCTGACCCGAAATCATTTGGGGCTTGGAGCAGCGGAGGCTGACGCACTTGGTGTCGGTACTGGTGTTGCTGTAGGAGTCGGCGATGAGGTTGGTCTCTGATAGGCAAGCTTTGGGTCCGCGTTCGGTAGCCAGTCAAGCGCATCGACGAGTTGGCTTTCCCAGATTGAGAAGTAATGGCCACCGGCGGGATTCTCTTTATAAGTTATTTTGACGGTTTTGTTCTTGACTGCTCGGACAAAGTTCCGTCCAGACGGATAAGAGATTGGGTCATTCTTTGCTGCGGCGATGAAGAAGGAGAGTGGCTTGACGTTTTTGGAGAGCGTGTTGGCCAACACGTATTTCTCCGCACGCGAATCATTTCTTAGCAACTGTGCCTGGTCGAATGTTGGTGAAAAGTAACCGGCAAAAGTCATCACAGCGCGGTAACTATCAGGCTTCATCGTAGCAAGCATTGCAGCGCACCAGCCACCGGCTGAGAAACCCGCGAGAACATGGTCGTCACGATCCGCGGAGACGCGCCAAGTCGAGTTGATCCAGGCGGGAATGTCGGTACCAATCCAAGTTCCTGTTTGGGGGTAGCCCTTGAAGTCGATGCACTCGGTGTCGTAATGGAAGTAGATAGGAACGAGCACTGCTATGACGGGCGTCAGCGTGTCACCTTCAACGTCTTCCAAGTGTGTTGCGATATTTAGGTAACTCACCCAACTTCCTGCGCTACCTGGCATTCCCGAGTACATCACCAAGTATGGAAATTTCCGCTGGGCATTCTCAGGCAGACTGTATTCGCGCGGCAAGACAGTGATGACGGTGTCAGTTAGATGACTCTTTGCCCCCTTGAGCTTGGTGGTCACGATTCTTGAGCCGCCTGGGGTCAACTTCCCAACGAGAAGCGGTTGAATCGATGAGACTTGGGTAGCGAGGGCATGGTTGTCTGGTGTAGACAGGAGGTTGAAGCCCAGAACCGCCAGCACGATCGCCATGCTGCTCACAACTCGCCGGGTCCACCTACCTCTAACAAACATAGGGAGAAAATACCTTTCGGCTAGTTAACGCAGGGAATCGTTCCACCATCAACTGGCACTCCGCTGGCCTTGGCGGCATGTCCAAGGGCTGGAGTTGACGTTACCGCTGCCGATTGGGAGTTGACTGTGGCAACTCTCTTTTTTTCGGGGTAGAAGAGATCTTGAACGAATTCTTTCGCAAGGGCATCGTCGATGATGTTCGCGCTCTGACCGTTACGGGCGGCGTAATGATCAATCGGCAAGGTATAGAACGTGATGTGACCGCTTGTCAGATTCTTAGCTTTGGGCAGGAATTTGAGAAGATCCCAATTGCTGTCGATGACAACATCCTTCTTTGCCACGTCAATTAATGATTGCATTTTGCCCAAGTCGGAGAAAACTCCTTGACTGCGCAATTTTGTAATCACGCCAGTGATGAAAGCCTGTTGGCGGTGAGTTCGATCTAGATCGCCATTCTCTAAGCCATGCCGCTGTCTGACAAATTTGAGCGCATCAACACCGCTAATAGTCTGCAGACCTGCGGGGAAAATTCCGCCCGAGTATTGAGAATCATCTACCGCGCGATTCAGACACACTTGGACGCCGCCCAGCGCTTTGCTCAAATCGTAGAAACTGACCAGGTTTACCTCGGCAAAGTGGTCGATTGGGACGTCAAGGAGGTTTGTGATCGTGGCGATTGTGGCCGCTCTTCCCATATCGCGGCTAAGCCGTTCGCGAGTGGGATTTGCTACCCCTTCATGAACAAGTTTGGTCTCCCCGTAGTACTTGGCGATTCCGTAGGCCTCTTTGATTTTGCGCATGCCGTAGCCAGGGACTGCTACGTAGTCATCACGCGGAATGGAGATTGCGATTGCTCGACTTCCATCTGCCGGCACGTGGATAAGAATCATTGTGTTGGTGTTGTATCCGCCGATACTGCTGCTACTTCCAACATGCATGGCATCGAGTAGCGAGCGCGGAAGATCATTGCCGTTGTTATCGCGCCGACTATCCAGGCCTAGGAGCAGAATGTTGGTGGCTCCGTCGGTGGAAGCATGTGCGATTCCATTTAGTGCTTTTGATCTGGGGATCGACCAGATCGCGTGCTGTGCATAGAGATAGATCCCACCGGCGACCAGCCCGAGAAAAAGGAAGAGGGCTGTCGCTATCACGACAACCCTCTTACCCATTTCACCAATATTACTGGCGCCTGGCGTACCACTTCTTCCATATCAGGCGATGTACAGGAATTAAGTAGGGGACTCTCCGTACCCCTGGGATAAGTGGGATGAAGAGGAATCCGAGGCTTAGGAGTCCGACGAGGGCCATTACCTGGGTGTCCGCGTTTGCCGAGGACTTGAATGGCTCAATCTGGTACCAGAAAGAGAAGAGCCAGAGCCAGGATTGTCCCGGGTAGGAGCCGGTCTCGTTCATCATGCCCCACTGATCGCCGGAGAGGTGCTGCTTATCGGCCTTGGCGGCAAAATACCCTTCACTATCGGCCAGGAAGAGCATTGGCTTGGTGAAGTCGGTTGGCAGGGGAGTCTGGCTCGTGACGAGTGCCCCATCGAGGGCACCACTTCCAGCCATGCCAACTAGCGCCGTGATCATTGCGGGCACTGGACCAAATTGACCACCCGAGTCAGGAACGCTAGTTGCGCCCTGGGCCTTTGTAAGAGCGTCTTGGTAAGCAGTCGCCCACTTGACTTGCTGGTCGGCACTGGCAGAACGCCACTGTGTGAGCGCCCCGTCGACGGTTGGATCTGCCAAAGTTGAAAGCGGCTCGACGACAAAACTCCGGGCAGGATCAATCGGAATCCGGACGCCAACCCACTTTGCGATCTTAAGCGGTCCGAGGGTCTGACCTTCTGCCGCGTTGTTATATGGGGGGCCATAGCCGGCGGATGTAGTCGTCCCAGCCAGTTCTCCGCTGGCCGTTACTGCGAAGTCGCCAGGCGCGGCCTTAACCCAAGATTGCACGGTCAGCGCTTTCTCATCTGGCGAACTAAAGAGTGCGGCAAGTGAGAGAGCAAGGACCGCAACCACAAGGCAGGCGACGACGATCTCTTTAACTAGATCATATGGTCGAGTTGCGCCACTCCATTTGGCTAGATCGATCGGGCGTTCTTTTGACAATCTCTTACTCATTTTGAACTCCCTTCATCGATCGGCGGTACAACTCCGTGACGACGGACCAAGATCACGTGCCAGGCAATGATGGCGCCAAGCACAAGCGGCAGTAAGGAGACGTGGAGGAGGATTGCCTGTCCAGTGTTCAAGGTGTTGAAGAAGGCGCCGATCCCCATTGAATTGAAGCCGTCTTTTGCCTGCCCGGCGATCCACTGTGAATCAAAATTTGTCTGGATCAGGTAGCCAGTGAAACCGGTAACGATCGATGCTAAAAATGCAATGCCACCCGTGACCCAGGTGGCGAGCCGACGACCGCGCCAGGCGGCCATCCAGAACTTGCCCCAAAGGTGTACGACCATGAAAACGAAGAAGAGTTCAACACTCCAGAGATGTACTGAGTTTACGTAATGTCCAACCGATGAAGTGTGCCACCATGAAGGGCCTTCAAGCGTGAGATACAACCCGGAGGCGATCAGCATTACAAATGCCGCGAGGGTGGCAACACCGAAGACGTAGATCCACGAAGCCACGTATGCCGGTTGGCGATCTGGCAAAATATCTTCAGGTTTGAATTGTTCGACTGTCGCTTTGCGAACTCGGATGGTCCACGATTTGGTGGGTACGCTCATAACGTCACTCCGAATCGTGGTGGTTAGGGAATGGAAGTGCCAGCGCCGCAGCAAAGAGCCCGAAGATCACCAGAATTACTACCGCATTTCCGGCAGAAATCGATAGTGGTCCCAGGGTTATGAAGTGGGCAGGTCCATTCAGGTTTAAGGCCATATTCATATGCGTCCACCTTTAGGTCGCTGAGCCCGTCAATACTGGTTGGGACTCTACGCCCCCTTCTCCTTTCTGGTAATGGCTCTGACTGTGGGATATCTGACTTTCATGAACTATTTGTGAAGTAGGCGTACCGAATAATTAGGCAACGAAACCGTTTCAAAAACAACTTCTCTGCACGCCCCCATGCCATGCTGATGACTAGACAGATCCCGATCAGTAAAGGAGTTTGGTTCAGTGTCTAAAATCTCCGACTTTAATAATGCTCTTGGAGCCAAGATAACGCAGGCGGTCGGCACCATGTGGTGCGCCTATGTTTTTGCTGCAATCACGTTGCTATCGCTGCCTTCCGCTATTGCATCGCACAGTCTGCTCGTGATCGTTTCTTGGGTCGCACAGACCTTCCTTCAATTGGTTCTGCTTTCCATCATCATGGTGGGGCAATCAGTATCGGCGGCAAGTGTCGAACAGAAAATAAATGAGACCCATACGGCGAGCCTGGCCGAATTCGAGTTGGCCAAGGAGGCACGCGCGATCGCGGCAGAGGAGATCAGCGACTTGAAGGCAATCATGGCAGCAGTCCATGCCAGGTTCGGTGAGTTAACCTCCAAAGATTGAGCGTGAGTGTCGAACCTTGATATCGCTATTTCTGCTAAAAATTCTCCTCTCCACGCTCCTCGTTGGAGCCGCGACCCTGGTTCAGCGGCGCTACGGTCACCGTGCGAGTGGCTTCCTCGTCGGTCTGCCGATAACTACCGCGCCTTATCTTCTACTTGTCGCGATTGAACATGGCACTCGATTTACGATTCATTCAGCGCAGGGAGTCTTGCAGGGACAAATCGCACTGGTTCTCTTTATTGTCGCCTACGGCCACGCGCCACGGACCTGGCCTTGGTGGCTGACCCTCAGTTCTGTCACTGTCCTCTGTCTGCTCGCAACGATTCTCGTCTCGCAACACCTCTTACCACCTCTGGCGACCTTTGCGGTGCTCGTCTTGATCTGGTGGGGTGCGGTAAAGACTTGGCCAACGACATCGCTGGAGAACAGTCGAGTCGAACACGCCTCGTGGGAGTTGCCGGTGCGGCTCCTCGTCACTTTGACGATATTGGTGGGTCTTACCAATATTGCCCCAAGGCTTGGCGCCACTCTGTCGGGCGGGCTAGCCACCCTTCCAGTGATCTCGTTGGTTCTCTGCGGTGCTACACACCGTCGGTTCGGCCCTACTGGCCCACGCCAATTTCTGCGAGGGCTGCTGATCTCGTTGCCCGGGTCAACTTCCTTCTCGCTAGCAGTCGCCCTATTGGCCCCCGAGATAAACCGTTATTTGGCTCTGGCCGTGGCGCTGGGACTCACCGTGGTCATCACTGGTTGGCAGGCTCGATATCTACGGTTCGCCAAAGCGTGAGAGGATGTTCCGTGCCCAAGATCCAAGCCAGCAACCTCGCCGAGCACAGAGCGATGCGCCGAGAAGCTCTCCTGGGGGCTGCCGTTTCGATTGCCTTAGAGAGCGGTGGTGCGGCAGTAACGATGGGTGAAGTCGCAAAGCGGGCGGGTTTATCCAGATCGAGCGTCTACGAATACTTTCAATCGAGCGCGGACTTGATCGCCGATCTCATTCTTGATGAACTCAAAATTTGGTCAGACTCCCTATTGGCGGCCGTGGATGGCGAACCGAACCCATCTGCGAGAGTGGTCGCCTGGATCGATTGTGCCCTTGGCTATATCTCGGCCGGTCAGCACCGCTTGGCTCGCCAACTCGGTGCTGTCTCTCTTCCGCTCGCACGGGTGCCTGCGGTCCGGCAAGCGCACTTACGGTTGGTTCAACCACTTATAGATGCTCTTGAGGCAGGGTCGGTACCAAATCCACGAGCATGTGCGATGTATGTCAACGGAGCAATCGACGCCGCAACCCGCCGAATTGATGCAGGGTGCGACGCCGATTTAGAAATTGCAATGACTCGGGCGTTTGTACTAGCTGGTGTGCGCGAACTATCCAATTGAGTTCGCGCACGGCAACGTTATCTCCCTCTTTTACTGTGGTGTCACGTATGCGCCGGTGATGCCACCATCGACCAAGAAGTTGGACGCTGTGATAAATGAAGAATCATCGCTTGCGAGGAAGGCAACCGCGCCAGCAATTTCATGTGCCTCGCCGAAGCGTCCCATAGGGATGTGAACCAAACGACGCGCCGCACGCTCTGGATCCTTTGCGAAAAGTTCTACGAGTAGCGGCGTATTCACCGGTCCAGGCGAAAGCGCATTCACGCGGATACCTTCCCTTGCGAACTGCACGCCGAGCTCACGGCTCATCGCCAGCACCCCACCCTTTGAGGCGGTATATGAAATTTGCGAAGTAGCCGCGCCAAGAGTGGCAACGAAGGAGGCGGTATTGATGATCGAACCCTTACCCTGCTTCTGCATGTAGGGAATTACTGCTTTGCAGCAGAGGAAAACGCTCGTTAGGTTGACTTCTTGAACTCGGCGCCAGGCATCTAGCCCTGTGGTCAAGATCGAATCGTCATCTGGCGGTGAAATTCCCGCGTTGTTAAATGCAATGTCGATGTGGCCATAGGTGTCGAAGGCGACCTTGTACATTTGGTCGACCTGTTCAGGATTTGTGACGTCAGCCTTGACGAAAATGCCACCGACTTCCGCCGCAGCAGCATTCCCGGCAACCTCGTTCATGTCGACGACTACAACATGCGCGCCTTCACTGGCGAATCGTTTTGCCGTTGCCAGACCTAACCCACTAGCGGCGCCGGTAATTACTGCGACGCGCCCTTCTAATCTCCTGCTCACTTAACTCCTCTATTCCCCGGTTGCGATGAATATATTCTTAACTTCGGTAAAGGCATCCGGTGCGTCAGGACCGAGTTCACGGCCAAGACCAGACTGCTTGAATCCACCAAATGGCGTCCAGTAACGGACTGAAGAGTGGCTATTTACCGAAAGATTGCCGGTTTCGATACCGCGGGCAACCCGGAAGGCACGACCTACATCGCGCGTCCAAATCGATCCAGAAAGACCGTATTCGGTGTCATTGGCCAGTCGAATCGCATCGGCTTCGTCTTCAAAGGGCAGGACCGCAACGATTGGTCCGAAGATCTCTTCGCGCCAGGCACGATCAGTTGCATCCTTGGGCGTTACCACCGTTGGAGCCATCCAATAGCCTTTTCCCGTTGGTTTAGAACCGGTAAAGGCGACGTTGGCATCGAGATAGGAAGAAACTGCTTCGAACTGCTTTGCAGAGATGAGCGGTCCCATCTCTGCCGTATCTAGGCGCGGATCTTCGACCCGGAAAGCTTTGACGCTAGTTTCAAGGAGCGACATGAATCGATCGAAGACTGAGCGTTGCACCAAGATTCGTGACCTGGCGCAGCAATCTTGTCCTGCGTTATCAAAGACTGAGCTCGGTGCTGCCGCCGCGGCCTTCTCGATATCCGCATCTGCAAAAATTACGTTCGCGCTCTTGCCACCTAGTTCGAGGGTTAGGCGCTTCACCTGGTCGGCACAGCCAACCATGATGTGCTTGCCGACTTCGGTAGATCCGGTGAAGACGATCTTGCGCACCGCCGGATGAGTTACAAATCGTTCTCCGACGATCGAGCCCTTGCCGGGCAGAACCTGGAAGACGCCCTCAGGCAGCCCAGCTTCGAGTGCCAATTCGCCAAGGCGCATTGCACTAAGTGGCGTGAGTTCTGCCGGTTTTAGAACCACCGTGTTGCCGGCCGCCAATGCCGGCGCAAAACCCCAACCAGCAATCGGCATTGGAAAGTTCCAAGGCACAATCACACCGATTACGCCGAGCGGTTCCTTGAACGTGAAGTCGACCCCACCAGCCACTGGGATCTGGCGGCCGAAAAGACGTTCTGGCGTCGCCGAATAGTAATTCAGAACATTGGCGACGTTATCTGCCTCCCAGAGGGCATTGCCTCTGGTGTGCCCAGAGTTGGCGATTTCAAGGCTCGCCAACTCTTCCCGGTGTTCGCTGACGATACTTGCGAAGGCGCGGAGAAGACGGGCCCGGTCTCCAGGCGCAACGTTTCGCCATGTCTTGAAAGCTTCGGCTCCACGAGCGATTGCTGCGTCAGTTTGGGCCAGGTCGAAGTGCTGGATCGTGGTGACGATTTCTTCGGTTGCTGGATTTATGACTTGGTATTGCACGGACACTCCTAAAACCTTTCGAAGTTACGGAAGCGCTCCCAATCGGTAACGCTTTTACCATAGGCCGCCAATTCGATTTCTGCCATGTTGGTGTAGTGAGCTTGGACATCTTCGCCGAAAGTTGATGCCACCCACTCGCTCTCGCGCCATAACTTGAGCGCATCGCTCATAGTAGATGGCACACGCTCTGAATCTGATGAATAGGCGTTGCCACTGTAGGCAGGCTCAAGTGGCAAGTTCCGCTTAACGCCATCGAGTCCAGCAGCGATCATTCCAGAGACTGCGAGGTAAGGATTGACATCGCCTCCTGGTACCCGGTTCTCCAGGCGCAGGCTAGGACCGTGTCCGACGAGGCGGAAGGAGCAGGTGCGGTTGTCGCGTCCCCAACGGATCGAGGTTGGCGCAAAAGACCCTGGCACGTACCGCTTGTAAGAGTTGATATTCGGTGCATAGAGAAGAGTCAGTTCTTTCATGTGGGCAATCTGTCCGGCGATGAAAGAGCGGCCGAGATCGGAGAGACCGTGCTCTTTGTCGGCGTCGTCGGCCATGACGAAGGAGCCATCCAGTCCACGGTAGGAAAGGTGGATATGACAGGAATTTCCTTCGCGTTCATTGAATTTGGCCATAAAGGTTAGGGAGCAATTCTGCTGATCGGCAATCTCTTTGGCACCGGTCTTGTAGATCACGTGGTGATCGCAAGAAGTCAAGGCCTCTTCATACCGAAATGCGATTTCGTGTTGACCTAAGTTGCACTCACCTTTCGCCGACTCCACGGTTAAACCTGCGCCAGCCATGCCGAGTCTGATCGCACGGATCAGCGGCTCAACGCGGGTTGTCCCGATGATCGAGTAATCCACGTTGTATTGATTGGCTGGAATCAGATCGCGGTAGGCCTTGTTCCAAGCTGTTTCGAATGAATCTTTGAAGACTATGAATTCAAGTTCCGTGCCAACCAGAGCGACCATATTTTCGGCCCTGAGCGCATCGATCTGGCGGCGCAAGATCTGGCGTGGCGAAGCGGCGACTGGCTTGTCATCAAGCCATTGGACATCTGCTAGAACCATTGCGGTTCCTGGCAGCCAGGGGATTGGGCGGAGAGTGTCGTAGTCGGGAGCCATTTTGAGATCGCCATAGCCACTGTCCCACGAGGACATGGCATAGCCATCTACGGTGTTCATATCGACGTCGACGGCAAGGAGGTAGTTGCAGCCTTCGGTTCCATGCTTGAGGGTGTCGGCTACGAAGAATGGTGCATGGATCCGTTTGCCTTGCAAGCGGCCTTGCATGTCAGTGATTGCGACGATGACGGTGTCAATCGTTCCGTCTGCGACCTGACGCTTTAGTTCGTCAATTGACAGGGGAGCCTTGCTCATTTTCTCTCTTCTCACTCAATTCAATATCTGAGGCTAGGTTGATTGAGTGAGCGTATGCCACCAAGCGGACGGTGGCTACCGTCTCGAAGGCCCAACCCAGGATCGTTATCTTTCGTTTATCCACCGCTCAAAGTTGGTGAGAATTCGCTATATCCCTTTCTTATCGAGGTGCGGCTGACGCAACAGTCGGCTGCGAAAATGCTCTTGCCTTCACATCGGGATGCTGCTTCTTGGGTGGATATAGTTGGTCTGTCGAGGGGATCTGCGAATGAAGTCAGCTTTTAACCCTGCGCAGCGCGAGGCAGCACTCGTAGCTCTAGGTGAGGCTCACTTTGACCTCTTGGTCATTGGCGGCGGCGTGAACGGTTGTGGAACCGCACTTGACGCAGCGACCCGCGGTCTGCGAGTGGCGATGATCGAAGCCAGCGATTTTGCCTCGGGCACCTCAAGTCGTTCAAGCAAACTGATTCATGGAGGATTGCGTTATCTCGAGCAGTATGACTTCAAGCTCGTGCGCGAGGCGTTGAAAGAACGTGAATTGATGGTGAGTCGGACGGCTCCGCACCTGGTCTCGCCAGTCTCTTTCTTGTACCCACTTCATGAGCCGCTAAAGGAACGCGGATATGTAGGTGCAGGTTTGATGCTTTATGACGCGCTCCGTGGACGGGAGCATGTGCTGCCTTACCACCGCCATGTATCAGTGCGGAAGATGCGCCAGATTGCTCCTGGTCTGCGACCTGACATCCTTCGCGGTGGGCTGCTTTATTACGATGCCCAAGTCGACGATGCGCGTCACACCATGATGTTGGCGCGCACTGCAGCCTTATACGGTGCAACGATCGCGTCGCGAGTCGAATGTCTAAATTTGTTGCGCGAAGGTGACGCTGTTGTCGGTGCCCTCGTTCGAGATGTTGAAAGTGGACGCACTTTCGAAATTCAATCGCGTGTGACTGCTTTGGCCGCTGGAGTTTGGAGCGATGAACTGCACGAGCGAGCTGGCGTCACTCCCGGCTACTCGGTGACAATGAGCAAGGGTGTCCATATCACCGTTCCCGGCTCAGCGATCGCCCTTGAGACTGGTGTGATCCTTAAGACTGAAGTTAGCGTGCTCTTCATCATTCCCTGGAAGAACGAATGGCTGATTGGCACAACCGATACTCCTTGGACAGGCGAACGCGAGAATCCGCTAGCGACGCAAGAGGACATCTCTTACCTTCTCGAGCAGGCCAATCGGATCCTTCTTAAACAACTAAGGGAATCAGACATTCTCGGTGTTTTCGTCGGCCTTCGCCCACTGGTTGGATCGACGAAAGGCTCGCCGACTACGAAGATTTCTCGCGAGCATATCGTCGATCATCCGCTGACCGGGCTGGTCAGTGTCGCTGGCGGTAAGTACACCACGTATCGAATTATGGCGCGCGATTTGGTCGATGCAGCAGTAGGTGATCTCGATCGCAACGTTCCTGATTCTTGTACCGAAGAGGTGACATTGGTCGGAGCCGATGGTGTCGCAGCCCTGCGCAATCGGATCGATTTATTGGCCGAAGAACATGGAGTGAGCCGGGATCTGATTTCGCACATGCTCAATCGCTATGGCGCGCTCTTCGAGGAGGTGCTTGCACTCGCTGGTGGCAATCAATTGCTTCTCTCGCCGATAGCATCGGGACTTGAGTACCTAAGAGTAGAAATTCTTTACGCCGCCTTGTTCGAAGGGGCTCGGAGTATCGAAGATGTGCTTGCTCGCCGAACCCGAATCTCCTTTGAGAATGGAGATGGTGGATTGGGGATTGCCTTTGAAACTGCGACGATTATGGCAGGCGTTTTAGACTGGAGCGACGAAGATATCGAGCGCCAGGTACGTCTATATGCTGATTTGATCGAGCGGCAGCGAAGTTCAGCTCTTGGCTTGGCGGATGGCATGAAGAGTGTCAGTTAAAGCACGTATCCAGCCAGGGGAACCGAACGAAAGGGGCTGGCGTGATCTCATCTACGTCGAGGGCGAAGAACACCTCGGGGAGACGTTCCCAATAAACGCAAGACCACTCTTGGTGATGCATCACCTTTCCGATCTCCACGTCTGCGATGCTCAATCCCCACTTCGTCCAGAATATTTGGATCGCTGGGCCGATCCCGATAGCCCAGTCCGCGACTTTGTTGGCACTATCGGTACCTATCGTCCACATTCCATGCTTTCACCGCACGTGGTCGAATCAATGGTCCAGTCGCTCAACGCAATTACGACTGGACCACTTTCGGGCGCCCCTATAGATGCGGCGATTATCACTGGCGATACAACAGACAATGCGCAGGTGAATGAAGTCTCCTGGTTCTTGTCCCTCCTGGATGGTGGGGAACTCACGCCAGATTCGGGAAGCGCTGATTTGTATGAGGGCGTGATGGGCGATTCACCAGATACATATGACGTCAAGTATTGGCATCCGCACGGCACTCCAGTTGGAGCGCAAGCAGATGACGCTCGTGCCAAATATGGTTTCCCCTTGGTTCAAGGTCTACTTAACGCATGTCGCATGCCAATTCAGGCGACTGGGCTTCGCTTTCCTTGGTATGCGGTGCACGGCAATCACGATGCGCTTCTGCAGGGTACGGTCACGCCGACAGAGGCGACTCAGATATCAATGACTGATAGCAAAAGGTATGAAGAACTTCCTAGCGACATGACGTTGGTAGATGCGCTCACGCTCTTTGGCCAAGTTGGCCCCGCCGCATATCCAGATAAGTCAGATGCACCCTATGCATTCGTCACTCCTGACACTCAACGTCGCGCGCTCGAGCGTGGAGAGTATGCGGCCAGGCATCTGGCGTCGCCAGGGATCCCACGCGGCCATGGCTTCACTGAGAAGAACGTCCGAGAACGCACGATGTACTACACGCGTGACGTTGGCAATATCCGCCTAATCGTCATGGATACCGTGGATGAATTTGGCGGCTGGCAAGGATCGCTGGACGAAATTCAATTCGCTTGGTTGGAGAGTGAATTGAAAAATGCCGATCGCCCGGTCGTGCTTGCCTCTCACCATCCGCTAGGGACGATGTTCAACGATTACGCGCCAGTCGGAGCGGGCCGACGAATCTGCCACGAGGAACTCGAATCGATGCTCCTGGAGTACCCAGTCATCATCGCCTGGTTGGCTGGGCATGAACATCGTCATCACGTTCGTTGGATTGGGGACCAGGACCAATCTCGAGGCTTCTGGCATATCGAGACGGCGTCGCACGCTGATTGGCCGCAACAGAGCAGGGTTGTTGAAATCGTAGAAGACGAAAGTAGCAACATCTTCATTGGCCTGACCGTCGTTGATCATGCGGCACCGATTGAATACGTGGGTGTGGATGATCCTGTCGCATTGGCTGCGCTTTCACGAGTCTTGAGTGCAAACGTCTGGCAGCGGCGTGCCGAACTCGGATCGCACAACCCATTGTCTCGCAGCGAAGGTACGCGTGAAGATCGGAATATCGTGCTCAAACTGAGGCGCGGATGATGGTTTGCCGGATAAGACTTCTTAGACTTCGATAAGCGCTTTGCTTGCCGAGGTGCCAACCTTGATACGTCGGCCAGGTGTCAATTCCTGCACCTGGTTACTTGCTAGATCAGCACTCACCGAGTCGCCATTCTCCAAGTCCACGACGATCCTTGACATCGCACCTCGGAACGAACGATCAAAGATGGTCCCAAGAGCGCCAAAACCCGGTGAGTCTACGTCGCTGAAAATCACATGCTCAGGTCGGACTAGGGCTTGGACCTTGCTGCCAACTAATTGTCCGTGATTGGCGTTGCTGATAGACAGGGGTGTGCCTAGGACTTCAACGACTTGAGTGTCTATCACGCGAGCGCTCAGCCGGTTCATTGCGCCCACGAATGAGGCGACGAACGGTGTCGCGGGGTTCGAGTAGACGACATCAGGGGCATCGAGCTGCTCCAAATTACCTCTGTTCATAACGCCCACTCGATCAGAGATTGCCATCGCCTCTTCTTGATCATGAGTGACGAAGATCGTGGTAATGCCAACCTCCTGCTGCACGCGGCGGATTTCGTCTCGCAACTGAGTACGAACTTTTGCATCTAGCGCCGACAGTGGTTCATCAAGCAGGAGGACCTTTGGTTCGATCGCCAACGCCCGAGCAAGAGCGACGCGTTGTTGCTGGCCCCCAGACATTTGGTGTGGGTAGCGATCTGCTTGGGCCACCAAGTCCACTAATTCCAGAAGTTCTTCCGCCTTTTTTTGACGTTCGCTCTTTCCTCGATTACGTACCTGTAGTCCAAATGCAACATTTTGGTGAGCGGTCATGTTGGGAAAGAGTGAATAAGCCTGGAAAACCATGCCCATGTCCCGTTTTGATGGCGGGAGGCCCGTGATATCGATTCCATTGACCACCACCGAGCCAGAGTCTGGTTGATCTAGGCCTGCCACCATCCGCAATGCGGTGGTTTTGCCACAACCGGATGGACCTAGGAGAGAGATCAACTCGCCTGGCTCGACATGGAGGTTAAACGAATCAAGCGCGACGACCTCGCCAAAAGTTCGACGTAGCCCCTTCAGTTCCACATCGCTACTTGCTTGCGTGCTCACGCTGCTCCTCCCGATGGGTTCTTTCCTTTTTGACGTCGCTCCGCCGCCGATAGAGCAAGGAGCAGAATCCAGGCAAAGCCCAGACTGAAGATTGAAAGGGCAACAGCCAAGGCGGCTTCGCTCTGGCCAACTGTGGCGATCCAGGTTGGGAAAGTCTGCCAGAGCATCAAGGAGGCCATGGTGTATTCGCCTAGCACTAGCGCGACCGTGAGGAAGATCGAGCCGAGAATTGCACTCTGGATATTGGGTCCGATGACCCTGAAGAAAACGCTCCGCCAGGGGGCGCCGAGCCCGCGGGCCGCATCGACAAGAGTGCCGACATCGATAGCTCCGAGCCCAGCATCGAGGGCTCGATAGGTATATGGCATCGCGAGCATTACGTATTCGAATGCCAACAACATCGGGGTTCCCTTGAGCGCGGTTGGCATGGACGCCAGAACTCCGAGCACCAGAACGACTGGCGGGATTACCAGGGGCAGCAGCGAGATGAATTCGACTACCCGTCGCAGATTCTTTGCTTTCAAGTGAACAAAAGTGACTGTAGGAACCATGATTAGGACTGTGAGTAAAACGGTCGTGATCGCGATCCGTCCGGTAACCCACATGACGTTACCGAAATCTGGTTGCGAAGTAATCCGACCATAAACGCTAAGGCTGTATGTGTTGTTAACGTCGCGGATGCTGAATTCGAACGCCGAGAGGATCGGCATCAAGAAATAAAAGCCCACAACGAAGAGCCCAAAGCCCAGACCAGGTCCAAGTTTGGGTGCAAGCACCATCGAACGCCCCGCCTTGGGAGCTTTCGTCGGCGGAGCCGTTATCGTTGCAGCCATTTGGCGCTTCTCTTCTGCAGGTACGCATAGCTGCCCATGACGACTGCGATTACCACGATCATGCCGAAGCCGAGTGCATAGCCAAGATTGGCCCGGTCTGCAATCACATTTCCGGAGATCAAAGATCCGATCTGCAACGGAACAAGTGGGATGGTTCCGCTGGTTAACGCGCTAGCTGTTGCATATGCCGCGAAGGAGTTTGCGAAGAGCAGAAGGACCGCACCCGTGAAGGGTGGCAGTAGAAGTGGTCCGGCAATATAACGCCAGAACTGCCATTTTGACCCACCCAAGCTGGCGGCGGCTTCGCGCCATTCGAGGCGCAAGCCATCGATGGCCGGAAGTATCACGATGATCATCAGGGGGATTTGGAAGTATAGGTAGACAAGAACCAAGCCAGTGAAGGTGAAGAGCGTCCACCCACCTGCGTAGAGATCAATGCCGAAAAACTTTAGCGCCTTCGTTACTAGACCATACGTGCCAATGGTTGCAATAAACATGAAGGCCAGCGGAACGCCACCAGTATTAGCGAAAACTCCGCTTGCAGTCTGTACCACGCGGCGGAGGAAAGGCCGCGATGAGATCGCGATTGCGTAGGCCGCGATAAAACCGAGAATTGCTCCGGTTATTGATGAAACAGCAGAAAGTTCAATGCTGCGCTCGAATGAAAGTAGGTAGATCCCTCTCATCGAGGCGTTCACGTTGCTTAGCGTCCATCCGCCAGATTGGTCTTGGAAGGCAAGATAGACGACACGAAAGGTAGGTAGGCCAAAGAAGAGGAGCGCGTAAATGAAGAATGGAAGCACTCCACCGTACTTGCCTAGTTGAATTCGGACACGGGACCTATGGCGTCGACCGTGGCCGGAATCTCCTCCGGCCACGGTCAGGCCATCGCTTCCCGCAACGGGTGTCGCGGTGTGCATGGGTTAGAAAGTACCCCAGATAGCTGCGACGGTGTCCTTTGCAGACAGGATCTGGTCAAGCGTGGCAAAGACTGGCTTTGCTCCGGCTGGTACTGCCGGAAGGCCAGCAACATAGGTGGCGTTTGCCTTGTGCGTCTTCTGCATCGCAGCTAGACGGATCGGACGGGCGCCACCCTTGAGCCAGATGTTCTGACCCTGGTCGCTGTACATGAATTCCTGCCACAAGCGAGCTGCAGCTGGGTGCGGCGAATTCTTGACGACGGCCTGTGCGTAGAAACCACCGTAGACGGCGTCAGAAGGAACAACGACCTTCCAGTCGACCTTACCGGCCGATTCCTTCGAGTACTTGCCTTGGAGGTAATCCCAGTCAAGCGTGATCGGGGTCTGACCGCTCTGTACGGTAGCTGGTGTTGCTTCAACTGGAATGAAGTTTCCAACACTCTTCATCTGCTTCCAGAAGTCAAGTCCCTTTGAGACCGTGTTGAGTGTTCCGCCGTTGGCAAGCGCCGTGGCGAAGACGCCAGAGAAGGCCGCGTTCGCTTTGGCTGGATTTCCGTTGAGAGCTACCTGGCCCTTGTAGGCGGGGTTGAGTAGATCTCTGAATGAGGTTGGCGCTGGCGAGACTTTCTTTGCGTCATAGCCAATGGCGATATACCCGCCGTAGTCAAAGAACCAGAGACCACTTGCCTCCTTAGCATCTGCCGGAATGTCATTCCAACCAGCCACTTTGTAAGGAGCGAATAGTCCGCTCTTGGCGCCCTGAACGGCAAACGCCAGTCCGACGTCGACTACGTCAGGTTGACGCTTCTGACCTTTGAGGGTCTGCACGGCATTGATTTCATCGGCGCTCGAACCGTCTGGGTTAGCGCTATTCACCTTGATTTTGTATTTGGCGGCGAAGGTCTTGATCATCTCGCCGTAGTTGGCCCAGTCTGGTGGAAGGGCGATTACATTGAGTTCCTTTTCTGCCTTCGCGAGCTTGATTAGTCCAGCCAGTCCGCCAACATCTTTAAGCGACGTTGCTGTTGCGGCTTTAGACTTGCTAGCCGCCTCTGCGGGTACGGTCGCGATGACGCTGGCCGCAAGCACGACAGTGGCGGCAACAGCGATAAGGGAGAGCTTTTTTGACACTTGGGGTACCTTCCTTAATCTGATATCTCAGGGAACCTGAGCAGAGTCCCGGGGTTACTCTGGCGTAAGGATTGCCCGATTTGGGCAAACTGTCTACGTCTAGGGTGGAAACTGTCGCCTAAATTTTGGATTTCGATGGAATTTCAGGCGTTAGGTAATTTGTCAATATGACTTGTTACCGAAGTGTTATGCATTGACTTGTTACCGAAGTGTTATGCATTTGAGACAGATCGTTATCTCATTTTCGTTGTGTGTGAGCCACATCTGGGCTTGAGTCAATTTCAATGAATAGTTACTTGGCTTTCCTGAGTAATCAATTCGCAACACTCAAATAGAAAGAGAGAGAGCATGTCGAAGCGCTCTTCAATAACCGTTGCTGCAATCGCAGCAGCCGCAGCATTGCTACTTGCTGCATGCAGCAGTAGCTCGAGCAGTTCATCCGCAGCCGCAACCACCCCTGCCAAGGCCACAAGGGTCTGTGTGATCCTGCCGGACAGTGCATCCTCGCCACGTTATGAGCAGGGCGACCGCCCCGCTCTCCAGGCTGCGATTACCGCCGCTGGTTTCACGGCTGACATCCAGAACGCACAAGGAGACACTGCCAAATTCGGCACCATTGCCGACCAGCAGCTCGCTGGTGGGTGCGGGGTCATGATTCTTGATGATCTCCAGGGTGCCGGCATCCAGGTGGCCGTCAAGGCAAGAGCACAGGGAGTTCCGGTTATCGCCTACGACCGTCCCCTCGCCGGCGCTGCCTACTATGTCTCATTTGACAACGTCAAGGTCGGAGGCCTCGAAGGCCAGATGATCGTCGACGGACTTAAGGCCGCCCATAAGGATGCAAAGACCGCCAGCGTCGTCTACGTCGGTGGCGACCCGGCAGATGGCAACGCCAAGATGTTCCGCGATGGCGCGATAGCCGTCATGTCAGCAGCTGGCATCAAGCCTGCCGGTGAGACTGTCGGTGTCTGGGATGGCGCCAAAGCCACCACCTACTTTGAGCAGGTCTTCACCAAGCTGAAGGGCAAGGTAGATGCAGTCTGGGTCGCCAACGACACCAATGCTGCAGGCGTTATCACCGTTCTAGACCATAACAGCATGAAGGTTCCGGTCTCAGGCCAGGATGCGTCGCTTGCTGGTCTACAGAACGTCCTTCTTGGCAAGCAGTTTGGGACGGTTTACAAGCCGTTCCAGCTCGAGGCGGATGCAGCTTCAAAAATCGCAATCGCGATCCTCAAGGGTGAGACCCCGACGGTCAACAGCAAACTTGCTGATGGCACGCCATTTGAGGCGCTAACTCCAATCAGTGTTAGTGCTGCCACAGTCAAGGATGTCGTTTCCTCTGGCGCAGCTGGCGTTCCGACTGCTGCAGATATCTGCACCGCTCCCGTCGCCGCTGCTTGCACGAAGTACGGCGTCAAGTAATTCAGTAGACAAGTTAGAAGCAGTTACCTGAAATAGTAAAAAGGCGCTGCACCGGTCCTAGGCTAGAACAGCTAGACCGGTGCAGCACCGTTACGTGAGAGAGGCGAACGTGAGCCACGAATCGACGCCCATAATCGAACTCATCGAGATTCAAAAATCATTCGGTCCCGTTGAGGTTCTCAAAGGTGTGAATTTTCAAGCACGGGCCGGCGAAGTGACTGCACTCGTCGGAGATAACGGTGCTGGAAAATCCACTCTGATCAAAGGACTTGCGGGTATTCAGCCGTTCGACTCTGGTGAAGTTCGTTTTGACGGTTCCTCAGTTGGCATTCACACTCCCCGACAGGCGGCTGACTTGGGAATTGAAGTCGTGTACCAAGACCTCGCGCTCTGCGACAACCTGGACATCGTGCAGAACATGTTTCTTGGCCGAGAAGAGGTGCGCAGGATCTCTCTCAACGAAGCGAGCATGGAATCAAAGGCCGCTGAGACGCTCTCTGATCTTTCGGTTCGCACCGTGAAGTCTGTGCGTCAGAAGGTGGCAAGTCTCTCGGGTGGCCAGCGGCAGAGCGTGGCGATTGCCCGTGCGGTTCTTTGGAATAACAAGGTAGTAATTCTTGATGAGCCCACAGCGGCTCTTGGCGTGGCACAGACCGAACAGGTTTTGCATCTTGTGCGCCGCTTGGCAGATAGTGGCGTTGCTGTCATCTTGATCAGCCACAACATGCAAGACGTTTTTGCTGTAGCCGATCGGATTTATGTCCTGTACTTAGGCAAGATGGTTGCTGCACTGAATACTGACGAGACCAACCACAACGACATCGTGGGATACATAACTGGCACAAAGTCGATGCCCGTAATAATCGAGGCTGTCAAGTGATGAGCACCCCAGCGACGATTGGCACTGGCCAGGAGGGTTCGTTAAAGGAGCAGGTACAGCAGTATTTATTGCGCGCCAAGAGTGGTGAAATGGGATCGATGCCTGCAGTCCTCGGGTTCATCGTTCTTGCGATCCTTTTTAGTTTTTTAAGCCCGGTATTTCTGACTGCTATCAATTTCGCCAATTTTTTCACGCAGGCGGCCACTCTGATCACGCTCTCCATGGGGTTGGTCTTTGTCCTACTTCTAGGCGAGATTGACCTTTCCGCGGGTGTCACTTCGGGCGTTACTGGCGCATTGCTAGCGGTTGCGATGGCTGTGCATGGAATTGTCTGGTGGGTTGCACTTCTCGGCGGAATTGCTATCGGGATGATTATTGGTTTTGCGATTGGAATTCTCGTTGCTCGGGTTGGCATTCCCTCCTTCGTCGTGACCCTCGCAGCCTTCCTAGCCTTCCAAGGGTTGCAGCTGGTCATCATCGGCCAAGGCGGCCTTTACCGCATTGAGTCTAAGTACATCCTCAACATTGAAAACGGCAATCTCTCTCGACCTGCGGGCTGGGCCCTGGTTGTAATCGTCGTGCTTGGCGCGCTCCTTTCGGGCTTTAATGCCCGTCGGCAGCGGGTACAGAGCGGTCAGGTAAATCGACCGATCGTCATCCTCTATCTGCGCGCGGGGTTCATTGGCCTGCTATCTGCGTTGTCGGTCTACTTCCTAAATCTCGAGCGGAGCTACAATCCGCAGCACCCCTTAAACGGAGTGCCAATCGTGGTTCCATTGGTTGCGGTGCTCCTGCTTGTTGGTACCTACATCCTGGACCGCACCAGGTTCGGTCGTCACCTATATGCGGTAGGCGGCAATGCAGAGGCTGCCCGCCGGGCCGGTATTAACGTCAGCCGAGTGCGAATCGCAGCCTTCACTCTCTGCTCGACGATTGCGGCTCTCTCTGGTGTGATCTCGGCCAGTCGGACCGGCTCGGTCGACGCCTCGGCCGGTCGCACAATCGTGCTTAATGGTGTTGCTGCCGCAGTTGTTGGAGGCGTCAGCCTATTTGGCGGTAAGGGTCGGTTGAGTCAGGCTGCGATTGGTGGCTTTGTAATCGCCATGATTGATAACGGTCTGGGCCTGCTTGGGCTTAACGCCGGAGTCGACCTTGCCGTCACGGGCGGAGTGCTCCTGCTCGCGGCTACTTCAGATGCGTTGTCACGGAAGCGCGGAAGCGTCGTTGCCCGTTAGGGGTTAAGGAGCGCAAAAGATCGCTTCTCTTAGTTCACAGGGAACTCACGGACGAAACCCACTCTTCTATTCGAATTCACTCGGCTCCGGCGCATTGACGGAACCTAGCCTTCCGTTGACCCACTCAACCAAAGGAGCATCAGTGATTTCACGTAAGTCTCTCACCGCAGTTGCCGCGGCCACCCTCGTTCTATCTCTAGGTAGTGCATCGGCATCCTTTGCAGCCACAGGCACTCCCGCGCCGAAGAAGCCATCAATCTCAGGTGGTACGGCGGGCGCCGAAAGCACCGCTGGCCACGAGGCGAAGGAAGGCGCCAAGGTGCAGGCCGCCGAGAAATCCAAGAAGTCTGTTAGCGCGGCACTCACGGCTTGGCGTCAGGGCCAGTTGGCTGCCAAGCGTGCGGAGCAGGCCGATCTCGCTGCTGCCATTAGTGCTTACAAGACGGAGAAGGCCGCAGCCGCCAATTCGGCGACGAAAACTGCTGATCTTGCCGCCGCTAAGGCAAAGTTCTTTGCTGCAAAGGCCGCCGCCAAGACGAAGTTCCAAGCTGCAATCGCGGCTCTCGGCGTGAAGCCAACCAAGTAATTGGATCTAGGTAGTTGGTTTTAGGGTTAGAGAAACGTTAGGGCCACCAAGAAATTGGTGGCCCTAACGTTTCTCAACTGTCTCTAGAAATAAAGTAACGGTTAAGGGATGAGGCCTTCGGATCTAGCTACGTGGTATAGATCCATTCTGGTTCGGGCATCTAATCCGATCGCGTCATATTTGGTGCGCACTCGATCCAAATACTCTTTTACCGTCGACGACGCCAAGCCCATCCGGTGGGCGACGGTCTCAAGTTTTAATCCTGAGGCATAGAGGACGAGCGCTTTCCGCTCTTGGTTGGATAGTTTCACCCGCCCGCTCTTGATTGATGCGATCGCGCCGGCCACCTCGGGTGACATCCAATCGCCACCAAGTCGTACAGCGTCGATAGCTTCTTTGAACTCCGCGCCACTTGCCCGCTTTGACATATAACCGTGAGCACCGGCGATCATGACCGACTCAATAGTTGAGGCCTCACCGAGTGCGGATACGACCAGAATTCGCGCACTTTTAGCGGCAATGATCGCGACTACATCGGCGGCCGTTCGGTTGTCGCCCAGATCCAGATCGACTATGGCCACGGTGTTGGAATCGCAAAAGTTCGCGGCTGCAATTACATCTTTGCCTTCGTAGACGATTTGACTCGTTGGGTAAAGGCCTCGTACCTGGGCGCCTAGTGCAGTGAGCAACAAGGGGTGGTCTTCCAGTATTACGAAGGACAATTTAGACGCTTCCAGCACGAAACGAGCCTACCAGTGAAGCGAAGAGTCCTAAACTCACCACATGTTCAGAAGAGAGCGGAGGATCGGCCTGTGAGTGTTTCCGATGTCATCCGAATGGGGAACACGAAACCAACCCGAGTCGCGCAACTCCAGCAAGTCAGGCGCGCCCTAGCCCGGGCTGCGTTCACCCTCTGCTGGTTGCCAACCGTCATCTTTTCGCTGATCTACTGGACGCAAGGCAGAACAGAAGCGCCGGTGATTCTCTTAGCCCTGCTCTTGCTCTGGTACCTCGTTGAGTACAAAGCTCCTCGGAGGTACAGCAACTATCTTTCAATTTTACTCGCAATGTTTATCCTGTATGTGCCTGCTTTGGAATCTAATCCAAGTTCCCATCTCTGGTTTGCAGTCACGTTGGCGGGAGTGGCTACCGAAGTTCTATCCGCACTTTACGCGCCATGGCCCGTTGCCCTGCTTTTCGTTTTATCAACGGCCCTTATTGAGCATCTAGTGCTCGTACACCAAACTTTTTTTCTCTCCGGGCCAGGCATAAGCGTGCTCAGCGACTGGATCGGGCCACTCTGGCTGGCACTCATTGGCGCATTCGTCGCATTCGCAAATCATCGGATAAATGAGACTTTATCTCGAGAGGACCGGATTACTGAGTCGCTGGAAACGCTTAAAGCCAGAGACGCCATATCGCGTGCTCTATCGGAGGAGCATGCCTCTCAGCAACGGCGGTTGCATGAAACTGTGCTCAATACGCTTGCCACGCTAGTACGAAAGGACACTGGATCAACTGGGCCACTTTTGGCTCGATTACGAGATGAAATCTCCCAGGCACGCGTCTACCAAGGTCTTGAAACGCCATCATCCATGTCTGCGATCGTGGCTTCGGTTATCCCGCCGACAAATAATAACGATCCGAGGATCGAGGTAACTGAAGGCGATGACATTGTGCTTGCTCCGGCGGTTGCCCGCGATGTTCGAGATGCGATGGCTGAACTTGTCCGTAACGCCATCAAACACTCCGGCGGAAGCCGCATTCACATCTCTTGGGAAGTAAGCGGAACGAACCTCCTTATCAAGGTGGCAGACGATGGCATCGGCATCCCGGAGAAAGCAAATAAGGGTTTGGGGCTTGGTCGAATCATGCCCGAGATTCTCCGCGACCGCGAAGCAAAAATGAATATTCAGGCAAATGGCGGCGCGGGAACCGAAGTTGATTTGAGCATCCCTTTGCACACCGAGCAGAACGAAACGGTGGAGCGCGAATCTCCCCGTCTGATATTAGAAGAGTTCGATTCGGTTGGGCGGCTCCTGCTCGCCGCCCCGGCGCTATCGGTAGCGGCCCTTGGGTGGTGGCTGATTGCGCCATATGAGCCTAAACCGCTCTTGGCCGGACTCCTGTTTCTCCACGTGGCGTCCGTATTGACCGCATCAATAAATCCGCGCGCACGTGGAGCTTGGATACTTATCGGGGTCGGGCTAGTGATTGGCCTAGTGATTATTTCCTTGATTTCAATCGATGCAAAGACTTGCGTCAATATCGGTCAACTTCGGTGGGCTGCCAATTTTCTCTACAACAGTACAAGCCTTGGCTTAGTTTTATATGCGCCGAAACGGCTGCGGATAATTTTGATCATAGCTACGACCTCAGGGCTTTTCTTGATCAGTCTCTTCTTACCAAGTGCTTGTACAAGCGTGCTTTTGACCCCTGCGATTGCGCTCCTTGGCCTATTCCTGATCGCCCTCTCACTCTGGAGACAGACCAATCGTTGGCGGGCAAGCGTCTGGTTGGGAGAACGTAGAAGTGCTGAGATGACTCGCCGCAGGATTGAGCGGAGACTGAGTATTTACCGGGCCGATCAGTGGTCATCTGCCCTTGATGGTTTGGAAATGTTTGCTGAGGCGGCGGCGAATGGCTCTCTCATCGAGAGCGAAGTGCAAGAGCGGGCTCATATCGAGGAAGAGCGTCTACGTGCGCGAATTCAATTAGACCCATTCGTCAACGGATCCTTTGCCCAAATGGCACTTGACTTGGTCAACGGCGCCGCTGCGCACGGGTGGACACCAAAGATTACGGTGGTAGAAACATTTATGAATTCGCAGGCGATTCCCGACAGAGTACGTCGAGCGCTTAGCAAAGCATGCACTGAAAACAAGCAGAGCTCTTGTCAGATAACTCTTTACCTAGATGAGGGCGAAGAGTGTTTGACGATAGTTTCCCCATTCCTCGATGTTGAACGTGTAGCGTCCGAAATCAATCTCACCGGAACCGGAACAGTCGCCGAAGCAGCTCCAGGAACAAAGCCGATTCGGGCAATCTTTGATTCGAGTTATGGCGAGAAATGGCTCGAGATAAGAAGGCGTATATAGGCTCTCAAATCACGATCCCGTCGCGAGATGATGGCGGCAATCGCTAGAGCAGGTGTAAATAGGTGACCAAACGAGCCGCCAGACGTCTTTGAACATGCGCCAATGGCGCACTGGTGGCAGACTTCTGGCATGGCGAATGAAGTTGCGTATTTTGCAACAGGGTGCTTCTGGGGGGCTGAACGTCGATTTTGGCAGATGCCCGGAGTTATCGCCACGAGCGTTGGCTATATGGGTGGTAACGCATCCAATCCTTCTTATGAATTGGTATGCACGGGAGTAACAGGGCATGCGGAGATTGTCGAAGTAACTTTTGATCCAACGAAAGTTGCCTATCGTGATCTGCTAAGAGAATTTTGGACGATGCACGATCCGACCACGCCCAATCGTCAGGGAAACGACATCGGCAGCCAATATCGAAGTGTGATTTTCACTACGACACCAGAACAATTGGTTGAAGCAAGAGAGAGCGCGGCGGTATACCAGGGTGCGTTGAACGCGGCGGGCAGTGGCGTGATCACTACTGCGATTCAATCTGCAGAAGACGTAGCTTATTGGCCAGCGGAGGAGTACCACCAGAAGTATTTGATGAAGAATCCGCTCGGTTACGACTGCCACTCAACGACTGGCGTCCCTTTCCCAACTGGAGTCTCTGCATGACGAATGAGAATTTGCGCCCCGATGGAACGCCGTATCCGATCGCCATCGATGAAACACAATTCCGCGCGGAAGTCGATCCGCTAACCTTTGCAGTCTTACGTGAAGGTCAGACTGAACCCGCCTTCGTGGGCGAATACACCGATACTGAAACGACTGGTGTCTATCGTTGCCGAGCATGTGAGGCAGTGCTCTTCCGCAGTGATACGAAATTTCATTCTGGATGTGGGTGGCCGTCGTTCTATGCACCGAGCGAAGACGACGCGGTCGTGCTCCTTGAAGATAGATCAGGAGGTCGGATCCGAACTGAGGTTCGATGCGCCTCATGCGGTTCGCACCTAGGTCACGTGTTTACCGGTGAAGGATATGAAACGCCAACCGACCAACGCTGGTGCATCAACTCAGTCTCGCTCCGTCTTGAGCCCAAAGGAAATTAGGCACTTGCTGCATTTATGAGGCTCATTTCTTCTGGGCTGAGCAAGACAAATTGCATTAACTCGTTAAGTTGCTCCAGGGTTCGTGCGCTGGCGATTGGGACGCTCACGGATTCTTGTCCTCGAAGCCATGCAAGGGCGACTGCTGGAAGCGAGACCCGTTGGGCTTTGGCAATTTCGTCCAAGATGGCAAGAACTTTCCAGCCTCGCTCGTTCTGAAAACCCTTGACTCCTTCAGCCCGAACCGAATCAACGGCTATGCCAGGCCGGTACTTACCACTCAAGAATCCCTTCGCAAGGCCATAGTAGGGAATTGCGGAGATTCCCTCGGATTCCACGACAGGCGCAATGTCGATCTCGAATCGTTCTCGCGCCAAAATGTTGTACTCATTCTGGATCGCGACGTAAGAGGCGAGACCGTTTGTCGCGCTCGCCACCAGCGCCTCGGTTAATCGGGCGCCTGAGTAATTTGAGGCGGCAATGTAACGAACTTTCCCACTCACTACCAATTCGTTTAATGCGCCCAGGCTCTCGTAAAGCGGCGTCTTATTGTCATCTTCATGTGCATAGTAGATATCTATGTAGTCGGTCTGCAATCGACGTAGCGAGTCTTCAACCGCCAACTTGATATTAGGCGCGTTCAAGCCTGGACGTTTCGAGTACTTCGCGACCTTCGTTGCGATGACCATCTGATCGCGGTTTCCATTTTCCTTTAACCAGTTACCAATTATCGTTTCGCTGTCGCCACCGGTATTACCAGATTTCCATTCTGAATAGAAATCTGCGGTATCGATGAAGTTCCCATCGTTGGCAAAAAAGTTAGAGAGGATGGTTTTAGAAGTCACTTCATCAGCACTCCAACCAAAGACATTTCCGCCCAGGCAGAGCGGGCTAACGTGTAGATCGGTCTTTAATATGTTGATGCGACTATCCATGAACTGATTATCTCCCGATCAGACTGCGAGCAGTGGTCAACTGTTGGCGCAGGCGACCGCAACGGGGTTAGGGGTACCAGCAGTGCCGTCCGTACTCCATCCACCGCTTGCCGCTCTAACGCCAATACTGTTTGTGCTTGCTGGGATCGTCGGGCCAATTGCGATTGGATCTTGTGCGCTCGCCTGCCACCGCACTACGACATCGGGGACTTGATCCAATTGAGTGAAGACCACGGATGCGTCGCCGACGCGACCATAACGGCTTGGGAGAGTAAATCCGCGGAGTCGGTGCCCCGAGGCCCTTGCTACGGCTTTCGCGATCGCTACCGCATCTTGAAGGCCCAATGTGTCATCGATGGTGATGCCGTTGCCGGCAGCCCTGATCAACGCGGGCAGGTGGAGCGGCAGGGTGGGTGAGAGGATCCGCGCAGCCATATTGCTGAGAACTTGATGTTGCCTCTCGATTCGACCGAAATCGCTTGCGCTCTCGTCGTCGAGCCAAATCCCATTTCTAAGACTCTGCGTATGTCTACTTCTCACATAGGCCAGAGCAATGACTCCGTTCAAATGTTGGCAGCCGGCGCTTAGCTGCGCGAGATGCGCATCAGCGTCTCTGATGGTCCGTGGGAGATAAACGTTCACGCCGCCAATAGCATCGATCACATTGGCAAAGGCCTCGAAGTTCACCAACAGTAGATGCTGAGGTCGTTCGCCAGTTAGATTGGTTATTTCATCGACCAAGCGAGTAGGGCCGAACGTGTCATAGAGAGCGTTGATCTTGCACTGGCAAGAATCGATCCACGTATCCCGAGGAATGCTAAGCAGACTTACCGAACCGGTTGAGGTATTGACCAATCCCTCCATCAATAGATCCGTCAGGCCATCGCTACCTCGTTTAGCAATATCGGGCACCCCGATCTTCTTGCCGGTTGCCTGGTCTACGCCTCTGGCTCCAACCGATGCAATGAGAACTGAAATGACACCCCTGGGGACCGTCGGCTCGTTGCTAACACTCCCAGCGGATGGATTTTTCGATTTGCTGATGTGGACGCGATTTACGTGACGCCAAGCGAATATCCCAGTTGTGAATGCGGCGACGGTAATCAGGAGTACCACGATCGACAGTGCAATCACGCCAAGGAGGATGGGACGTTGTCTAATTGGTTTAGACCGATTCGCTTGCCAGCGGAGTCGACGACTAGAAGCGTTCAATTTCTCCCCTGCGGTCGAGTTTCAAGGTCGTTTTCAGAAATTAATTCGGCGCGTCTTGGTTCCAGATGCATCAAAGTACCTGAAATCTAGCAATCTTCGGAGCAATTCTGCCTCATGATAGGCAAAGACTGCGCGATCACAAGAAACTCTCAGACTATGTCGCCTGATATCTGACGGTAAATCGGTCAAAAGTTCAGGTACGGGGAGTTGTGTCGTTGGCATCAGGTGCATTAGTACCTGTAATCAATTGGTCGTGATCGAAAGATGTCGATCAGAATTGAGGAAGAGCGATGAATAAGAAGAAACTCAGCGTCGCAGCCCTTGCGATCGCACTCTCCGTTGGCACCGTCTCATCCGCAACTGCTAACCAGGGCTATGGAACGATTGACGGGTCACATGTTGGCACTACCCGACTAGCGTCTGTTTTGAGCAGTCTGGTGACAGCAGGCACCATTACCCAGGCTCAATCTGACGCCATTGCTAGCGCGATCGCCACGGCTAAGACGACACGAGTGAATGCGATGAGTGTTGAACGCACTGCTCGGCTGAATCTGATCGCTTCCACCCTAGGGATGGATGTTGCGACGCTTCAGACCAAGCTCCGTACCGGTGCATCACTCGCAAGTCTCGCTGGCGACAAAACTGGCGTATTGATCACCGCGCTCGTTGCTCTTGAGTCGCAGGAAATTGATGCTGCGGTGGCTGCGGGCAAATTGACCGCGACGCAAGCCGCCGAGAAGAAGGCAAACCTTGTGGCCGAAGAAACTAGAGAAGTAAACGCCACCGGTCATGTCAGCATGAGGGGTGATTCATTTGGTGAGATGAATTTCAAAGGATCATTTGGAACTAATCACCACAAAGGGCACGGGGAGCGTAACAACTTCCTTAGGTCTTCGCGATAGTCAAGATTGTGTGTAGGGGGTTGCTGCCAGAAATGGCAGCAACCCTTTTTTGTCGGTACGTGGAGCCCGAACTTTGTGGCGTCGGCCACTAATATTTGTTTATCGGTATATCAAAGGGACCTGAATGAAACGCCAGGCAACGAGGTTGGTGCGACTCTTCACGGACAGGCGTGCCTGGGTTCGACAGACGATAGTGACCGCAGCTGCCGCCGCCCTCGCGTGGCAAGCAGGCGATCTTGCATTCAAGAATGGCGGTATCGTGGCAGCGATTGCCGCGGCTCTCACGGTTCGTGTCTCACTACACAAATCGGTGAGAGAAGGTTTTAGTCAGAGTCTTGGAACTGCGATCGGGGCTGGGGTGGCGCTCCTCAGCGTCACACTATTCAATTTTGGTGTCGTAACAGTCGCAATCACCGTGATTCTTTGTTCTGTCGTTGCTCGAGCCCTCCATCTTGGTGAAGTCGCGTCCATAAACGTGCCGGTGACAGCGCTGATCGTCATCGGGCCAGGGTTGAGTGAGAGTACTGCGTTCCATCGTTTGATTTCGACACTCATTGGCACAGGTATCGCGATATTTCTTTCGTACTTTGCCCACGCGCGAACACCCGCAGAGCGAGCCATGGATCAAATCGCTTCGCTTGGTGTTAGCGCTGCTGCGCTCTTGGGCGAAATGTCAGATGGGGTTTCGAAAGGTTTCACACAAGCCGACGCTGGATCATGGCTTGCCAGGGCTCGTCGTCTCGTGGAAGGAATACCGACTGTGAGGGCGCAGGCATTGGAGGCGCGCAGTTATGCACGGTGGTTTCCTACCGCGGAAAAAGACGAAGCTGAAGAACTTTATGCCCGGGGGGTTGCGCTCGAACATACGATCGTTCAAATTCGAACCATCGCTCGCACCCTTTTTGACTCGGCGGTGGAGGGGGGAATTCCACTATCCATAAATCGTCACATAGCCGAAGCGCTATCCGCTGCGAGTTATGCGATCACCGCCAACCTGGATGAGATGGCCGACGAAAGCGGCGCAACTTCTGATTCCAGCGCGACTAACGAGGTCCGCCAGGCGGGAGCGGCGCTTGCCGAGACATTAATGGAAGATGCTGAGCAGACAGATAAAGAACAACTGGTTCGCAGTATCTCCTTGGTAACAAACATCGACCGAATCGCCGACTCGCTAGATCAGAGTTCGCCAGCGCTTGCTGATATCACGCTCGGTTCCGCACCAAAGGGTGTGGTCGAGCCACCTCATGCTGGGACTAAGACGAAATTCGGCAAGCAGTTTAGATCTCGAATGAGGAAGTCACTGCGTAAATATCGCTAACTGAAGCGACCGCCCTGGGAGTACGCTTTTTGGCATGCCAGCGCAACGTCCTTCGCTCTCTGACATTGGTGTAGGTGTGGGAAAGAAGGCGCGCCTACAGCGCATTCTCTTTGAGCACGGCCTACGGAATGGCACTGCGATATTTCTGCCATATGACCAAGGGCTGGAGCATGGTCCACGCGATTTTTTTGCAAATCCTAAGTCTGGCGATCCTCGCTACATCATAAAACTCGCAATTGAGGGAGGATTCAATGGAATTGCAATTCAGATCGGTCTTGCTGAGAAGTTTTATTGGGAGTATGCCGGAGAGATTCCGCTGATCTTGAAACTAAACGGCAAGACTGATTTTCCTTCCGACGCCTATGCGCTCTCACCACTCCAGGCCACGGTCGAGGATGCGGTGCGACTGGGCGCCGATGCTGTCGGCTACACGCTATATGTTGGCACTCCGGTACAGGAGGCGGACTTCGCTCAATTCCTTAAGGTTCGTGAGGATGCGATCCGCTTTGGCATGCCATTGATCGTCTGGTCCTATCCACGCGGCCAAGCAGTCGATGGTAAAGGTGGCACTGATTCCTTTTATGCGGTCGATTATGCAGCTCGCGTGGCTAGCGAACTCGGTGCCGATATCGTAAAGGTAAATTTCCCACACCCAGAAAAGCAGACCAACGTCAGACCAGAGTATGCAAAGGGGTTCTCGACTCGGGAGGCGATTAATTCTGTCGTCCGATCTGCCAACAAGACACTCGTTCTGATTTCCGGCGGCACCAAATCGACCGACGAGGTGATGTTTGGTCGAGCTCGCGAAGCAATGGAGGCTGGAGCCACGGGGTTTATCTTTGGGCGGAATGTCTGGCAACGCGAACACGACGAGTCACTCCGTTTTGTCGAGCGACTCCGCGAAATCCTTTCGTCGTATCCATCATAGGAGAAAAGGCGTGGCAGTTCCGAGCCAAATGCTGGGCATCGAAGAAGCCTCGGGATTGTCAATTGAGCAGTTATTTGAAAGTTTAAGTACGAGCATCAGTGGCCTCAGCGAAACTGATGTGGTTTCACGTAGACAAGAATTGGGCCCGAACGTAATTCGAGATCATAAAGTTCATTGGTATCGAGTGCTGTTCAGGCAGGTTCGCTCCCCGCTTTTGGCGCTCTTGGCTGTCACGTCGGTTGTCTCCTACTTCGTCGGTGAACATACCGACTCGATCATCATCGGAATCATTCTGCTCTTATCCGTAGGACTTGGATTCATAAATGAATACCGAGCAGAGCGCGCAGCCAGCGCATTGCACTCTCGGATTCGTCATAACGTGACGGTCATACGTGAGAACAATTCTAAGCGGATTGATATCGTTGACCTGGTGTCGGGTGATGTCGTGGATCTACAACTCGGAGAAGTCGTCCCTGCCGACATTCGCTTATTAGAGGCCTCCGAATTCGAAAGTGATGAAAGCGTCCTTACCGGTGAATCCCAGCCTGTAGCAAAAACTGTTGAGACTCTTAAACCAGGAGCTGGTCTCGCCGATCTCACCAACTCAGCTCTAATGGGCACCGTCGTACATTCGGGGAGTGGCCGAGGCGTAGTAATCTCCACGGGGGCCAGGAGTGCGTTTGGAAGAATCGCTTTGAAACTTGGTACGGAACAAGGCGAAACTACTTTCCAAGAAGGACTGAGAAAGTTTTCAAGTCTCCTAGTTCTCATGGCAGGCGGGCTGACGACTTTTGTTTTTCTGGCCAACGTCCTGCTCCATCGGCCGATAATAGATGCGGTGCTTTTCTCGTTGGCAATTGCAGTGGGGATCACGCCGCAAATGCTCCCAGCGGTCGTTTCCACAAGTCTCTCATCGGGATCTCGGGCACTTGCAAAACGGAAAATATTGGTGAAGAGGCTAATTAGCATCGAAGATCTAGGCAACATCGAGGTTCTCTTTACTGATAAGACGGGCACACTCACCGACGGGAGCCTGAGGTTGATGCGCGCCATGGATGCGCGAGGCGAATCAGATGATAAGGCTCTCGTGCTGTCACTCCTTTCAAGTGCTACGGAGTTGACATCAAATGATCTCTCTGGGGGAGACAACCCGATCGACCAGGCTCTCTGGGAATCACCGTTGACTCAAGGTCACAAACCAGTGATTGATACCTATCATCGCCTCGCTGTCGTTCCATTCGATCATGAACGAAGAATGATTACAGTCCTCGTTGAACACGATGGGAAACGACTTCTCATATGTAGGGGAGCACCTGAATCCGTCCTTGAGCGATGTCGTGACCTGGGTCCAGGGGTTCAAGAAGTTCTGCAGCGTGAATTCTCAGCAGGGAGCCGCGTGATCGCTGTGGCGTCAAGGGAATGGGATCAAGGCACGACAATCTCTAGAAGTGATGAGACCAATTTTGATCTGGTGGGATTTGTCATTTTCGTTGATCCACCCAAACTCGATGCACGCAAAGCCATCGAGCGACTCAACCGCTTAAAAATCGATGTCAAAATTATTACTGGCGATAATGCTTTAGTGGCGGTGAACGTCTGTCAACAAATTGGCATCGACGTTACACACGTAATTTCTGGTCCAGAGATAACCGCGATGAGCGATGAAGAGTTAAAGAAAGTCATACCCGAGACCACAATTTTTGCCAGAGTCGCACCGGAGCAGAAAGCACGGATCATTAAATGCCAACGCCAAGTTGGCAGCGATGTCGCCTTCCTAGGAGACGGGGTGAACGACGCACTTGCGCTCCATGAAGCAGATGTCGGAATCTCGGTTGACACGGCTACCGATGTGGCCAAAGACGCTGCCGACATCATTCTTCTGGAGAAGAATTTAGACGTCCTCGCCGATGGCGTCCTTGAAGGCCGAAGAATTTTTGCCAACACTATTAAGTATGTGTTGATGGGCGCTTCGAGCAATTTTGGCAACATGTTCTCGGCGGCAGGGGCATCAGCATTTCTCTCATTCCTTCCGATGCTTCCATCACAAATCCTGCTCAATAACTTGCTTTATGATTCAAGCCAACTAGCGATTTCATCGGACCTGGTCGATGAGGAACAGCTGGCGCGACCCGCACACTGGGATATTGGAATGATTCGTCGATATATGTTGGTCTTCGGGCCAATCAGTTCGATATTTGATTTCAGCACCTTCGCGATCCTGTTGTGGGGCTTCCACGCCACGCCTGAGTTTTTCCGTACTGGTTGGTTCGTAGAATCACTCGCCACACAGACGCTCGTGATATTTGTGATCAGAACTCGTCGCTCACCTTTCTACCGGAGCCGCCCTGGTATTCCGTTGCTCCTTGCTTGTCTGGCGGTCATCACAATTGGAATTTCGCTGCCATATACGCCAATCGCTCGAGCGCTTGGATTTCAGGCGCTCTCTGGTGGAGTGCTGGCGGCTATATTCGGCCTGATCCTGATTTATCTCGGCCTAGTCGAAGTTGGCAAATGGATGTTTTTCCGGATTCCAAAGGTGCCACGCGCACAACCCCAACGGCCGCTTCACAAAGACGCACGGAGAAGGGCAGCCAGGTTCGTACCTAAGCTGCCCAACTAGCCGAGCGGTGGCTTCGCTCACCCCGAGCGGTGGCTTCGCTCACCCCGAGCGGTGGCTTCGCTCACCCCGAGCGGTGGCTTCGCTCACCCCCAGCGGTGGCTCCGCTCACCCCCAGCGGTGGCTCCGCTCACCCCCAGCGGTGGCTCCGCTCCTTGAAAAGTAGAGTTAGGGGAGCGACGTCTTTCGATTTCGTTGATGTTCGAAGACGAGGTGGGTACGTGCATGACTCACAGACGGATCCGATGTAAGCGAGTCAAGAATGAATGAGCGGAGAGATTGCGCATCGGCGACCGCAACATGAACGAGGAAGTCCTCTCCTCCTGAAACATGAAAAGTCTGAATCACGGCGGGCAGTCGGGCAATACGTTCAGCGAATCCAAGCACTTCTGATTTGTGATGGGTGCGAAGTTGTAGGGCGATGATCGCCTGTACCGGGTACCCCATTGATCCTGGATCAACATCGATCGTGAAGTTGGTGATTACTCGTCGATCTACCAGCGATTTGACGCGAGTGAGAGCCGTTGATGGCGCCACCCCGACCCTGGTGGCCAGTGCGTTATTCGCCAGGCGTCCGTCTTCGGCCAACTCACGCAGGATTGTCTTATCGATTTTGTCCATTTCACTACTCTCCTTAGCCTGAAAGACCAAAAAACCAGAGTAGTCCGAATAAATCCATCGATTTCGGTAATCCACCTCCAATTTATTCGATTCGAGATACTAAACCCAGAATGATTAACGAGAATCGTTGCATGGAATCCTTGGATACTACGGCGGTCCATGCAGGCCGCGCAGGCTTGACCGAACTTGGCGTACATGCACTTCCTATTGATCTGTCCACGACAGCACCGCTTGCCGACATTATTGAGGGTGGGCTCGCTTACGAAGCGCTTGCTTCTGGTGAATCCTTAACCGATGGTGCATCTACGGTCTATCGCCGGTTATGGAATCCGACGGTTGCTCGCTTCGAGGAGGCGGTAACAGAGCTTGAAACGTGGGCGCTCTGCTCCCGTGGCAGCACTACGGCCGACAATGTTCAAACCGTTGCATTTGCGACGGGAATGGCTGCCATCTCGGCACTCTTGCTCAGCCGAGTCAGCCTCGGCCTTAAGCACATCGTGGCAGTACGTCCGCTTTACGGAGGCACTGATCACCTGTTGGCAACCGCTCTGTTGGGCACCCACGTGGAGTTCGTTTCCGCGGATGGCGTCGCTGCTGCGATTCGAAATGACACTGGGTTGGTGATCGTTGAATCGCCTGCAAATCCCACACTAGATCTCGTGGACATTCGGCAGGTAGTTGCAGATGCTGGCCGCGCGCCTGTAATGGTCGACAACACGTTCGCAACTCCGGTTCTACAACAGCCGCTCGATCTAGGCGTCACTTTTTCGGTTCACAGTGCGACGAAATACCTGGGCGGTCATGGCGATGCAATGGGGGGCACGGTGACGACAACTGCCGAGAATGCGATCGTTCTCAGGCAGATTCGTGCAATTACTGGAGCGCTACTCGATCCGTTGACGGCTTACTTGCTCCACCGCGGATTGCCAACCTTGCCAATGCGGGTCCGTAAACAGGAAGAGACTGCGCAGGCGCTCGCCAATTGGTTCAAAGAGAGACCTCAAGTAAAGCGCATCTTTTATCCGGGTCTGTCAGAGTGTGACATTCACGGGCTCGTGGCACGGCAGATGTATGGCTCTGGTGCGATGGTGTCGATTGAAATGATGGACGGATTTGCTGCCGCAGAGGCGTTTGGTAAGGGGTTGACGCTAATCACGCACGCGGTATCGCTCGGCGGTGTCGATACTCTGATTGAACATCCTGCGGCGCTAACTCATCGCCTCGTGGCCGCTGAAGCCAAGCCGAGCGAAGGCCTGCTACGCATCTCCGTCGGGCTCGAATCATTCGACGATCTCACCAAGGATTTGGATCGCGGATTCGAAGCGATATTAAAGTGAGCGAAGCCACCGCTCGAGGTGAGCGAAGCCACCGCTCGGCGAAACAGATGTCAAGAATCAGCCGGAACCATACAAAAAACCGTGCGCCGTCAGGGACTCGAACCCCGAACCCGCTGATTAAGAGTCAGCTGCTCTGCCTATTGAGCTAACGGCGCATCACGTCGGCAAACTTCACCACGCGAGACAGAACCTTATCGCACCCTATGAGGGCTGTTGCGCAGACCAGAGGGTCCAGATCCCGGTGCGGACCGTGCGAGGCTGACGCAGGACTGTGACGATCTGAAAGGCAACATCCTCGGGTCTCAAGTAGGTGTCAAGGACAGGGGAACCGTTAGAACGCCCGGCCCCAATCGCAAACTCAGTGGCGGTTCCAGCGGGGCAGATCAAAGTTGTGCGAATTCCGTGTGGCTGTAGGTCTCGGTCCAGGCCGCCAGCGAAACCCACCTGAGCGTGTTTCGTGCCGGCATAGATCGATTCGTTGCTACCGCCTCTGAAGCCAGCGACGCTGCTGACAATGATCACGTCGCCACTCTTCTGCGCTATGAGATGGGGGAGTGCCGCGCGAACGGCGTGGACCGTGCCCTCGTAGTTAGTCCGCATCATTTCGGTCACCTCATCGTCGGACCAGTCGAGGACGGAGCCGAATTTGCCGATTCCGGCATTTGGCACCACGGCATCGATCCGACCCCACTTAGCGATTGCTGCGGCAACTAAATCACGCATGATCTTCGGATCCGCGGTGTCTCCAGAGACGGAGAGGGCATTGTCTGGACCAAACTCGGTAACGAGGGATTCTAGGCGTTGCCGATTTCGCGCATTCAATGCCACCTTGGCGCCGTATTCGACCAGTTGACGGGCTGTTGCTTCGCCAATTCCTGTCGTCGCACCGGTGATTAGGACCACTTGATCCGATAAATCACGCAATTGATAGGCCATACACAGATTCTAGCGATTATCTCAAGCATGAATTCCGCTGGATGTGGCTTACGGTGGGCATGTGCAAAAGCGTGGAGTTACCGCTCTGCTCCTCGGCATATCTATAGGTGTATCTGCCCTGAGTACTTTTCCAGTCGATGCCGCGATTCAGAGCGGAGGCCCGAAGTTAGCGACTGTTGTAATGAAGACGCTGGTTGTGAAAGGTCGTGCTCCAAAGACCGGATATTCGCGCGCCCAATTCGGCGCCGCTTGGTCGGATGTTGACCACAATGGTTGTGACACCCGCAATGACATCCTTCATCGGGATTTGACCTCGATCGTTTATCGCCCAGGAACCTGCGTCGTTCTGGCTGGGGTGCTTCATGATCCATACGGCGGCAAGGTCATTAATTTTCGTCGGGGAGTAGCGACGAGCCAAGCCGTCCAGATTGATCATGTGGTTCCGCTCTCCGATGCGTGGCAGAAAGGTGCCTTTGCTTGGACGATCGCGAAGCGGACCTCGTTTGCCAACGATCCACTCGAATTACTAGCCGTTGATGGTCCTTTGAATGGTCAGAAAAGCGATAGCGACGCCGCGAGTTGGTTACCCCCAAATAAAGCATTCCGTTGCCGCTATGTCGCCAGGCAGATCGCAGTGAAAGCAAAGTATGGAGTTTGGGTCACCACTGCCGAGCGCGATGCTTTTGGGCGGGTACTTGCTAGTTGTCCCAAGCAATTCTTACCTATCGGCTGAGCCTCACTAGATTATGTCTATGCCTTCTACGAAGCCGCGCGCCCTCATGATCGTCCGTAACTCAGTCACGGAAGACTCTCGCGTTCTAAAGAGCGCCTGGTCGTTGGCCGAGGGAGGCTGGGATATCCTCGTCCTCGGTGTGTCTAGCGATGGCGGAGTCGATCAATTCACCGTTGGTACTGCGGTGGTTGCCCGTGTCCCAGCAAAGATCACCGTCCGCTCGACTTTTCTAGCGCGCCTGGGACGGAAAGTCCGTTACTACAGAGCAAGATTTAAAAAGAGACTCTTCCCTAACGCACTCCCTGCGATACCCGGCTTGGCGCGTGCCATCGGAGTCATGACTCCTTATGCCCTCGCATTCAAACCGCACGTGATTCATGCCCACGATTACACCGCTCTTCCAATTGCTACCGCACTAGCCGAGCGGTTGGGTGTATCGGGAACAGAATCGAAGATGATTTACGATGCGCACGAGTACCTACAAGGGGTTCATCATCTCTCCCCGTTGGCGCATGTGGCTTACACAAATGCAGAGAAGGCAGGCGCGGAAAGATCAGATGTGGTAATTGTCGTCAGCGAAGAGATGGGTCCACTCATCCGTGATTATCTATCGCTGAATTTCGATCCAATTGTGGTTGCGAATGATCCAGTTGTGGAGGGGCGGCACGAAAGTGTTGCGAACTTACGCAGCGCATGCGGGCTTGAAGTCGGCATCCCACTTCTCGTCTACTCAGGGGCAGTCGCTCCTCAGCGTGGGCTTGGAACGGTAGTCGAAGCCCTTCCGTCCATGCCTGGAGTGCATCTTGCGATCATCGCCCAACCGTCGAACCCGCATGTGCAAGCGCTAGTCGAAAAGGCGCAGAGAACTGGAGCCGGCGATCGGATCCATGTCCTGCCATACGTGCCCAATGCAGAATTAGTCTCGTACTTGAGTTCTGCCGACGTCGGTCTCATTCCGATTCTGCATCGGCCTAATCATGAAATATCTCTAATCACAAAATTTGGCGAGTACGCGCAGGCAAATCTGCCAATTCTGGTCTCGGATGTGCGCACGATGGCGGCAGAGGTGAGAAGAATTGGCAACGGCGAAGTCTTCGTAGCCGATGATGTGGCTTCGTTTATCGAAGCGGCAAATAAGGTTCTGGGTGACCTGGACAAATATCGCGTCGCCTACACGCCTGAAGTTCTTTACTCACGCTCGTGGTCACGCCAAGCCGAAGTGCTGCTCGATATATATGCCAACCTCGTTGCAGACGCAGGCTTGAAGCCGGTTCCATCTGGATCCCATGACTTTGTGCTCGGCGAGGTAAGGCCGCTTTCCGGGCCCAGAGAGTTTGTGCGCTAGATCTTGCGGCTCGGTTTCATTTCAGTGCTTGGCTAGGTCGTACCGTTGGTATGAGGCTTTGATCTCTTTCTCTGCCTCGACTCGGCCAACCCACATTGCGCCTTCGACGCTCTTACCCGGCTCAAGGTCTTTGTAAACTTCAAAGAAGTGCTGAATCTCCAAGCGGTCAAATTCAGCAACGTGGTGGATGTCGCGAAGATGCTCTTTCCTAACGTCGCCTGCGGGAACGCAGAGGAGTTTGTCATCGCCTCCTGCTTCATCCGTCATACGGAACATGCCGATGACCCGACAACGCACTACACAGCCGGGGAAGGTCGGTTCGTCCAGCATGACCATTGCGTCTATTGGATCGCCGTCCAGGGCAAGGGTGTCCTCAATGAAGCCGTAGTCGAGTGGGTAGCGCGTGGAGGTGAAGAGCATACGGTCCAGGCGGATCCTGCCCGTCTCATGGTCGACTTCGTATTTGTTCCGGCTTCCGGCGGGAATTTCGACTATCACATCAAAGGTCATCGGTTCCATGGTGGCATTCTCTCTTGCTCAGGTGATATTCCTATTATCGGGCGGTGCCGGGGTCTGACCTATGCAACCTGGAACTGGGGTGATCTGAGCCACAAGGTGTCGTTGAGCCTCCTGCCGCCGTGACAGTCGCCCAGGCGATCACCATACTTACCCCAAGCTTTGTAGCCAAAGGGGATACCGCGCTGTGACCAAGTACGTTTACGACTTCACCGAGGGTGATCGCTCGATGGCGGATCTGCTCGGCGGCAAGGGCGCAAATCTGGCCGAAATGACCAGATTAGGACTTCCAGTGCCTCCCGGATTTACGATCACGACCCAGGCATGCCGCGCCTATATGGCTGAGGGGCGTGAGCCAGCTGGTCTTGGACCGCAAGTTGGGACCGCGCTCGCGGCGACTGAATCACGTTCCCGTCGACGTTTTGGCGATCCAGAGAACCCCTTGCTCGTCTCTGTTCGCTCCGGTGCGCGCTTCTCTATGCCGGGGATGATGGAGACGGTTCTAAATATCGGCCTCAACGATGAAACACTTCCAGGGTTGGCAAAGGCCACCGGCGACGAACGTTTTGCTTGGGATTCTTATCGACGTTTGATTCAAATGTTCGGCAAGACAGTTCTTGCGATTCATGGTGAGAGTTTTGAACATATTCTTGACGCGGCGAAGAAATCAGCTGGTGTAGAGACCGACGCAGAACTCAATACTGATCAGTTGAAGCAATTGGTCACGAGTTTCAAGGACGTTGTGCGCCAAGCGACAGGCGAAGAATTCCCTCAGGGTGTGTTCGCTCAACTGGACCTCGCGATTCGCGCCGTCTTTAACTCGTGGAACACCGACCGTGCAAAGATCTATCGGCGTCAAGAGCGCATCTCTGACGATCTTGGTACGGCCGTGAACATCTGCACGATGGTCTTCGGCAACCGGGGAACGGACTCGGGCACGGGAGTTGCCTTTACTCGCGATCCTGCGACCGGTGCGCCTGGTGCTTATGGGGATTGGTTACCCGACGCACAAGGCGAGGATGTCGTAGCCGGTATTCGAAACACTTATTCACTGACCGACCTACATGACATGATGCC
>Ga0082335_1000955_pt1 | contig 67148 bp, 53 predicted proteins | sample Subgrocontami58m_FD_72375 | JGI IMG/M metagenome (GOLD analysis project Ga0082335, IMG submission 72375) | Subsurface groundwater microbial communities from S. Glens Falls, New York, USA - GMW37 contaminated, 5.8 m (SPADES assembly) (version 2) ... | reverse complement strand
CAGGGCGTCCTTGACCGTGTTGGCGCGGCGCAGCGACAGCGCCATGTTGTAGGCTTCCGGGCCCGACGTGTCGGTGTGGCCCGTCGCCGTGATGCGGGCGTTGCCCTTGGTCTTGTAGGCCGCGGCCGCCTGCTTGATCGTGTTCAGTGCCTGGGCGCTGAGGTTCGAGCGGTCCCAATCGAAGAACACCATGAACGACGGCGGCGCAACGACCGGCGGCGGCGGCGGCGGGGCCGACGGCGGGGCGCCGAACTTGTAGGCGATGCCCGCCAACGCAGCAATCACCTGGTTTTGAGAATAGACTGTTCCTGTCGGGGTATTAATGCTCGGATTGGTGGTCCCCATGTAACGACCCTCGACGCCAATCGTCCAGGACGAGTCAATGTGGTATTGAATTCCCGCCATTGCCTGCCAAGCGAACTGCGTGCTGCCGAGGGGCGTGTTGCTATCGACGAAGGCGATGCCCAAGCCCGCGCCAAGATAGGGGTTCAACCGCTCCATCGGCATGAAGTCGTAGTAGGCATTGGCCATGACGTTCAGCTGTCCGGAACTGCCACTTACGGCACTGCCCGGAAAGAAGACGTTGTTGCCGATGCGGCCGTATCCAACCTCAAGGTCCACACGGGGGCCCAGAAAGTCGTAGCCAATTTTGCCGCCCGCAAGCCACCCTGTGTAAGTGGTTACTCCCGGATTCGACGACAGCGCCCAGACAGCGCCGCCACCACCGGCAATATAAAATCCCTGGAAGGGGACGAATGCGTCCTGCGCCTGAGCGGCGATCGGTGCAGCAATCAACGCCGCGGCGAGTATCGAAGCTTTCTTCATGAAGCCATCTCCCCCAAGTCACACCAATCTAAGATGAACTAATATACCCAATATGGGCCTCAAGGGAAATCTATGTGGACTCCATGCAGGTTTATTTTCGCCGGTGTTGCCGGCCGGCAACATAGAATTACAATTCACGAATATTCTGTGTAATTCAAATCTCTGTGAGAACCATCTGCTTCCCTCGCAGGAAATGGCGGAAACCCATCGCTCACTGGCCACTTGGGTAGTTGCCGAGCAACGTTCGCGGGATCGCAACCGTGGCAGTCGCACCCGAGAGGATCTGGAAGAAGCGCGCAGCCTCCGCCAGCGGCGCCGTCGACACAAAGACGATGTCGTTCGGCCTGACGGGAAAGCTGTTCATCACGAAAAACGATTTGGGATCCTTCAGGTCGAGCTGGTAGACGATCGGCACTGTATCGCGATCCTCCTGTAACAGCTGAATTCCATATCGTTGCGCAAGCGCGACCGGCTCCCGCCGAAAAAGGTAGACGCCCTTCGCATCCGAACGCGCAGGGTCGAGCCCGAGAGCTTGGCCAAGCCCCTCCGACAGATTGAGAGTCGACTTACGGAAAACCTGCTCTCCAGGCTGCGCAACAGCACCCAACGCAAGAAATTTCTGCAGCTTCCGAGACAGAAGCAGCGCGTCACCGGCCGCTACAGAAACATTGAACGTTTCCGGCTGATCCATCACATCCTGCAAACCGACGGACATCGTCGAACGACCTCGCGTCAGACGGACCGCTGTTTCGTACGGAGGATATTTCGCACCACCTGCCATCGCGATCATGTCGAGCACGCGCAGATTTGTTCTCGTTACGGGGTAGGGCCCCGACCTGTTGACTTCACCCTGAACGGACGCCGAGTTGCTGATGTTATCGGCAATGATGACCGTCGCTTGAGGTTGAACAGCTTGCCCCTCGAGGCGCGAGACGATGGCCCCCTCGACCTCCGACAAACGCCGTCCCGCAACGGGAAACCTTCCCGCATACGGGAGAGCTATCGTTCCGTCGACGTCGACCCGAACAGTCACGTCCGTTCCCTTGCGATCTCGCCCGAAAAGCCCCTCACCGGCTTCCCAAATCGTCACGCGCAGAACGTCGCCTACGCCCACACGGCCGAAGGTGCCGGACCTCTGGAACTCGGCCGGTGCGGTCAACGCCACGGGCTGGTAAAATTGCTCGGCATCGCGGGCGATCCGGGCGTCTACGCCGATCAGGGCAAATCTCATCACCGCCGTCGGGTCGGCCTTCTTGTTCACGGAAGCGTGAGCCAACATCCCGTTCGCGCTTGGCCCATCACTCGGCAACAAGTCGCAACCGGCAACCGCGACGCACAATCCCGCTACGATTACACGCCGACCAACCAGGCGCCATTCAGGCCGGCCAAATTTTCTCATGTTCGACCGCACCTGCTAGAGGAATCCGTAGGATCATCACAAATGAGCCGAAAAAGCCTCGACTTCTCTTTGTCAAAAAGCGATAAGCCACTAAATGTAGTTGTCCTTGTAGAATCAGTCAATTTGCATATAGCTATTACTTCTAACTGCATTCCAAGACGCTAACAACAAGCTGATGTGCGGCCAGCCCTGTAGGATGCAGGTGACGCATAACTCCGTCGAGGCCACGCAACGTCGCCGACGTGGAATCTCACGATCTGCTCCACCTTCTGAACACACTCGACGACAGCTTCGACCAAGTCGACCGCCATCACCGTCAAGGAAATTGCAGCGACAGATAGCAAAGTGCTTGTGTCCTGCCGCACGCTGGGTTCATAAATATTATACGAGTATTGCGGGGCGTGGTTTTGTATCTTGTTTCGGCGCTATGTGGGCTGATCGCGGAGGTGCAGAAATCGGTTGAAGTGTCAGGAGAAGGCACGGTCAGCGAGCACGCAAGACGCTACCGGGATTGGAAAAAGTAGCAACACAATGCAGTCAGCAAGCGAAATCGCGATCGTCGGCTACGCCTGTCGCGTCCCGGGTGCGCGGCACAGCGATGAGTTGTGGCACCTGCTCCGGAACAATCGCTGCAGCGTGACATGGATCACGCCCGATCGCTTCCCAACCCGGAGCTTCTATCACCCCTCCCCCGACCAGATTGGCCGCAGCTACACGTTCGCTGCCGGGCTCATCGACGATGTATGGGGATTCGATGCCGCTGCCTTCGGCATGAGCCCGCGCGAAGCCGAGCAGGCCGATCCGCAGCACCGGCATCTCCTCGAGGTGGCCCACGACGCACTGACCCATGCCGGCATCCGGCCGTCGAGCCTGGCGGGCAGCTACACCGGCGTCTATGTCGGCGCCTCATCGGTCGATCACGCCGCGCGGCTCTTCGCCGACCCCTCGATGGCCGACGTCCACATGATGACGGGCAACTCGCTCAGCATCATGGCCAACCGGATATCCTACGCGCTTGACGTGCGCGGCCCCAGCATCGCCATCGACACGGCGTGCTCGTCCTCCCTGGTTGCGCTCAACCTGGCCGCCGACGCGATCCGCAATGGCGCGATCGACACGGCGATCGTCGGTGGCGTCAATCTGCTGTTGTCACCATTCTCCTATGTCGGCTTTTCCCGCGCCTCCATGCTGTCGCCGACAGGCCTCTGCCGGCCGTTCGACGCGGCGGCGGATGGCTATGTCCGTGCCGAAGGCACGGCGGTCGTGGTGCTGCGCTCGATGGCGGCCGCACGCAAAGCGCGCAGCCGCATTCACGCGGTCGTCGTCGGCTCGGGCATGAACCAGGACGGGCGCACAACCGGCCTGTCGCTGCCGTCGGCCGATTCGCAGCGCAGATTGCTGGAACAGGTCTACAGCGACTTCGCCGTCGACCCGGCCGACCTCACATTCTTGGAGGCCCATGGTACGGGAACCCGGGTGGGGGATCCGATCGAGGCGGACGCGCTGGGCAAGGGCCTGGGGCAGCGCCGATCGCAACCGCTGCCGATCGGCTCGGTGAAGTCCAACCTCGGCCATCTCGAGCCGGTCTCCGGCCTGGCGGGCCTGCTCAAATCGGTTCTGGCCCTCGAACACGGCATGGTGCCGGCAACCCTGCACCAGCAGTCGCCCAGCCCGGACATCCCCTTCGACGAACTCAATCTCAGGGTGGTCGATCGCAACTGGCGCTTGCCCGAGCGGCGCGGCCCGCGCCTCGCCGGGGTGAATTCGTTCGGATTCGGTGGAACCAATGCGCATGTCATCCTGCGCAGCGACGATGCGACCGCCAGCGTCTTGCAGGTGCGAAACCCCGGCCCCCCGCCGGCCCTGCTGCTGTCCGCCCATAGCGCCGATGCATTGCCGGCACTCGCTTCGGCCTATCTTGCGCAATGGCCCGAGGACAAGCGCGTGGCTGCCGACTTCATCAGCGCCAATGCCCACTTGCGCGATCCGCTGGTCCACCGCGTTCTGGTTCGCGGCGGCACGACGGACGAGATCCGGCATCATGTCGAGCGCTTCGCCGCTGGAGAAAAGTCTGCGGCGACGCTTACCGGCCAGGCCCTCGGAACGGACCTGCCCGTGGTCTTCCTGTTCTCCGGCAACGGCTCGCAGTGGGCTGGCATGGGACGCGCGGCGTGGCATGGCAATCAGCACTTCCGCGACGCCCTTACCCACGTGGACGCTCATTTTTCGAAGGCCCAGCCGTGGTCGCTGGTCGATATGCTTTTCGCCGACGATCTCGCTGTCAAACTCAGACACGCCACCTATGCGCAGCCACTCCTGCTCGGATTGCAGATCGCGACGGTCCGGGCGCTCGAGGAAGCCGGGATCACGCCGGTTGCGGTCCTGGGTCACAGCGTGGGCGAGATCGCGGCGGCGTGGGCGGCCGGCGCACTCAGCATCAACCAGGCCATCGAGGTGGTAGCGGCGAGAAGCCGGCACCAGGAAACCGTGTACGGAAGCGGTGCCATGGCGGCCCTCATGCTGAGCGATCGCGAGGCCAGGCGCTTCCTCAATTCGGCGAACGTCCCGGGAGTCGACATCGCCGCCGTGAACAGCTGGCGGAGCGTCACGGTATCCGGCCCGGTGGCCGAAATCGACCAGGTGCTGGCGACCGCCGCCTACATGAAGGTGAGCGCGCGGCGCCTCGATCTCGATTACCCGTTCCACAGCTCCCTCGTCGACGCTGTCCGTGCGCCGCTGCTGCGGGAGCTCGAAGGGCTGAAGCCGCACGCCCTGCGAAGGCGCCTGGTCTCGACGGTGACGGGCGACTTCGCCGATGCAGAGGAACTGGGTGCCGAACACTGGTGGCGGAACGTGCGGGAACCCGTGCACTTCGAGGCCGCACTCGACAAACTCCTGAAGGAAGGCTTTCGCATCTTCGTCGAGGTCGGACCCAAGGCGATCCTGGGGAGCTATGTCCGCGACGTCCTGCGAGAGAGCGGCGAGCGTGGAGCGGTCATCGAGACATTGACCGAGGACGAGCAGCCGAGCGATCAGATCGAGCAGGCCGTGTCGAAAACCCTCCTCTGTGGCGGCAGTGTCGACCTGCAGCGCTTCTTCGGGTTGCCGCCGGCGACTGCGGTGCCGCTGCCGCTCTATCCATGGCGGCACACGCAGTTCATGGTGGGGTCGACGGTCGAAGCCAGCAGCCTCATGGTCGAGCCCAGCTACCCGCTGCTCGGCCTGCGGCCACGGGTCGATTGCATGGAATGGTTTTCGACGGTGGACCCGGCGCTATTCCCCTGGATCAATGACCACAAGGTCGGAAGCGTCTCGGTTTTCCCGGCGACGGCTTATGTCGACGTGATGCTGTCGGCTGCCCGCGAGATCCACGCCGATGGTGCCCTTGAAGCGCACGATCTAGACATCATTCTTCCTCTGGTATTCGACGGAAGCAGGTCCTTCGAGACCCTCCTGAGACTCTCGCCTGAAACAGGAATAGCGGAGTTCCTGTCTCGCCCGCGCGGCGGTGGCGAAGCCACCTGGACTCTGAACGCCCGGGGCGTCATCGGTCGTTCTCCGATCGCGGCCAAGGCGACTTCGCGACCGACGGCGCCGGAAGGCACGGTCGTCGTCGCCAAGCCGAAGGTCTACGAGAGCGCCCGTCAGCTTGGGTTTGACTATGGCCCGTCGTTCCAGCGCATTCGACAGGTGGCCTTTCCACATCCGAAGCATGGGATTGCTACGCTCTCCCCTATCGAGGGCTTGACGATCGGCGAACACGTAATCGATCTGACGGGGCTGGACACGGCTTTCCATGCACTGTTCGCGACGGAAGAAGCGGGCGTAGCCGACATGCCGATGAAGCGCATGTTGCCGGTCCGCTTCGGCAGCGTGCGCGCCTTTGCCGACGGGGTCGCTGCAACACATGCGGCCGCCCGCACCGTTCGCCAGTCGCTGACATCGATCGTGGTGGACATCGACCTGTTCGATACGGCCGGAAATGTCGTGCTTTCCGCCGAGAACGTCAGATTGATCGAGGCGCCGGCTGAGCTCACCGTCGATCCGCAGTCCGTGACCTACCATACGGCTGCTTGGCGCCTGGATCGCGCCGGTCAGGCAGCGGTCGTTGGCTTGCCGGCAGAGATGCCAGGCCTCCCCGGGAACCAACCCGGGAAGCCGCTTGGCGAAGGACTGATGCTTCTCGAGGCCGGATGCCTGCGGGCCGCCTGGACGGCGCTCGGGGACGCAACATCGCGCGACTCGGCTCCGACGGAAAGTGACAGAGAGCACGAATGGCAATCGTTCCTCCGGTCGGCGGTGCTCTGGCACCTGGAGACGAGTGGTCTCGCCGTCGAGCAGGATGGCGAACGAACCTTGGCGGAGAAATGCGATCTGCCGGACGTCGATTCAATTGTGACGTCTCTGGTCGTGCGCCATCCGGAGATGGCGGCAGAGGCGGCCAGCCTGTCTCGTCTCAAGGAAATCCTCGACCGGATGATTGCCGGCGACGTTTCGGTACCAGCCGAATTTGGCTCCGCTCACTGGCGACAGCTCGCCGCCGCGTCCCGCCAGATCGCCGCCCTTCGAACGGCGGTGATCGCCGACGTTGCAGCGGCTATCGCCCGGTGTGAAGGCGACAGGTTGCTTCGCCTCCTGATGATCGGGGCCGAGCATATTGCCGCCGCCGGCGAACTCGCCCGGCGTTTTCGCAACGTGGAAATCACCGTTACCGATAGAGATCCCGACCGGCTCGAGCAGGCCCGCGCCCAGATGGGCGAAGATCAACCCCGGATTCGCTGCCTGCCGTGGGCTGAACTCGACGGCCTGCCGACTGACACCCTGGACCTTGCGTTTGCGGTCGACGCCCTGAGCGAAATCGCCGCTGCGCCCGGCGGCCTGGACCAGATTTCGCGCATGTTGAGGCCAACTGCGCCGATCATCGCGGGTGAACTCGCGCCGAGTCTGTTTTGGGACCTGGTCCGCGGCACACGCCCCAGTTGGTGGACGCGTTCGGCCAATGCCGACTTCCCAGTCGGAGCCCTGCTCACCAGTCAGGAATGGATCGAGGATTTCAAGGCCGCCGGCTTTGCCGCCGTGACCGCGGCACCTCTTCTCGGCGAGCCGGGCATAGGCGTGATCATTCACGGCCTCGTCGCCGAAAGCCAGGCCTTCGAAGATCGAGCGCCCCATGAAGTTCCCGTATTCGCCTGGGAGGGCGAGGACATCGACGAAGAACCGGCGCTCTCTGGTCTGCGCCAGCGCGTCCTCGACCTGACAAACGGTCGCCTGCGGCGCGGCGATTCCGGCAGTGGCGGCGCGGCGTCGGAAATCACCGCCGCCATCAGCGACAGTTCCCTCGCCGGAGATGAGCGCCGGGAAGTCACTGACGTCGCCTGGATGATCGACGCTCGACCCTCGACGTCCGATCCGGTGGCCGAACTTAGCGGCCGATTGGCGCGAATCGCCGATCGCTGCCGGCGCCTTGCCGGAGCGCCGGCGCGCTTGTGGATCATCGTCGGATTCGACGAGGTCGACACCAGCACGCCGCCTCTGAGTCAGCCCACCTGGTGCGCGATTGCCTCCGCGATCCGGGTGGTTCAGAACGAATATTCCGGCCTGGATGTCAGGTGCCTCGGCCTGTCGGGCGAGCCCACCCCGGAGATGCTCGATCGCGCCGCCGAAGAGCTGATCGCCCCGGACAGCGAGCGGGAGATCTTCTTCGCGGGCAACAACCGCATGGTTTTCCGAATTGAGCGCGGCACCGTCGCCGCCGGCGTGCCTCGCGGTGTGGCCAAGGACTCGGCGCTCACACTCTCAACGCTGGCGGGGCGTGGAATGCTCGGGTGGATATCGGCAGAACGTGCCGAACCGGCCCCCGGCGAGGTCGAGATCGAGGTGGCGACGATCGGTCTCAACTTCCGCGACGTCATGTGGAACCTGCGCCTTCTGCCCGAGGAGGCCATCGAGGATGGCTACTCGGGGGCGGGACTCGGCATGGAGTGCGCCGGCACGGTGAGCCAGGTGGGTCCGGGGGTTCACGGCTTTGCAAAGGGCGACCGGGTCGTCGCGTTCGTGCCTCGTGCCTTTGCGAGCCACGTCGTGGCGCCGGCATTCGCCGTGGGTCACCTTCCCGGCGGGCTCTCGTTCGAGGCGGCAACCACGATGCCCGTCGCATTCCTCACGGCCTACTACTCGCTCTGCCATCTTGGACGCCTCAGCCCCGGCGAAACCGTGCTCGTGCATGGTGGCGCCGGCGCCGTCGGCCTGGCGGCGATACAGATCGCCAAGCATTGCGGCGCCAGAGTCATCGCCACCGCCGGCAGCGACGAGAAGCGCGCGTTCCTTCGCAGCATCGGCGTCGACCACGTATGCAACTCGCGTACGTTGTCCTTTGCCGACGAAGTCCTTTCCCATACCGGCGGCAAGGGCGTCGACATCGTCCTCAATTCGCTGGCCGGCCAGGCCATGATCAGGTCAATGGACTGCCTGAAGCCCTTCGGTCGCTTCATCGAGCTCGGCAAGCGCGACTTCTACGCCAACACCCATGTCGGTCTACGGCCGCTGCGCAGGAACCTGACCTACTACGGAGTCGACGTCGACCAGCTGATCGGAGCGCAGAAGGAACTGACGACGCGTCTGTTCGGCGAAATCATGCAGCTCTTCGCCGAGGGTAAACTGGTGCCCCTTCCCCATCGCGTCTTCGACGGACGCCAGGTGGCAGAGGCATTCCGGCTGATGCAACGGGCCGGACACATCGGAAAGATCATCGTGGTGCCGGCCGATCAGCCCACCAGCGACCTGTCGGCAAAGGGCACTTTTCAGGTCGCCGCGGAAGGCGTCCATGTCGTGATCGGCGGGACGAGCGGCTTTGGCCTTGCGACGGCCGAATGGCTTGTCGAGCGCGGCGCGCGCCACCTCAGTCTCGTCAGCCGTTCCGGCCTCCTGTCGGAAATCGCCCTCGAAAAGGTCCAGGCTTTGCGCCGCAAGGGCGCGGAGGTCGAAATCGCCACGGCCGATGTCACCGACATCGAGACGTTGCGACGCCTTTTCCGCAGCATCGCGAGCCGGCGTCCCATCAAGGGCATCGTGCACGCCGCGATGGTCATCGAGGATCGTCTCATCGAGGGCACGGACCAGGAATCCATCGAACTGGCACTGCAGCCCAAGGTCGCCGGCGCCCTCAATCTGGAGGAGCTCGCCCCGGATCTCCAACTCGACTACCTCCTGTTCTATTCGTCGGCGACCACCCTGTTCGGCAATCCGGGGCAGTACAACTACGTGGCCGCAAACGCGTTCATGGAAGGCCTGGCACGCCGGATGCGTTCCAAGGGTCAGCCCGCCGTCGCCGTCTCCTGGGGCGGAATTGAGGATGCTGGCTACCTGTCGAGACACATCGCCTCCAATGCCAACCTGAAGAAGCGCTTTGCCGCGAATCTGATCACCGCTCAGATGGCGCTCGACGGACTCGACTGGCTCCACGACGACACCGGCAAGGCAACGACTGCCAGCTGTGCGATCGCCCGGATCGACTGGATGATGGCAAAGCGCGAGCTGGCGGCGACCCGGACGCCGACGTTCAGCGTGGTCGGCGGCACGACCGGTACACGCCAAGGCATGGATACGGCCGCGACGCTGGAAAAGCTGCGCTCGATGCCACCGGAAGAGGCCACGGAAGCGCTCCTGGATATCATGGTGGAGGAAATCGCGCGGGTTCTGCGCCTGCCGCCCAAGGAAGTCGACAGGCACCGTCCCCTTGCGGAGATCGGGATGGATTCTCTCATGATGCTGGAACTCCGAACCACGGTGGAGGCATCGCTGCAGATTGAGCTGCCCATGATGTCGCTGGCCAGCGGAATCACGCCAGCCGACGTCGCGCGGCGCATTGCGCCCCTCATCCTCGGGGACGGGCAGAAGGAATCGGTGCCCGGCACTTTGGTCGCCCTGTCGACCAGCCACTTCGCCGCCGAGGCTGACGAGTCGACCGCTACGGTGCGCAACGCCGCCGTCAGTGCCGTTCTCGAGCGCGTCCGCGGGCTGGAAGGCCCGTCATGACCGCGTACAATCCGGCCGAAGCCCAGGCGACGATCGATCGCGTGAGACGTGTTCTCAAGGGCCCGTCCGTCGCCCCAATTCGCGCGACCGAAAGCGCAAGGGGAACGGCCGGGAAAAGCGGTGGGCGCGACGTCAGCTTCGCAACCTTGCCCGAATACGAAATCATCAACCTTACAAAGGCCGTCGGCCAAATTACCGGGATCGAAGACCCATACTTCCGCCTGCACGACGGCAGGGCCTGCGAGACCACCTCGCTCAACGGGCGGCAAGTCGCCAACTTCTCCTCCTACGACTATCTGGGCCTGAACGGTCACCCCGATGTCGTCGCCGCCGCCAAGGCCGCGATCGACCACTACGGTACGTCGGTATCGGCGAGCCGATTGACGGCCGGAGAGCGACAGGTTCATCGGGACCTCGAGGCCGCGCTCGCCCGGCTCCACGGCGCCGAGGACGCCATTGCATTCGTCAGCGGCCACGCGACCAACGTGTCGGTCATCGGCGGGCTCCTTGGTCCGGAAGACCTCATCGTCGCAGACGTGGCGATCCACAACAGCGTAACGGAAGGCGCCAAGCTCTCCGGCGCCAAGCGCGTCCTCTGCCCCCATGGCGACCTCGAGGCAATTGAACGTGCCTTGCGTCTCAATCGGTCCCGCTACCGGAGAACGCTGGTCGTCGTCGAGGGCCTCTACGGCATGGACGGCGACGTTCCCGACCTGGCCCAGCTGATCAAGCTCAAGCGCCGCTACGGCGCGTGGCTGATGGTCGATGAAGCCCACTCCATCGGCGTTCTGGGCGCCACCGGCCGCGGGATATCGGAAGAACAGGATATCGACCCGGCGGACGTCGACATCTGGATGGGAACGCTCAGCAAGACGTTGGTCTCGGCCGGCGGCTACATCGCCGGCTCCCGCCCACTCGTCGAACTGCTGAAATTCACCTCGCCCGGCTTCGTCTACAGCGTCGGCACGCCGCCACCGGTGGCAGCGGCCGCCACCGCGGCCATCGACGTCATGTACCGAGAGCCATGGCGGCTGAAGAAGCTGCGGCAGAACGGTCGTGAATTCGCAGCCCGAGCCACCGCACGCGGGCTGGACATCGGCCTCAGCATCGGCGCTTCGATCGTTCCGATTATCGTCGGCAGCTCGCCGCACGCCGTCATTCTCTCGCAGCGGCTGCTCCAGCGTGGATACAACATCTTTCCGGCAATTTTTCCGGGCGTCGCCGAAAACCAGGCCAGACTGCGCTTTTTCATGACAAGCCGGCACTCGATCGAGCAAATCGACGGCGTCATCGATGCGATCGCCACCGAACTGCCGGGGATTCGCAGCGGCCCCTCCTTTGTCAGCACCATCGCCGGAATCAACGATTGAAAGCCGCCGTCGGCAAATCCAGGCAGATCAGAGCCGAGACATTGTGCATCCCGCCGCGCCACCAAACGTGATCGTTATCACCGGTGCCTCGAGCGGCATCGGTGCGGCGCTGTCTCGCCAGCTGGCCGGGCCCGGCCGTTCGCTGGCGCTGATCGGCCGGAACGTGTCCCGCCTGGATCAGGTGGCAGCGGAGTGCAGATCGAAGGGCGCGGCCTGCCGGGTCGGCGCCATCGACGTCCGAGACAGCGAACGGCTGGCCGCCTTCCTCGACGAGTTCGACCGGGAGCAGCCGATCGACACGTTCATCTCGAATGCGGGCATTCTCGACGGTCGGCACGCCGATCGGAAGGTCGAAGACGGCGCGACGGCACGCCGCGTTCTGGAAACCAACCTTCTTGCGGCAATCGACGCGGTCCACGTCGTGCTGCCCAAGATGCGACAGCGTAGGCGTGGCGACATCGTCCTCGTCGCGTCACTCGCGGCGCTGGTGCCGTTGCCCGATGCGCCCGCCTATTCCGCCTCCAAAGCCGGACTGCTGTCCTACGGACTGGCATTGCGAGACGCGTTGGCGGCCGACAACATCAGGGTCGTGGTGGCCTGCCCCGGCTACGTCTCGACGGCGATGGCCGGCGTTCATATCGGGCCACGCCCCGGCGAAATCTCGGCAGACGACGCCGCCGCGCGCATCCTGCGCGGCCTGAACCGCAACAAGGCGCTGACAGGCTTCCCTCTTGTGCCCTTCTGGCTGACGCGTTTCACCCTCCTGGTCCCTGAATTCGTCCGCCGCCTCGGCCAGCCGGGCTCGCGCTTCCACGTTGGCCGACACACCGCACCCACCGCCAAAATCGAGAACTAGCGACGGATGAGGTTCGCGGGAATACCGCCGACACGAAGCCAGACCGGCCGAATTGCCACGGCGCGCGACACGCGAGATCCTGTCCGCGAGAACCTGCACTCGTCGGGCTCATGCGCGAGGGCGAGTTCCTTGCGGATGCTCGCCAGCACGGCCCCATGACCGCCCTTCCGCGCAAGGCCGTGCTACATTGCCGGACATCTTGCTGGTAGATTGCGGCGAGAGCCGCAAGAGATCTCCAACTCTCAGGCCAACCGACCCATGTCCGTCGAGCGCGACCAACCCCTCACCCGCCTGAACAGCGGATGGCTGTCGCCTTTGGAGAATCGTGCGATTGCCTGGCTGGCGCCGCGCATGCCCGGCTGGCTATCCCCGGACCGCCTTACGGCCCTTGGCTTCGCCGGTTCGGTCATTGCGTTTGCCGGATATGCATTGACGCCGGGACAGGCTGCCTGGCTCTGGCTGGTGAATGCGGGTCTGGTCGTCAATTGGTTCGGCGATTCCCTGGACGGCGCAGTCGCGAGGCTGCGCAGAATCGAGCGCCCCCGCTACGGCTTCTTCCTCGATCAATCGATCGATGTGGCGAGCCAGTTTCTGTTCGCCATGGGACTCGGCATTTCCGGATACATGCCCATGGAAATCGCCGCCACGGGCCTCGCCGTCTATCTGATGATGTCGGTGCAGGGCTTGCTTCGGGCGGAGGTCGGCCGCGTGTTTCACCTCGCCACCGGCGGGTTTGGCCTGACCGAGCTTCGCTGCCTGTTCGTCGTTCTCAACGCAATGCTCTACTTCCTGCCGCCGCGCCCCTTTCAGGTCGGCGGGGTCGGCACCAGTTATCCTGAGTTGCTGGGCCTGGCCTGGATCGTGGCCACGCTGGTCTATTACTTGACGACGATGATCGCAGAGTCGAGGAGGCTCGCCCGCGAGGAGCCGCCACGTCCTTTCCGGGAACGGCAATAACGGCGAACCATTTCGACGGGCGCAGCGAAGGCCTGGCGGCAGCCTGACGCCTGCAAGCCGGAACCGGCCGGCTGCCGGCTTGGCCGGCGGGAACCCGGGTTTATCGGCCGCGCAGGTCGCTATGTGGCAGTCGCCACAAGCGGAAGACGATGCCCAGGGCATGCCCGATCATCAGGCCTGCACACACGGTCGCAGCTTCCGCCGCCACGAATCGCAAGGTCGCATTGGGAGGCGTCGCCAGAGCCCCGACGATCTCCAGCACCACGGATGCCGCCAAGGCAAGCGCCACCCAGAGCAAAACACGTCTGCCCGTCGGTCGCACCAGCTGCCACATCTGGTCATACTGCACTTTCATCGTCAGACCACGGACCGCGCCGATCACAAGCCCGACCGACATGGAGGTGCCGAACATCCAGATCGGATGCCGCGACGCCAGAAGAAACAGCAAAAATACCAATGCAATGATTGCAGCCAGGAAGGGGAGCACGAGCAAGCGGCCCCGCGCCACGGCTCGACCTCGGACTTCACGGTTTGCCAACCACACGCAACCCGCCGCAGCCAAAACCAGCAACAGGTGCAGAAGATTGAGTTGCCGGATCATCAAGTAAAGCTAGGCCCATTCGCGGAGGCCGTACAGGACCCAATAGGGTGGAGACTTGACCACGACGGCGGCGCGGCCACGCTCCCCATGCTTCTTCAATTACAAGTTTCCAAAGCGCCGATTAGGCGATAGACGACTCCGTCCGCAGGTGTGCATGTCACCTATCGTCAGTTGGGAATGAAACCGGCAGGGCTCGGGTTCGGACATGAATGACAAATCGACCATGCTCTCGATGTGGGGCGCTGCGACCTCGGACCACGGTATCGATCGGCGGCAAGAGGGAATTGAATGACCGACGTGGCTGCTCTTGCTCATGCTCTGGCGAGCATCGAAGTCGCGGCGAAGCAAGTGGTCCACGACCATGCAAACGAAGAGCGTCGGGCGGCCTTTTGCGCCATCCTTCGTGAGCAGCGCCCGATCGTGGCTTCCGACCATGAGCTCGGCAGCCATGATTCCTGGCGGCTCAACATCGTCCGGGGCATGGACGCCATTTTACGCGCCGAAACCACGACCCGACGGATTTCGGAGCTTGAACGTGCCAGACTTGTTGCAAGTTACGTTCGCATGCTTCGCGCCGATATCGCCAACCTGGCGCCGGTTCTCCGTCCCCTTGCCGGCGATCCGCCCTGACGAATTCCGACATCGGACGCGCGCCGGGAGCGCAAGCTGGCGGAGAAGACTGCCTTCGCTTCAGGCGGGCCGGCAGACGAGCTGCGTAAGGTGGGCTGCGGTCGGGTCCTCGATCGGCCCGCCCTCGACGGAAGACGCCCGATAGTCGTATCGCTCGAGCAGATCGCGGACCGCGGCGCGTTCGTCGGCACTGTGAAGCTCGATATAGATGACCGGACGACAGCGCGTCAGAAGCTCGCGCCCGCCCTCGAGAACGCCGGCGGCTCCCCCCTCGACGTCGATCTTCAGGAAGGAAGGCGGCGGCCAGCCCCGCTCCTCATACGAATCCAGGACGAGCTGGCGAACCTCCAGGACTTCGGCGTTGCCGAGGTCGGTATTGGCCGAACTCAATCGCCCCATCGTGGGCCGCTGGCGGTCGAACTGAAACTTGGCGATCCCGTCGACGTCGGATACCGCGGCGCACACCGGCGTCACATTGCCAAGCGCATTCAATTCGATATTGCGGACCAGGCTCCGGTAGTTGTCCGGCATCGGCTCGAATGCCACGACCGCGCCGGCAGGCCCGGCGGCGTGGGCCAGGTGCAGGGTCGACTGACCGCAGTTCGCACCGATGTCGTAGACACGCTGCCCCTTGCCGACCAGTCGGACCCAGTCCCACTCATGGCCCTGCATGTTCCAAATGTAGGTGTAGCCCATGCCGGGGCTTACGATCATCCGGAGTGACCTGAGTGGCCCCCGCCGGATCGTCCGGACCGATCCATAGGGATAGGCTGCCCTCACCGCTGCCTGGACAAGGCGGGAGCGCGCCAGGTCGTGAAGCTTCACAGCCGGCCGAACGCCGATGCGACCGGCAGGCCCACGTGGCCCAGACCCGGGACGGAGACACGTCGAAGCATGGTCCTCACTTCTGGCAGCTCACCTGGATATTGGCATCCACTTTCTCGTCAGCGACCGAAACCCGGCAGCCGTGGCGCCAGCCTCGCCGCGCCGACAAGGAACATCCGGCATCTGTCCCAGAACGACAGGTCGTAGACACCGGTTTTCACGATCCAGCGTCCGGACAACAACCGGCCGACCCCGAGGAGGCGCCATTTTGCCCGCACGAAGAGATATCTCAGCCGGCTCCCCCGGGCGTATTGCGGCAGGAAGCGCAGGCCGGCCATGAGGTTGTCCGCATGATGCTCGCCGCCCTGGCTGAGCTTGCCGATCGATGCATGTTCCTTGTTCGGAAGCCCACCGTGCTCGCCGTAGTGCCGCCATGGCATGTAGGCGGCACCGCCCTTGCCCGTGACGAACCACTGGATGAAGACGTCGAACACGAAATACTTGGTGAAGTCGTACGTCGACGCGACGTACTCGAAATAATCGAGCAGTATCTTCGCCACGGTGGCGTTGACGACGTAGGCGACCAGCGGCGATGCGTGGGCGCGAAGATACGCCGGCTGGCCTTCCGACAGGGCGAGCAGGCGGGGGCTGCCCTGGTAGAGATAGCCCCAGGCACGCACGTTGGTCTCCGGCCAGAAGACCGGAAAATCTCCCACCCCCCGGCACGGGACGAAATCGGACTCGCAGATCAAGGTATAGCCCGGCAACCGCGCCGCCTTCTCCCAGGCGAGGCGGTGATTGAGCAAGGTCCGCGAATTGAGCGCATAGGTCAGTTCTTCAGCCGAATAGGCGATGCGCTGCAGGGATGCCGGCAGACGTTCCTTCTCCAGGGCGGTCAGGAGAGGCTGCACATCCTCCTTGTAGGCGAGCACGATCACCTGTCCGACGACATCTCGAATGGTGCTCCTATCGGGCATCCGACACCCCCGCCGACGGCGGGTCATCCCCGCGGGCAAGCCTACTTCTTCGACGCCAGTTTCAGGGTCGGGCGCGCCGGGTCGTTCTTTGCCGCTCCCTTATCGCCCTGGCTATAGTAGCCGCGGTAGCGCGAGTAGTAGTCGCCATGGTCGCCGTAGCCGTAACGACCGTGTTTGAACAGATTGACCCGGTTGATGACGATGCCGATATGCGAGGTCACCTCCAGCAGCGAGGCAATCGCGGTCTTGACGACTTCTCGGTGGGTCTTCGCCCACTGGACGATGAACACCGTGTAGTCCGCCAAGCGGGCAACGATGCGGGCGTCGGAGACGGCCAGTACCGGCGGTGCGTCGAGGATCACCAGGTCGTAGTTGTCGGAGAAGACATCAACCGCCGCCTTCATGGCGTGCGACTCGAGAATTTCCGGGGCGTTCGGCGTGTTGGGCCGGGCGCAGATGTAGTAGACGCCGGACTGCTCGTGGCGTCGCGTGCATTCGGCCAGGGTCTTCGTGCCCATCAGGTATTCGTCGATCGTACCGCCCCGCTCGCCAATGCCGAGCGCCACGGACAGCTTGGCCTGGCGCAGATCGAGGTCGACGACCAGCACCCGGCGCGAGGTGTTCATCTTGGTCAGAAGCCCGCCCAGTGAAGCGACGAAGGTCGTTTTTCCTTCGCTCGGTGTCGAAGACGTAACCGCAATCACGCGCGGCAGGCGGTCGAGGCTCGCAAGGCTGATCGCGGTAAACACGGCACGCACCGCCTCGGCCGCCGGTGAGGTCGTATTCTCGAGGATGTAGGTGACCACGTTGGAACGCGTGGCTGCGGAACCTTTGACTTCCGGAACCATCGCCAGGACGCTGACGCCCGTCGCTTCCTCGACCTGGGCAGCAGAGCGGAAAACGCGATCCAGCTTCTCGGCGGCGATTGCCCCCGCCATGCCCAGGAGGCAGCCGATCACGAAGGCGCCCATTAGGCCAGTCCTGAAGTTGGGCGACGACGGCGCTCCGGAAGGCCGGGCATAGGCCAGGATACGCGCGTCGGCCCGCTGGATATCCTGTTGCTCCCGCAGTTCCTTGAAGCGATTGAGGAAACTCTCATAGAGTGTACGGTTGGATTGCGCCTCGCGCTCGAGCTGCTTTTGCTCGGCCTCGTACTGGCTGGCCGTACCGGAAACGACCGAGGCCTTGTCGACCAGCTCCTTGAGTTCTTCTTCCTCCGACGTCGCGGCGTCGAGTTCGGCCCGGACCGCCAGGGTGATGCGCTGCGTCTCGACGATGAAGCGGGCGCGGACGGCGGCGAGTTCGTTGCGCACCTGGATCAGCTTGGGATGGCTGTCGCCCAGCTGTGACGCCAGCTCCGCCGACTTGCGACTCAATTCCACGTCCTGGATTCGCAGCGCGGCGAGGGTCGTGTTGCCCGCGACCTCGGGGATGTTGGCGAGTTCGCCAGGGTTGAGGCTTGCCTTGCTGAGCGCGATCAGGCGCCCCTCTTTTTCGATGCGGCGGCCCCGCGCGGCGGTGTATCGGGTGTTGAGTTCCGAAAGCGTCTGGGACGAGATCGCGCCCTCGGGGCTGCCGGCAAGTCCCTTGTCGCGGCGGTAGTTGGCGACGGCTTCCTCGGCGACCTGGAGATTTCGGCGCAGTTCCGCCAAGCGTTGCTCGAGCCACTCCGTCGCCCGTCGGTTCGCCTCGTTCTTCGTGTCAATCTGGTCGGCGAGATAGGCCTCCGCGACGGCGTTGGCGATCCGCGCCGACATGGTGCCGTCGGGGCTTTCGGCGGTGATGAGAATGACGAACGTGCGCCCCACCAGATTGACGCTGAGACGTCCGGCTACGGCGCCAATGGCGGCCTGCCGCCGCGGATCGCTGGCATCGGCCGACCGGTCGGCGCGCGGCGCCGCACCCGCCGCCGGCTTCGGTGCCTGGGCGGGTGTCGGTGGCGGCGCCGGTGCAAGCAGCGACGAGATGCCGGTGCTCCATAGTTCGCGAATGGGGTCGAGTGCCGAGTCGAGCACGCCCGGCGGCCTGGTGCCGTTGAAATCCGGATTGTTCGCCAGCCCCAGCTTGTCGACGACCCTGCCGATGACGAATTCCGACGAAATGACCTCGAGTTCGCTCTGAATGGCGCCGAGGTTGAGGGTATCGACCCCCGACAGGGCTCCTTCGGTGCTCAGAACCTTGAACGTGCGGGTGTCGAGAATGAGACGCGAAGACGCCTTGTACATGGGGGTCTGCTGAGCGATGACCAGCGCCATCATCACGACCGAGACGAGCCCACACCCGATGATCAGGGTCTTGTGGCGATTGAGCAGCCTCAGCCAACCCCAGAGCTCGGTCGAAGCATCTTCCGGGCTTGCGGAGCCATGACGCGCCCCTGCCGGCGGCATCGGGTTACGGGTGATCGCGGGTTCCTCGGCGATCTCACTGGCTCTAGACATCGATCCCATCCAACCACACTCCGCACCTTGCGTGCTCCGGAGGACACCCAACGACATTCACCGGCACATCCCAAAGCCGGTCGACGCATACCACTCTACTCAACACGCAGCCCCACACTGCGTTCCCCAAACACACTTGCGCGACGCTACTAAAACCAGCGCTCGGGGACGTAAATGACGTCTCCCGGGCCGATCGGACTATCCTCGGTAACTGTCTCTTCCTCGCCGGCGGGCGAATTGAAGCGCCGCACGGTAATGCGCGTCTTTGAAGCCCTGCGGGTGTACCCGCCGGCAATGGCGACGGCCTGAATGACGTTGATCCCGTTCACATACGGGAACGCACCGGCCTTGGTGATCTCGCCCAGAATATAGAACGGCCGGCGCGCGACGAGGTCGACGCTCAGCTTCGGGTTCCGCAGAAAACCGTCCGTGCGGTAGCGGTCCCTCAGCATCGCCTCGATCTCGGCCGTCGTCATGCCGACCACGGACACGCGGCCGGCCATGCGTGGGGAGATCAACCCCGTAGAATCGACCTCGTAGTCGCCGGAGAGCTCGGTATCCGACAGGACCACGACCCGTATCTTGTCGCCCGGCGCCACACGATACTCGCCCATTCGAATTGTCTGCGTGACCTGGGAAGGCTGCTGCAACGTTTTCGTCGTCAGCGGCGGCTGCGTCTCGCAGGCTGCAAGGCCGAGCATTGCACCGAAGAGACAGGCCCACAGGCCCAGCGATCGCCGCCGGGCCGCCTGCTGCCAATGGGAAAGAACGCGTCCGATGTTCACAACGTCACCGCTTCGCAATCAGGCGGATGGAAATCATATTGCGGGTGTAGGCCGGGCCACCCGCCGCAACATCGGTCGACCAGCCCTGGGTATATTCGTACAGCGGCCCGATCTGGACCTGTGGTCGGAGCGAATACATGGCCCCGATGGATCCCTTGAAGAAGTAGTCGGTGCGCGGGTTCACGTTCGCGACGCCAAAGGCCGGGGTATATTCCGCCGTGTTGATGGATACGCCGCCGACGGCCTGCCACGGGCCGTGGACGTCATAGGTGAAATCCATGCCGAGCGACGTCGAGATGTAGTTCTGGTAGTTCACGAGCGCCGACTGGTTGATGCCGCGAAGAAAAGCCGGGCGCAGGACCAGCGGCTCGTAGCCGTTCCAGCTTCCCATGAGGCCGAACGTCATCGCTCCCGTGGAAGTGCCGTCCGCGAGGTACGTTTGCGTTTGGTAGCCGACGAAACCTTCGAGCTGGGTCTTCGGACTGAGCTTTGTCGTCGCACCGACATTTACGAACCAGCCCTGGGAGTCGCGCTGCTGGCCGGCGGCGTTGATGTACTGTTGATAGACGCTCTGCTGGAGGCCGGGCGTGATGAACCACGACGTGTTGTCGGACACTTCGTAGCCGACGCGAACGCGCTCCTCGTAGTCCGTGCGATCTCGGCTGGTTCCGGGCAGCCCCGTCGCCGTGATGGTGCTGTAGTCGTAGAACCAGTAGCGCACCGCGCCACCCGTCACCTGGTAGAAGAACCGGTTGAATTTCTGATAGACTGACATCTCGACCGGAACCGAATCGACGACAGTCGGCGCCTGTGCGAACGACACGTCTGGCGTGCCCAGCGCTTCAGTGGCCCGAATGGCTCCGACCTTGGCCGTCAGGTAAAAGTCCTCCCGGATGTCGAGCTTGCCGTCGGCCAGCAGCGTGTAGTTCTGGAAGTTCTGGGTGGGCGCGCTGGCATAGAAGCCGAACCCACCCGCGGCAACAAGACGGAGAGAATGGTTCAGCCACTCCGACTTCAGCTCCAGCTGCGGCTTGACCACTGTAAACAGCGAGCCGGTCGTCGGTGCACTGGTGGCGAAGACGTTGTCGTCGTAGCCGCCCAGAAGCTCGATCGACGGGAAGAGCGTGAAGGCTCCCATCGTGATGCCAAGCTCGCTGCGACCAATCGAGCCGGCCGCAGGCAAGGGCAGCACCGGGATCTCGGCCTCGGGCGCCTGCTGCTCAATCGTCTGCAAGCCCGGCGTCGTGGTTTCCTCCTGGGCTTGCGCTCCCGAGGCAAGGCACGACAACAACGCCCAGCCCAAGACTGGCGACCAAATAAATTGCGAGCGATTCGCACTGATAGCCATAGGTGCAGCGTTCCATCCCGGCATAGGTCCGAGTGTGGGCTGGAAGAAACCCCGACGCTGCCCTAGGCCACTAGCTCTGGCTGGCTGATGTTTGCTTCGTCGGGTCATAGCTTGGCGGCGGAAGGACTGTGGGCTGCGGCGCCGCCGGAAATGTCGGCGGCAGCACCACTGGCGTCGGAATGGGCACAGGTGCCGCGGGCGGCGTCGGTGTAAGCGTCGTCGTTGGCGGCGGCGGAGGTGTCAGCGTGTTGACGAGCACGGCGAGGATCTGGGGGCTCGGCGGATTCGGCCCGGCCATCATCTGCGCCAGCAGCTGATTGATCGTCCCGACATTACCCGGAATCAGTCCTCCAGGAGGCGCCGCCGCCGGACCGCCCGCGAACGCGGGGGGTGGCGCAGTCGGCGGCGGTGCGGCGTTCAAGCCGAGGGCCCCTTCTACGGGACCAGCGTTCTGCACGGGACCAGCGTTCTGCACGGGCCCTGCGCTCTGAAGCGGGCCAGCACCTTGCAACGGGCCTGCGCTCTGAAGCGGCCCCGCACCTTGCAGCGGGCCTGCGCCCTGAAGTGGACCGGCGCCTTGCAGCGGTCCAACGCCCTGAAGCGGTCCAGCACCCTGGAGCGGTCCAGCGCCCTGGAGCGGTCCAGCACCTTGCAGTGGGCCACCGCCCTGCTGCGGCCCGCTGCCCTCTTGCTGCTGAGCTTCCTCTTGCTGCTGAGCTTCCTCTTGTTGAGCGACCTGCGGAGCCTGTTCTTGCGACGATGGCGTTTGCGCGCTCACCGCGCTGGCGATGACGACCGACGACGCCAGTGCAAGACACTGCGCTCTAAATGCAATTTTAGCCATCAGATCCAACCCGACCGCCACGGTCTTCACCATTGCAGCCTATTTTGAAGTATTCACACCCACTTGGCCCGACCGGCAAAGCTCGGAACGGTCCCACCCAAGTTGACCAACAAGTTACTGAATCGCGCCCGTGAAGCCAAGCCCCCGCCCGCTCGTTGCAATCGATCGAGACTCCGGTCGAAAACATCTCGGGCAGCTCCAATAAACCCTATTATTAAGGCCAATATATGCCCTTGGTGTCACCAAGGAGAGTCGGCGTTTCGCAAGCCGACACTATTCCACAAGAAAGAAAAAACCGCAGTCCAACCGCAGAGAGAAAATATCACCGCTCGTGCGGATTATCAATAACATGAAATATCAAAGGGATAAATAGTTCTCCTCGCCTAAATCATGAGGAGATGACTATTTCTTCGGCGTCGGCCGAGAGGCGATGGCGGCAGCCGTCCGGTCGGCGAGTTCCTCGAGAGCCGCGGCAAAGCCTGCGGCATTTCCGCACCCGACGCGCCAATACCCGCCGATACCTGCCGAGCGCGCAAGAAAATCAACATCGGAAGCCTCGCTTCCCACGAAGATGACCGGCTTGCCCGACTCGATGCAGGCATAAATCTTGGACGGCATGACGAATCCGACGAATGCGTCCTTCAACGTCACGAGGTGGGCGTCCGGTGAACGCAACAGGCCAGCAAGCCGGTCCAGCGGGACGGGCTCCGACTTGCAGACCGGAAGTCCCTGCTCTGCAAAACGACGAGTGAGATCGTCGGCGCCAGCCCCGGTGGCGCTCAACCACAGGTGAACCCTGCCTGTTCCCTCGCGATGATGAAGCCGATAGCCCTCGGCAACCGTGTCCACGTCATGCGCCACACCGAAATTTCCAGCGTAAAGCAGCACGCACGAGCCCTTGAGAACTGCCGGCACCGGCTCCGCCACGACGTCATCGGCGAACGACACGGGTGACACGTCGCGCACGAGGGCGATCCGCTCTTCGCGGACACCGGTCTCACGCAGACGTTTGAGCTGGTCGAGCCCGAGAACTTCGAAGCCGTCGATCCGTCGCCGCCAGAAATTCGTCAGGCGGAGCAGCAGACCGAGTGCCCGCGACGGGCGAACGCGTGCCGCGATCAGGCACTCGGGATGGAAATCGGTAATACGGTAGACGAGACGGCCGCGCCAAAACGGCTTCAGCGGTGCCAGTAGGTGAATGAGCAGCGGCGGCGATCCGGTGAACAGGATGCCGTCGGCCGCACGCAGGGCCCGAAAGCCTGAAGCGACCAGGCGCAAATTCGTCACGGCGGTCCACATGAGGCGTGCCAGGAAAGAGCCGCGCGGCACCGGACGGGTCGACAGTCGGATCTCGGTCAGTGTCCCCTTGCCTCTCGCCTCCTGGCGGACCGATCCTTCTCCCGACGAGAGGCCAAGCAGCGTCACTTCGTGGCCCTGCTCGGCCAGGGCGCGTGCGCGCATCTGCATGTATTGGCCGACCGCCCCGAAATCAGGCGGCAGCCAGTCGGCGATGATGACCACCCGGCGCTCGGACGCGAGATCGAATGGGCTGCGTTCCAGCAAGTGGCTCATGCGTCGGCCTCCCCGGCACGCGGCGCGCGGCTGACCGAGCAGTAGAGCGTCTCCATGCGGCGCGCGATCGTAGGCCAGCCGTACTGCTCGACGACGAGGTCCCTTCCGGCCGCGCCCATGGCGCGACTTCGTCCGGCGTCCGCCAGCAACGTGTTGAGCCCCTCCGCAATTGCCCCCGGCGTGGGCTCGACGACCAGCCCAGCCCCCGCTTCGCGCACGATTTCCGACATGCCGACATCGGCTGTGGTCAGGACCGGCACGCCGCGGCGCATCGCCTCGAATGCCGCAAGGCCGAAATTCTCGGACAGCGATGTCATCCCAAACACGCGCGCCGCGGCAAACAGCGCCTCCTTGTCGGCGCCCGCGACGTGACGAGCGACAATGGTTACCCGGCCGTCCACGCCGATGCGTAGCGCCTCGGTGGCCAGAAAGGCAGCATGTCCGTCGGCATCGTCGCCGGCAATCACGAGGCGTGCCGCGGGAGCCAGCGGCAGGGCGGCGATCAACCGGTCGAGCCCCTTCTCCCAGCTGATCCGCCCGAATGCCAACACCGGCGCATCACCGTCGAGGGCGGCCACCACGTCGGGTGACAGCGATTCGCCCGATGGTGCCGGCGGATCGTCGACACCGTGAGGAATCGAGACGATGGGCGGCAACCTCCAGCCGAATCCCGCGATGTGCCCCGCCTCCACCGCTGACGTGGCGTGGATGGCGGCGGCCCCCTCGAGGTTGGCGCGCTCGACCAGGGCGATCCACGCCGCCTTCACCCAGCGGCTCTTGCGGTGCATCAGTTCCGGCACGAGCATGCCTCGCGGCGATATCACGTACGGTACCCGATGAGCCCGCGCAGCCCTGGCCCCGGCCCAGATCGGCCACAGGTAAACGGCATGCAAATGAACGGCGTCGAAGTCCGCGACCGCTCGCGACAGGGCTCGTCCCATGGGCGGTGACCAATACAGGCGGCGCAGCAGGCGACTCGGGAAGTACGTCACCTTCACGCCCTCGAGATCGACCGGGCGCAACAGAGGCACGGCACTGTCCTGATCGCCGTCGACATTCGTCGTGAAGACATGAACGTCATGGCCCCGTGCAGCAAGGGCGCGACAGAGGGCATGAACCGTGCGGATCGGACCGCCGTATCGAAGTGCCGGCAGATACGTCGGTACGACATGAAGAAGGCGCAAGGGCTCGTCCACAAATTCAATGACCGATCGGCGTTCGCAGGGGCTTGCGGTGCCGCTGCAAGCAATAGCATAGGTAGCGGTCAAATGGCCCTGCCCGCATGAAGCAGCGAATCTACTCTCGGCCGGCGATTGTCGTCGGACTGCTGGGCGGGGTCAGCGTCCTGTTGTGGACGGCGGTCCTTCTTCCGGGTCCGGGCATCGCCGCGGTCCTGATGGCGGCAGCCGCGCTGTTCTACACGGCGCTTTTTGCCCTGACGGCTTGGGCGCTGTGGCGCATTTCCGTTCTCGAGCGCTGGGCCGACTGGGACCAGCCCCGCCGACTTCTGATCCTCGCGCCGCACGAGGACGATTGCGTGATCTCCGCCGGCGGCATCGGCGCGCGCAATGCACGCCTCGGCGGCACGACCCGCGTCGTCTATCTTGCACGCGACGAGGCTCCGGGCCTGGCCGCGCGGCGGGCCGCCGAGGCGCGCGACGCGTGGAGCATGGCCGGCCTCAAAGCACATGATCTCGTGCATGTCGACATGCTACCGCCGCTGCGCCAGTGCGACCCAGCGAAGCTGCAGGACGCGGCGAGGGCACTGCGGGTGATCATCGACGAGTTTCGGCCTTCGGTCGTCGTCGTTCCCATGTTCGAAGGGGGTCATATCCATCACGACATGGCGGCCGCTCTGGTCGGCAGCATCGCCGCGCCCGACGACCGCTTCGATGTCTTCGAGGCGCCCGAGTACGGCCCCTATGTGTCGCTTGCGAACACGCCGCACAGGGTGGTCGCACTTGCCGCCCGATGGTTGTTCGGCCTGGTCGCCTACTGCGGCCCGCCGGACGGTGTGGACGGCCGCCCAATCGTCAAGTTCAGGCTCGACGGCCGCGATCTCGAGGACAAACGACGGATGCTCGCGGCCTTCGAAAGTCAGAATGCACCGTCGCTGGTCGCAACGCGCGCCTATCCCGATCGCCTGGTGAGGCGGTGGCCGGGCCCGCAGCGTCGCTCGCCGTTCGACTTCGAGCATTCGTATCTTCGCGTCGCCCTGGCAGCGCGGCGGGCCCTGCCGCCCCGGTTCGCCGACCGCTTGTTCCATGTGCAGCCCGGCACGATCGGCCGCGAAGGCAGGATCACCGACTGGCACGACGAGACGGGAGGTGGCGCCTGACCGCCGGTTTCACTTTCAGGCGTACTTGTTGGCCAGCGCGACATAGGCCCGCGCGCACGTCTCCAGCGTAAACCTCGGGACCATGAAATCGCGCGGGGAGTAGATGCCACTTTCGACGCCCCGCCAGAACGTATCGAGCGCCGCTGGCAGATCGGCGCCGTCCTTGAACGTCTCGCCGCACCTCGCGTCCCAGTACGGAACCGTCGTGACCGGACCGTACTTCACGCGGTTCACGTAGCTCGGATCCTCCCACGCGCCGCCCTTGTCCCACACCAGCAGCGGGACACCGGAGGCCAGCATCTGCTGGGCAGCGATGCCCTGCGTTTCGTGCAGGCTGAGATAGACCATGGCGCGGGTCCGTCGGCTGAGCGCGCGCAGCTCCTCCTCGCGATACTGGCCGTAGCGAAGCCGCTCGACGCGAAGGCCACGGCGGCGAAGCTCTGCCCAGAGCGGCCCGATCACGGTGCGTTCGTGGTGCTCGCGCTGCCGGAAGATCTTGTCGTAGACGACGATGTCGATGTCCTTCGTCGCTGCCGGGTCGGGCGCCCACGCCTCGGTGTCGATGCCGACCGGCCAAACCGTGACGAGACCGGGCCAAACCTCGGAGAACATCTTCGCCACCCAGTCGCAGGGAACCACCACCTGCCGGATGGACCGGCGCGACGGCAGGCCGGGATCTTCGATGGGATGGGCGAAAATGGACGGGCCGAACAGGATCGGTGTCGGTTCGGGAATCTTGTCGAGGACCTGCGGCCAGCCGATGACACACGCCAATTCCTCCGGATTGGCCTTGAGGTGCCGGAAGTCGTTGACCCGGGAGGGAACGCCGATGCGATCGAGCCCCGCGACCAGGTTGAGAAACACCCTCTTCGGTCCCCGGGTTGGGCGTGGTCCGCGGATCATTTCCCGGATCATCTGCCGCGGGTAGCGGTCGAACGGCAGCCATCGGTCCGACTGACGTTCCTCGTAGAAAATGTTCAAGGGCCTTTGTTGAGACATCGCCGAAGACAGGGCGCCGAATTGCCAGGGACGTCAGGAGGGCTGCGGCTGCTCGCCACCGGCGCGGCTGTACAACCATTTCAGGCCGATCGGCAGCACAAACTTCACCAGTACGGCATAGACGAGAAAGAACATTATGGTCGCGCCGAACAACTTCGGCAGCGATATTTCGACTCCGACACCCGCTACGTTGTAGATGAACGCCAGCACGATGCCCTGGCGCACCATCCACGGCAGCTTTGATCGCATGAAATGGCGAATCACCATCGCGATCAACGTACCCAGCCCGAATATGCCCACCAGCATTCCAGGGAAGCCCAGGTCGACATAATTTTCTCCCATGTAGCCGACGCTGATCGATGTCGAGGCGCGAACCACTTCTGTCGGGTCGGCGCCGGTCAGGCGGGCAAAGGTCTCGGTATCGGAGAGCGCCGCCTTCTCGGGAAAGAAGATGCGCGGCTTGAAGACGTGATCGAAGGCTTCCTGCCATTGCCTGGCCGGAGCCGCTTCGCGGGCCGTCTGCTGATAGTCGATCACCGAGCCAAAGATGTCGACATAGGCAAAGCGTGTGAGCATTACATAAGACGCAAGCGTCCAGTCGATTTCACTCGGCGAGGTCGCCAGTGTGCCAAGATAGGCAAGACGCTCCGACAGCGGTACGCTTAAATGCTGCGTTTCCTCGCCCTTCGTCGCATATTCCCGGTATTCGGCCTTTACGGCGGTCCAGAACAGCGCCAGCACCAGCAAGGCCGAAAGCCACACGGCACCGCCGAGAACAGCCGTGACACTGAACGCCAGGCGTGCGGCGAAGGCCGCCATCGCCAGGTAGATGAACACGCCACGAAAATCCGACAGCAGACCGCTGAAACCGATCACGATCTCGACCATCACGGCGGCCATCATGAACTTGCCGCCGCGCCCCGTCGCCAGGACAGTGGTGAACAACAGAAACTCGGAAACGATCTTGAGGCGCGACACGGCATCGAATTGCTGGCTCAAGCCCGGGACCAGACGAGCCCCGTAGCTGCAGGCCATCGCCAGGACGAGTGTCCCGACATAGAGGATGAAGAGGTCCAGAGGCCGCCATTCGAGGTGCGCGTTCTCCTCCTGAAGACTCGGCACCGGCAACCCGCCTAGCACCATGCGGAACGCCAGCGCCAGAACGACGATGCTCGACAGCATGTACCAGTAGGCATTGAGGACGTAGGGCCCGTAGAGGCCCGCGGCCAGGGCCTCGCCGTCGATCATGGACTGCAAGACGCGCGCAAATACCTGGGCCCACTGCCAGAGGAAGTAGAAGATCACGGCAACCGGCATGGTCGGCTTGCCGACGATGCTCAACACCAGCCATGGCACGAAGCAGCCTGCCGCGAACGGCAGGGGGTCGTTAGAAAACGGCGCGACCAGCAGCAAAACCATTCCGATGAGGAGAAACGCGCGGCGCAGAAGGCCGTAGCTCAGCACCTGGCGCGGCGGTGCGGCCCGTACGCGAAGAGGAGGGCTTACGGTCACCACGTGCGGCCTCGGACTGGATGGCGTGTCATTTTGCCGTGCTTCGGGACTTCAAGGCGCTTGCCGCGCCTGCAATACCTTGGGCGGCCCGCGCTGGCGAGTAGGTTTCCATCCGCTCCGCCAGAGCCCTTAGGGTCCGGTCACGGTCGAAGGACAGGACCGTCTCTATTCCACCGGCCAGTGCCGCGACGTCGCCGAGCGGAAAAATCGCTCCGGTGACGCCCGGTTCCACCAGATCCGGACCGCAGCCGACGGCGTCGGAAACGACCGCCGGCACGCCGCAGGCCATGGCTTCGTTGATGACCAACCCCCAGGTTTCGCGCCCGTCGGACGGCAGGACGACGACATCGGCCGCGGCGTAGATCGCGGGCAGCTCGCTCTGATTGACGAAGCCATGGAAGTGCGCGCGGATGCCGGCCGCCGCGGCAGCCTTCATCAAGGCGCCCTCGAGGTCGCCGGATCCCGCAAATGCCGCTTCGACGGGGCTGCCGCGCGCGGCGAGGTGCGATACCGCCTGCAACATGTCGAGTGGACGTTTGCGCTCGATCAGCTTGCCCACGAACAGGACGCGCCGGCGCCGCGCGGGATCGCGGCCGGCGGCTTCAACCTGCCGCCGGACGGTGTCGCTGGCCGTCCTGAAGGCGTCGTTATCCACGCAATGCGGCGAAAAGAAGAGCCGATCCGATGGCGCGCCGTAATGCAGGAGATAGTCCCGATTCCTCTGCCCGACATAGAGGAAGCCGTCGAACCGCCGCAGGACACCGCGGAAGGCGAGCGCCTTGGCGAGCCGAACGGTGCCGCCACGCGGTCCGACGAGCTGGGAATCGCCGCGCACGAACACCGGAACCCCCACGCGCCGACAGGCCCGCACGGCCTGCCAGTAGGTGCGAAGCGCCCACCCCGGCACGACGAAGCCGTCGAACGCCCCTCCGGCGATCTCCGCCGCGATGTCAGGCGTGTCGCAACCGAAGAACCGGTCGGTCGACGGCGCGCGCGCGACGTTGCGCAGGAACCGGCTGTGGTAGCCCGACAGGATATCCACGTCCCAATCGAAGGCGACGCCGAATCCCGAACGGGCCTGCTGCTCGGCCGTCTGGCGATGGGCGTAGAACACCGTCAGGTCGCAGCGCTTCGCGAGTTCACGAAAGATCGGCGCAAGGTACTGGATCGGATGGCTGACCAGGAAGCCGATGCGCAGCGCCATGTCAGTCCGCCACGGCGACCGAGCGCGCACGGTGCCGCTCGCAGGCGAGGTCGAGCGCTTCGGCCAGGGCCCGGGTCGATTCGCGCGCCGAATAGGCCTCGAAGGCCGTCCGGTCGACGACGGCGGCATCGAAGCCGGGACGCTCGATGAAGGACCGCAGCGCTGTCGCCACGGTTGCCGGCTCGGGCAACGCCTCCTCCGTCAGGGTCGTCACCCACCCCGCATGCGCCGACCGGATCATGTCCACCGCCGTGCTCTCCTCGTGCAGCATCGCAAACACCGGGCGACGCGACAGCATCGCCTGGAATACCTTCGAGGGCGTGTAGTGCGGCTCCGTCGAGCCCAGCACCAGCACGGCGTCGCTCTGCATCAGATGATTGAGCGTGTCGACATACCCGATGCGGTGCGGATGCTCGCTCACCATCTCCCCTACGCCGGCGCGCCGCGCCCGCGGCAAGACCTGATGCCCCTGTGGGTCGTCCGGCGAAGTGCCGGTGCCGACGAAATGCACCCGCAGCCGCGCGGCGACTTCAGGCGCGCTCTCGCGCAGTGCCCGCAAGCCGGACAGAAAGGCGTCGAGAACCACGAACCCCGCCGGCAACAGGGCGCCGGCATAAATCATGTGGAAGCGACCGTCGCCGGGTTCGAACAGGAACGGCGCGCGGTGCAGGCCGCGCACCGGGTCGAAATCCTCGGGTGCGCTGCCCATCGGCATGTAGGCGAGGACGGCCTTGTTCGCCACGGCGGGATTGCGCTCGAGCATGCCCGCGACGTAGCCGGGCGCCATCCCGGTGATCAGCGCCGCATCGCGCACCGCCCACGGCTCGAGCCAGTTGGCGAGACGGTACGAACCCCAGGCCCGGCTGAACGGCTTGTCGACGCCGGGCCAGCGATTGACCCAGGGATCCTGGTAGTCGATGCCGTAAGGCACGCCGTAGCGCCGATAGATGAGGCGACCGACAGGCGCCAGGAAGTTGGAAGGGATGGTCACCAGGACGAAATCGATTTCGCGCGCCGCCGCCAGTGTCGCCAGCGCCCGATAACAGCCCCAGAAGGCGCGCACGCCGATGTCGCCGACGAGGCGGATCGGCCGCGTCGACATGGTGGGCACTCGGATGATCCGCAATCCCGGCGCGACGAGCCGCTCGAGGTCAGGATCGGGCCGCTCCTCGTAGCGCTCGGGATCGCCGGTGACGACGATGGGCTCCCACCCGAACTCCGGCAGGTAGCGCGACCACAGTCGTGCCCGGTGGGCACCGACCAGATTGCTGGGCGCGAAGTGTCCGCTCACCAGGGCAACGTGCCGGGTCATTCGCGCGACAGCCCGGCGCGCATGCCCGCATAGAGCTGGAGATAGCGGGCAACGACCGCCTGGGGCGAGAAGTGGTCCTCCGCCCGGCGGCGACAGACGGCGCGGTCGATCGAGCCGAGCTTGGCCACCGCCTCACAGCCCTCTTCGATGCTCCGGATCAGAAAGCCGTCGATGCCCGGTCGGACGATCTCGGGCAGCGCTCCGCGCGGGCAGGAGATCACCGGCGTGCCGCAGGCCAGCGCTTCGGCGAAGACGATACCGAACGGCTCGTCCCACTGGATCGGCACCACCATGGCCTGGGCCTGTCCCAGCAGCACGTTCTTCTGGACGTCGTCGACCGGCCCGACATATTCGATTCCGTCGCGCCCGATCCACGGTTCGATCTGCTGGCGCCAATAGTCGCCCTCGTGCCCCGCCTCGGCGTGGTTGCCGGCGATTATCAGGCGCCGTCTGGTCCGACGGGCGATCTCGATCGCCCAATGTGCGCCCTTGATGCTTTCGACGCGGCTGAGAAATACCAGCGGCGCCTCGGTGCCGACGCTCGGGTTGAAGGCGAGCGCCTCGGTATCGGCGAAGTTCGGGATGCCGTACCACACGCCACCGGAGGGACGACCGCAGTTGGCGATGTACTCGCTGCAGCCCGTGAAGGTGAGCACGTTCGGCGCCGCCAGTCGTGCCGCCAGCCCGACCGTGCGCGGCGTCGGATCGCGCTGGTAGGACATGGCGATGGGAATCCGGCCGCGCAGATGCGGCAACAGATAGGCGATGCGCGAGAAGCTGTGGATCACGTCGGGACGGAAATCCCGCACCACCCGGCGCAGCGTCCACATGTTGACGAGCGTGTCGGCGACCGACTGCGACGCCCGTCCGGGCCAGGCGAATGTCTTGTCGGCCGGGCACTCGGAGCCCGCCTTCGCGACGAGGCCGACCTGGTGGCCTTCGGCGCGTAGCCGTCGCACCAGCACGTCGACAATGCGTTCAATGCCGCCGTAGGTCCTGGGCGGCACCTCGATCTCGGGATCCGCGGTCATCAGCAGGCGCACTATCGCACCGCCTTGCCGGCCTCGTGGCCACGATGGGCGAAGGCGCGGTCGACCGTCTTCAACAGCACATCCTTCTCCACGTCCCAATTGTAGCGCTCGCGACCAAGCCGCCAGGCCGTGCTCTTCGCTTCCGCCAGCCGGTCGGGCGACTCACCGAGGCGATCGAGCTCGACCGCGATTGCCGCCGGATCGGAGAGCGACACCAACACCGCGGCGGAGGCGAGATCGGGGGCAAGGGCACGCTGCGCGGGGGTATCGCTCATCACGGCGGGAACCCCGGCGAGCAGATAGGTGAAGATCTTGTTGGTGAGGCAAAGCCCGCGATTCTCGCTGACGTCCGTCTCAAGCGACAAGCCCACATCGTACGCCGCCGCCAGGGTCACCATCTGGTCGGGCGGCGCCTTCGGCAGGATCGAGACGCGGTCGGCGATGCCCAGCTCGCGGGCCAGCGCCATCAGCCGGTCGCCGCCGCCCCACTGGTTGCCGCCGCGAATGTCGAGGGTGACGTGGCATTTCGCGAGCGCCATCGCTTGCAGGAAGGGTTGCAGGCCCCGGTCGAGGCCGATCGTCTGCGAGAACCAGTAGGCCCTGAGCCGCGCCGGTTCACCGGGCGCCGTGCCGGGCGATGGCGCGGCTGGCGCCATGTCGAGCGGAAAGACATTGAGCACCGTGGTCGGCGCGATGCCGTAGCGCCCGGCATAGGCCTCACCGATCAGCGGTGCCGCCGCCGTGACGTAAGCGCACGACGGCAAAGCCACCCGTTCGATCGCTTCGATCATCTTCATGCGGAAGGCCTCGCCCGCGCCGCCGGTGCCCTCGCCGGAATGGAAATCCTCGGCGTCGAAGCCCAGCATCGCACCGCGGCGTCGCGCCACCGGCGCCGCGGCCGCGAGACCCGCGACATAGTGGGCGATGTAGAGGTCGGCCGGCACGGCGAGCGCCGCCCGCCGTAGGGTGGAGACCGGCCCACCGCACGCGCGTGCAGCCACCTCGGTTGGAACGCGTGCTCCGGCGGCCGCGACGAGCCGCGCAAGCCGGCCGGCCGCCGCCGTGACGGCGCGCTCGCCCAGCGGCCGCGGCACCCGCACGATGTTCCACGGCGCCCTGGCCTCGATCTCGTCGTCGACGCCACGCAATTCGTCTGTGTAGTTGCAGACGACGGTCGTGACGCCGTAGCCCGCGCCATGCAGGGCCTCCGCTTCCTTCAGCACGCGGGGATTCGACGCCAGATTGCCGGGGCTGACAATGCAGACCGTGCTGCGCATGTCGCGGTACTCAGCCCGGGTCAGGCGTCGGGAGCGCGGCGAACCGCAGCGGCGCTTCCAGCCTCATGGCGAGGGTCCCCTGCCCCGTTCCCTGCTTGAAATTGTAGGGGATGCCGCCCGGACTGCAGTTGTCGACGACGAACCGCAGCGCATTGTCGACGCGATGATCGTCGTCGATGTTGGTGTAGGTCGTCTTGAGGTCGAAGCAGTATTCGCCGGCCGCCAGGTAGTACGGCTGCAGGGAAAGCGTGCATTCGTATCGCCCGGCTACCGACGGCAACGACACCTGATTGAAGACAGCCGAAGAATAGAAGGCGATCGGAAGGTTGAGTTCGTCACGCAGCAGCAGTTCGAGGGACATGCCGGGCATCCCGTCCGTCTCGATTACGACATTCAGGCGCAACGGCTCGCCCGGTTCGTATCGGTCGGTCGGCCTGCCCTGCTCGTCGAGCAAGGTCGCCGCCGTCAGCGTCGCATTCCGCCCCCGCCCCCAGTTCCTGTCGTCGCTCGCCTTGCTGAGCGAGGCGGCGTAGTGGGTGACAGCCGCCTCGATCGGGCCGTCGAAGTAGAGCTGGCCGCTCCCGAAGACCAGCGCCCGCCGCGTCAGCGCCATGACGGCCGCGAGATTGTGACTGACGAACAGCACCGTGCGGCCGGCATTCGCCACCTTGGACATGCGGTCCAGGCAGCGCGCCTGGAATTCCGAATCGCCGACCGCCAGCACTTCGTCGATGACCAGGATCTCCGCCTCGAGATGGGCGGCGACGGCAAAAGCCAGGCGCGCATACATGCCGACCGAGTAGCGCTTGACCGGCGTGTCGATGAATTTCTCCACGCCGGAGAAGTCGACGATCTCGTCGAAGCGACGGCGGACCTCGACGCGGGTCATGCCGAGGATCGCCCCGTTGAGGAAGATGTTTTCCCGGCCGCTCAGCTCGGGGTGGAAGCCGGTGCCGACCTCGAGCAGGCTGGCGACGCGTCCCGTGATCTCCACCCTGCCCTCGGTCGGCTCCGTGATCCGGGACAGGATCTTGAGCAGCGTCGTCTTGCCGGCGCCGTTGCGCCCGATGATGCCGACGGCCTCGCCGCTCCTGATCTCGAAGTTCACGTCGCGCAGCGCCCAGAACTCCTCGATCGTGTCACCGGCGACCACCGCACGACCCTTGAACAGATCGACCGCGCTGCGCAGGAGATTGCGCGGCCCGCGGATCATCGCCTCGCGGAAGTTCTCCTGGCGCGCGGTGTGATGGCCGATCTGGAACTTCTTGCCGAGCTTCTCGGCGCGGATGACGACGTCGCTCATCTTCAGATCAGGTCTGCAAAGGCGCGTTCGGTGCGGCGGAAGCTGCGGATGCCCCACCAGAGCAGGATGAAGGTGATCGCCATACCGAGGGCGAATCCCGGTCCGTGGATCGGGCTTTCCCCGCCCAGGATGCACCAGCGGAAACCGTCGATGATACCCACCATCGGGTTGAGGCTGTACAGGAGGGACCACTGTTCGGGCACGATCTTGCCCGAGAATCCGACCGGCGAGATGTACAGGCCGATCTGCGTCACGAAGGGAATGATGAAGCGAAAGTCGCGATACTTCACCAGCACCGCCGCCGCCCACAGCGCCGGACCGATGCTGCACAGCAGCGCCAGCATCACGAACACCGGCAGCAGCAGGATCTGCCAGCCCGGCACGACACCGTACCAAAGCATCAGGCCCGCCAGGATGGCGAGGCTCACCAGGAAGTCGATCAACGCCACCAGAACGGTCGAGAGCGGTACGATCAACCGTGGGAAATAGACTTTGCTGATCAGGTTGGAGCTGCCGACGATGCTGGTCGAGGCGTCGCTCAGGACGGAAGCGAAGAGCGTCCACGGCAGCAGTCCGGCGAAGACCATCACCGCATAGGGTGCGGTGCCTTCCGTCGGCAGCTTGGCGATCTTGCCGAAGACGACGGTGAAGACGACCATCGTCATGAACGGCCTGATGAACGCCCAGGCGAGCCCGATCACGGTCTGCTTGTAGCGCACCGCCACGTCACGCCACGCCAGAATGAAGAACAGTTCGCGATAGCGCCACAGGTCGTGCCAGTACTGCCGGTCTGCGCGGCCCGCCTCGAGTACGAGGTGTCGCGGCGAATTGTGGGCGGAGACGGTCATGACGCCCCCCTCTTACGACGCGGCCGGGCCCGAAGGCGAGCGAGGAGTAGGCGGGCGGCGGCGGTGAAATGCGGTCGCCGATAGGCCTCGATCGCGGCGGGATCGACCCTGCCTTGCCGCAGAAGCCGCCGGATGGCGTCGATCAGCGCGGTTCGGTCGAACGGATCGACGGTAAGGCCCACGCGCGTATCGGGAATGGCGTCGCCCGCACCGCCGCCGGCGCCGCCGACCACGCGCAATCCGCAGGCGGCAGCCTCGAGATAGACGATGCCGAACCCTTCTTCCGAACTCGGCATGACGAAAAGGTCGGCCAGCCGGTAGAGATCCGGCAGGTCCTCGTCGGGAACATATCCCAGGAAGCGAACGGCTCCGGGGACCGGCACAAGCTCGGCGGCGCGCTCTTCCAGGCGGGCGCGGTCGTCGCCCTCGCCGGCAACGACATGGACCAGGGTCGGAAACTCGGCGCGCAAGGCCGGCAGGCTGGCGAAGACCTGCTCATGGCCCTTGTAACGCTCGCTTGCAGCCAGTCGGCCAACCGTGAGCAGAACGGGACCGGGACCAAGTGCAAGCCGCTCGCCGAGACGCGCCGACGGTGGTCCCGGCACGAACTGGTCGCCGACGGTGTTGGGCAGGACACGCACGCGTTCCGGTGCGAGATCGGCCCAGCCGAGCAGGATCCTGCGAGTCGCCCGGCTGACGGTGGTGACCTGGTCGGCCGCCTCGATCGCAGCCCGGACAATGCCGCGACGGTCTCCCCAGATGTCGGTGCCGTGCGCTTGCAGCCAGTAGTGGGCCCCCAGCAGGCGGGCGATCACGAACGCCAGCGGTGCCATGAAAACATGGCCACAGAAGACGACGTCGACAGGGCGGTGGCGCCAGGCCGCCCAGATCGCCGCGATCGAGAACTTCAGTTGGCCAAACACGGCCGGCCGCTGACGGACGCCCGGCGGCAGCGACAAGCCGCCGGCATCGCCCAGCCGCGGCAGCACCAGGATGTCGGCCCCCGCGCCTGCCAGGGCTTCGAACAGGTCCTGGTTGTAGCGCGCGATGCCGCCGCGGGCGCCGTAGCAATCGCCGACCAACGCAAGGATGCGGACTGTCATCGCCGGTTCATGCCACAGCGGGACCGGTCCAGCCGGACTGCCAGACGCGCAACGTCCAGTCGCGCGCTGCCACCGACAAATCGACCTGCCCGTCCGCGCCCTCGCCCGCGTCGTGCAGCCAGCGCCCCACCGGCGTGACGAAGCCGGTCTTGCGTCGGGCGCGGCTGGCGGCCGGCAACGGCGGATCTGGAATGTCGGCAACCGCGGCCTTCGCGTCCGCTGCCGCCAGCACATCGCCCGGCGGAAGCGCCGCCAGGAAGAAGGGGTCGACGTAGGGCACGCGAATCTCGACCGAATGCGCCATGCCCGCCCAGTCGGCATCGCGCAGGAGCTGGTTGCGCATGTAGAGCGACGTCTCCAGCGCCGCGACACGATCGAAATCGCCGAGCGAGCCGCCGTCGTTCAGCACGGCGGCGATGCGCCACAGCGGCGCCAGGCGGCGCAGGCCTTCCTTCAGCACGGCGGGATCAAGCAGGTCGTCGAGTTCCCACGGCATGTAGACGCTGCGGCGAAGGAGGTAGGCGCCCGCCCAACTGCCGCCGTACTCCAGCAGGCCCGCCATCTTGGGATGGATGCCGAGTCCCGCGTGAATTGCCGCCGACATGCCGCGGCGCACGAGCGCGCCCAGCCCGGGCAGCCAGCCCACCGGACGCAGCCACCGGACGCTTCGCGGCACATCGGTGAACGACGGATAGCCGCCGAAGCATTCGTCGGCCCCGAGGCCGCTCAGCGCGACCTTGATGCCCGCCTCGTGCGCCGCCTTGGCCACGAACCATGTGTTGATGCCGTCTATGGTCGGCAGGTCCATCGCATCGAGGAGCGCCGGCAGGTCGCGCTCGAATTCGGCACGATCGACGGTGCGCACGATGTGGCGGGCCCCGTAGCGGGCGGCGACTTCGGCCGCGAGCGGCGCCTCGTCGAGCTTGTCGCCGCGAAACTCCTCGAAGGCGAGCGTGACCGCCGAGATGTCGCGCACGCCCAGCTGCGCCATAGACCCGAGCAGGGCTCCCGAATCGAGCCCGGCGGAGAGGAAGACGGCAACCGGAACGTCGGCCACCAGGTGATGCCGCACCGAGTCGCGCACGGCGTCGCTCAACTGCCTGCGCGCGTCTGCCGGATCGGCCGCCGCGCCGCGCGCCCGCGCGGCGAGCGCGCTGGCGACGTCGTAGTAGTGGTGTGGAGCGCCCGGGCCTGTCGCCTCGACAACGAGCGTCGTCCCGGCCGGCAGCGCGCGAATGCTGCGCCATACCGTAAAGGGCTCGGGTACGCTGCCGAACAGATGGAAGCCGACGATGCCGGCGGGATCAGGATCGTTCGAGACCGCTCCGCCGGCCAGCAGTGCCTTGGCTTGCGACGCGAAGCGCAGCGTCCAGCCGTCGTCGGCCCAATAGAGCGGCTTGATTCCGAGCGGGTCGCGCGCCAGCAGCAGCCGGCGCTGCCGCGCATCCCACAGGCCGAACGCGAACATGCCGCGCAGCCGACCGACCATCGCCGGGCCGCAATCGGCGTAGAGCTGCAGCAGCACTTCGGTGTCGGACTCCGTCTCGAACCGATAACCCTTGCCCTGCAGTTCGGCACGCAGCTCGCGATAATTGTAGATCTCGCCGTTGAACGTGATGGTGAGCGCGCCGTCGGTGCTGTGCTTTGGCTGGGCACCCCCCTCGGACAAGTCGATGATCGCCAGCCGTCGGTGGGCAAACCCGACGCGCTGGTCGGCGCCGACCCATTGGCGACTGCCGTCGGGTCCACGCGTGGCCATGCGGTCGGCCATGCGCCCTAGTTCGCCGCGGTCGACCGGCGGGGCGACATCGAGGTAGGCGTATATGCCGGCAATTCCGCACATGGCGAGGGACGATGCGACGGGAGCGGCTGTCAGCGCGCGCCGGTGCCGCGGAAGACCACGGCAAAGGTACGCAGCACGATCACGAGATCAAGCCACAGCGAACAATGCTTGAGATAATAGAGGTCGTATTCCAGCTTCGACCGCATGGCGTCGGGATCATGGGCATAGCCCTGGTTGATCTGGGCCCAGCCGGTGACTCCGGGACGAACGATGCCGCGTAACGCGAAGTGCTGGATGTCGCGCACATATCCCTTTTCCAGCGACAGCGCCTCGGGCCGCGGACCGACCCAGCTCATGTCGCCGTTCAGGACATTGAACAGTTGCGGCAGTTCATCGAGCCGACAGCGCCGCAGGAAGGCGCCGATGCGGGTGATCCGGGGGTCGGCCGTCGCAGTGAAGCTCGGCCCCTGGGCACCGTGATACATGGTGCGGAACTTGATCATGCGGAATACCCGGCCACGGCGACCGACACGACTCTGGACGAAGAACACGGGGCCCGGGCTGTCGTAACGGACGACGGCAGCAACAATCGCCAGGATGGGCAGCAGCAGCGGCAGGGCGACCACCGTCAGGAAGAGCTCGATCAGGCGGCGGATGACGAGGTATTGCCGCGACGGAAGCAGGGCGCCGAATTCATTGGGCGTCAACCCGCCGAGGGGCGTGCGGCCGGTGAGCGACTCGACGATGTAGCGGCGGTCGAGAACCGGCACGCCTGCGATCGCGGCATCGGCCAGCGCCTCGATCTGGCCGTCGGGAAGTTCGGCGCTGAGATCCGCCACGATGGCATCGACACGCGTTTGCCGGCGTTGAACTTCGTCGAAGTCGAGCCATCGGCAGGCTCGCAGTTCGGGCATTGTCGCGATCGACGCCTTGGGAATCACTGCATAGTTGCGGATCAGGTAGCGCGTCCGCAACTGGGCGGCGACGGCCATCCAGAGCATCGTGAGGATGCCGCTGCCGAAAAGCTGAAAGCGCGAATAGTCGAGGCGGAGCAGCAGCAGGAGCGCGGCGACCAGGGCATAGGTCAGGACAGCGATCGGAGCGACGTAGCCCATGTTGCCTTGCAGGGTGGCGCGGGGAAACGCGTCGAGCCGACGTCCGCAATACCAGACGATCGCATAGGCGACGGCCGTCGCGACGATGGTGAGTTCAGCCGCGCCAAAATCCTTCGCGAACGGCCCGGACGTCGCATAGAGGGGGATCGGCAGCACGACGCAGAAAACGAATCCCAAGGACGCGTCGATCCACGCCTCAAGGAACCGCTGCGGCGCTGACGGCATGGCCGGCGTCCGTTCGGGCAGCGATTCGACAGGCGCAGGTTCGACCGGAATGGCCCTCCGCAAGATTGTCTCCGTCTTCACCGGCGACATGCAACACATCGCACTCATAATGATACAATATTCCGGCCCGAACGGAAACGAGCAACCTCGCACTCGGTGACGAACGGGCAAACGACCAAGGTTTGCTTGCCTTTTTTCCCCGCCGAACCGACAACAGACTGGCGGCATTGGTTTGAACCTCCTCGAGATCGGATAGGCGAAATGTGGACGTTCCGTTCGTGGGCTCACCGAATCCTGGGCCGCCGCCTCCATGTCCCCGAGATTCCGGTGTCTCTGGCGGGACTGGCCCAGCGCGGGTTCGTCCCCGATCTGGTCTTCGACGTCGGCGCCTACCGAGGCGATTTTGCCCTCGAGATATTGCGCATCTGGCCATCTGCCCGCATCGCCTGCTTCGAGCCCTTGGAAAAGGCAGCGAACCAGATCGAGGCGTTGCGCGCATCGCATCCCGGAATCGACCTCCATCGGGGGCTTCTTGGGCCCGAATTCCGCCAGGAGGTAGAATTCAACATGGCGGAGACGGCGTCGTCGGTGTTGCGCGAGCACCACTCGACCCATCCGGTCTGCAAGGTCATGCAGTGGACGATCGATTCGGCCGTTCACGACTGGTACGCCGGCAAGGCGCCCGATCTACTCAAGCTCGACGTCCAGGGCTACGAGCTGCACGTCCTGAAGGGGGGAACGGCCTCTTTGCCGCGCGTCGGCGCGATCCTCGCCGAGGTGAACCTGCTCGACATCCACGAAGGCGTACCCCTGCTCGATGAACTCGTCGCCTGGCTCGCCGGCCACGGCTTCGTCGCCTACGACATCTGCGGAATGACTCACCGGCCGCTCGATGGCGCGCTTTGGCAGATCGACATGCTGTTCGTCCCCCGAAGCAGCATCCTGCGCAGCGACAAGCGTTGGGGCCGATGATCGACGTCTCGATCGTCATCCCGACCTACAACCGGCTTTGGTCGCTTCCCAACGCCGTCCAGTCATGCCTCTCGACGACCGCGAAGGTCGAAGTCATCGTCGTCGACAACGGCAGCACCGACGGTACGTGGGAGTGGCTCGGCCAGCAAACCGGCGTCCGGGCGATCCGCATGGACAACTGGGGCAAGGACTGGGCGATCGTGGAGGCGCTCAAGGTCGCGCAGGGAGACTATGTCCGCTTCCTCGATTCCGACGATTGGCTGTGCGAAGGCGCAAACGACGAACAGCTCCGGCTGGCGCGCGACCGTACGGCCGACGTCGTCGTTGCCGGCTACCAGGACTGTGACGACGATGCCGGCAGCCTTCACGTCAATCCCTGGGTCGAATGCGACGATTTCATCGCCCAGCAGCTCGGCGAGGGCTGGAGCTCGCACTATTCGGCATTCCTGTTCCGCCACGACTTCATCCGCGACATCCCGCATCGCCAGGACTTCGCGTTCATCGACGACCGGATGTTCATGATCGAGGTGGCGCTGCGCAAGCCGCGCCTCGCCGTCTATGGCAAGCCGGCCTTCGTCCATCGCCGGCACTCGCGCGGGCGCCTGCAGGTCTCCAGCGGCATCGTGAAGACCGTCGGCACATGGCAGAAGATCATGGTCTACCGCAAGGCGCTGGCCATGCTCGCCCAGGCCGGCGAGCTGACGCCGCGCCGCAAGCGGGCCGGGCTTCGCTTTCTCTGGTCGGCGACCCGCGACCTCGCCAGGACCCATCCGGCGGAGGCCGGTGTCGTATACGACTGGATCTACGAACTCGACCCCGGCTTCTCGCCACCCATTCGCCGCAGCCTCGCCCTCGGCTACCGCCTGCTCGGCTTCCGCACCGCCGAATGGCTGGTCAATTTGAGGGCGTCCGTCCGGCCTTTCGGGACGCGTCGACCGTGAGCCGGCGATCGACTGTTCCATGAGCCTGCGCGTCGTTCATTGCGTCGGGTTCTATTTTCCCGATCCGGTCGGGGGAACCGAGGTCTATGTCCGCGACCTCGCCGCCGCGCTCCTCGAACGCCGGGTCGAATGCTCGATCGCCGCGTCGACCTCCGGTCCTGCACGAGACTACCTCTGGGACGGGATTCCGGTGTTCCGCTATCCGGCGGACTCCGGCCATACACAGTTCCAGCAGCTCATCAGGCGGCTCGAGCCGGATCTGTTCCATCTCCATTCGTGGACGACGGGCGCGGGTCTCGACCATCTTCGCCAGGTCGCTGAATTGGGGATCCCAAGCGTCGTCACCCTTCACGTGCCCTCGCCGCTCTGCTTGAGGGGCACGATGTTGCTCGAGGGCAAGGCGCCGTGCGACGGCCGGATCGACGATAGGCGCTGCGCCCGCTGCTGGGCACTCGATCGCGGCGTTCCTGCACCGGCGGCCTGCCTGATCGCGCGCCTGCCGAAATGGACGCCGCCGCAGTGGATGACCCGTTCTCCCGCGCGGCGGCTCGCGACGCTCGCGTCGGCTCGGGCGATCGCCGCAAGCCAGGCCGAACGACTGCGGGAACTCGCGCGGCTCAGCGACAGGATCGTCGTTCCCAGCGAGTGGGTGCGTTCGGCGCTTCGGCAAAATGCCGTCCCTGCCGAAAAGATCCTGCTCAGCCGCCAGGCGGCCAGCGCGTCGTTCGGCAGCGGTGGGGTGCGCGCGCGAACCGGACGAAGCGAACGGGGACTGAGCATCGGCTTCGTGGGCCGGCTGGAGACCTACAAGGGCGTGCAGACCCTGATCGAGGCGATCTCGCAAATTCCCCCAAAGACGCCGCTCAGGCTGATCATCGCCGGCATCAGCGACGATCCGAAAAATCTCCGGATGATCGAGGCGGCGGCGGCGAAAGACCCCCGCATCGAGCTTGTCGGGCCGCTGCCGCACGAACGCATTCCGGCGTTCCTCGAGGGCCTGGACATCCTGGCCGTTCCCTCGCGCTGGATGGAGACCGGGCCCATCGTCGTTCTCGAAGCCCAGGCGATGGGCGTGCCGGTCATGGGCGCCGATCTCGGCGGCATCGCCGAGCGGGTTCGCGACGGCATCGACGGCTGGCTGCTGCCCTTCGACGATCCCCGGGCATGGGCGGCTGCAATGCAGCAGGCCGCCGCCGATCCCGGCCAGGTCGCCATTCGCGCAGCCAACAGCGCGCGAACCCGCTCGGCAAGCGACGTGGCGGCGGAGATGGCGGCCCTCTATGGCGAGATCCATGACCACTCGGCATAAGCCGCTGGGCTACGCCGGCCTCGTCCTGGCGGCGGCCTTCGTCGCAGTCCAGTGCCTCGACGTGATGAGCTACCCGCTGTTCACCTACGATGAGGCACTGCTCAACGATGCCGGATGGCAGCTCGTCACGACTGGACGGTTTCGCGCCGACATCCTCAGCCTGAACCGCGGGTTCGAAAGCCACTATCTCTGGCAGCCGCCCGGCCTGCCGCTCGCGTCCGCGTTGTCCTACCAGCTGTTCGGCTTCGGCATCTGGCAGACGCGGCTCGCCAGCATCCTGTTCGGCGGTCTCGGCGTATGGGCGGTCTTCGCGTTCGTCAGGAGCATCAACCCGGGAACGATCGGCGCAGGCGTCGCAGCGTTCTCGCTGTTCTTCTGGCCGGACTGGGTCCTGACGTCGAAGGAGTCGCGGATGGACACCGCAGCGATCTTTGCGCTGGTGGTGGCGACGCATCTTGTCGTGCAGGCGCTGCGCCCGCCGGGGCCCCCTGCCCTGCGCCCCCTCTTTCTTGCGGGACTTTGCGCCAGCGTGGCGACGATCTTCCACACCGCCGCGCTGCCATGGGGCGCCAGCCTGGCGGTCGTCATCTTCGCCTTCGCCCGCAACCGCTTCTGGTCGGCCCTCGTCTTCGGCATCGGCGCCGCGGTGTTCGGTGTCGCCTGGCTGGTCTACGCCTTTCAGTTCCTTCCCGAATTCCAGGCACAGTATCTGTCCCTGCTCCTGAACCGGTCCGTCGGTGGCGGACTCCTCGAGCGGTTCGCCAGCGAAGGTGCCCGGTATCTCGACGAGTTTTACAGATTGCCGACCGTCTACCCGCTGGCTCTCTTCGCGCTCTGCGGGGTGATCGTGCGACGGCGCTGGACCGATCGCCGGATCCAGGTGCTGCTGGCCCTGACCGCCTTGCTCCTGCTCCTGCACGCGCTCGTCGCCGGCAAGCTCAGCGGCTTCTATACCTTGTATCCGATGACGCTCGTCTTCTGCCTGATCGGCATCGGCATCGAGGCGTGTCTCGGCGAAGGCAACGCCGGGGATCGACGGCGCTGGATCGCGGTCGGCGCCACGGCGGCCTGTCTGGCATTCATGGCGAACGCCGTGGCGCTCTCGATCGGGCCGAGGCTGCTGGCCTACTGGTTCCAGGGCCCCCAGCGAAACTACGCCCTGCAGATGGCGCCGCTTTCGAGCAGATTGAAGCCGGACGACCAGGTATGGGGAAGCGCCGTGGCGTGGGTCGCCGCCGTCAAGGCAGGGGCGCGCCTGGACGCCCTCGACTGGGTGCCGGGTCTCTCAGGCACCCGACCGGATCCGCTGCGGCACAAGTACGTGGTCGTCGATCGCGACGTGCCCTTTGCCGGAGCCGACGGCTATCGCAAGGTCGTCGAACTGGGCGCCGACCTGCCCCTCGTGTTCGGTTCACGGCTGTCCAACAAGCCGTACGCCTTCGACCTATGGCAGTCCAACGCGCTGCAATGACCTAGTCTGCCGGGGTGTGTTGTGACGGCCTGCCGTGGCCAAAGGCATGAGCCCACCCCATGCCGAGCAGCGCGCTGACGACGAACCCGATCGCCGGGATCTGCAGGCTGAAGTCCACCATCGAATGCAGGATCGGCACGGCCGAGACGGCAAAGGCAGCCGCCGGCAGGACCCGGTGCCGATATTCGCGGCCGAGGGCGCCGCGCAGGCTGATGCCCCAGGGCAGGAGCACGACGGCGAAGGCCGGAATCGCGGCGAGAACGCCTAGCTCGACGACCGTCTCGAGCGGCGTGGAATGCGCAAGGTCGTTCGGCTGGGGGACCGAGGCCGGCTGCAGGATAGTATAGATGTCGGCAAAGCCGCCCAACCCCCATCCCAGCCAGGGCGACAGGCCGATGGCATCGAGGGAAGTCGCCCAGATGATGAGGCGGGTGCTGCTTTCGTCGGCGCGCACTGCCTTGGTGAGCAGCGCCCCTCCTGCAACCATGCCGACCACGAGCACGATCGCCGCTCCGGCCACGAACCAGCGGACGAGATCGGGCCGCTCGCGCCATTGACCGCGCATCAGCAGCAGCGCGAGGGCGAGGGCGCCGGCGACGCTTGCCGCAAAGCCGGCCCGGGACGCCGACAGGAGGAGTCCTCCGAGAAGAAAGAAGACCGCCGCCAGCAGCACGACCCGCGAGCCCGTCAGCAGGGACTCGAACGTCTGGATGTCGCTCCCGTCGAAGGCGGCGGGTTGGCGACGGCGGCCGGCGAAGATCAGGGCGATGGCCGCAACCACGCCCATGCCGACGTAGCAGGCGAACGAATTGCTGTTCACGAATGTGCCCGACATCAGGCATTGCCCCTGCGGGTCATAGACGCCCTGCTTCTTGAGATAGCTGCCGACGTAGCAGGAATGGGTCGTCATCTGCATGATCAGGCCATAGGTCACGACCAGGACGGCGCTGGCGACCATCAGCATCAGCAGCGCCCGCGCGTGCCCCCGATCCTTGCAGATGGCGCGTGCCATCATGAAGATCAGCGCGCAGGCGACGCACTTCAGCAGCACGTTTCGCGCCGCGTCGATGGCGATGTCGGGCACCGCGGCATGGGCCCTTCCCAAAATCCGAAGTGCGGCGTCATAAAGCCACGCGCTCCCCGATGCCGGCGCGATCGATGAGCCCTGCAGGAGCGCGAAGGCGACGAAGAAGCCGAAGCAGGCGATCAACGCCAGCAGCGGCCGGCGTTCGCGTTCGCCGACCTCGAATCCCCTGCCGGCGCCGAAGCCGAGCGCCACGAGCACGGCCACAAGCCCGATCGCCACGGCAATCGGCGCCCATGCCCAGTCGCGATTGGCTCCCAGCGGCAGCGCGGCCAGCATGATCGGCGCGAAGAACAGCGCGACGACGAGACCGTCGGCCAGCCTGAGGACCAGTGGACGCGACCGCTCCTCGGTTGCCGGATCGCCGGCGTCGCCCGACGTCATTTCCCGTCCCTCTTGATGATGCCCATCCAGTAGCCGATTTCTTCCTGCGCCTTGGGCTCGTCGCGCAGGAAGTAGCGCACGAACAGTTCGTCGATCGGCGAGCGAATGGTCTGGGCGAACCAGCGCCGCTCCGAGCTGAGGCGCCACGTCATGACGACGTAGGCCTCGATCCGCTGGCGTTCGGGCGGCGTGAAGGCCACCCAGTTGTCGAGGATCAACCGCAGCCGCGTCGGCCAGATCGGGCTCAGCATCGGCGAGGTGTCGATCGACATCAGGAGCGCGTCGACGACTCCGCGCGAGGTTCCGTACAGTCCTTGCCGCACGGACGCGAGGCGCGCCCAGGCGACGCCGCGGGCCGGCGCCGCCCCCAGCCCGGCGGTGAGGTCGCTCTCCGCGCTCCGCAGCCAGACGACACGTTGATCCACCGTGATCTCGACCGACGGCGTCAGGGCGGCACCGACCACCAGTTCCGAACGCTGCAGATAGCGGCCGGCGACGGGATCGTCGGCGACGGCACGATTGAGGGCGGCAATGCCGGCGGCGATGTCGGAAAGCCTGGTGGGCTGTCCCGTGCGCAGCTGGGTGACGACGGCATCGGCCTTCTGGGCCTGCCATGCGCTGCGCGCGACCGGCCACGCCTGATAGGCCAGGATGGCGCCGGCTAGTCCCAGCAGACCGCGCAACAGCCAGTTGAGTGATTTCACGACATAGCCATCCCGAAGATGAGCCGAACGCGCAGGCCACTCGATCAACTCAACCGTCCCCGCGCATGAATGTCAAAGGTCTCGCCCCTGCCTGGACGGTCGGTTGCCGCCCCCGCCTCTTCACGCCTATCGTCGTCGGCGATCAAAGGGGGAAACGCGATGCTCTATTCCTGCCATCCCGCGCCCACACGTGCCACACCCAACCGCCCCGCGTCCGTGCGGCGGGCCGCCGCGCGCGGCGACGCGCGCAAGTCCGCATCGCCGGTGATCGACATCCATTGCCACATCGTCGCGCCGGCCGCCACCGAGCTCGTGAGGCGCGCGGGCCTCACCGCCCACGAGCCGACCGCCCGGTTCTCCAACGAGCCGACGCGCGCCGTGAACAAGGCCCAGAGCGAGACGGTCCACCCGATGCTGACGAGCGTCGAGCGGCGCCTTGCCGACATGGACAGGATGGGCGTCGACATCCAGGCGATCTCGCCGGCCCCGCCGCAGTATTTCTACTGGACGCCGCCGGAAGTCGGGCGCGACGTGACGCGCATCATCAACGATAACATCGCCGCCACCGTCGCCAGGCATCCCGACCGGCTGGTCGGCATCGGCACCGTGCCGATGCAGGCGCCGGAATTCGCCGTCGCCGAACTCGAGCGCCTGGTGAGAAAGCTCGGCCTGCGCGGCGTCGAGCTCTGCACCAACGTCGACGGCCAGGAACTGTCGGAGGCGAAGTTCCGCCCGGTGTTCGCCAAGGCCGAGGAGCTCGGCATCCTGGTGTTCCTGCACCCCAGCGGCTTCACCGAGGGCCGCCGCCTGTCGGACCACTACTTCATCAATGTCATCGGCAACCCGCTCGATTCCACGGTCGCCGTCAGCCACCTGATCTTCGGCGGCGTGATGGACGCCCACCCGAAGCTGAAGGTCTGCGTCGCCCATGGCGGCGGCTTTCTGCCCGCCTATGCCGGCCGCATGGACCACGCCCACGGCGCGCGCAGCGATTGCCGCCTCTGCATCAAGAGGAAGCCGAGCTGGTATCTCAGGAAGATGTACTTCGACACCATCGTGTTCGAGCCCGGACAGCTCGAGTACCTGGTCGAGACCTATGGCAGCGACCACATCCTGATGGGCACCGACTATCCCTTCGACATGGGCATGTACAAGCCGCGCCAGTTCGTGGCGGGCGCCAAACTCACCGCCGGCGCCAGGAAGGCGATCCTGGGCGGCAACGCGGCAAGGCTGCTGAAGCTGAAGAAGAAATAGCCGCCGGCGCCCCTACGGCTGAAACAGCTCGAGCCCCTGCCGCCCCTTGGGCGTCACGCCATAGACGCCGCGCTCGATGCGTTCGAACCAGCCATAGACGTCCTGCTGCAGAATCTTGGCGGCGTTGGGCACGTCGGCCGCCTTGCGCATGTCCGAAAGCTTCATCGGTCCGCTCCTGACCAACAGCCCGGCGCAGCGCAGCGCTTCCTGGCGATAGGCCGTCATCATCGGCACCTTGGTCGAGGTGCCGCCACGGTTGGGATCGCCGACCCGGCGCGCGTGCTCGCCCAGCATCCGGCCCGCTTTCCGCCTGTTCTTGCGCGGCAGGTAGGGCATCGGGTCGAGCACCACGTCGCAGCGCTCGGCCGCCACGATCATCAGGCCGAGGCCGAGACGGCGGCAGAGCTTCTTAACGCCCTTCATCTGCTTGGGCCATTGGCCGACCGCGAGATAGACGAGATCGGTGAGCGCCAGGCGATCGACGCCCTGCAGGACGAGGCCGAGCCCGAAGACGCGCTTCAGCTCGACCACGACCGGTGGCTCGGCGCCGCGCACGCCCACGACGTCGCAGCCGCGCACCTCGCCCTTGACAACGTAGCCCTGTGCTTCGAGCAGCGCCTTCACCGGCGCATAGAGGTCACTCTCCAACGGCATGGCGGTGCACCGTATCATGCTGGTAAGAACGCATCGGGGGAAAACACATGACTGAGTTGCTGGATCAAGGCGCCGCCGCCATCGCCGCGGCCGTGCGCGGCGGCAAGACCACGGCGCGCGACGTGGCCGAGGCGGCGATCGCCCGCGTCGAGGCGCGCAACAAGGCGCTGACCGCCATCGTCGATTTCAACCCGGCCGAAGCGCGTGCCGCCGCCGACGCCGTCGATGCCCGGCGCAGGCAGGGTTTCGACGGCCCCATCCTGGGCGTGCCCTACACCGTGAAGGACACGACCTGGGTCGCGGGACGTCGCGTCACCAACGGCTCGCTGCTCTACAAGGATTTCATCCCGCCGCGCGACGCACTCGCCGTCGAGCGCCTGAGGAATGCGGGCGGAATTTTCCTCGGCATGACCAACACGCCCGAAATGGCGGCCAAGGGCCACACCGAGAACAAGGTCTACGGCCCCACGCGACATCCCATGAACACCGCCATGACGCCGGGCGGCTCGTCGGGCGGCGCCGCAGCGGCCCTCGCCGCCGGCTTCACGCCGATCGCGCTCGGCACCGATGGCGGCGGCTCGGGCCGGCGGCCGGCGTCGCATTGCGGCGTCGTCGGACTGAAGACGTCGGCCGGCGCCATCCCCACCCCGTTCGGCTTTGGCGGCGCCTATGGCCCGCTCTATGGCGTCGTGGCGCCGATGGGCCGCACGGTGGCCGACGCCCGCGTGGCGTTCGAGGTGATGGCCGGCCCCGATCCGCGCGACCCCCATTCGGTGGCGCTGCTCGACGTGCCGCCGCCCAGCAACCCGCGCGTCGCGGTGAGCCCGCGCCTTGGCCTCGACGTCGCGGTCGATCCCGATGTCATGGCCGCCTTCGACGCTGCCATCGCCAAGCTGCGCGCCGCGGGCTGGCATATCGAGGAAGCCGACGTCGCGTGGCCGGAGAACACGACCGAAACCGCCTTCACCGCCGTCAACGCGGCCGCGAGCGCACTGCTCTATGGCGGCCGTCACGCCGAGGACAAGGATCTGTTCGGCGACAATGTCGGCGGCCTGATCGAGCGCGGCCGCACCGTGCCCGGCACCGACGTGGTGGCCTCGTTCCGCTTCGCCGACGCCTGCGCCCGCGCCGTCGCCCAGTTCTTCACCGGATACGACTATCTGCTGACGCCCACGACCGCCTGCGTCTCCTGGCCGGTCGAACAGGTCTATCCCAAGGTGATCGAGAACAGGGAAGTGGGCCCGCGCGGCCACGCCGTCTTTACGCCCTTGTTCAACCTCGCGCTGGCGCCGGGCATCTCCGTGCCTTGCGGCACCGGCCGCGACGGCCTGCCGGTCGGCCTGCAGATCGTGGCGCCGCGCCTGCACGACCGGCCGCTGTTGGCGATGGCGCAGCGGGCGGAGACGGCGCTTCGTCCGTGACGGGAGGCATGCCCTCGCTGACGCAGATCCTGATCGCGGTGGGCGTCGCCATCGTCGTCGCCATCGCAATCAGGGCCTTCCGCGGCTGGTCCGCGCGCCCCAAGGCGCCGCCCCACGTCCACGACGCGTTGATGAGGCAGGCGCAGGGCTACGCCAGCGAAAGCCCGTTTATCGCCCACCTCTGCCGGCAGTACCGGGCGAACGGCCACATCTCGGATCGCCAGGCCAAGACCGTCGCCAAGGCCATCGCGCGCCTCGAGGCCGAACGATCGGGTCCGAAACGCGGCGGGTGATTCGCGAGCCGTGGCGACCGCCTCTCACTGGACGATGCGGACGTCGTAGCCGAGCGGCGCGCTGTAGCCCGCGGCATTGGGCTCCCAGCCGCGGGCGCGCATGCACGACTTGAAGCGGCTCGCGCTGACGGCGGGCATCGCCCGTTCCCGCCCGGCGGCATTCTCGGTGACGACGCTGGCGGCCATGACGCAGTCGTTGCGGGTGGCCACGAACGACTCGTAGCCGATGCCGAGCTTCGACCAGCCCAGCGTGAAGATGTTCTGGTCGACGTCCGCCGGGGCGCAGGCCGCGGCCATGACAGGCAGCACAAGCGCCGTAAGCAGACGGCGATATCCCCGAAATCCGGCCGACGTCATTGTTTCTCCCTTTCAGATTCTCACGGCCGAACAGGAGCGCGCGGCCGGCGGCGCGTCAATGGCCGCAATCAGTGTCCGCCGCGCACTGCGCCGATCACGCGGCGCATCTCCTGCAGGAGACGGCGTCGGCTGCGGTCGTCCGGCGCCGTGCGCAGCGCGCCGCGCAGGTCGAGCAGGATCTGGGCATAGTCGTTGTGCCAGTCGCGGCGCGCGCTCGCTTCCCCGGGCGGCAGGCGCGGCGCCTCCGCCGCCGCGGCCGTCGCCACCGCAGCCCAGCGACCGTCGCGGTGCACCATGTCATATCCCTGGTCGAGCGACGGCACGGCGATGCGCTTGGGCGGCAAACCCGCCGCGGCGAGCGCGCCAGCCAGGCCCGCGATGGAGTCCGCCTCGCCGTGGACCAGGATCGCCGTCGCGAGGCCGGAAAGCATCGGCCGTGCCCAGCTCACCAGTTCGTCCCGGTCGGCATGTCCCGAATAGGCGTCGATGCTGCGGATGCGCGCCTTGACCCTGACCTCCTCGCCATGGATCCGCACCTGCTTCAGGCCGCCGCGGACCAGCGCCCCCAGCGTGCCGGGCGCCTGATAGCCGACGAACAGGACGGTCGAGTCGGGTCGCCAGAGATGATCCTTCAGGTGGTGCTTGACCCGCCCGGCATCGCACATGCCCGAGCCCGCCAGCACCACCGCGCCGCCGTGCAGCCGGCTGATGGCCTTGCTCTGCTCGATCGTCTCGGTGAGGCGGAAATCGCCCGTGGTGAAGGGATGACCATCCTCCGACCGTTCCAGCGCCGCGCGATGGCGAAGGAACACTTCGGTCGTGCGCCCGGCCAGCGGCGAATCGAGGAACACCGGAACCGACGCGAGGTCGCCGCCGCGCTTCAGCGCCGCGATGTCGTCCAGGATCTCCTGCGTCCGTTCGACCGCGAACACCGGCACGATGACGTTGCCGCCAGCCTTGAGACCGTCGGCAAGTTCACGGCCGAGGACGGCGCGGCGCCCTGCTTCGGTCAGTCGTTCGCGCACCGTATCGCCATAGGTCGACTCGATCATGACGATGTCGGCCGGCCCCGGCGGCATTGGATCGGGCTGCAATGCCTTTTCCTGCGGGCCGAGGTCGCCGGAAAAGACCAGCCGGATCGGCCCCGGCTCGGCGTCGATCTCCAGTTCGATGAAGGCGCTGCCCAGGATATGTCCGGCATTGCGCATCCGGGCGCGCACGCCGGGGATCGGCTTGAACCAGCGGTCGTAGGCGACCGGGTGAAGGAGATCGAGCGAGGCTTCGGCGTCGGCCTTGGTGTAGATCGCCGTCACCTCGGCTTCGGCGCGGCGTGCGTTGCGCCGGTTCAGCCGCTCGACGTCGTTCTCCTGGATGGCGCCGGCATCGGGCAGCAGCCAGTGCAGCAGGTCGCGCGTCGCCGGCGTCGTCCAGGCGCGTCCGCGGAACCCGGCCAGCGCCAGCTTGGGAAAGAGGCCGGTGTGGTCGATGTGCGCATGCGTCAGCAGCACCGCGCCGATGCGAGCGGCCTCGAAGGGAAACGGCCGGTAGTTGAGGGTGCGCAGCGACTTCGGCCCCTGGAACATGCCGCAGTCGACCAGCAGCTCGCCGTTCGGCGTGACCAGGCGGAAGCACGAGCCGGTCACCGTGCCGGCCGCGCCGTGAACGTGCAGCGATACCGTCATGCCGGACCTGAAAGGGTGACGCCATTGCCCTCGGACGCGAACTTCGACGAAAAGCGGAAGTCGGCCTCGAACGCGGCATGGATGCGATAGAGCGGCTCGCCCTTCTCGACCGGGTCGCCGATCTTCTTGAAGAAATCGACGCCGGCCCCCTTGTCGATGGGGGCACCGGCCAGCCGCGCGATGCGCGCCAGCCGGAGGCAGTCGACGGCCGCGACCACGCCGTCGCGCGGCGCCACGACGTCGTGCCGCAACGCGCCGAGCGTCGAGACCTCGGGCGGCGGGCCCTGGGCCGCCATGAGCCGCCGCATCTTCTGCGCCGCAGCGCCGCTCTCCAGCAGTTCGCGCGCCCGCGCGATGCCGCGGCCGCCACGCAGCGCCGGATCGAACTCCAGCACGTGGCCGGCCAGCAGGAGCGCCCGCTCCTCGAGATCGCGCGGCGCGGCCGGATCGCGCTCGAGAACCTGCATCGCATCGCGTGCCTCGAGCCACGGACCGATGCCGCGGCCGACCGGCTGGCTGCCGTCGGTGGCGACCACGACGGCGTTCAGGCCGACCTCGTCGGCGATGTATTCGAACAGCTTGCGCAGGCGCACGAAGGACTCGCGGCTGCGCAGCTTGGCGGTCGGGCCGACCGGCAGGTCGATCACGAGGTGGGTCGCGCCGGCCGCCAGCTTCTTCGACAGGATCGAGGCCACCATCTGCTCGGGAGTGTCGATCGCCAGCGGTCGCTCGACGGAGATGAGCACGTCGTCGGCCGGCGAGAGATTGGCGTGGCCGCCCCACACCAGGCAGCCCTTTTCGGCGGCGACGATCTCGCGCATCTCGTCCGGTCCGACATCGACGCGGGCCAGGACCTCCATCGTGTCGGCGGTTCCCGCCGGCGACGTGATGGCGCGCGACGAGGTCTTGGGGATCCTGAGTCCGTGCGCGGCCACGATCGGCACCACGATCATCGAGGTGCGGTTGCCGGGAATGCCGCCGATGCAGTGCTTGTCGACGATCATGTCGCCGTTCCACGCGAGCCTGCCACCCACCGAGGCCATTGCCCGGGTGAGCGAGAGGACCTCCGGTGCGGTGGTGAAGCGCGCGCTGGCGATCAGGAAGGCGGCGATTTCCATCTTGGAGTAGCGGTGGGCCACGAGATCCTGGGCGATCGCCTGGTAGGCCTCGAGCGACAGCACGGCGCCGTCGATCTTGGCCCGCACATGGTCGAGGCTGGGCGGCGGCGTGGCCTGGGCGATCTCGACCGGCGTGCCGTCGGGAAGCCCGAGATGGCGATAGGCGAGTTGCGAAAGCCCCAGCTCGTCGGCAGCCATGATCGATTCGTCGTCGACGATGTTCAGGGTGGCGACGATCCGCCGGCCGCCGCCGCTGATCTCGATGCGGGCCAGGGCCACGAATTCCTCGGCGCGGTAGAGCGGACAGCGGCGCGCGAGAAACGCGACCGTCTCGTGGCAGGTATCGATGCCCAGTTTCTTCAAGCGCAACATGCAAAACAAGTATGGCACGGATCGGCTGCCGGCATTTGACCTGCATCATCCCCATGACTGCCCCCGAGGAAGCCTGATAGCGTGGCGTGTGTTCCGCAAACGTGACTCCCTCTCCGCATCGGCCGCCCGTCGCATCGCCCTGGCCGCTCAGGGCTTCGGCGTTCCGCGTCCCGACGGCGCCGCCAACTTGGGCCACGTCCGCCGCGCCATCGATCGCCTGGGACTCCTGCAGATCGATTCGGTCAACGTGCTGGCGCGCGCCCATTACCTGCCGTTGTTCTCGCGGCTCGGGAATTACGACAGCGGCCATCTCGACCGCCTCGCCTGGGGCCGGCCGAGCGCGCGCGGGCTGTTCGAGTTCTGGGCGCATGAGGCCTCGCTGCTGCCGGTGGCAAGCCATCCGCTGTGGCGCTGGCGCATGGCGCGCGCCGCGGCGGCCCACGCCGGCGACATCAAGAACAAGCTGCACGTCTTCCGCCGCGAGAAGGGCGCCTTCATCGACGAGGTGCGGCGCCAGCTCGTCACGCGCGGTCCCCTCGCCGCCTCCGACCTCGAGGCGGGCACCACCAAGACCGGGCCGTGGTGGGGCTGGAGCGACGCCAAGTACGCCATGGAGTGGCTGTTCTTCGCCGGTGAGGTGACGACGGCGACACGGCGCGGCGCCTTCGAGCGTGTCTACGACCTCACCGAGCGGGTGCTGCCGGCCGCCGTGCAGGCGCTGCCGACGCCGGAGCCCGCAGAGGCACAACGCGAACTCGTGCGCATCGCCTCGCGCGCGCTGGGCGTCGCCACCGCGCGCGACCTGCGCGACTACTTCCGCCTGCCGGTCGACGACTTCAAGGCGCCCCCCCCGGACCGGGCCGACGCCGGCCCCTTGCCGCCGGGGTCGGTCGGGGGCTGGAGCCACCCCGCCTATCTCGATCCCGCCGCGCGCCAGCCGCGCCGCATCGAGGCCCGCGCGCTCCTGGCGCCGTTCGATCCGTTGATCTGGGAGCGCGACCGCACCGAGCGGATCTTCGACTTCTTCTATCGCATCGAGATCTACACGCCGGTTGCCAAGCGCACGCACGGCTACTACGTGCTGCCCTTCCTGCTCGACGACAAATTGGTGGCGCGCGTCGATCTGAAAGCCGACCGCGCCGCCTCGCGCCTGCTCGCCCACGCGGCCCATCTCGAGCCCGGCAACGATGCGGCAAAGGTGGCCGGCCCACTCGTGGCAGAGCTGCGCCTGATGGCCGACTGGCTGGGACTTGAGAACGTGGTCCTGCCGCGCACAGGCGCGCTCGGCAAGGCGATGAGCAAGTCACGGGCAGCGTAACGGCGGACATTGTGCCTCGGGGGAGAGCGCCATGGGACGGATGGGAAAATCGTGGGGCAGGATGTTGCTGTCTCTTGTGTTGGCGGCCGCGCTCCCGAGCCAGGCCCGGGCCCAGTCCAATGCACAGACCATCGACAGCCGGTTCAGCAATCTCACGGAACTGATCACGGCGGCCTCCTATATCGGCGGTATCGGGTTCGCGGTGGGCGCTATCCTGAAATTCAAGATGCACAAGGATAATCCCTCGCAGCCCCCGATCGGCAGGCCGATCGCGGCGCTGCTTCACGGCTTCAGCTGCCCCGTCTTCGTCAGCGAGGGCACCTTGCTGGGCGAGGACACATGCGTCTGGAGCGGGGTCACCGTCCAGCAGATGAACTCGGGGCAGACCGGCACCGACGCCGCCGACTGGCACTTCGGCGGTCAGGCCGAGATCGCCCCGGGCTGGTTCCTGGGCGGCGCGCTCGGCGCCACCGGCTACTCGTCGCTGACTCCGATGGGTCCGTCGAGCCAGGCGCGCACCCTGGACGCCGGAATCGTCCTGAAGCGCGTCGATGGGCCGTGGTTCTTTGCCGGGGGCCTCGCGATCTCCAGCTCGACGCAACAGAACATCTGGCCTGTCGCCGCGGCCGGTGGCGGTGCCGCCAACATGACGAGCAGCTCCAGTGCCTTCAGCGGCAGCGTGCGGCTACGCGGTGCCTACGAGTTTGCGCTCCAGGGCTGGTACCTGCGGCCGCGCGCCGACATCGACCTCGCCTACACGAGCGACTCCGGCCTGCAGGAGTCGGGGCCGGCGGCCGCGCTGGCGCTTTACGGCAGCAGCAAGTTCGGGGTCGGGTTCACGCCCATGCTCGAAGTTGGCGGCCGGCACGACGTCGGACCCACGACGATCCTACGGCCCTACGTGGCGGCCGGCGCCAGCTTCCTGCCGGACAACACGATCACCCTCAGCGGCAATGTCGGCGGCACGCCCTTCTACGGTGTCATCCAGGGGCCGAGTGTCATTGCCAACGTCGAGGCAGGCCTGCAGTTCTACGAGGTCAAGGGCTGGGAAATGAAGATGGACTACCGCCTCTCCGCCGCCAGCGCCTTCCTCAGCCAGTCGCTCGGCGTGCGCGTTGCCAAGCATTTCTGAGCAGCCGGCGACTTCATCGCTTCATCCGCGGTAACGCAACGCATCCACCAGCACGGCAAAGGCCGGCGTGGGCTGCCGGCGACTCGGATAGTAGAGGTGATAGCCCGAGAACGGAGCGCACCAGTCTTCCAGCACCCCGACGAGCCGTCCGTCGGCGAGATGCGCTTGCACCATGTCGTCCGGCAGGTACGTCAGGCCGAATCCGGCGATGGCCGCGTCGAGTCGGAGCGCCATGTTGTTGAACGTCAACTGGCCGTCGACCCGCACCTTGAGCTCTCGCCCGCGCTTCTCGAATTCCCAGGCAAAGATGCTGTCGTAGGTCGGCAGGCGGAGATTGATGCACTCGTGGGCTGTAAGGTCCTGCGGCCGCTTCGGGATCGGCCGGCCTGCGAAGTACGACGGCGCGCCGACGACGGCCATGCGCATGTCGGGGCCAATGGGTACGGCGATCATGTCCCGTGCCACCTGCTCGCCGATACGAACGCCGGCGTCGTAACGCTCCGCGACGATGTCGGTCAGGCCATAGTCGACGACCAGCTCCACCTTGATATCGGGATAGTTCGGCAGCAGCGTCGCGAGCGCTGGCCAGAGAATCTTTTCGGCCGCGTGCTCGCCCGTCGTGATCCGGATGTTGCCGGCGGGCTTCTCGCGAAGCGCGCTAAGCGCCGCCAGCTCGGCGCCGATCTTGTCCAGCGCCGGGCCGAGCGTGCGGAGCAGCCGCTCGCCGGCCTCGGTCGGGGCGACACTCCGCGTGGTTCGGCTGAGCAGGCGGACGCCGAGCCGTTCCTCCAACCGACGAACGGTGAAGCTCAGGGCCGATTGGGAGGTACCAAGCTTTTTCGCGGCCCGCGTGAAGCTTCGCTCCTCGGCGACCGCGGCAAAGGCGTTGAGATTGGCAAGCTCCTCGCGTCTCATTCATGAGTTCCAGATATAGGTTCATGCACTTCTTAGCATCTAATAGCTAGGCGGCGCACGGCCTAAGTAGAGCCGATGAAGCTGTTCGCCGCCACACTCGCCATCTGTTCGGTCGCTGCAGCGGCCGAAGCCCAGCAGCGCACCCCAACGCGGGTGGCGCCACCCGACATGCAGGCGATCACGCCGCCGCTCGCCACCTACACCGACGAGGTGTTGTTCGGCGACGTCTGGAAGCGCGGGGAACTTGGGCCCCGCGATCGCAGCCTGGTCACCGTCGCCGCGCTCATCGCCGGCGGCCACACGCAGCAGATGACGGGGCACTTCAACCGCGCGCTCAACAATGGCGTGAAGCCGGCCGAGATCGCCGCCGTCATCACGCATCTCGCCTTCTATGCCGGCTGGCCGCGCGCGGTGTCGGCCATTGGAGTCGCGAAGGAAGTCTTCGCCAAGCGCGGCATCGCGACGGACAAGCTTGCGCTGGGGTCGACCGAGCTTCTGCCCGTCGATCAGGCCAGTGAAGTACCGCGCTCGGCCGCCATCGAAGCCCAGATGGGCGGTACGGCGCCGGCGCTCGCGCGATTTACGAACGAAGTGCTGTTCGGTGATCTGTGGCGCCGACCCGACCTGGCGCCGCGCGACCGCAGTCTGGTGACCATCACCGCCCTGATCTCGGCGGGCCAGGTCGACCAACTTTCCTTCCATCTCGACCGGGGCATGACCAACGGCCTCACCCGGACCGAGATCTCCGAGACCATCACGCATCTGGCCTTCTATGCCGGCTGGCCGCGCGCAGTGTCCGCGGTGCCGGTGGCCAAGAAGGTGTTCGAGGCGCGCAACCCCCTCAAAGGAAGCATGATCCTGGAAATCCTGCGTCAAGGATCGCAGCCGGCCACCAAGGGCTCGACGGACAACTTCATTGGCTCCGTGTCGGTCGATCAGCGCTTTCAGCGCAGCGATCCGGCGCGCGTCGGCGGCGGCATCGTCACTTTCGAGCCCGGTGCGCGCACCGCCTGGCACACCCATCCGCTGGGCCAGACCCTGATCGTCACCTCCGGCACCGGCTGGGTGCAGCTCGAGGGCGGTCCTGTCGAGGAAATCCGCACCGGCGACGTGATCCTTATCCCACCGAGGACACGCCATTGGCATGGCGCCACCGCCACCACCCCGATGAGCCATGTCGCGATCGCCGAAGCGCTCGACGGCAAGAGCGTCGACTGGATGGAGCAGGTCACCACGGAACAGTACCGACGCGCGCCGCGTTGAGCACCAGTCAGCGAGAAGGAGCCCGACATGCCACATTCCCGCGATCTCCGCGATCCCGACGCTATTAACCTCGACCGGCGTGAACTCTTGATGGCCGCCGCGGCCGCCGCCGCCGTGGTGACGGCACCGTCCGTGGCCGGTGCCCAACAAGCAGGCACTGGCGTGCCGTCCATGAAGGTCTCTTTCACGGTGAACGGCAAAGCCCGCAACCTCGAACTCGACACGCGCACCACCCTGCTCGATGCCTTGCGCGAGAACCTGCACATGGCGGGCAGCAAGAAGGGCTGCGACCACGGCCAGTGCGGCGCCTGCACCGTCATCGTCGACGGTCGCCGGATCAATTCGTGCCTGACGCTTGCCGTGATGCACGAGGGCGGCAGCATCACCACCATCGAGGGGCTGGGCACGCCCGCCAAACTGCACCCGATGCAGGCTGCCTTCGTGAAGCATGACGGCTACCAGTGCGGCTATTGCACACCCGGACAGATCTGTTCGGCTGTGGCGGTCCTAGGTGAGATCGAGGCCGGCATCCCCAGTCATGTCAGCGCCGACCTCAACGCGCGGCCGCAGGCGACGGTCGCCGAATTCCGCGAACGCATGAGCGGCAACATCTGCCGCTGCGGCGCCTATTCCAACATTGTCGAGGCGATCACCGAGGTCGCCGGGAGGAAGGCATGAAATCCTTCACCTACGAGCGAGCGCGCACCCCGGCCGAAGCCGCGGCGAAAGCCGCCCGCACGCCCGATGCCAAGTTCATTGCCGGCGGCACCAACCTGCTCGACCTGATGAAACTCCAGATCGAGGCGCCCACCCACCTGATCGACGTGAACAGGCTTGCCCTCGACAAGATCGAGCCCACGACCGAGGGCGGTCTGCGCATCGGCGCGCTGGTGCGCAACACCGATCTCGCCGCCGATGCCCGCGTGCGCAGCGACTATGCCGTGCTCGCGCGCGCCCTACTGGCCGGCGCGTCGGCCCAGCTCCGCAACAAAGCCACCACCGCCGGCAATCTGCTCCAGCGCACTCGGTGTCCCTATTTTTATGACACCAACCAGCCGTGCAACAAGCGCAAGCCCGGCAGCGGTTGCTCCGCCATCGGCGGTTTTAGCCGCTCGCACGCCGTCCTCGGCGTGAGCGACGCATGCATCGCCACCCATCCCAGCGACATGGCGGTGGCGATGCGCGCGCTCGACGCGACGGTGGAAACGGTGCGGCCTGATGCCACGACGCGGTCGCTCCCGATCGCCGAGTTCTATCGCTTGCCCGGCGACACGCCCCAGCGCGAGACCGTGCTGGAACAGGGCGAGCTGATCACGGCCGTGACAGTCCCGAAGCCCGTCGGCGGCAAACACGCCTACGTAAAAGTCCGCGACCGCGCCTCCTATGCCTTCGCCCTGATCTCGGTCGCGGCGATCGTCCAGCCTGACGGCAGCGGACGCGTCGCTTTGGGCGGAGTCGCGGCCAAGCCCTGGCGTATCGAGGCCGCCGAGGCCGAGATGCCGAAGGGCGCCGAGGCGGTGACGGCGCAGCTGCTCGCCGACGCCAAGTCGACGTCGCAAAACGAATTCAAGCTGCCACTGGTCAAGCGCGCGCTCGCCGCGGTGCTGGCCGAAGCAAGGGGCTGAGCCATGAAATTCGACACGCCCGCCACGACCAACCCGATCGACCAGCTCAAGGTGATCGGCAAGCCCACTGACCGCATCGACGGCCCGATGAAGACGACCGGCACCGCGCCTTACGCCTACGACCGGCACGATGTCGTGCCGAACCAGGCCTATGGCCATGTCGTCGGCTCGGCCATCGCCAAGGGACGAATCGCGTCGATCAACCTCACCGAGGCCAAGGCGGCACCTGGCGTACTCGCCATCGTCACGGCGGAAAATGCCGGCAAGCTCGGCAAGGGAAATTTCAACGTCGCCCGCCTGTTGGGCGGTCCCGAGATCGAACACTATCACCAGGCGATCGCCCTCGTCGTCGCCCAGACCTTCGAACAGGCGCGCGCCGCAGCGCAGCTCGTCCGCGTCGACTATGTCCCGACCAAGGGGGTCTACGACCTCGCGGCAGTCAAGGACTCCGGCAAGCCCGCCCCCGGTTTCGGTGGCCCCGCCGATACGGCCGTCGGCGATTTTGCGGCCACGTTTGCGGCAGCACCTGTCCAACTCGACGCCACCTACACCACGCCCGATCACGCCCATGCGATGATGGAGCCGCATGCCTCGATCGCCGCCTGGAACGGCGACAAGCTCATGCTTTGGACCTCGAACCAGATGATCGCCTGGAGCGTGGCCGACATGGCCACGACTCTCGGCATCGCCAAGGACAAGGTCCGCCTGATGTCACCCTTCATCGGCGGTGGCTTCGGCGGCAAGCTGTGGATACGCGCCGACGCCCTGCTCGCCGCACTCGGCGCCCGCGCCGCCCGGCGTCCGGTGAAAGTGGCGCTGACCCGGCCCCTCATGTTCAACAACACGGTGCACCGGCCGGCCACCATCCAGCGCATCCGCATCGGCGCGACCAAGGACGGCAAGATCACCGCCATCGGCCATGAGGGCTGGTCCGGCGATCTGCCGGGCGGCAAGCCGGAAGCCGCGGTCTTCCAGACGCGGATGCTCTATGCCGGTGCCAACCGCCTGACGACGACACGGCTCTCGGTCCTCGACCTCCCGGAAGGCAACGCCATGCGGGCGCCGGGTGAGGCGCCGGGCATGATGGCGCTGGAGATCGCCATCGACGAGATGGCCGAGAAGCTTGGCCTCGATCCCATCGAGTTCCGGATCCGGAACGACACCCAGGTCGATCCCGAGAAGCCGGACCGGAGATTCTCGCAGCGCCAGCTCACCGAATGCCTGAAGAGCGGCGCCGAGCGCTTCGGCTGGCGCAAGCGCGACCCGCTGCCCGGCAAGGTGCGCGACGGGCGCTGGCTGGTCGGCATGGGCGTGGCCGCGGCCTACCGCGGCGCGCCCGTGATGAAGTCGGCGGCGCGCGTGCGGCTCGACAGTCGCGGCATCGTCACGGTCGAGACCGACATGACCGACATCGGCACCGGCAGTTACACGATCATCGCGCAGACCGCGGCCGAGATGATGGGCGTGGCGCTGCACAAAGTCGTGGTGCGGCTGGGCGATTCGACCTACCCGGTTTCGTGCGGCTCGGGTGGGCAATTCGGCGCCAATTCCGCGACCGCCGGCGTCTATGCCGCCTGCGTGAAACTGCGCGAGGCCGTGGCGCAGAAGCTCGGCCTGACGGGCGCCGGCGTGGAGTTCGCCGACGGCGAGGTTCGCTTGGGCGCCCGCCGCGTGCCGCTCGCCCAGGCCGCGGGTGAAGCGGGCCTCACCGCCGAGGATGCGATCGAATTCGGCGATCTGGCCAAGAAAAGCGTGCTGTCGACCTTCGGTGGGCATTTTGTCGAAGTCGGCGTCGATGCGGCGACGGCCGAGGTCCGCGTGCGGCGCATGCTCGCGGTCTGCGCCGCCGGCCGCATCCTCAATCCGAAGTCGGCGCGCAGCCAGGTGATCGGCTCGATGACCATGGGCGTCGGCGCGGCGCTGATGGAGGATCTCGTCGTCGACAAGCGGCACGGCTTCTTCGTCAATCACGATCTCGCCAGCTACGAAGTGCCGGTCCATGCCGACATCCCTCACCAGGAGGTCGTCTTCCTCGACGAGACCGATCCGATGTCGTCGCCGATGAAGGCCAAGGGTGTGGGCGAGCTCGGCATCTGCGGCGTCACCGCGGCCGTTGCCAACGCGATCCACAACGCCACCGGCGTGCGCGTGCGCGACTATCCAATCACGCTCGACAAACTCCTCAAGGAGCTGCCGGAAATTGGCTGAGTTGCGCGATCACATCAGGAGTCAGCCATGCATCCTTCTAAAATCGCTGCCGCCGTCACCTTGGTATTCTCGTTGGTGAATCCCGCCATGGCTCAAGATCGCATTCAGATTTCGTCAGACTGGGGATATGTCACGGCCGAGCTGGCAAACAATGCCGCAGCGCGTTCGCTGTTTCAGTTGTTGCCGATTGCGATCACGATGCGGGATCACCTGCGCCAAGAAAAGACGGGCAACCTGCCATCGCCGCTGCCAGAGGTTTCGCGGCAGCAGGATTTCGCGGTGGGGACCCTGGGACTGTGGGGGTCGGATCACTTCGTAATCTACTATCGCAAGGGCAACGTCCCCCAGCCTGGGATCGCGATCCTGGGCAATGTGATCGCCGGCGATGTCTCGGTCTTTGATCGTGCGGGTTCGATCACTGTTCGCATCGAGGCCCTGCAGCCCTGAGCGACGAGACCGATCCGCTGTCATCGCCGATGAAGGCCAAGGGCGTGGGCGAGCTCGGCATCTGCGGCGTGAGCGTGCGCGACTATCCGATCACGCTCGACAAGCTTCTCGAACGGATGCCGAGCATAGGGTAATAGGTCGGGGTGAGCGTACTGACACCGGTTCCCGTCCCGACAATGGCGGCCGACGGCGGCTCCGTCGCCGTCGATGCCGCCCTGCTTGACGCCGAGCGTAAGGGCTTCCGCCTGGCCGTGCTCGGCCGGACCGGCGCACTTGTTGCCATCGCTGCCTTCTACCTCGTGGCCTTCCAGTGGCCGAACAACCTCGTCCCGGTGGCGCTGATCCTGACGGTCGCGGCCGCAGGTCTCGCCCCGCTGGCGCTGGTCGGCGGCCGCTGGGAGCGCGGCGGACGCTATGCCTTCTTCGCCTTCGACATGGCGGCGATCAGCGCCCTGCTGGCCTTCGCACCGCTCAGCGGCGGCGACGACATTCCGCAGAACTTCGTCTTCCTGTCCGGCCGCAGCGAATACTACTACGTCGTCGTGGCGCTCTCGGTCCTGGCTCTGTCGCCGGCGCTCGTCCTCTGGACGGGCCTTTGCGCCGTGGTCGGGCTCGCCAGTGCAACGGCCTGGATCCTCTCCGGCATGGAGCGTGTCGCGAGCTTCGGCGACCTGCCGCGATCGCCCTCGCGCGAGGAATTCATGGCGGTCGTGTTCAGCCCGGATTTCCTCGCCATCCCGGTCCGGGTGAACGAGGGCCTCATGATCGCGCTCTCGACCGCTATCGCGGCACTGGCGGTGCATCGTGCTCGCAACGTGGTGCGCGCGCACGCTGCCGCCGAGGAAAGGCGAAACCGTGTCCAGCAGCTCCTCGGCCGTTATGTGCCGGCGCAGGTGGCCCAGCAGCTCGTCGACACCGGCCAGCTCACGCCGCAGCTTCGCCAGGCCACCATCCTGTTCGCCGACATCGAGGGCTTCACCCGACTCTCCGAGCAGCTGTCGGCAGCACAGGTGATCGGGCTGCTGAACGGCTTCTTCGGGGCCGCGGCGACGCTCGTCGAGGCACGTGGCGGCATCGTCATCAACCATGTCGGCGATGCGCTGATCGCGGCCTTCAACGCGCCGCTGCCCGTCACCGACCATGCGGCGCGCGCGGTCGATGCCGCTCGCGACCTGCAGGCGCTGGTGTCGGGCCGCGATTTCGCGGGCCACCGGCTGCGGCTGCGCATCGGCATCGCCACGGGCCCGGTCGCCGCCGGCACCGTCGGCGGGGCGACGAGCCAGACCTACACGGTCTATGGCGATACGGTAAACGTGGCGCAGCGGCTGGAACGGCTGAACAAGGAGCTCGAGACGGATTGCCTGATCTGCGGCTCGACCTATGAGGCGGCGCGTTCAACCTGCGCTGATGCCTCGGCGGTGGGCTCGGTGCAGGTGCGTGGCCGCGAGGCCGCCGTCGAGGTTTTCGCTCTGGGCGGCAGGGCGTTGAGTAGGATTTAATAGGTTGACTTTTTCCTACTTCCTGCTACACCAAAAAAAATGAAATTCATCGCCACCCGCGCGCATCCCGCTCGAGCTTCTGGCGCCACCCTTTGCTGGCGGGGAAACGACTTTAAACAGCTCGTTTGGTGTCCCACGTCCCCTGCTCGGACGGCTATACATTCCCCTGCGAAATCAACCGGTTGGCAGAGTGCGCGTAACGCGGCAAACGACGTAGACCCGTGTCCCACTGACTCTCGCGGGAATGCGTGTCAGCAGAGGAAGTTGAAATGAACGATCTGGTTCTGAAGGGCGGGCGGGTCGTCGATCCCTCGCAGGGGCTCGACAAGATGACCGACATCGCCTTCGCCGGCGGCAAGGTGTCGGCGATCGGCGATGGACTCACGGGCAAGGACACGCGCGACGTCAAAGGCAAGATCGTCTCCCCCGGCCTGATCGACCTGCACACCCACGTCTATTGGGGCGGCACGTCGCTCGGCGTCGAGGCCGAGCTGCTGGCGCGCACCGGCGGCGTCACCACCTCGATCGATGCCGGCAGCGCGGGGCCCGGCAACTTCCACGGCTTTCGCAAGCACGTGATCGAGCCTTCGCCCGTCCGCATCCTGCCCTACCTCAACATCTCCTTCCCCGGCATCTACGCCTTCTCCAAGACCGTGATGGTGGGCGAGAGCGCCGACCTGCGCCTGCTCGATCCGCGCGAGGCGGTGCGCGTGGCGCGCGAACACAAGGATCTGGTCCTGGGCATCAAGGTCCGCGTCGGCAAGTCGGCCAGCGGCGATTCGGGCATCATGCCGCTCGACATCGCCCTCGACGTGGCCGACGAGACGGGCCTGCCGGTGATGGCCCATCTCGATGCGCCGCCGCCCGCGCGCCACGAGGTGGTGGGCCGGCTGCGTCCCGGCGACATCCTCACCCACTGCTTCCGCCCCTTCCCCAACGCCCCGGTGCGCGCCGACGGTCGCGTGCGCGAGGAGATCCTGGCGGCCCGCGCCCGCGGCGTGATCTTCGACATCGGCCATGGCGGCGGCTCGTTCGGCTTCGGCACGACACGCGGCATGCTGGCGGCGGGCTTCCTGCCCGACGTCATCTCATCGGACGTGCATGTGATCTCGATCGAGGGCCCCGCCTTCGATCTCCTCACCACCATGTCGAAGTTCCTCTGCCTCGGCGTCGACCTGCCGACGGTGATCAGGCTCGCAACCAGCAACGCCGCGTCGGCGATCAGGCGGCCGGACCTCGGCACGCTGAAGGTCGGCAGCGTCGGCGAAGCCACGGTGATCGAAGTCGCAAGCGGCACGTTCGACTATGCCGATTCGATCGGCGAGCGCATGATGGGCGACAAGCGGTTGCTCTCGGCCGGCGTCGTGCTGGCGGGCCGCTGGTGGCATCCGGCGTGACGGACGAACCCAAGGAGCCGAGTTCACCCGCCTGCCTCGCCCACGAGGCTGACGACGCCTACATGGGCTTCGCGACCCGGGCCGAGATCGCGTCCTTCCTGGCGGCGCTCGAGGCGGCGGAGCAGGCCGGCCGGCCCGATGCCGAAGCCATCCGCAGGATACTGCCCCGGGTGCGCGACGACGTGCTCCACAAGGAGCTGGCTGCCAGGCTGCGGGCTATCGAGGCCCCGAGGTCAGATGCCTAGGGCCGCTTCCATGTAGATGACGGCGAACAGGCGGGCCGGATCGGTCCAGATCCGGTCGATGGTAAAGCCGGCGTTGCGCGCCAGCGCCGCGATGTCGGCGTCGTCGTACTTGTAGGAGTATTCGGTGTGGACGCGCTCGCCTTCGGCGAAGGCGAACGGCCGGCCGGCGACGGTCACCGACTGTGCCGCGAGGCTGCGGAAATAGATCTCGATGCGGCCGTCGACCGGACTGTAGAAGGCTTCATGGGCGAATCCCGCCAGCTCGAACGTGGCGTCGAGTTCGCGGTTCATGCGCCTGAGCAGGTTGAGCGTGAAGGCGGCGGTAACGCCCGCCGTGTCGTTGTAGGCATCGTGCAGCCGCTGCGGATCCTTCTTGAGGTCGACGCCCAGCACCATGGCGCCGCGGTCGCCCAGCAGCGTGCGGGCGCGGCGCAGGAACGACGTCGCCTCCTCGGGCTCGAGGTTCCCGATCGTGGAGCCGGGAAAGAAGCCGAGGCGCGGCGCCCCGTCCATGTCGGCCGGCAGCGAGTCGAGCGCCATGTAGTCGGCGCGCACCGGCTCGATCCGCAGCCGCGGATAGTCGCGGCGCAGCCGGCCGACCGTAGCGTCGAGATGCTGGCGCGAGATGTCGATCGGCACGTAGGCCGCGAGATCGGGCATGGCATCGAGCAGCAGCCGCGCCTTGACGCTAGAGCCGCTGCCGAACTCGACCAGGGCACACCCCGGCCCGGCCAGTCGCGCCAGCTCGGGCGCGCATTCGGTCAGGATGCCGGTCTCGGTCCGGGTGAGGTAATATTCCGGCAGCTCACAGATTGCATCGAACAGCTCGGAGCCGCGCGCGTCGTAGAGGAACTTCGCCGGGATGGCGCGCGGCGTCCGCGACAGGCCGGCGAGGACGGCAGCGCGGAATTCCTCCCGGTCGCTGGTCTCGACAAGATCCGGGACGAGCAGCGAAACGTTCATCGCAGATCCTCTGCCAGGCGAATGCCGCCGAACATCCATCGCGCGTCCGGTGGGAAGAAGTTGCGATAGGTCCTGCGTATATGGTCCGCCGGTGTCGCGGCGCAACCACCCCGCAGGACCACCTGGTTGGCCATGAACTTGCCGTTGTATTCGCCGATCGCCCCCGCCGGCTCGCGATAGCCGGGATAGGCGATGTAGGGGCTCGCCGTCCACTCCCAGACCTCGCCGGTGCCCTGCATGGCGGCCGAGCCGGTTTCCCACTCGGCCTCGCGCGGCAAGCGCTTGCCCGCCCATTTGGCGAAGGCCGCCGCCTCGTAGGCGCTGACGTGGCACACCGGTTCGGACGGCTGCAGCGCGCGCAGGCCCGACAACGTGAACACGTACCAGTGGCCGTCCTTCTTCTCCCAGTAGAGCGGCGCCCCCCAGCCGTGCTGGTTGACGCAGTCCCAGCCGGCCGACAGCCAGAACTCCGGACGGCGGTAGCCGCCGTCCTCGATGAAGGCGAGATACTCGGCGCCGTTGGCCGGGCGTGACGCCAGCGCGAACGGCTCGAGCCAGACGCGATGGCGGGGCCCTTCGTTGGCGAAGGGGAAGCCCCGGCCCTCGGGC
>Ga0082335_1000954_pt1 | contig 67159 bp, 65 predicted proteins | sample Subgrocontami58m_FD_72375 | JGI IMG/M metagenome (GOLD analysis project Ga0082335, IMG submission 72375) | Subsurface groundwater microbial communities from S. Glens Falls, New York, USA - GMW37 contaminated, 5.8 m (SPADES assembly) (version 2) ... | reverse complement strand
TAGCTACCTCAGCCGAAACTTCGAGTGGGAGCGCAGGAGCCGAAACTAGAGAAGCAGGAGACGGCGCGTTCCACTTGATCGCTGCCGCAGAACGGGCACACAACCTCGTCCTGGGCCGAAACGCTCATCAGGAGCCTTTCGAACCGCTCGCCACACTCGCCACAAACATATTCATAGATTGGCATTCCGTTCTCCTTAAACCATCTTGATGGCCCGCAGCGGGCAGGCCGGAAGGCACTTGCGGCAGCCGGTGCACCGGCCGGCATCCATGAAGGGGGGCTCTCCCGGTTCCGGCTGCCAGATGGCCTTGGTTGGGCACTTGGCCTTTGCCAGGCATTTCCGGCCGTCACAAACCGTGAGATCGCACTTTCCCATATCTATAAGGGCGTACACGGCCTATTACTCTTTCAATAGGCCCTTCTGCCGGTAGTCCTTTATCTCCTGCTCCAGCCAAGCCTGGACCTCTTCCTCTCCGTGGACCAGGTCCTTCAGGTCGGCCTCCAGGCTGGAGGGCTCGATAACTACGAACCAGCCTTCTCCATAAGGATCTTTGTTGACCAGCCCAGGGGTCTGGACCACCTGCTCGTTCACCTCCACCAGCGCGCCCGCCACCGGCGCCCGCAGCGCTCCCACATATTTGCCGGCCTCGATGGTGCCGAACATGCGATTCTTAGCTACCGCCGTTCCCACCGGCTTAAGCTGAATATGCTTGACCGGCCCCGCCGATTCCTGCCCTAGCATGTCCAGGCCTACCCGCACTTTCCCATCCTCCAGCCTGGCCCAGAAGTGGTCCCGGCGGGCGTAGTAAAGGTCGCCCGGTAGCTCTATTCCGTCAGCTCGGGCCATCGGCGCCTCCTTGATTTTGTTTGGACTCCACCCTCTTGGCCGAGAGCATGGCCTCACGGACTAGCTCGGCAATATCTATGATCTGCAACTTGGCGTTCAAGGCGTCTGCGCCGCTTATCTCCACGCGCTTGCACTGGGGGCAGGCCACGATCAACCGCTGGGCGTCGGCATCAACGGCCTCCTGGACCAGCCGGGTGGCGATCTTCTGGGTCATGGCCGGGGCCAGCATCTCGAAGTCGCCCCCGCCGCCGCAGCAGAGGGCCTCCTCTCGGTTGTGCAGCATCTCCGCCAGGGTTAACCCACGAATGCTGTTCAAAACCTCTCTAGGCGGGTCGTAGACCCCGGAGTTTCTCCCCAGGTCGCAGGGGTCATGGTAGGTCACCACGCCCTCCAGCATCCCCAGATTCAGGAGGCCCTCCCTGATGAGCCGGGCCAGAAACTCGGTGTGGTGGAGCAGTTCTACTCCTTCCAGGTGATACTCGTGCTTCCACATATGATAGCAGGACGGGCAATTGAAGACCACGGTCCTGGCGCCCAGGCTGCGAAGCCGTTCCAGGTTATGCTCAATCATGGCTTGGGCGTCCTTTCGCAAGCCAGCCGCCATGAGGGGAAACCCGCAACACCACTCCTCGCCTCCAAGTATGGCAAAGTCGGTCCCCGATTCCTCCAGCACCTTGGCCAGTGCACGGGTTATCCCCTGGGCGGCTGGTGAAAATGAAGAGACGCACCCCACGTAGTAAAGGACCCCCGCCTTTTCTTTCTGGTAACGGTGGTCCGGGGCATCGGACATGAACTCCACCCATTCGGCCCGCTCGTCATTAGGGAAGTCGAAGACATTGTGCTCCCGGGCCACTACCCCGTTCATCTGCTCTACGAAAGCCGGCCCCTCGCCCCGCTCCACGATTTCCCCTCGCAGGCCAAGCCAGAGCCGGCGCAGGTCAATATGTACGGGGCAGACCTGCCCGCACTTGCCACAGGTAGTGCAGTTGAAGACCCTGTCCACGAAATCCGGCGGGATATCGGAGATATGGCCAGAACCATCGGCCAAGCCGCGTAATATGGTCAGCCAACCTCGCGGAGAAGTGGATTCCCAGTCCTGCTCGCGGTGGGTACAGCAGACGGCATTGCAGGCCCCACAGCGGGCGCAGATGGTGGCTTCGTCCAAAGGAGTGGTCAGGAAGAGCTTCTTAGTCTCCCTAAGCTCTTTCATCCCACTCCCAGCCCCGCGGGACGGGCCAGCCTCCTGAGCAGGGCCAGGACGTTCATCCCCAATCCGAAGAAGGGCTTGTGCAACAAGAGCGGCGGGGCGTACAGCTTGCCCGGGTTCAGGATGCCGTGGGGATCAAGGCGGGCCTTGCGCCTTCGCCTTTCCCGGCGAACCCCACTCGTCCAGATGCGACCTAGATAGGGCGTGTTCCACACCCCCACGCCGTAGGGCCGGCCGCCAAGGGGGGCTGCCCTGTCCTGGAGGGCCTTGGTCAGGCCCAGGGCGGTCAGGTAGGGCCGGGCGTGCCGTTCGTCGGTGGGGAAGAAGCTATTGGGCTGGCACCAGTCCGGGGACACTACCGCACCATAGGTGTAGATGGGAATACCGGCCTTGTGTCCCAGCCCCCGTGCGGCTTGGACGTACCGGGCCAGGCCTGCCACGGGCAACATCACTTCCGCTCCCAGCAGGGTGGGCCCGGCCCGCTTGGCCCGTATCTCGGAGAAGCGGTTCTCCCACTCCTGGTTAGCCAGGTCCCGGTCCAGTTCCTTCCACCCTTTCTCCCTGATAATCCCAGCCATCAACCCTTCTGCCGCTTTCACCTCTGCCCGGCTCCCCTGGTAGTGCACCGAGAGAAGGTGCAGTTCTAGAGGCGCCCCTGTATCGAAGCCGGCCCGCTTAATCACTCGGGTGAATGTGCTGTCGGCGAAATGGACGTGGTAAGGCTTGGGCTCCAGGCTGGCCATCGTTCCGGCGGCCTCTTGCAAAGGGCCGAAATCGCCGAAAGCTATCAGGTGGTGGCACTCGGCCTCGGGCGCGGGCCGGAGGCTTAGCTCCAGGCTGGTAATCACCCCCAGGGTCCCTTCCGACCCGGCAAACCAGGACAGGGGTGGATCGGAGTTTGGGGTAAGCTCCACCATCTCTCCCCCTGGCAAGACTGCCTGAGCTCGGAGCACCTGGCCGTGCATGCAGCCGTGTTGAAGGCTTCCCACCCCCCAACCCTCCATGCTGAACCATCCGCCCACAGTTGAGGCCGGAGCGCTGGTAGGGTAGCTCTTCACCGCCAGCCCCCACTTGTATCTCAGCTCGTCATCAAGCTCCTTCCAGCGCGTGGCCGCCATCACCGTGGCCGTGGCCCTCTCCCTGTCCACACGCAGTATCCCCCGCAGGCCGTTCAGGTCCAGCAGGATGCCCCCTCTGGTAGGCACAGCATTGTAATATGCAGTGCTGGCCGCCGCCCGGGGCGTCACGGGCAGACGGTGGAGGGCGGCATGCTTCAGCACAGAGGATACCTCCTCTAAGCTGCTCGGCCTCACCACCACGTCGGGCAGTGTACGGAATAGAGGCCGGGACAGGAGGGCCGGCACCGCCGCCAGGTCATATTGGTACAAGGCCAGCTCGAAGGGATCGGTCGTGGCCCTTTTTCCCAGCAGGACAAGCAGGCCCTCGACCTTTTTGCGCAAAAGGCGTGTATCCTTGAGGCTCATATGCCCTTTATGGGCCCTTCTTCTCGGGGGCCAGCCCCCGGATCTCCGCTTCGACAGCGGCTAGCTCTTCCCTTAGCATCTCGGCGTAGCGCTCCAGATGCTCCTGCCACTCCTTGCGGCCCTGGGTATGGAAACGCCATCCCCATTGATGGCATGGGCCGGCCCATCGTCGACCGGGATGCGTAGGGCCCCCCATGGGCCCCATGGCGCCAAAGCACGGCATTCCTTCGATCACCTCCGACTATTCTTCCAGCCGGGCCTTTATGGCCGCAATGCGGCCGCGCAAGGCCTCTTCCTCCCGCTCGTACAGGCGGCGCCGCGTCTTTAAGAGGCCCACCCCAATGTGCACCCCCGTCTGGCCCAGAAATGCCCGACGCTCTTCTTCCAGGTCCTGCATTTCCTGTTCCACTTTTTCCATCTCTGCCAACAGTTCCTCTCTGGTGGTCATACGTTGCCTTTCCACTGAAAGCGCCTTCCCCTATCCGGAGGGTGTTGAACAACGTTTCTTTCCGTAGCCGGGGTCGTCCCTGACCCCGGCCGTCGGCATCGGGGACGATGCCGACTACGGGTGTTATTCAACACTCTCTATGCGGACTCTTGCGCTGCGCTCATCATCAGCCTGTCAGCCTTTTTCTCCTGGGAAGTGAGCTGGAGTAAGGTCTCCCCCCATGGGCGGCGGGCGAAGGGCGCTGACACTGGTCTCACGCCTTTATCCCCATCAGGTACTCCCAGGCCGCCATGGCCGCCTTCGCCCCATCTCCGGCCGCTATGATGGCCTGTTTGTAGGGCAAGTCCGTCACGTCGCCGGCGGCGAAAAGGCCCGGTACGCTGGTGCGCCCCAGACGGTCCGCCACGATCTCGCCGGTTGCGTTCAGGTCCGCCAGCCCCTCGACCAGCTTTGAATCAGGCACTGCCCCTATCTCTACGAAGACACCACTTACCGCCAGCTCACGCACTGAATGATCTTCCCTACTTTCTACCACCAGGGACTCCACCCTTTTGGACCCCCTGACTTCCGCCGGCAGGTAGCCGGTCAGGGGTTCCAGGTTTGAGGCTCCTTGTACCCAAGCCTGCATCGCGGGCTCAGCCCGCCACGCCCTCCGGGAGACCAGGTAGACCTTGCTGGCGATGGGGATAAGCTGAGCGGTGGCCTGGAGGGCGGCATCGCCTCCGCCGATAACGGCTACGTTCTCGCCGGGGAAAAGGGGAGCATCGCAGATGGCACAGTACGTGACGCCCCGGTGGTAGAATTCCCTCTCCCCCGGAATGCCCAGGTGTCGCGGATACCGTCCCGTGGCCACGATGACGGCTCCACCTTTCACCTCTTCTCCGTTTTCGGTGATCACTACGAAGGCGCCGTCCACCTGCCTTACCTGTTCAGCCCGTTCCTCGATCCTGGGCACCTGGTACTGGGCCAGGTGGTCTTCGAACTTCTGGGCCAGCTCGACGCCGCTGATAGAGGGGAAACCCAGGTAGTTCTCCACCAGCCAGCTCTCCGCCACCTGCCCGCCCGTGTCAGGGGCCACGATCGTGGTATCCAGACGGTGGCGAGCAGCATAGATGGCCGCGGAAACCGCCGCGGGGCCTCCACCTATTATGATCAAGTCGCGCATGTCATCACCCTAAATAAACCGAGGTCGCTTAGCTGGATAACTTCTCCTCTATCTTGGCCCGATTGTCCTCGAAGCCTACGAAGACCTGGCCGTCTATTACCATGACGGGCACGCTTCTGGTCTGGGCGATGCCGAACATCTCCACCCGCGCCCGGGCGTCGGTGGAGACATCTAGCTCTCGGTACTCCACCCCCTTGTCCTTGAAGTACTTCTTGGCCGCCCGGCACTGCGGACAAGCGGGCGTGGTGTATATCTGCACTTGCTTCGCCATCTGGCTTCCCTCCTCAGATAAACAGGGTCAGCTCGGCCCCTACCGACTCCTTGATATAGGTAGCCACGCCCACGATATCCTCTACGTCGCTGATCAGGTCCTCTTTTTTGAGGCCCATGATGGCTGTTGGGTTGTCGCATACTAGGAGCCGGACTCCCAGGTCCCGGGCATCGGCGATCATCTCCGGTATGCTCTGGATGTTCTTGGCCTTCATCAGCCGGCGCATCATCCAGGACCCGAGGCCCAGGAAATTGAGCCGGGAGAGATGCAGGCGGGCCGCCCCACCCCGGGTCACGAAGTTCATGAGCCGGTTCATGAGGGTGTCTCCCCGGAATGCCCGGCCATCCTTCCGGACTACGTTCACGCCCCAGCAGCTAAAGAACATGATGACCTCCATGCCGGAGGCAGCCGCCCCGTTGGCAATGGTGAAGGCGGAGCAGGCCCGGTCCAGCTCGTCGCTGAAGACCACGATAGACGCCTTGCGGGTGAGAGTCGAGGGTCGAGAGTCGAGAGTCGAGCTATCTCGAGGGTTCAAAGGGGCCATTGAGCGTCTCTCCCGTCCATTTTGGCATATCCTGGGCTACCTATCCGATTTCTTGACATAGAACCTGAAGAACCTGTCCTCATCCCGCCTCTCCAGAAACTCGTTACCGGTGGTGGTGCACCAGTTGGGCACGTCCTTCTTGGCTACGGGGTCATCAACTAGAAGCTCCAGTACTTGGCCAGGTTCCATCTTCCGCATCCGCTTGGCCATCTCCACAATAGGCCGCGGGCACCGCATGTCGCGGCAGTCGAGCGGCTCGTTGCCGTTCACGAGACGGCCTCCGTTGCGGTGTCCCGCTCCTTGCGACTATCCGGGCGCTTGAGGACCGCCACATAGTTGGTCTCCCCCGATTGCGTTGCGAGAAGAAAATCCAGACCTGCCTTCGAGGCCGCGTCCTTGACTTCAGACCGGTCGATACGCTCCGCTACAGGCGGTCCCATCTTCGTCTCCTTTTTCTCCCATTCAATTATACCAACCCAAGCCCCCGGTTTAAGCAGTTCGTGCACCTTCTCCAAGAACCTTACCCGGTCTTCCTGCTCGTGAAGAACGAACGCCAGCAGGATGCCATCCATGGCCCCCTTGGGAAGCGGGAAGTCCATCTCGCTGCACTTCAGGACCTCAATGTTGGCGGCCCCGTTTTCCGCCACCTTCTGGCGCAGGCGGCTCAGCATTTCATCGGCGATATCCAGGGCATAGACCTTACCCTCTGGGACGTGCCGGCTCAAGGGTATAGCGAAGAAGCCCGTCCCGCAGCCAATATCGGCCACCGATTGTCCCGTTGTCAGCGGTAACTGAGAGAATACCGCCTCTACATCTATGAGCTGGCGCCGGTCCTGTCTATCCAGACGATCCAGGTTTTTCGGGTCAAACTTGTGCGGCACGGCAAAACCCTCCGACCATCAAAACGTCACCGACACGTTATGGCGGGCTACCTCCGCGACCATCTGAGCAACCGTGATCACCTTCACTCCTTCCAGCAGGTCCTCCCCAAGTAAGCCCCGTCTTTCCAGAGAAGTCCGAAGCGCCAGCATGCGGCCACCTAGGTCCAGGAAATCCTGGATGTAGTTGGTGTTGTTGGCCAAGCCGATGTCAGAAGGGTCCTGTCCCTTGACCGCAAAGTAGACGCCATCGTTCAACAAAAGCATAGTCGCCGCTTCTTCCACCGCGAGCACTGCGTTGCCCACCTGGATGGCGCTGAAGGCGTCGTCCCAGTGGCCATAGGTGCCGCGAGTCAGCATAATCAGGGCTGACCAAGCCCTTTCCCGCTCCCCCTGACTCTGAAGGCGGGCCTTGAGCGCCGCCACGTCGACGACGCACTCGTCGCATTCCTCATCCATCGTGGCCTGTTGTTCTATTTCTTCAACCATCTCTTCTCCTCTAGCCGTCAGCCATCGGCCATCAGCGATTAGCTTTCAGCAGTGAATATCCAGCGTCCGTCCTTATCCGTCACTAGAATGGGGTGTGGGGTCGAACCCTAAACCCTAAACCCTAAACCCTAAACCCTAAACCCTCGTTCCTCGTTCCTCCGTCACCCCGTGAACGTCACCACCTTGTCCGATTCTTTCATCCAGTCTATGAAATCAAAGAGGCCCACCTGGGGAATACCCTCAATAGTATCCTGAGGCGAAACGTCCCTGGCATCGGCGCAGCGTGCACAGATCTTCACGTTTACCCCTCTGTCCAGGGCTTCCCTCAGAAGACGGCCCACGTTCTCGTAGGGCTTCTGGCTCCTGATATGAGGAGCCCAGACCCCGTCTACGTAGCAGTACAGGTTTACCACATGGCCCTTCTCCCTGGCCTTGAGCGCCAGCTTCACCGCCAGGTCAGCGTATTCCGAGATAAATGGACCGCGATTAAGCAGTATGGTCAGTGTCTTATCCATCATCGTACCTCAAAACACGATTACCTTGTCCCACTGGCCCATGATCAAGTCCACGAGCTGGTCGAGGGCATCGTTGGCCACCTTCGCTGCCGGAACGAGCTTCTCCGGCGCCAGCCCCGCTGCCTTGATATGTTCCCCGCTCACGAAGACCTCTCCGCCCTGGCCGAGGAACGCAGCCAGCTTTCCGCCTGTAGCCTCTTTTCGAGCGGCCCAGACGCCATCGCTCAGTAGAAATAGGGAGGCATCGTTTCCAGCATCGAGAGCCGCCAGACCGGCCGCTATGGCATTCTCCGCGTCCTCGCTGCCCTGGGGGGCTTTGGTAAGGATGATCCCAAGCCGGATAGGCTGCGCCTTCAGAATAAGGGATTTGATCTCCTCCAGAGAGGGCACGCCTTCCACCAGGGTCCGGCGATTCACCACCAGGGCTGGGGCCAGCTCTGCTCCCAGGGCGTTAGCCTCGGGGGAGTAGAGGGACAGGAAGCGGACTTCCAGGTCCTCTCCCAGCATCTCGCCGGCAACGTCCACGACGTTGCGAGATAGGTTCCGTCAGTTCTTGCCTGGCGGGGTGTTGCGCACTACGTCCAGTTGTACCTTCAATGCCTTCCCTCCTCTAATGTCTATTCAGATGACCTTTCGGCAGGGCCCTGCCCGAAAGCCTGCCCTGGCCCAGAGGATCGGGGGGACACCCCCCGGGCCCCCCGGCCTCAGTGTTCTAGACCAGCTTGGCAGCCAATGGTATGGGGTTCTGCAGGCACCAGGCGGCCGGGCAGCGCTCCTCGGACAGTTTCAAGACCCTCTCTAGGGCCTCCGGGCTGGCTGCGCTCTTGACCGCAAGATTGACCCGGACCTGCTCCACGATGGGCAGGTCGGCGATGCCGAAAACCTTAGAGAAATCCAGGTCGGCCTCCACCGTGGCTTTCACTGCCTCCAGGGCCAGGCCTTCCTGGGAAGCCACACTCACGAAGGTAGCGGTGAAGCAGGAGGCCAGGCCGTAGAGGGCGTAGAGCATGGGGCCCGGGCGGCTTCCGCCACCGCCCAGGAAGGTGGGCTGGTCGGCCTCCAGGGTCAGCTTGCCTCCCTCGAAGGCTATCTCCGCCGAAAACTGCGGCTCGCCGGCGGCCAAGTTCCAGGTCCCTTCTACCCGGTTGGTGCGCTTTCCCTTGGCCGCGTCCTGGCGGATGGCGCCGGACGTTTTCTCCATGGTATCCAGGTTGACGTTGTTCTTTACTGCCATCTATCTTTCTCCTATCCTTAGAGTCGAGAGTCGAGGGTCAAGAGTCGAGAATTATTGCTGGGACTTGAAGAGGCCACTCAGGACCCTCCCTGCTCATCTAGCCGGGCATACAAACTGGCATAAGAGGCCTCGCCCACGTAGCCGAGATCCCTACTCAGCTCAACGTAGTACTCCAGTTCAGCCAGAGAGCCCTTGGCGACGTTAAGCGCTTGGCGGAACTCTGCCGTGTGCCGGCGAGTGTAGCCCTCCGCGATGTTTGCTGGCACGGATACGGCTGCACGTCTCACTTGCGATACGAGACCGAACCTCTCGTCGGAGGGGAAGCCCTTGGTCGCTTCGTAGACAGCCAGCGCTAACTGGTGCCCCTTTTGCCAGGCAATCAGCCTCCGGAATCCCTTTTCCGGTTGACTTTCCGCCGCCGGTTCTCGAATCTGCGGATTCCCTTTCTCCGGGCGACCCCTGGTTGTAGCCTCCTTGCTCTCCAAAACCGTCCTCCTCTGTTCGGCGTTAGGCTCGACTCTCGACTCTCGACTCTCGACTCTTCGGTAGCGTCTCGTACATAGCCCGGGCTACCAGCGCCCCGGACAGCAAGGTAATGCCTCCCACCGCGGCTATGGCCAGGGGAATGCCAAAGAGATCGGCCAGTAGCCCGGCCAGGAGAGCTCCCAGGGCGTAGCCGCCATCCCGCCAGAGGCGGTAGACTCCGACCGCTGAGGCCCGCCACTCCGGGTGGGCCACGTCTCCCACGACGGCCAGGAGCGTGGGATAGACCAGGGCCGTCCCAAAGCCCAGAAGGACCGCCCCCGCGGCCCAAGAGGCAAAGCCCTGCGTAAGCGCGATGACGAAAATCCCGGCCGCCTGGACCCACATGCCCGCCACGATCATCCATTTGCGGCCCAGCTTGTCGGAGAGCGGTCCCGTGGCCAGTTGCGTGAGGCCCCATACTCCGGGATAGATAGCTGCCAGCAGCCCGATCTCCGCTACACCCAGGCCGGCAGTGGCGAAAAAGATGGGGAAAAGGCCCCAGGCCATACCATCGTTGAGATTGTTGACCAGTCCAGCCTGGCTGGCAGCAAAGAGGGCCCGGTCCTTCCAGCTCGTCAGAAGTAAGATGCGAGCGAAGGAGGGGTGGCCCCGTTCGGCGGCCCCGCTGCCGTCCTGAGCATCCAGGGCCAGGGCTTCCTGCCGGGCATGCCCCTTGGTCTCCTTGACGAAGAGGAGTGACAAGAGCAGGCCGGCCAAGGCGAAGAACACGCCCAGGTAGAAGGGCTGGGGCCTCAGGGCATAGGCAGCCGCCACGTAGCCTGACGCCAGGGCCGCCAGGGACACGGCGACATATCCAGCGAACTCATTCAGGCCCATGGCCAGACCCCGCCGCGCCGGGCCCACCAGGTCAATTTTCATGATAACCGTCGTGGACCAACAGAGGCCCTGGTTGATGCCCAGAAGCACGTTGGCAAAGACCACCCAGCTCCAGGCTGGCGCCCACATGATCAGGAATGGCACCGGTAGCCCTACCAGCCAGCCGGCTACCAGGATCCCCTTGCGGCCGATGGCGTCAGAGGCGCGCCCGGCGAAAAGGTTGGCCAAGGCCTTGACCAGTCCGAAGCTGACGATGAAAGACAGTACGGCCGCCCTGGACGTGAGGCCGAAGTCCTGCTCCGCCAGCAAGGGGACTACAGCCCGTTCCAGGCCCACCATAGCCCCCACGAAGGCGTTGACCGTGATCAGAAGGGCGAACTGCCTCCAGTTAGCGCGCAGCCCCAGGCTAATCCGCGGCAAAGGGCCCACGGTTTTCCCGGATTCTCCGGCCATACCCGTTAATCAGCCCTCACTCTTGAGGCCGTTCCACTTTGAATCCGGCCTTCTCCCAGGCGCTCCAGCCCCCCTGAATGAGTATCAGGCCCTGGAAGCCCTGCCGCTCGAGGATAGAGAGGGCCGTGGCCGACCGGTTGTGGGCTCCGCAATGGGCCGCGATAGCCCGGTCTCGAGGTAGCTGGTCCAATTCCTCCGCTACACTGCCGCCCTCGATGTGTGTGGCTCCCGGGATATGGCCCTCCTCCCACTCGGAGTCCTGGCGCACATCCAGGACCAGTGGAGGGTTGGGGGAGGCCATCCTTTCCTTCAGCTCGGATACGCTGACCACCTCCATGGTGGCAACCGGATACCCGGCCTCCGCTCCCCAGGCGGCCATGCCACCCTCGAGGAAGCCGGCCAGCTCATCGTAGCCTATAGCCACCAATTGACGGGCTATCTCATGATGGGTCTCGCGGCCTTTAGATACGATGATTAGCGGGCGGTCCGGCGGAACCACCCACCCGACCCACGAGTTGAAGCCGTCCCGCAAGGGCACACCATAGGCCCCGGGTATGTGGCCGGAGGCAAAGGCCGGACCTGAGCGGGCATCGATCACCGCCGCTCCCTTATCAACCAGGCGCTTGACATCATGGGGCGACAGGGGGACCAGCTCAGGGATGCCTCCCAAAATGCTGGGGCCCTTCTGGTTGACGGCCCTCAGCCTGCGGAAATAGACGGGGTAGGACGGAAGGCCATCCAGGGCCCGCTTGACGAAATCCTCTTCGGAAGGGGCCCGCAGAAGGTGGTTGCGGCGCCGCTCCAGGCCCATGGTGGTCACCCGTTCCTGGCCGGCCGGGGCGGCGCAGAAGGAACCTGCTCCGTGAGTTGGATAGACCGCCACATCGTCCGGGAGAGGGCTGAGCTTCTCGCGCATAGTATGGTAAAGCTTCCGGGCCAGGGGCACTGCGTGCTCATGGCCCAGGAGGTCGGTGCGGGCGGCGCCTCCCACGATGATGGCGCCCCCGGAGAAGAGCGCCACGGGGCGGCTTGTGCCGGACTCCAGGGCCAGGTAGCTGACGTGTTCCGGCGAATGGCCGGGAGTCTCCATCACCTGGAAGGTCAGGTCTCCTGCCTGCACCCTATCGCCCTCTCGCAGGGGGGTATGGTCGAACTCGAGGCCGCCGGCAGCACTGGCGCAGATGACTGCTCCAGTCCTGGCGGCCAGCTCTCTGCTGCCGGAAATGAAGTCGGCATGGAGGTGGGTCTCCAGGATATGGGTAATGCGCAAGCCGTTTTCGTGGGCGGCCCTTACGTACATCTCGGCATCCCTGACCGGGTCGATGGCGACGGCGACCCCGGATCCCTCAGAGCCGACTAGATATGAAGAATTGCCTAAGCCAGTTTCGACGAACTGCCTGATAATCATGTGCAGCTCCTTAGTTTCTATTTATGGGTGAAAACCTGTGCTGACAGCTATCTCTCGACATGCAGCCCAGCCTCTCTTTCTATTATACGTCCGATCACCGCGGCTGTGACGCCTTCGTCCGCCATCGCAGCTAAGAGGTCCTCTTCCTTTTCGGGGGCCACGGCGATCAAGAGCCCGCCGGAGGTCTGGGCGTCACACAGGACCAGTTGGGCTTCGCGAGAGATCGCTGAGTCCCACGACACGTCTTCTCGCAGATAGCGATGATTGTTGTGAGTACCCTCAGGTACTATGCCGGCCTCAGCCAGGTCCCAGGTTTCGGGTAGCACCGGGACTTGGGACAGGCTGACGCGGGCGCCTACCCGGCTGGCCCTGGCCATGGTCCTCAAGTGTCCCAGGAGACCGAAGCCGGTCACATCGGTGCAGGCATGCACCCCAACGGAGACTATCGCCTGGCAGGCCCCGCGATTCAAGGAAGCCATTACAGCCACCACCCGGTCGACGGCCTCCTGGCTAACCAGGCGACGGTCGATCCCGGTGGTGATGATGCCGGTGCCCAGGGGCTTCGTGAGAACCAACACATCTCCCGGCCGGGCTCCGGCGTTGGTTATGAACCTTTGCGGGTGCACCAGCCCGGTAACACAGAGTCCGTACTTGGGCTCATTGTCGTCCACGGAGTGGCCCCCGACGATGCTCACCCCAGCCTCGGCGGCCTTATCGCCGCTCCCCCGCATGATCTCTCCCAGCACGCCGATGGGGAGGCTCTTGGTCGGGAATCCTACGATGCTCAGGGCAATAATCGGTTTGGCGCCCATAGTATAGATATCGCTGAGGGCGTTGGCGGCGGCGATTGCGCCAAAGGCATACGGGTCGTCTACCACTGGGGTTATGAAGTCCACCGTCTCGACCAGGGCCACCTCATCGCTGAGGCGGTATACGGCGGCGTCATCGGCGGTGTCGGCGCCAACCAGGACACGGGGATCTGTAACGGGAGGCAGATAGCGCAGTACCTGCGCCAGGTCCTCAGGACCTATCTTGCAGGCTCAGCCGGCGCCGTGAGAGAAAGAAGTTAGCTTAATCATTGATTCCACAATATCAGCCTCCGTGCTATAATACAAATAGCAATATTACATGATATCGATAACAAAAATGGCATAACATATGCTGGAAATCAACTTCCACCACCTGACTGTCTTTCACGCCGTGGCCCGGAACCTCAGCTTCTCGCGAGCGGCGGAGCAGTTGTACATCAGCCAGCCGGCCCTGTCCAGACAGGTGCAGGAGCTTGAGAAGGCGGTTGGAGCAAGGGTATTCCATCGTCAGGGAAAGCGTATCTCCCTGACCGACGCCGGGCGCAGGGTCTATGACTATGCCCAGCGGCTCCTGGACCTGACCGATGAGCTGGAGCAGGCCATCGGGGAACTGGAGGATGTTGCCAGGGGCCACCTGCGCCTGGTGGCTTCCAGCACCACGGGCGTCTACGTCTTGCCCGCCTTTTTGGGCCTCTTTCGGGGGCGCTATCCGGAGATTGAAATCTCGTTGCACGTCTCCAACAGCCAGCAGGCGGCGGCCGCCATGGTGCAGGACGGCTACCACTTGGGCTTCGTCTCTATGGAGATAGAGGCGCCGGGCCTCCAGTGGCAGACCCTTGGCACAGACGAGCTCGTTATTGCTTCACGTCCTGACCACCCCTTCGTCCACGGCACGGTCCCAGTGGAGGAGCTGTTTGGGGAGGCCTTCCTTCTCAGGGAGCCGGGATCGGGCACTCGCCGGTGCCTCGAGCGGGAGATGGAGCGGCTTGGAGTGAGGCCGCGCCGCGTGTTGGAAATGGGGAGCACCGAGGCCATCAAGCGGGGGCTGGCTGCGGGCCTGGGGATTTCGGCTATTCCCAAACGTGCGCTAACTGAGGAGGAAGCTCGCGGATCCCTGGGACTCGTAAAGGTGGAAGGAATGGACCTGCGCCGGCCCCTGGGCATTCTGACCAGGAAGGGGAGCCGGCTGCCTCCGGCGGCTCTCGCCTTCTCCGCGGCGCTGCAGAAGTCGGGGACGTGAGGATTTGCCACCGGTCGTTGGCAGCGCGGGGCTTCCGGCGTCAGAAGTGGGACGACTCCCCGCCGGCCTGGCGCAAGTCGGAAGTGCGGGCACTTACCCACAGGTGAGCGTTGCAGGTATTCGCCGCATGATATAATACTGTGCAAGGGGAAGAGCGCCCTGGAGATCTTCCCGAAAGGGGGCAAAATGCCAGTACGCCATCCACGGCGGGTGTCGGTTCTATCCGCGCGTATAGACCAGCCGCTTATCGCCGTCATCTTTGAGGAAGGCGGCCAAGAAGTGGTGCGCTATTTTACCGACGAAGAAGCGGCTGATGAGGCGCTGCCGCCAGGCGTTACCGAGCAGGCCCTCAGTGTAATCGGCTCCTGGGGTGACTTGGATTGGGACGAGATGGAGGCATGCCTCTATAGGATAAGGCACGATACGCCACCCACACCACCCATAGAGCTGTGAGGCGCTATCTACTAGATTCGGCGCCCCTGGCTGCTTTGCTTTATGGCCGACAGCCGGCAGTCGACTTGATAACGCCTTGGTTTGCCCGCCACGAGGTAGCCACCAGCATAGTGGCGTACGCCGAGGTCATCGAATATGCCAAGGGTCGTCCCGGATTTCTCCACCACCAAGCCGCACTGCGGACACTGCTACGTGAGGTCGCTCCCTACGTTCTCACCTATCCCATCCTGGATCAGTATGCCGACATCCGCCGGCAACTGCGCCCACCGTACGGTCCGGGTCTTATTGGGGACATCGACACGCTGATTGCCGCCACGGCCCTCGAGCGTGATCTGACTGTTATTACCACTGATAGCGACTTTGAGCGGGTGCCGGGCCTCAAGCTCATGCTTCTGAGCCTGCGGGCCTGAGCGGTTGTCCGTCCAATCGCTTGTCGCCCCCTCGGAGATCGGCCGCACTAGCTGCGAGGGGCGCCCTCCATCTCGAAAAACACGCGTAGACTCTAGCACTTACCGTCGCTCACTATCACTGTTTGGTTGCTGATCGGGGAATGGGACGGTTTGCGCCGCCACTTGCCCGTCAGGTATAATCCTCTTAGAGACCCTTGATTGCAATAGTGGACTACGGAGCAGGGAACCTGCGCAGCGTGGCTAAGGCCCTGGCCAAGCTTGGCTACATGGCCCAGGTCACGAACGACCCCCAGGTGGTGGCGGGAGCGGAGGCCATCATCCTCCCGGGCGTGGGCGCCGCCGGTGACGCCATGGAGAGCCTGGAGAGGCTCAGCCTCGTTGGCCCGTTACGGGAGGCGGTTACCCAGGACAAGCCTTTCTTCGGGGTGTGCCTGGGCCTCCAGATCCTGTTCGATGCCAGCGAAGAGGGAGGCTGGCACCAGTGCCTGGGCCTCTTGCCCGGCACCGTCCGCCGTCTGCCCCCGGGGCTCAAGGTGCCCCATATGGGTTGGAACCGGGTGAAGCAACGTGGAGACCACGCCATCTGGAACAAAGTCCCCGACGCTACTTACTTCTATTTCGTCCATAGCTACTACGTTGAGCCTGAGGACTCTTCCATAGTGATCGGCGAGACGGAGTACGGGTCAAGCTTCCCTTCCGTGGTGGCCCGGGGTAATTTGGTGGGTACCCAGTTCCATCCCGAGAAGAGCGGGGACCCTGGCCTCTGGATCTACGATAATTTTTGCCAGATGGCCGGTCTGGTGCCTGCCGCGGCCGGCCTGGGAGGACGTACCGGCTGATGCCTTTTGTCCTTATCCCTGCCATAGACATTAAGGGCGGAAAATGTGTGAGGCTCTACCAGGGGGACTTTGAGCGCGCCACCGTTTTCTCCGACGATCCAGTAGAGGTGGCCCGGCAGTGGTATCAACAGGGCGCCCAGCGCCTTCACCTGGTGGACCTGGATGGGGCCGCCAGCGGCGGCCCCAAGAATTTTTCTCTACTGCGAGAAATCGTCTCGGCGGTACGTATCCCAGTGCAGGTCGGCGGAGGCGTGCGTACTTTAGAGACCGTGCTGGAGCTGCTTGACGCCGGTGTAGACCGGGTCATCCTTGGGACTGCCGCTCTGCGCGACCCGGACGTGGTGCGAGCCGCTTGCCAGGACTTTCCGGAATGTATCGCCATAGCCGTGGATGTTCAGGAAGGCTATCTGGCCAGCCAAGGGTGGAAGGAGACGACCAGGGTGACAGTGGACGAGCACGTGGACAATATGGCTGCCCTGGGAGTGACCCGTTTCATCTACACCTCGATAGAAAGGGACGGCACGCTGACAGAGCCGGATTTCGCCTCCATCGGCCGGCTGATCGCCCGGCCCGGCCTTAACATAATCGCCTCCGGCGGCATTGCGGAGTTGAGCCATCTGGTGCGCCTAAAGGCCCTGGGCGCTGAGGGGGCTATCGTAGGGATGGCTCTGTATACCGGGAGAATAGACCTTAAGCAGGCGTTGGAGGCGCTCAAGTAGGCTGGGGGCTGAAGCAGGCCCGCCCCGGGCTAAAGCCATGGGCTATGTTAGCGAAGCCCACTTAAGGGGCTGGCTTGGAGCTTAACGGGATAAAGCGAATGCCATACTTGCGGCTGCCGTGCAGGCGGCCGCTGCGGGAGCAGGACCATGCTGACTAAGCGGATCATACCCTGCCTGGACGTTACGGGGGGCCGGGTGGTCAAGGGGATCAATTTCCTGGGCCTGCGGGATGCCGGAGACCCCGTGGAACTGGCTGCTTTTTACGACCAGGAGGGGGCCGACGAGTTGGTGTTTCTTGACATAACCGCTTCCTCCGATGGGCGAGACACGATGGTAGAGGTGGTGGCGGCCACAGCCTCAGAGGTCTTCATACCGCTAACGGTGGGGGGCGGCCTGCGCCGGGTGGAGGACATGCGCCTGATGCTGGAGGCGGGGGCGGATAAGGTCTCTATCAACTCTGCGGCCGTCCAAGACCCGGACCTGGTGAGCCAGGGCGCACGTCACTTCGGGAGCCAGTGTGTAGTGGTAGCCGTAGACGCCAAGTGGAACGGTACCTGCTACGAAGTCTATACTCACGGGGGACGCAACCCTACCGGAATGGACGCTGTGGAATGGGCACGGCGGGTAGTTGACCTGGGGGCGGGAGAGATCCTCCTGACCAGCATGGACCGGGACGGCACCCAGGATGGTTATGAGCTACAGTTGACCGCCGCCGTCTCCGAGGCTGTCTCCGTGCCGGTCATTGCTTCCGGGGGCGCTGGCGAGCTGGGCCACCTTTATGACGCTATTGCCCTGGGCAAGGCTGACGCGGTCCTGGCGGCCAGCATCTTCCATTACGGTACCTACTCTATCCGGGACGCCAAGGCTTATCTGGCCAGGATGGGGGTGCCGGTCAGGCTGTGACGGGCAGAATCGGCAGGGCACAGACGGTTATCCACAGATGTCGCAGATTTCACAGATCAACAATGACGTTTTGAGCCGAGGGCATCTTCCAAGTCCTTCTGAAGGGTTGACGGTGAAGGCCACGGTGGATGGGTTTGGCAAGACCCACGGATTGGCAGTCCGCGCTACCCTTCACTAGGGCTGAAGAAGATTCGCGGCACTGAGGATTTATGGGAAGCCCGGGTTACCAGAGGGTATCGAATGACGCTACAACTGGCTGGCGATGTCCTGATCCTCCGCAGGATTGGTGCCCATGATGTGCTGAGGGAGCCGTAAGGTCTCCGGCGGGCAGCACGTTGATCATGGAGTCGCGGATCGTACGCGAAGCCGCTGTCCGACCGAGGCCCCCCGAGCCCGTTAAACTGGCAGCCACGCAACTTACCGCCGGGGCGAGCGTAGGGTCATGGTCGCCGTTCACAGCTCAGGGGCAACTATCCCGATCGGCACATTGAGGGGGATCATCGCGGATGCTGGCTGGACCGAGGAAGACTTGCGACGGCTGGGGCTGGTCACGTGAAGTGCCTTCGGGGCCTTTCTTGAGGCGTGTTCAGATAGAGGGAGAGCACATGGTCAAATTCGATTCGAACGGTCTCGTTCCTGCTATCGTCCAGGACGCCGCCACGGGAGAGGTGCTGATGCTGGCTTATATGAACGCGGAGTCCGTGCAAAGGACCCTGGCCAGCGGGGAGGCCTGGTTCTGGAGCCGGAGCCGCAGTGAGCTGTGGCACAAGGGGGCCACCTCCGGCAGCATCATGCGAGTCAAAGAGGTCCTGGTGGACTGCGACGAAGACACTATTCTCGTCCGGGCTGATCCCCAGGGCCCCGCCTGCCACACCGGCAACCGCACGTGTTTCTACAGAGAGATCAGGTCAACCGAATAGGTCGGGGCCATAGCTTTCGTGTCTTGCTCTTTCTAGTCTATCGTAACAGTCGGGGACGATGAGGCGCCATCGATCAGGCCGGGCCTGCGCGCTATTTCCTTGAACCTGCCAGGCCCGGCTTGACGCGCAAAGACGCCATGCCAGGGCGTCTTTGCGGGGAGGGTTGCCGGGGAGGAGGGCTTGTCAGCGAGTGTTCGGGAGGCGCTCTCTCTCGCCCTGGGGCGTGTCGGAGCGCGAGCTGGGGCGGTCTAACGGTGGCGACGGAGGCTGCGCTGACTTTGCGGGGGCCGTCTCCGGAGGCTGCGCGGGCTGCGCAGGGACAGCCGCCGGTGCCGGATGGTCCGGCCCTTCATCTCGCTGGTCTCCTGAGCGGCCGCGCGGGGTGTCCTGCTCCCGTCCTGGCTTTGTGGGCAAAGGCGAGGCGGTCGGCGGCGCTTGGGTCGGGGCGGCGTCCGGCGTGGGCCGGCGGGGGGTATCCTCCGGCTTCCCCTCTGGGTGGTCTCGCGAATTCCCCGGCCCCGTCGGGGACAGAGTAGGGCTCACGACCTGCGTTGGTGTGATGATGGGCGTAGCCTGGGGAGACGGGCTGGTGTTGGGCCGACCCCGTGGACGGTCCCGCGAATCTTCCGGCCCCGGTATGGGCAGAGTAGGGCTCACGACCTGCGTTGGTGTGATAACGGGCGTAGCCTGGGGAGACGGGCTGGTGTTGGGCTTCCCGGGTCCTTCCGGCCGTGACTTCTCGGGCTTCTCCTCCGAGCGTGGCGGAACTTGGGCGCCGGGCGTCCCGCCCAGGCTGTTGACCAGACCGGTGTAGTCGGAATAGAGCTTGTCGTAGTTCTCAGAGCTGATGTGGCCGGACCGCCGCATGGCGTTCAGCTCATTGAGGAAGGCGTCAAGGTTGTGGACCGCCACGTCCCCCTGGCCCCTCCCCAGGGACGCTCGGGCCGCATCGAGCTTGGCAAGCACGCCCTTGAAGCTTTGGCCCGGGACTTCAGGGTCCGCCGGTAGGTTTCTGACGTCGGAGATGGTTTGCGTAAAGGTCAGCGCGATGGTGCCGGATATGGCAACCGTCGCACCGGGCTTCCCTCTGGTATTATCCCGGTCGATGTCCTGCTTCCCATCCGGCTGACCGAGGGGTAAAGTTCCGGTCAAGGCGCCAGTCACGTTGGGAACTTGGCCTTCCGACGACGGGCGGCCGCTCGTGGCGATGGCTATCGCCGTGGAGAGCCCTTTTTCGGCCTTTTCGGCGGCTTTGGATACGGCTGACCGCGCCGGCTCTGGGGCCCGCTCTTCTGCGGCCGCGAGCGCGGCCTGTTGGCGTGCCAGGTTGTCCGACAAGGTGCTCGCCAGGATGGTGACGTCCTTCCCCGAGGCCGCGGCCTGGGTGAGATGCTGCTCGACCCTAGCCACGCAGCCGGCGTAGTCGCCGGCGGCGGTCTGGGCGGCATCGGCGCGTCCGTCACGAATCGCTCTTTGGGTCTCATCCAGCCGGTTCCGAGCGCAATCGGCACTGACTTGCATCTTGGCCTCATCGCTCTCGGCAAAGGCTTCCTGGAGGCCTTCCAGCGCCATCTTCACCTGGTAGAGAGCGTCGCCGGGCAGCGCCTCTTGGGAGGCGTAGGTCGCGCCTCCTCCCAGCGATGCGGCGAGCATGAGTACGAGTCCGACGATTAGTGCTGTCATTCGCTTCCTCCTGGTAGTCGAATGCGGTGGGCTTCCCCATCCACTTGCAATCACTATCCAGAAACGCCGCAGGGGTGAAGGTGTTACAACTCCGTTTTCGGCGCTGATAGCTTCGACCAGCGCTACCCGGCCGCGCATCCGGAATGTCGGATCAGGCCTGAAAGGGGGTGGCGACGAAAGGGCAAGGGCAGTCTCCAGAAGGGGGCGCAGCTCGGCGTCCTCGGCTGGGTGATCCGCCAGGCACTCTTCCATGGAGAGCTGGCCGGATTGGATCTCGGCCAGACATCTGGCCAGGAGCTCCGGGATAAGCTTTGCTTTCATGGCTTCACCTCTCGTACCAGGAGCCGTTGCAATTCGGCCAGGGCCCGGTGCTGAATGACTCTTATGTTTCCTTCGGTCTTGCCCAGGGCGGCGGCGAGGTCCGAATAATCCAAATTCTCTAAGAAGCGCATGGTGATTACCTGCTGCCACTCCGGCTTCAAGCGCAGAATGGCGTGCCGGACAGCTACCCTGTCATTTCGGGCCAGAGTCTCCGCCTCCGGGTTTGCCCATCGCTGGTGGGCGGCTGGCTCCAGTTCCAGGTAGGTGGTCTCCTTTGATTTGCGGTGAAAGCTAACCACGAGGTTGTGAGCGATGGTGAGCAACCAGGCGATGAACGTGGCGCCCGTGTTCTTATAGCGGCCGATGGCGTTCCAGGCATTCAGGAAGACCTGCTGCGTCAAGTCCTCGGCGTCCGGCCGGTTTCCGACCCGGTAGTAGACATAGTTGTAGACGCGGTCCAGGTAGCTGTCATAGAGGGTGGCAAAGGCCTGGGCGTTTCTTCCAATGGACGCGGTGATCAGGACCCACTCGGCATTGGTGGTCTCGGCCCTGGTTTCAGCGCGCAGCGTTATCTCCACCTACGCTTTGTTAAAACGCCGCAGCCCCGAATTTGTTACAAGAACAAGAAGCGGATAGCTACCAGCCCGACGACTGGCGCGCCAGAAGAGGGAAGTAGAGCTTATTGGGCTGGGGCGGAAGGAGCACATGGACCTGGAAGGAAACGACGGGTTGCTGCATCCAGCCAAGCCCTTCCACTACCGGCTGGAAATACTCCGTGAAGGTGCCGCCCGCGGATGGCGCCGTGAGAATAAAGGCGAAACGGCCTGTCTGGCCTGGGGCTACAGTTGCCTGGTCCATGGTGGCCGGCCGAGTAGCCGAAATCCAGTTGCCGGCTGTGTAGAAGGCGCTGTCCCGGTCCTGAGGGCGGCTCGTCCCCAGACGCATGGTGCCCTGCTGCCAGGTGACCCCCCCGGTGTTCAAGATCTGCAATGAAGCGGATATCTGCTGCCCTACGGTCATGGTAACGGGAAAGGACTGGCTGACGGACTGGGCCACATAGCCCGTGGGGGATCCCAGGGTCGTCTGGGCCTTGACGGCGGCCTGGTAGGCATTCACCCTGCCGTAGCCAAAGACGTCGTCCCTGCCAGCAGTCCCCAGGTCCACCGCGCTCTGGCGCAGTATGGTCTCCACCTGGTCGGGCGACAGACTGGGGTTGACGGACCAGACCAGAGCCGCTACTCCGGCTACGTAGGGTGAGGCCATAGAAGTACCGGCCTTGTTGCAGTACGTGGCGCCACTGCACGTGCTCAGGATGAGGTCCGATCTGGGGTCGGTGGGAGCAGTCGACTGGGCTCCGCCGGGGGCCGCCAGGTCGATGTATGGCCCGGTTTCAGAGTAGTAAGCCTGTTTGTCGTTATAGGTGGTAGCTGCCACCGCCACGACGTGGTCCAGGGCTGCCGGGTACATTACCGGGTTATTCAAATAATTGCAGTCGCCGCCCCCCTGATAGCAGTTGCCCGCCGCGGCGACCAACATGGCGCCTTTTGAGTAGGCATAGTTGACCGCCGCTTCCTCCGCCGAGTCGCTGGTGTCCCCTGAGAGGCTCAGGTTGATGACCTTGGCTCCGTGGTCGACAGCATAGGTTATCCCTTTGGCGGTAGTGAACGTGTCCCCGGATCCGCTCGCGTCTAGCACCCGGATGGCCATCAGCGTGACCCCTGGGGCTATTCCCGTTACCCCTGTGCCGTTGTTCATCCTGGCCGCTATAATGCCGGCCACGTGGGTCCCATGGCCCTGGGGGTCGCCGGATACCAGGGTGTTTCCCGATGAGTCGACGATATAGTCAGCCCCCAGCATCAGGTTCTGGGGACGGTCGGGATGACTCGTATCTATGCCGGTGTCTATGACGGCGACGATGATCGACGAGGAGCCGGTGGTGATATCCCAGGCGGAGGCGGAACTGATCCTCTGCAATGCCCATTGGTCGATGTACCGGGGGTCATCGGGGACCTGGGTGGCCCGGCGCACGTAGTTGAGTCCGGCAGCCTCTGCGCCATTCTTGCGCAGAGCGGCGACGGTGGCCCGTTCGGTGCCGGGAGGCACCCGGAGCTTGACCATGCCCAGCGCGGGGATGCTATCCACGGTCCGGGCTTGAAGTGTCGACAGAGTGGACGCCTGGGCCGTGATGCCCACCGGCGTTCCCCACCTTACCAGGACTACCCCTGGCTCGAAGGAGGGTCCCTCGGCGCGGGCCGTGGCGTAGCAGCCCACGAGGAGTAGCAGAACCGCCAGGAGGGCGAACAGCCGCAAGGGCCGGGGCCTTAGAGAAGTCTTGATTGGGATCAGCGATCTCTGCACAGGATGCACGTGCTCAGACCCTGTGACGCCCCGGGCTGAGGGGCTAATCGTCGTTGCCATGAACTATGACGCTGCGATGCGCCAAGACCCGTGGCCTTGACTGTTCGGGGCACGAAATATTCTGGATCGCGTAGTCTGGAGGCACGCGACTATTCATGCTGAACAGTTTATCACTCTCAGCCCAGGGAATGGAATAGTACTCAACATCACCGGAATCATGACAGGAAATTTGTGCCCCGCGAGTACCCTTAACAACATCTCACGAGAAAGCAGTAAGAAAGTTACTCTACAGTGACACTCTTGGCCAGGTTGCGGGGCTGGTCGACGTCACAGCCCCTCTCCAAAGCAATATAGTACGCCAGGAGCTGCAGTGGGATAACGGTAAGGACGGGCGACAGGAGATGGGAGACTGGCGGGATATAAATGACATGGTCAGCCTTGCTGGCTATCTCCTCGTCGCCTTCGGTAGCCAGCGCGATGACGACCCCGCCCCTGGCCTTGACCTGCTCGACATTGCTCAGCATCTTATCGTAAACCCGGTCCCGCAGACAAATGGCCACTATCGGCATGCGCTCATCGATCAGGGCGATGGGGCCGTGCTTCATCTCCCCCGCTGGGTAACCCTCCGCGTGTATATAGCTGATCTCCTTGAGCTTGAGCGCTCCCTCCAGGGCAACGGGATAATTGACGCCCCGGGCCAGGTAAAGGAAGTCGGATCGGTGTACAAACCGCAGGGCCAGGGCATCGTACCGTCCATCGCGCTCCAGCAGGCCGCCCACCAGGTTTGGCAGATGCGCGAGGTCGTCTACCAGTTCCTTCATCCGCTGCTGAGAGATGGTCCCCCGGGCCCGTCCCAGGTACAGGGCCAGAAGATAGAAGGCCACCAGTTGTGACGTGAAGGCCTTGGTGCTAGCCACGCCGATCTCCGGGCCGGCGTGGGTGTAGATTACTCCATCAGCCACGCGGGTAGCCTCGCTGCCCACTACGTTGCAGATGGTGAGCTGCCTGACCCCCCGGCTCCGGGCTTCCTCCATCGCCGCCAAGGTGTCCACGGTCTCGCCGGACTGGGTGATGGATATCAGGAGATCATCCTTGTTCAGAATGGGATGGCGATAGCGGAATTCGGAACTGTAGTCCACCTCCACCGGCAGGCGGCAGAGCTCTTCGATGATAAACTTGCCAACCAGGCCGGCGTGCCAGCTTGTCCCGCAGGCTACGGCTGCCACGCGGGAGAAAGACCGGCACTCGTCGTCAGTGAACGGGATATCTTCCAGGAGCACGGCAGGAGGGTCCAGGGAAAGCCTCCCCCGGATGGTATCCGTGACCGAACTGGACTGCTCCATGATCTCCTTGAGCATGAAGTGCTTGTAGCCCCCCTTTGCGGCGGCGATGGGGTCGTAAGGCACTGGCTGCGGCTCCTTTTCCACCACCGTCCCGTCTGCCAGGTAGCATCTGGCTCCTTCAGGGGTGACGACAGCCATCTCTCCGTCGTGGAGGAAGATCATCCGTCGGGTATAGGGGAGGATTGCCGGAAGGTCGCTGGCCACGTACATTTCGCCGTTACCGCACCCCAACACTACTCCCCCGGCGTTGCCAATGCGGGCCGCAACGATGGTGCCCGGCTCCTGCCGGCACAGGACCAGGACTGCGTGGGCCCCCTGGATCTGGGGCATCATCCTGCGCACGGCCGTCTGAAGGTCGTGGCCTTGGGCCAGAAACTTCTCAAGAAGATGGGGCAATACCTCTGTGTCCGTTTGGGAGACGAAGCTATGTCCCTCATCCTGCAACTGTCGCTTTAGCTCCCGGTAGTTCTCGACGATGCCGTTGTGGATGACTACCACTTCTCCCCGGCAGTCCATATGGGGATGGGCATTGATATCCGAGGGCGCCCCGTGGGTGGCCCAGCGGGTATGCCCTATACCCGCGGTCCCCTGGGGCATGTCATCGCCCTGAAGACAGGCTATCAGATTATTGAGCTTCCCGGTGCATTTGCAGATGGCGATCTCGCCCCGGGGTGTCGCGACGGCTATGCCGGCGCTATCGTAGCCGCGGTATTCCAGACGCTGAAGTCCCTCGATGAGCAAGGGACCGGCAGGCTGCCGGCCGGTGTATCCTACTATGCCGCACACAGGGTTCTCCCTTGAGGAGCCGTCTGGTTGCCCCAGAGAGCGCGGGATAGGTCGCCAGGTCTTTCGACCAGCGCTACCCGCCCCGGGCTAGCCAGGCTCCGGAACCGGTGCAGGCTCAAGCCGTCAAGGAAGCGCCTCCCGCTGGACTCCAGCGCCCGCCGGGGTAGTAGCGCCACGTCCCCCTGTTCCATGCGGGGCAGGGCGGTCAGGTAGTCCGCTCCGGCCAAAAGCCCGGATACGGTTACCCTTGGCCCGAAGAGGTGGTTCTCCACCGGCACTACAATGAACTCAATGCCAGTAAGCCGGGCCAGGCGGTGACCCAGGCTTTCTATCACTGGCGCTATGAGGGCCCCGCACAGCGCCACGAGCCGTTTGGGTCCCGGCCGCCGTCCGGCCCTTAGTCTTTCGCCGGTGGTCCTTTCGAACCTGGCCCAGTCATCTAGAAGGGTCCTCACCATGCCCACGCCGTTCTGGTATTGGGGAAAGCCATCGTACTGGGAAGCCCCAGGTATCGGCCACCCGGCAACCATGTAGAACTCGTCAGACAGGTGCAGGAAGGTCTTGCCCCGGGTACGGCGGAACCGCTCTTGCCAGGGGATTACCCAGTGGATCAGGGACAGGCTCTGCTCGGGGGTGAACCGGGCCAGGGGCCAGGGGCCAGGGCTTGTGCCCAGCCGCTCTTCCAGGGGAAGCGACAATCCCACCGGCACCAGGGCGACCGACTCTACCACGCGGTGTTGCGCAGGCATAAAGCCTGCGGCTACATTGGGTGGGGCTGTAGCCGCAGGCTTTATGCCTGCGCCTGCGAGTCCCGCCAGGTCCGCGATGGTCCTCTCCAGATGGGGGCCATCATTGACCCCCGGACAGAGGACCACCTGGGCGTGGACCCGGATGCCCAGGGCGCCCAAGCGGCCCAGTTGCTCCATAATGTCGGGCGCCTGGGGGTTCCCCAGCATGCGGCGCCGCAACTGGAGGTCCGTGGCGTGGACTGAGACTCTCAGGGGGCTAGGCCTTCTCTGCTCCAGCAGCCTCCAGTCCCTTTCCGTAAGGTTGGTCAGGGTGACGAAGCTGCCGAAGAGGAAGCTTTGAAGCAAGTCATCGTCGCGGATGTACAGGCTCGGGCGGAGGCCAGGCGGAAGGCCTTTTACATAACAGAAGAAACAGCGATTCCGGCAGCGCCGGGGGCCCTTTCCCCCGTCAGACTCATGCGCGCTCTCCCGGATGGTCTTCCCTGCCTGCCTCTCTTGGGTCATCCCCCTCCCGTGGCCCGGCGCTCTTGCCGTGCTTATACCAATTCTATAGCAAGCGTAAGCCGGTGGCAACTGCGCTTAGAAGTCTCTTGGTGTGTTTGATTATTTCCTTGGTATAATTACACATCCTTATCCGGCTTCGTGGTGAACATGACTAAGAATTGGAAAGAGGTCTTACTAGTAGTAGGCCTTACGGCCCTAGCCGGATTCATCAGAGTTTTCAATATCGAAGGTCTCCCGGCTGGGCTCCATGGCGATGAAGCCATTACCGGCCTGGAAGGAATGCGGATACTAAGGGAAGGCTGGATCGGGTCCTATTCGTATCACGCTATAGGACAGCCCGCGGGAACGTTATATCCAACGGCCATATCAGTCTGGTTGTTAGGAAATACTATCTTGTCACTACGGCTGATATCCGTTCTGTTGGGAACTGTAACGATTCCTGTCCTATATGTCGTAGTGCGCAGAAGCTTCGGCATCAGGGTCGCACTGATTGCTTCCCTGCTATTAGCCACATTGAACTGGGAAGTCCACTACTCACGGTTGGCGTTTCCACTGATAGGCTGGCCGCTCACGGTAGCAGTTGCGGTAGGAACTCTGACGGAAGCAATCAAGAAAAACACACCGCGATGGTGGGCCATGGTAGGACTTGCTTCCGGCCTGGGTATCTACGTTTACAACGCTCACCTATTCTTGGTGGGGTTGCTCTCGCTCTTTATCGCCTGCTACGTCTGGAAGAGGAGACGCATTGCGCCTGGTGCGATTTTCACCGTTACTCTATTGTTAGCTGGACTTCCTATGATTATGTTCGCGGCAGGTCCTGCCAATAGCTACTTTAGCCATTTCAATGAAGCAGGCCTCTTCACGAGAGATTACTGGCAGGCAATAGATGCGGTTGAGAAAGTGATGCTCGTCAGTGACAGGTACAGGGATTGGTGGGAGATCGCATTGCATAAAGGCTACCTTGACGAGGTTGACTCCATTGGACTCACTCCGGTTATTGGGGTCCCCATAATGTTGTTAGCTGCAACCGGAATGATAATTAGCTTAAAGCGCTACCGAAGCGAACCTCTAGCAACACTGGGGTTTCTGATCGTGGCTCTGCTCCCATTCGCCGCAGTCTCCACTGTAGGAGCTTACGCTCGAAGGACTCTCCCGATGGCCTTATTCCTGTGCATGTTTGCTGGGATTGCTGTAGAGGGCCTTCTGGGATTGCCCAGAGCTCATAGCACCAGGCATAAGCTATACAAGACTCTCGCCGGTATAGGTTTGACCATCTGCATAACGTTCATAGTCTTCCAGAATCTCTTTAGCTACTTCGGCGTGTTTGGATCCACGGAGAACCAAAGAAATCTAAACGCCCGCGAGTTCACCGACGCGGTAAAGATCATGCGCCAGCTTGGACCTGGCCACTGTTTCTACTTCATGTCAGGCCAGTGGTCCGTTAACTACGAAGTCAGGCAGTACCTCGTACCCGCAGCCTGCAGCGAAGACCGGTCAGCCGAATTTGGCCGTTTCGACCTCGGGTTGAACAATCCCCGGGAGGGAAAAGCAGTATTCTTGCTTCTAGACAGATATCGTTCTCTATTGAAGGATTTGCAAGAACTGTACCCCGGAGGCAAGGTAATCTACGGACCCGAGCGAGATCCGACCTTCGTCGCCTATGAGGTAGGCGAGTGATTCTTAAATTAACCGGGGCAGCCAGATTATCTGGCTGCCCCGGTTAAGGTGTCGGTGCTGGGTGCTAGCTTGAGGCCTTTTCCAGTACCCGCTGATCGCCACTCTGTCCGTAGCGGTTAGGATCGTATTCCTCTAGCTTGAGGGCGGCCCGCTTCTTGTCTATATGGGCCAGGGTCTTCTCTACTATCAGCATGGGGTCGGGCTCGAATTCCAGCTTGCCTCCGACCTGGGCCTCCCAACCCTCACTAATATATCGCTCCACCTCCGGCGCGCCGACCACCGGCGAGTCCACGCCGAAGATGGTGTAGACGCCCGACGCCACCGCATAGGTGCCGATGGCCAGGGCCTTCTCGCACATCCACTCGGGGCAGATTCCGACGGCAGGCAGGTCAGAGATATCCTCGCCCAGGCCGCCTTCGGTAGCCATCTGGCTGGCGATGGTCAGGATCCGGGAGTTATCCACGCAGGATCCCAGATGGATGACCGGGGCTATGCCCACGGCCTCGCAGATCTCCCGCAGACCCTTGCCGGCGTGCTCCATCATCTCCGGAGCCAGGTAGCCGTACTTAGCGGCGGCGGTCGCCCCGCACCCGGTGACCAGTACCAGAACGTCGTTCTTGATAAGCTCCCGGATGACGGTGGTGATACCCTCGTCCTGGGTGGCCCGTGGGTTGTTGCAGCCCACGACCGCGGCCGCGCCCCGAATGCGTCCCTGCATGATGGCATCGTTCAGGGGGCGGAAAGAAGCCCGGTAGGCGCCGCCCTGCATGTAGTTGATGTACTCGTGGGAGTAGCCGGCTACCAGGTTCTCCCTGATGTCAGGTATGTGTACCCTGGAGCGGTCCCGGTTCGGGTAGTTGTCAATGGCGGTGCGCACGATCAGCTTGGCAATGGGCAGCGCATCGTGGTGGTCAAACTGGATATGCATGGCACCCGGGATCTTGGCCTTGCCTGAGGTAGTGATAAGCTTAGTGTGGAACTTCTTGGAGAGATCGGCCAGGGCCTGCATTATGCATTGTACGTCCACTACCATGGCCTCAATGGACCCCGTGATGATGGCCAACTCCTGATGCAGGAAGTTGCCGGCGGGGGGCACCCCGTGCCGCATCAGCACCTCATTGGCGGTGCAGCAGATGCCGGCCAGGTTGATCCCCTGGGCTCCCTTGGACTTGGCGTACTCTATCATCTCCGGGTCCTGGGCGGCCGCTACGATCATCTCGGAGAGCAGGGGCTCATGCCCGTGGACCAGGATGTTGACCTCGTCGTCCTTGAGCACCCCCAGGTTTACTTCTGAGATCAGCGGATTGGGAGTGCCGAACATGATATCCCCAATGTCCGTAGCCATCATGGCCCCGCCCCAACCATCGGTCAGGGAGGTTCTGAGAGCGTGGGTCAGGATGTGCGCAGGGTCCTGATCGTTGCCCTCATGGGTCCGGTGCAGAGTTTCGACGATCTCCCGGTCAACACCCCTGGGAGCGATGCCCTGCTTGCGCCATAGCTCTTGGCGCTTCTTAGGGGCGCGGGAAAGGTAAACAAGCTCCCCTTCCTGCTGGCCCCACTGGGAGATGGCTTTCTCCGCCACGTCGAGGGCGATCTCTTCTTTAGTGCGCCCTTCCACGGAGATACCCATATAGCCGGCAACGGCGTGCAGCTTCTTGATGTCCTTGATCTTGTAGCCTTTGGCCTCCCCCTTCGCCACAGCTTTTAGCACCAGGGCCATGTCCCGCCCGTGGTCTGAGTGGGCGGCGGCTCCTGCCGCTATGGCGCGGGCCAGGTTGCGGGCAGCGATGGTCGAGGGCGTCGCCCCGCACACTCCTGTTTCGTTGGGGTCCTTGCCGGTCATACGGCACGGACCCATAAAGCAAACGCTGCAGCAGTTGCCGTGTCTACCGATGGGACAGGGCTTCATCCTATCAACGCGGGAAAAGGCGGTGGAAATTCCTTCCGCTTCCGCCTTTTCTAGCATCTCCAGGGCTGCCGGGTCTATACTCTTTGCAGTACCCATGGTTCTCCTTCTTGTGATAGGGCCGGGATAGGTTGATATGACAATATTATACAATCAAAATATGGGCCTTGGCAACTTGACCGGGACCGGCGTAGCTGTGCCGCGGCTTGCACTCAAATAGGCTCCTGGTCTGCCGAATAAATCCGGCGCTACCCAGGGCCCAAAACCGCATTATGATTCTTGAATACTAGGTTGGGTACCACTGCATTCGACCGTGATCGTTAGCGCCCGCCGGCCCTGTAAAGGGCCGGCTATCGAGCAACACGAAGGCCGGCGACCCACTGGGTCGCCCCTACCTGCTCTTGCGCACTGGAAAGGGCTGGCTATCGAGCAGCACGAAAGCCCTCAGTCTCGATAGGCGGGGCTTTCGATCCCCGCCGGACCCGACCAAGGTTCAGTGTGGTCGTACCATAAGTTGGGTATGTAGGCTTCATCCGTCGTAGGAACGGGCCTTGTGTTATAATCTGTCCCAACGTAGTCTACCCGGATCAAGGAGGCGCTGTATGCAGTTAGTCCCCGTGGAGCTCCAGGTCAACGGCAGCCCGATATCTTCCAACGTTTTTCCCAAGCTGAGCCTGCTCCGTTTTCTCCGGGACCATCTTCGCCTCACGGGGACCAAGGATGGGTGCAGCGAGGGCCATTGCGGGTCTTGCATGGTCTTGATAGAGGGCCAGCCTACTAGAAGCTGCCTGGTAAAGATGGAGGCCCTGGCTGGGAAGCGGGTGCAGACCATTGAAGGTATTTCATGGAACGGAGAGCTCCATCCCTTCCAGAAAGCCCTGGTAGACTGCGGGGCCGTCCAGTGCGGGTTCTGCATCCCCGGCATGGTAATCTCAGGGGTCGCCCTCCTGGGACGCAACCCGCAGCCTACCGTGAGCCAGATCAAGGACGCCCTGCGCCTGAACCTCTGCCGCTGCGGCGGCTATCCGAAGATCATACGGGCCATGCAAGCCGCTTCCCAGACGCTGGCGGGAAAGGCGGCGCCGGAGGCACGTCCAGCCTACACCGGAAAGTGGGTGGGCGTCTCGGTTCCCGACAAAGAGGGAGCGGAGAAGGTCCAAGGCCAACTGGTCTTCGCCGATGACATGTACATGGAGGGAATGCTTTACGGAAAGGTCCTCTGGACCGCTCATCCTCATGCCGAGATACTGTCTATGGATATCTCCAGGGCCGCGGTGATGCCGGGCGTAGTCCGTGTCATCACTGCCCGGGATGTGCCGGGACGCAAGACCTTCGGCATGATGGTCCCGGACCAGCCGGTGCTCTGTGACACAAAGGTATGTTTCATGGGAGACGCGCTGGCAGTCGTCTTTGCTGAGAGCCTGGAACAGGCGCAAACGGCGGTAGCCGCCATCCAGGTCGAATACCGGCCGTTAGAGGTTCTGGACAGCCCGAAGAGGGCCCTGGATCCCGATGCTCCCCGGCTTCACGAGAAGGGGAACATCTGCCGGCATATGCAGCGTACGGTCGGCGACCCGGACCAGGGCTTCCGGGAGGCCGACGTCATCATCGAGGGCGAGTTCACTACCCCCTTCGTCGATCATGCCTACCTGGAGCCGGAGACGGGACTCGCGGTGCCGTCGCCGGACGGACGGTTGGCCGTCTACTGTCCAACTCAGATGCCGTTCGAGAACCGCACCCAGATAGCCGCCTCGCTGAGCGTTGGGGAAGAACAGGTACGCGTCATCTCGACGCCTCTTGGCGGAGGCTTTGGAGGTAAGATAGACATCACCACTCAGATCTGGGTGGCCCTGGGCGCGGTACTCACCGGCCGCCCCTGCAAGATCACCCTGACGCGGCCGGAATCGCTGCGCGTCTCCACCAAGCGCCATGCCTTCCAAACCCATTACAGGGTCGGCGCTAAGAAGGATGGCACATTGACTATGGTTGATGCTCGGATGATCTCCGACGCAGGGCCATACTCCAGCGTGAGCCCGATAGTGATCGACCAGGCTTGTATCTTCTCGGTCGGACCCTATGTGGTGCCCAACGCCCGGATCGAAGGAACGGCCGTCTTTACCAATAACGCCAGCGGTGGGGCCTTCCGCGGCTTCGGCATCAACCAGGCGGCCTTCTCGATGGAATCCTGCCTGGACATGCTGGCTGAGAGGCTAGGCATCGACCGCTTCGACCTGCGCATCAAGAACGCCGTGCAAGTGGGGGATTCCATTGTTAGCGGCGAGATTCTCAAGGCCAGCGTCCCCATGAAGCAGGTATTGAGAGAGGCCAAGGCAGCACATGCCAAGCTGCCGTTCTTCAAGAGTGGAAAGAAGATTGGAATCGGGGTTGCCGCCGGGTTCAAGAATGTGGGCGTGGGCAAAGGGACCCTGGATAACGCTGGGGCTAAGATCGAGCTCACCAAGGAAGGGGACGTGCTTCTGAAGGTTTCCACGGTCGACATGGGTCAGGGTAATCGCACTACCATGGCCCAGATCGCCGCCGAGACTATTGGGGTAGGATACGATCGGATCAAGGTCATCACGGGGGACACGGACCAGGTACACAAAGCTACGGGCGGCTCCGGGGAGCGACAGACCTTTTGTGGTGGCAACGCCGTCCTGGGGGCGGCCCGCTTGTTTCGGGAAGAGGTCCTGTCTTACGTTTCCAAGCAGTATAACTCGACTCCGGCTAAACTGGTGCTCCGGGACGATAGGGTGCTGGAGGGGGAGCGGGCGCTGGTTAGCCTCGGAGACCTGGGGCGCTTCACAGCCGGGGAGGGCGAGGCCATCAAAGCTGACTTCTACTACCTGGCGCCCCGCACCTACCCCTTCTCAGAGCAGGACCTGACCAATAAATCCGTGGGCCTGGAGCGCTACGAGCTGGTGGACCAGTCCAAGGTGAAGCCCGAAGACTACCGCAACTACCCGTCTTATGCCTATACTGCGCAGGTGGCCGTGGTGGAAGTGGACGAGGCCACCGGACAGGTCAAGGTCCTGAAGGTCATCGCCGTACACGATGTGGGCCGGGCGTTGAACCCCTCCAAGATTGAGGGGCAACTGGAAGGGAGTTGCCTTATGGGCCAGGGCTACGCCCTGAGCGAGCAGTACCGTGTTCAGGGTGGAGTGCACTTGACCAAGAACCTGGGCCAGTGCCGTATCCCCACCATCAAGGATACGCCGGAGATTGAGTCCATCATCATTGAGGACCCGGAGCCCAACGGCCCTTTGGGCGCTAAGGGCATCTCCGAAGTAGCCACCGTTCCCATCACCCCGGCTATCATCAACGCCATCTACGACGCCGTGGGCGTACGCATCACCGACCTGCCCGCCACGAAAGAGAGGGTGCTGGAGGCACTCAGAAAGCGTTCATGACCTCTCAAGGTCCGTCCCCCGCCGGGGCTGACGCGCTGTACCCACCTCATTCGCACCGGGAACAGGCGCCGCAAGACGGGGCTGACAGAAACTACCTCAAAACCCGTAGGTCGGGGGCTTGTCCCCAACCCCGGCCCGTCGGGGGACAAGCCCCCGACCTACGTGCTGCAGCCCCGTAGAGATGCCCCGGTGGGGCGTCTCGGCGTTGGCCGGAGCACCACGCCAGCGGCTGGCGACCTCTGCGACGATTAGAGCTCGCCCGTCCTGGTCCCCTGGAACGTCCCTGTCTGGCGCGGCGTTCCGCAGAAGGGGGAACCCAGCACGGTGCCATCCACCGTTCCCCCTGTCCTGAACGTGGCGTAAAGGATTATCTCCGCGTCACCCGAGTCCATCCTGATGGTCGCCGACCGGCCGCTCAAGGTTGCCTGCAGCGTGAGCGTCTGCGTCATAGTCGGGTCGTGATAGGTATCTTTCCATTTGAGAGTGAGGTTGTTTCCGCTTACCGTGATGTCAGCCTCCCATATGAAGTGCTGAGGAACAGGGCACCAGCGGGCGGCGTTCGTGTCGAGCGTCCCTGACCACCTTCCCTGGATGTCATCGTTGTCGCCAACCGGGGCAGCTTTCGCATAGCCGCTGTCGCCGTTGCTGAAATCGCTGTCACCCCCGCTATTGCCGGCTTTCACCCAGTACCAGTAGGTCGTGCCCTGCTGGGCGCTGGTGTCATCAAACGACGTTGCGGCGATATCCTGGCCGATCAGGCCCGCCGTGCCGGAGTTGTTCGACGTGTTCCGGAAGAGCTTGTACTTGGTCGCTCCCGTTGATGCGCTCCACGTCACCTGGACCTTATCGGTAAAGGTCCCGTCCGTGGCCGTCAGGCCCGCCGGGGCAGCCGGGGGGTTCGCCTCTTTCGCGTAACCATCATTACCATTGCTGAAGCCGCTATCCCCCGCGCTGTTGCTGGCCTTTACCCAGTACCAGTAGGTCTTTCCCGGCTCCACGCTGCTGTCGTCGAACGATGTACCTGTAATGCCCAGGCCAAACAAGACCGCTGCGGTGCTGTCGGAGGAGACGGCACGGTAGACCTTGTATTCTGAAGCGCCCGGCGAGCCGTTCCAGGTCACCCGGACCTTGGTGTCGTACGTACCGTCGCTGGCCGAAAGGCCTGTCGGGGCGGGCGGGCGGACCACCTCCTCTTTCGCGTAGCCGGCGTCGCCGTTGCTGAAATCGCTGTCACCGGCGCTGTTGCCGGCCTTCACCCAGTACCAGTAGGTCGTGCCTGGCAAGGCGCTGGTATCGTCATAGGATGTGCCGGTAATACCCTGGCTAATCAAGGCCGCTGCGCCGCTGCTGCTGGAGGTGCTACGGAAGACCTTGTACTGCGTCGCTCCCGTCGACGGATTCCAGGCTAGGCGGACCTTACCGGTGTACGCTCCGTCGCTGGCCACCAGGCCGGTTGGGGCGGGAGGGATGGCCAGATTGATCTTGCCCCAGTCGCCACTGCTGAAATCGCTTTCCTCCCGGCTGCCGTTCGACAGCACGGTAACGGTCTTTACCCAATACCAGTAAACGGTGCCTGGAGGCAGCGCTCCGGTGTCGTCATACGACGTGTCCGGGGTGGTCGCCAGAAGCCTGGCTTTGGTCACGTCGTTCTCCTTACCGCGGAACAGCTTGTAATAGGTGGCTTCAGGGCGAGAATTCCAGGTGACCTGCACCCTGTCCTCATCGGCGCCGGCACCTGCGGTGACCGCCACGCCGAGAGGCTCCAGTCCGGCGTTCGCACCTTGGGCGCCCTGCGTTCCTTTGGTTGCACTCAGCCCGCTGGGTTTCGCCGGGCGGACCATGACCGGGTTCGACCTGGCAACGCGGGTAAGGTCCTCCTGGTATATTAGCCGGAACTCGTAGGGTCCCACCCCTGGGTCCTGTCCCGCCAAGGGATTGGTCAAGGTGCCCATGCTTACGGTGAAGGCCTGAGACCCGGAGGCGGCGTTGACCATGTCCTGCCGCTCGATATAGGCAAAATCGGGGTCTCCGGGCCGGTAGAGGCCGATCCAGCTCTTTCCAGGAGGCGCGGCGCGCTCACCCCAAGACCACGAGACCGTGATCGGCTGGTCGAGGGTCACCCTGGGTGTAGCCTTCAACGTGGCGCAGCTTCCCTTGCTTTTGCCCAACAACTCGAAGTGGACGCGGTCGGCCGGTTTGTTCACCACCAGCCCGGCGATGCAGGCCAAAGCCTTCAACTGCTTCATCCTGGACGGATCCTGCAAATAGCCTTTCTTGGGGTTTATTAAGGCGCCGCCAAACTTCACCTCGGCGTCGAAGGCGTAACCGGCGACGTGGGGGCATGTTGCCTTATCTTTACAAACGAGCTGGTTCGGCTGCACCCCATGTTCAAGTATTTGGTCAAGAAGCGGCTGGCAAGACGCAGGACTGATCGAAGGGGGCCTGTTTTTCTTCGGATCGCCCCAATCGATGGTTATGCGCGGGTCCTCTGTTCTTTTGACCATCTCCCAGAGGTGATTTTGATATTGCCGCGGCCGGAAGGCCGAGGTGTAGTCTATGGTCCACCCGGCGTCGAGCACGAGCGCCTGAAGCTCGTCCCTGGCCTTGATCAGGTCTTTGGACACGAGACTCCAATCTAAGGGGTCCCTGTGCTCATTGTGCCTGATCCAGTCCATCCCCGCGGACAACTGGTCGGTCATTGGGGACAGCGTGGTCGGCTGCGGGCAGGGCGACGCGGCAGCGGGCGCGGCAGCGGGCCGCGCTGCTGGCGCGCCGGATGTTTGGGCCACCTCAGAGCTGGAACGATTGTAAAGGACCGGCAAGAAGACCTGGAATCCGGGCAATATGGTTGCTTCCTCGACCGTATCGAGGCTGTAGCCGCCCGGGTCTTCGCCGCCCACCGCATATAACCTGGCGTTGGTCGCGACGGCGGCCCCGGCTCCCAGCCGGGCTGCCGGCAGGTCCAGGCGCCTGGTCCACCGGTCGTTGGCCGGGTTATATTCCTCGACGGCGGCGAAGGGGCCGCCCTCGGCGTCTCCGCCCAGAACGTAGACCTTGCCGTCGGCGCCCGCTGCCACACCCGGTCCAAATCGCGGGGTGGGTATACCGGTCCGGCCTGTCCAGGTGTCCTTCGCCGGGTCATACTCCTCGACCGTGCCGACGGCATCCTGCGAGTTGGCGCCGCCCACGGCATAAATCTTGCCGTTCAGGGCCGCCGCGGCTCCCAGGCTCTCCCGGGCCCAGGCCATGCGGGTGCGAGTGCTCCAGGCGTTAGCCGCCGGGTCGTACTCTTCCACGGTATCAAGAGGCTCACCGTTGCTGTCGGCGCCTCCAATGGCGTAGAGCTTGCCGTTCCCCGCCGCCGCTACCGCGAGCCCGCCTCTTGCTGTGGGCATATCCGCTCGCCGGGTCCAGGTATTTGCTTGCGGATCGTACTCGTCAACCGTAGCCAACAGCGCACCGCCCGATGAGCAGCAGCCTCCGATCGCGTAGACCTTCCCGTTCTTGCCTGCCGCCGCCCCCAGGCTGTAACGAGCGGACGGCATGCCGGCCCGGCTGGTCCAGGTATCCGTGTCGGGATCGTATTCTTCCACCGTGGCCAGCGCGTCGCCGTTCGCGTCGATTCCGCCGATAGCATAGACTTTCCCATTGCTGGGGGCCGCCACGGCCAGTCCGGAGCGGCCGGTTGCCATACTCGCCCGGGACGACCAGAAGACCCTGCCCGGGACCAACGTCTGGGCGCGATGGTTTCCGGTATCTGCGACGTAGATGTTTCCGGCGCCGTCCACCGTGAGCCCGCCGGGGGAGTTGAAGTGTCCGTTTCCGGAGCCCCGACTACCCACCTGGTCCAGGTATCTACCCGAGGGATCAAACCGCTGGATGCGGTGGTTGCCCGTGTCTGCCACGTAGACATTGCCGGTTTCGTCCACTGCAATACCCGCTGGGCTATTGAGCTCGCCGTTCCCGGAGCCCGAGCTGCCCCATCCACCAAGGTAGGTTCCTGATGCGTTAAACCTCTGCACGCGGTTGTTTCCGGTGTCGGAGACGTAGATGTTTCCGGCTGTGCCGACTGCAACGCCGGTCGGGCTGTTGAACCTGCCGGTTCCGGAGCCCTGGCCTCCCCACTGGCCGAGGTAGCTCCCCGAAGAGTCGAACCTCTGCACACGGTTGTTTCCGCGGTCGACGACATAAGCGTTGCCTTGCCTGTCCAAGGCCATGCCGCTGGGGGTGTCAAGCTGGCCGTTGCTGGAGCCACGGCTCCCCCACTGGCCGAGATAGCTCCCCTCCGGGTCGAATTTCTGTACCCGGCTGTTGCCGCTATCGACAACGTAGACGTTTCCCGGCGCGTCGACGGCGATCGCTCCGGGACTGTCGAACTGGCCCGCGCCGGTCCCTGATTCGCCCCACCGTCTGAGGTAGCCTCCCGACGAATCGAACTGCTGTACCGTGTTCTCAAACCTGTCGACCGCATAAAGGCTACCGGTCGTGCCCACGGCAATGCCTTGGGGAGAACGAAGATGGCCGGTCCCGGAGCCGGAATTGCCCCACTGGCTGATATAGGTCCCAGAGCCAGTGAACTTCTCCACGCGGCCGTTTCCGCGATCGGTGACGTGGACGTTTCCCGAACCATCCACGGCTATGCCGGTGGGTCCGGAGAACGCCCCGTCGCCGGAGCCGGGGCTTCCCCATTGGCCGGCGGGCTGGCCGGCCGGGTCCAGCTTTTGCACGCGGTTGTCCGATTGGCCGGCCACGTAGATGTTCCCGGATGCATCCAGGGCGATGCCGCCTGGGCTGGCGCCTGGGAAGTCCCATTGCGCGAGGTAGGTCCCCGAAGAGGTGAACTTCTGCACGCGGTCGTTTCCGGTGTCGGCTACGAAGACGTTGCCTGTCTGGTCCACCGCGATCCCGCCGGGACCTTTGATCTGGCCGTTGCCGGAGCCCGGGGCTCCCCACTGGCCCAGGTATTTCCCGGATGAATCGAATCTTTGAATCCGGTTGTTACCGCTATCGGCCACGAAGATGAATCCTGACCCATCTACGGTGATGCCCGGGAAATAGGTCGGAGAGGCGGCCGAAAAGTCGAACTGGCCGTTGCCCGGGCCCTGGCTTCCCCACCGGCCAACGTACCTTCCCGTCGAATCGAACTTCTGGACGCGGTTGTTGCCACTATCCACGACGTAGACACTCCCGGATTGGTCCAGGGCAAGTCCGGCGGGGCGATCGAACTGGCCGTTGCCGGCGCCCAGGCCTCCCCACTGGCTCACGAATGCTCCCGATGGATCGAACCTCTGGATGCGGTTGTTGCCGGTATCGACGACATATACCCTTCCGGAAGAGTCTGCCGCGATGCCTCCCGGTGAGCTCAGGTCTCCATCTCCTGGTCCGCCCCATTGAGTGAGATACTGGAATGGCGGTGCGTCAGTGCTCGACCGCGTCGGAGTCGCGGAAGGGGTAGAGGTCACCACAGGCGTCGGGCTTATTGTAGGGCTGGGCGTTGGGGTAAAGGTGGGCGTCGGCGTTGGCGTAAACGTGGGGGCAGGTACGGGAGCAGCCGTGGGAGTCGGCGTAAACGTAGGAGTGGGAGTCGGCGTAGGGGTGGCGCCGGTTGTGGGCGTAGGGGTAGTCGTTGGTGTGGAGCCGGGCGACGAGCCGACCACTGCCACACCGCTGGGGTCCACCAACAGTCCTCCCGACGAGATCAATGTTTGTGTCCCGGTGGCGGGATCTACGCGGATGATCCTCCCATCCCACGCCCACCTTACATCAGCCACCACCAGGTTGCCCGAACCGTCGAGGGCCACGCCGTAAGGGTCCTCGAAATACTCTCCGGAGGAGAGCCAGCTCCCCGCTCCACCGCCCGCAGGCAGCTTGATGATGCCGTTCTGATAGTAGATCTCTCCTACATAGACATTCCCGGTGGAATCGATAGCCAGGCCCCCCAAGACAACCTGGATGCTGGTTGAGGCAATAACGGTTTGTTCCCCAGTGTCCGGCTTAACCTTGACGACATACAGGAGATTAGTTGCAGCCGTTTGGCTGTCTACGTAGAGATTGCCCGTAGCGTCGATGGCCACGCCCATAGGGTATCTGATTGAGCCACCCGAAGCGATGACGGTTTGTTCCCCAGTGAGCGGGTTGACCTTAATCAGACCGCCTGTTTCCCCATAGCCGCTATCCACCACAATGATGTTGCCGGTTGAATCGATGACCAGGCCCGCGGGGTTGACGAAACTGCCGCCGTAGGCGAGAAGGGTCTGGGTGCCGGTAGCCGGGTCCACCTTGACGATGCTCCCTTTGCTGGTGGCCTTACCGTAGGTATCCGCTCTCTGCAAGACGAGTATCTTGCCAGCAGCATCAATCGATACAGCCCAGGGGTAGTCCAGGAGACCAGATGAGGAGATAACGCTCTGGGCGCCGCTTGCGGGGTCCACCTTGATGACCTTGCCGGACCCGGCTGGCGCAGTCCCTGAACCGGCAAGCCCGTTGCTGTCAACTACAATCAGGTCGCCAACGACCAGGCTTGCCGCGGGAGCCGGAGCAGCACCACCGGGAATCGTGGTCAAGGCCAACGCCAGGGTGCAGACGAGGCAGACCAAGGTCCTTCTAAGGAGCGGCGGTCTTGGCTTTGAGCTCATTGGCATCTATATTGTATTGCTGTAGCGGAAGGTGTCAATAGACCACCCACGGGCGTAGTGTATGCTTCTATATTTATTCAAGTACCCTTTACACAACGTTGACCCAACTCTACCTTCATATTTACTAGCTCTCCTTGGCGGCAGCAGTACCGGCCAGGACAAGGGCAAGAGCCACCGATCGTGTCGATAAAGAAACTTGCCGGATGACGAGATTCGAAGAAACCATCGACCGCGCCAGCGTGTTGCCTGAGCAACATGTAGCGCGCGGGGGCTTGTCCCCCGCGGGCGGGGCGGGGGAAGCCCGTTGCGCCGGCTAGACTTTACCCGGGGCGCCCGGTGGTATATGGACTCCCTCCGGGTTGGACCGGTTTGACACCGGTTACGAACGTTGGCGCGTCATGTGTCTTACTTTACTGCAGCGCCTTACCATGTTATGCGATTCAACGTCGACTTCGTGGACGCCTACAACGCCGCCGACCTGCGGGCCAGGGTCTGGACGGGGTCTGCTCCTACGATGAGCACTTTGATATGCTCGACGTGCCCCGGCTCGCGCCGGGGGATGGTTGAGATGTCGGCCGTATGCCCACGCCCCGAGGATCAATGGCAGTGGCCTTAGTTTCTCAGCGCATGGCTTATGGTCATGACCAAATAAAAGTGACAGCGCCAGGAGGGGAAGGCCGCCCCCCCTCCGCCTTTCCTGTAGTCGGCATTGTCCTCAATGCCGACGGTCGGGGTTGAGGACAACGCCGACTACTGAAAAAAGAGTCATTGGGCGTCACTTTGATTATTGCATGACGATTAGCCCGGGGCGGGCCTGCTCCAGCTTCACGCTTCAGTGGCCGGCATCGACGCCCACAGGATCAGCTCCTCGCACGGTCCCATCCAGCGTCTTTAGCCGGTCGGTGGACGGATCCGTGTGGACGGATCCGTAAGGAACGGGACGTTGGGGCACAAGTCCTCGCGCCGGCGTTTCGTGCCGGGTTCGTTGATACGACAGCCTGGATGCCCGATGCGCGCTTCATCCAGAAGTTTGTGGCGAATCTGCTCTCTATTCCTACTATTCCCCATCCCTCGCTGCCCAAGACATTGAGTATATCCACGATATTCACATACGGAATTCTGACACGCCGGTAATTAGACGCTCCATCTACTTTCATATCTTTGAGGTTCTTGGCCTCTTTAAGGTACTCGCTCTGTAGTGTGGCTGCCAGCTTCTCCTTAAGCCACTGGCACATTGACGGCCGTTTATCGAACCCAGGGTAGATTCGAACCTCTTCCGGTCCGAGTACGTCAATACGCAGGTACTCCCAAGTGACCATTTGGCCTCCTGTCGTTTCGTGACCTATTGATCTCTGCATGAATCGCTCAGCACCCCGTATGGCTGCACCAGGTGGTCCGGCCATGGCGGCTGCCCCTGGGTACACCTCTTGGTTCCATCGGCGGTCCCGCCCCGGGCTAAAGTCATGGGCTGAGAAGCCAAAGCCCACTAAAGGGGCTACTGGTGGGCTGCAATACCATCCCGGCCTGTGCCCCAACTCGGTTGGGAGCGCAAGCTGCACTGTGACGGCCTTGGTTGAAGCGCTATCTCCATGCCCTGATGCTTCTCCCTAGTCAGCTCCTTTAGTGGGCTTTGCTATTGTAGCCCATGGCTTTAGCCCGGGGCGAGGCTGCTCCAACTTCACGCTTCCTGTAGCACACACCGGTGAATCTCCTACGTCACACCCGGTCCCGCCCTCTTTAGGCGCCTATGCAACGCTCAGTAAGCCGCAATATCAGGAAGATATGAATGGACGTGATGCCTTTACCCTTGGAGGACGTGTTGTTGATGGATTACGCACGCGCCCGCGGCTCTACCCCCCGTGCGGCTCCCAATACAAATGGCTGTACCGGAAGGCCGGGTGGCGCTTGCGGGCCTGGCCCGTCTTGTAGGCGGTCTTGGCCACGGCCTTGGCCACCTGGTGCACCACGGTGCGGTTGAAGATGCTGGGGATGATGTAGTCCTCGTGCAGTTGGTGCTCCGTAACCACGGAGGCGATGGCCTGGGCGGCGGCGATCTTCATCTCGCTGTTGATCTCCCGCACCCGGGTGTCCAGAAGGCCCCGGAAGAAGCCGGGGAAGCAGAGGGCGTTGTTGACCTGGTTGGCGTAGTCTGAGCGCCCGGTGGCCATGATCCGGACATAGGGGGCCGCCTCCTCCGGCATGATCTCCGGGACGGGGTTAGCCATGGCGAACACGATGGGGTCCCGGGCCATCTTCTTCAGATGCTCCACCGTTAGGACCCCCGGGCCCGAGACGCCCAGGAAGAAGTCGGCTCCCTCTATGGCATCGTCCAGTGTTCCCTGCACGCACCGGGGGTTGGTATTCTCGGCAGCCCATATCTTGGCCGGGTTCATGCCCTCGACCCGTCCCCGGCAGACCACTCCGGTCCGGTCGCAGCAGGTGATATCCTTGACCCCGACCTGCATCAGCAGTCGGGCGCAGGCGATGCCGGCGCTTCCCACCCCGGATATCACGACCCGCAGGTCCTCCAGGCGCTTGCCTACTACCTTGACCGCGTTCATCAGTGCCGCCAGAAGCACCACCGCGGTGCCATGCTGGTCGTCGTGAAAGACGGGAATGTCCAACTCCTGCCGCAGGCGCTCCTCGATCTCAAAGCAGCGCGGGGAGGAGATGTCCTCCAAATTAATGCCCCCGAAGCCGGGGGCGATCCACTTCACCGCGCGAATGATCTCTTCCGGGTCCTTGGTGTCCAGACAGATGGGCCAGGCATCCACCCCGGCCAGTTCCTTGAAGAGCATGGCCTTGCCCTCCATCACCGGCAGGGCGGCCAGGGGTCCTACGTCGCCCAGGCCCAGAACGGCCGTGCCGTCGGTCACTACAGCCACAGTGTTCTTCTTGATCGTCAGGTTCCAGGCCGTCGAGGGATCATCCTTGATGCCCAGGCTGACCCTGGCCACGCCGGGGGTGTAGACCATGGCCAGGGTTTCCCGGTTGCGAATCGGGATCTTGGTGCATACCTCGATCTTCCCGCCCAGGTGGAGCTGGAAGGCCCGGTCAGCTACCTGGATGACCTTGACCCCCGCGATCTGGCGCACCCGGTCCACGATGGTGTGGCTGTGCCCCACGTCCCTGGCCGAAACGGTGAGGTCTCGGACCATCCGTCCCCGGGCGGCCTCGATGATATCGATGGCGCCGATGTTGCCGCCGGCCTCGCCGATGGCGGAAGTCACCCGGCCCAGCATGCCCACCTGGTTGGGCCAGCCTGCCCGAATGGTGAAAATGTAAGCTCCTCGTTGTTCCTCTATCATAGCCATTATCCCTCAGAATTCAGCAATCAGCAGTCAGCCATCAGCTCCAGCGGGCGAAGCGATTTATCGCCCCCGCGGGCGTAGCTAAGCCCGTCCATCATGGGCAGGCTCTCCAATGCCCAGCCGCGGGCGCCCCAGGGGGATGCGGATGAGGATGCGTCCATCGCGGCCGGCGGCCAGGCTTTCCCCTACCCCGAACTCCAGGGGTGCCAGTTTTGACCCGTCCTACAGGTAATTTTTCAAGACCAGAATCTTCAGGTCCTTGAATTGTGCGAGCTTCACGTCATTGGTTGAGAAACGCCTCCGCTCCAACGTCGAGGGCAGAGGCCAACAGTATTGCATCAACAGTCTTCAGAAAGGGGTAACTGCCTCTGAGCTTGCCGGCGTCCTCCGCCAATCCTTCTGAGATCTCGATCACAGTGAGATTCATTCCACGCTTCAGAAACTCAGCAAACTTCCTGGCGAGCTTTTCGTCCCCCCTTTCGAATCGGCTTGGGGAGGACCTCGGCAAGGGTTATTACGGAGGAATAGGCACTAAGATTCCCCGACTGAAAAGCGTTTACGACCTCTCTTTCGATTTTCCCAAGCGCACTTGCCCTTGGCATATTTGACTCCCCTTGTTATCAGCTAACTCGAGGGCCCGCTTGATTATGAGGTCCCCCCCGTTTGGCACCAGTGAACCTGGCCTGCGTCTAGAACAACAGTATAGCACCGCGTAATCCGTTGTGCTAGCGTACGCGTGCTGTCAGATTCTGGTGTGCGTATTATCTCAGCGGTGGGCAGCGCGAGTCTGCGGCCTGTGAGGTTCGACGGAACAGTTGGGCGCCGGCGCCGGAAAAAAATAGAGAAAAACTGAGGTCAAAACTAATTGCATCCTATCACTATCTGGTTGTATAATACAACTGATTAATGGAGCTTAGAGGTGGCCAAGATGGATGCCCGGGACTTACAAGAGCACATGGTGGCCTTGATACGTGCCTTTGGCCTGCACCAGACCGACCGTACACCTTGCGGCCAACCGGTGAGCGTATCAGCAGCCCACGCTCTGATGGAGCTGGCTCAGGATGGGTCCATGTCCCAGACCGAGCTGGGGGCCCGCCTGCGTCTGGAGAAGAGTACCGTAAGCCGCCTGGTGGACCACCTGGAGGGGTCCGGTTGGATCGCACGAGAACGGCATCCGTCCGACGGGCGGGCCTTGCTGCTGTGCCTGACGGGTGCAGGGCGACAGGTGTCGGAGCAACTTGCTATAGCGCGGGCGGGCAAGTTCGCCCGCATCTTCGGTGAGATCCCGGCCGAGGAACGAGAGGCGGTCAGGCACGCGCTGTCGGTGCTGGTGGGCGCCATGAACACAAGCGAGATGGGAAGGTTAAATCATGCGACGATGGAATAGTGTGACGGCGATGGCGCTCATGGTGGCGCTCACGGCGGGCTGCGCGGGCGGGCAGGTTAGCTCACCCACGAAGTCGGCCACCCAAGCGCAGCCCTACGCTGGGCTTGAAAACCGTCCGATCAGGGCTCTGGCCCCTGAACGGGTGGAGGACCTGCTGGCAGGTCGGGGCGCGGGTTACGCGCTGGCGGCTGAGCTGAACCACTACCCGGGCCCTACGCACGTGTTGGAGCTCGCCTCGGAGTTGCAGCTCAGATCAGATGAGGAGCAACGGGTGCATGAGGTCTTCTCCGCGATGCAGCGGGACGCGCAGCAATACGGGAAACAACTCGTGGGCTTGGAAGCGGAACTGGATCAAGACTTCGGCAGGGGGGCGATCACCCAGGCCGAGTTATCACGCCTGGTCGGGGAGATCGCCACCGTTGAAGGGCGGCTGCGCAACACTCACCTGGCGGCGCACCTTGGCATAAAGGGCATCCTGACCCCTGAGCAGGTGTCTCGCTACGACCAGATACGTGGGTATACCGGGGATAATAGCGGCCCGGCGGCTGGCCATAACATTCCTGCCACGGGGCAGCACTCAGAAAATAGCATAATGCACTGATAGCTCGCTCAGGCCTCTTAGACCAGGCCCTTTGTCCGGAAATCGGCGCCATACCATTGGCCCGGCCGCGCCTACCAGTCCTTCATCCCCACTGTTTCGTCGATCAGGCGCTTCATCCTGGTTACCACGGCCTTATTGGCCAGGTTCAGCTCCTGGTCAAAGTCGGCCTGGTTTACATAGGCGGCCCGGGGATTGGAGATCACCCGGAAGTAGTTCATCAGGGCCTGCAGTTGGCCTTGGACCTGCAGGTAGCTAATCCTGCCGCTGGCCATGAGGGCAAATCCGGCCACCCGGCCCTCCAGGGCTTTGTAGTCCACAAACTCGAAGAGGTTCTTTATGCCCGAGCTCAGCAGTCCGTTGTATACGGGCGAACAGATAATGAAAACATCGGCTTCGCTGACCTGCCGGACGATGGCCCGGGTCTTCTCACCGTACTCCGCCTCGAAGCCCCGGAAGTTCTCCAGGGGCGCCACTGCCAGGTCCAATAGCTCAGCATTCCCGTATTTCTCTAGCGCATAGTCCAAGGCCAGCCCTGCCAGGACTCTTGAATAAGCCGGAGTTCTTCTGCTTCCTGAAATGACCAGTATCTTCATGATTCCGCCTCAAGGTGCGTCATGATGCAGTGAACCATCGTCATTCAATTATAACAGGCGGGCATTCTGTGAGCGTTGTGTTGTGAAGGTAGCATCCTGCACTCGTTTCATTTTGCACGCTGGATGTGATCCTGTTAGAATCGATTAACGATGCCGCTGGAATACACACCCTACGTTCTACCGCTGCTCGCCTCGGCCTCCGTTACGGCCATGCTTGGGATTTACGGCTGGCGTCACCGGGCCGTGCCCGGCGCTATCCCTTTTGCTATCGCCATGGGGATAATTACGCCGTGGTCGGTGGCCAATGCCCTGGAGATGTCCGGCTCGGAACTGCCCACCAAGATCTTCTGGGCCAATCTCCAGCACATGGGCAACGTCTCTATACCTGTGGCGTTGCTGGCCATGGTGCTCCAATACTCCAATCGTGACCAGTGGCTGGCGCGCCGGCGACTGGTCTGGCTATGTGCGGTGCCGCTCATTACGGCCGCCCTGGTCTGGACCAATGACCTTCACGGCCTGATACGGCGGGATGTTTACCTGGATACGGCAGGCCCCTTTCGGTTGTGGCCAAATCCTATGGGTCTTGGTTCTGGGTCCATGCGGCATATTCCTATGGCCTGCTAATGGCAAGCGTTGCCCTGCTTGTAGGCATGATACGTAACGCTCCTCCCCATTACCGGGGGCAGCCTCTGGCTCTGCTGATCGGCATGAGCGTGCCGGTACTGGGGAGCATCTTGTATGTGCTTGGCCTCAGCCCCATCCGGCGGATGGACCTCTCACCCGTTCTGGTGGGTGTGGGCGGCATCGCTATAAGCTGGGGCCTCTTTCGGTATCGCCTGTTCCAGATAGTACCCGTGGCCCGTAACAAGGTTTTCGAGGTAATAGGCGACGGCGTGATCGTCCTCAACGTGTTTGGCCAGGTTGTCGACCTAAACCGGGCTGCCCAGGTAACCCTGGGCAAGTCATCCTCAAGGTTACAAGGGAGGATGGGCTTCCTAAGCTGATCTTGACTAATATTTTACTATTCACAACGCAAACGTGTACCCTAGGGCGGGCCGACATGGGGGTTAGCACCCTTGTAACGGCGAGCATGGATGACATAATATGTTATGTGGATGATAAGTTATTAACCAAACTCTCTGCCTGGCAGTAGCAAGACGATTTGAAAGGCCATGGAAGCAAGCCAGGAATCCATGGAGGGCTAGGTTTGATACGAACTGTGTAAGTCACTGAAGGCCATGCTGAGCAGTAGGAGACCAGCAAAAGAGAAGCGGAGCGGAGCCGATCGCAGGAATATGGCCTGATATCCCTGCAGGGTGGTAGAGAGGAGTCAACCCGATACTTGGAGTTTCCCAGCGGGCACTTCCAAGGGTGAAACGAACAGATTTGGGCCGGTTAACCCAGATAAAGGTACTGTAAGGTGGGAAAACGCTGTAGGCCCAGGAAGCTCTCGATGGATAGTTCGTAGGGGTTGGAGAAGCTCCCCATGAGCATGGGCAGGAACCGGGGCATCCGGTACTCCACCACCCTGGGTGGCAGAGGCAGCTCCGCCATCCTGGCCGCCAGGTCTATGGCCTCCTGGAGGTCGCCGAACTCGTCGATAAGGCCCAGCTCCTTGGCCTGCTTGCCGGTGTAGACCCGGCCGTCAGCCAGTTCCTTCACCCGCTCTTCAGGGATCTGGCGTCCCTGGCCCACGACGTCTACGAACTGCTGGTACGCCTCGTCCACCATGGACTGCCAGACCTTCTTGGCCTCATCGCTCATGGGGTAAAGGCCCAGGCTGGCGTCCTTCAGGGCTCCGCTCTTGAAGACGTTGGCCCTGACCCCGACCTTGTTCATCAGTTCTTCCAGGTTGGGGACGATGCTCAGGACACCGATGCTGCCGGTCAGGGTGTTCTTATTGGAGACTATCTTGTCGCAGGCGCTGGCGAGATAGTAGCCGCCAGAGGCTGCCAGGCCTCCGAAGGAGGCTACTACCCTCTTGTCGTAGACCCGCCGGGTGCGCAGAATCTCGTTGTGGATCTCGTCTGAGGCGGTTACTTCTCCTCCGGGGCTGTTCACACGCAAGACCACGGCCCTGGCCATGGGGTCCTTCTGGGCCTTCTGGAGCCACTTGGTGATGCGGCCGCTATAGGCCCCCATTGCTCCAAAGGGCCGCATGGGCCCTTCGCCACCCTGGATAGGTCCCGTGATATTGATGACCGCCACGGCCGGTCTCCTTTGTTCAAGGAGGCTTCGTAGCATCCCGGCGGCTGTGGCGCTGACAGCAATGGAGAAGATCAGACCAGCTAGATGGCCTGAGGCAGAGGGGTTTTTCCCAGATTCAGACATGGCTCACCTCCGAGAAGGGTTCAGGGTCAAGGGCACAGGGAGGGGCTTGATCCCTAGAAGCCAGACCCTAGACCCTACCTCTACCTTACGGCCTGGAGGCCTTAATTTCAAGACTTCCCGATGGGGTACGTCAGGGGATTCCGCGACTGGCTATGGGTAGCGGTCAGCCGAATAACGACGTTTGATGAAATAACAAGGTGGCAATGTTATCCTGATGACCATTATTCGGCAGACCCCGCCGGCTCCCGGCCAAGCTTCAACGAATGCTGGACCGGCGGAGACAACTCCATGAACCTGAGTTTCCCAATTCTCATGACGTGGGACCTGCTGGCATCTAGAGTAACCTTTGCCCCAGGTTTCAAGGTCTTGCCGTCCAGCTCTACCGCGCCCTGGCGGACGAGCCGCTTCGCCTCCATCTTGCTAGGCACTGCTCCAGACGCCGCAACCAGGTCCACTGGCTCCTGGGGCCGGTCCCAGTACTCCGGGGGCAAGACCTTCTGGGGCATTTCGGAAGGAAGCTCCCGGCCGCGCACGACCCGGTTGAAATGGTCCTCTGCTTCAGAGGCTGCCTGAACGCCGTTGAACTGGGTCACTATCTCCCGGGCCAGCCGCTGCTTGAGGTCCATAGGGTTGATGGATTGGGACGCCATCATACGGCGGTATTCTTGCAGTTCTTCGTCGGAAACGTCGGTTAGCAATTCAAAATAATTCAGGATAATAGAGTCTGGGATGGACATGAGCTTGCCATACATCATGTTAGGAGGCTCGTTTACCGCCACATAGTTATCCAGGCTCTTGCTCATCTTCATGGCGCCGTCGGTGCCCACGAGCATCGGCACCATAAACGCCTGCTGGGGCCTCTGGCCTACCATGGTCTGAAGCTCGCGGCCCAGGAGTATGTTGAACTTCTGGTCCGTGCCTCCGAACTCCACGTCCGACTCTACCATGACGGAGTCATAGGCCTGGAGGAGCGGATAGAGCAGCTCGGTGACGGCGATGGGGTTGCCGGAAGAGTAGCGCCTGGCGAAGTCCTCCCGGGCCAGCATCTGGGCCACGGTAAAGCGGCTGGTTAGCTTTATGACGTCGGCCAGGGTGAAGCGCCCGTACCACTCGCTCTGCCAGATGACCTGAGCCCTGGCGGGGTCCACGATCTTAAAGAACTGCTCCAGATAGGTCTGGGCGTTGGCGCGCACCTCTTCGGCGCTGAGCATGGGGCGGGTGATGGACTGGCCGGAGGGGTCCCCTATCTGGGCAGTCCAGTCCCCCACGATGAGAATCACCTGATGGCCAAGTTCCTGAAGCTGTCGCAGCTTACGCAAGCCGACGGCGTGGCCCAAATGAATATCCGGGCGTGTGGGATCGAAGCCCTGCTTGAGGCGCAGCGGCTTGCCCACCTTCAGCAGCTCGATGAACTCCTTCTCCACAAGGATCTCCGCCACACCGCGGCGGACAATAGCATTTAGATTCATTCTGGCTATCAAATGTAGCGTAGCTGCATCAAGGAGCAGCCCCCCTCTTACTGGCATGTAGCACCGTGACGCCGACAATCTCACCTTTTTCATACCTGACAATAAGATCATCATCAGTAAGCTCGCTGTCATCGGCATGGCTGGGCTTCTTGAAGTTCAGGTATAGGACGTCGGCTTCCTGATCATAGCTATACCAGATGCGCTTAAATGGCAAGCTAAGCAGTTCGGGAACAACGTGAACTATATTATCGAGCTCTATTTGGGCCATAGTCTTTTCCTCTTAAGGATCTGCTTTGCCCTTCTGGTCGTAAAGGCCGTGATGATGAATCCGTCTTCCAGGCTGACTTCCTTATACACTACCACGATATGTTTGCTGGGTTCAATCTCTTTCACCGCTAAGAACTCTCCAAATTTGCCCTCAAAAACAGCCTCTGGCTCTTCAGCGGTCTCAAGGACGTCGAAGTAATAGCCAGCAAGTTCAGAATGCTCTTCGGTGATGTGGATCCACCTCTCCTCAGTAAGCCTTAAGGGCACGCCGTTTTTGGACTGGACAACGTCCACGCTCTCTTACACCGGGCTCTGTTCCAAGATGCGCCTGGTCTCGGCCACATCCCGGTGCATCTGGGCTACCAGGTCCTCCACCGTAGCGAAGCGCTTCTCATCCCGCAGGCGTCGCAGCAGCTCGATGCGCATGGTCTGGCCGTACACGTCCTCGTCGAAGTCCAGGAGGTGGACCTCCACGGTGCGGTGCCGGCCGCCGAAGGTTGGATTATGGCCGATATTGGTGACAGATGGATGCGTGGAGGAACCCACATGGGCACGGGTCACATAGACGCCGTTGGCGGGTAGGGCCAGGTCTTGCCCCACGTCCAGGTTTGCGGTGGGAAAGCCCAGGCCCTTGCCTCGGTGGGCCCCCGTTATCACTCGCCCGAACAGACTTACCCGCCGCCCCAGCAGCCGGGCCGCCTGGACCACATCCCCCTCTGCCAGAGCCCGGCGAATAGCGGTACTGCTCACCACCAAGCCTTCCAGGTCCAGGGGAGGGACTACCCGGACGCCGAAGCCTTGCTCCCGGCCGATAGCCCTCAGGGTGTCCAGATCACCCTCCCGTCCCCTACCAAGGGCGAAATCAGGTCCTACAACTAGCTCCTTCATCCTCAAGTGCTCTTGTATCAAGGAAACGAATTCGCGGGCCTCCGTGCGGGCCAGCTTGGGAGTGAAGGAAAGGGTGGCGATCAGATCAATTCCTAGAGACTTGAGGATCTCCACCCGTTCATCCAGGGTGCATAGATAGGGCACCGGCTCTTCCTGGTAGATAACCTGGCGGGGATGAGGGTAAAAGGTGACTACCCCACTCAGGATCTTCTGCTCCCCGGCTGTCTCCATTACCTGGCTCAGAAGGTGCTGATGTCCCAGGTGTACCCCATCGAAGACGCCTATCGTGAGGGCCACTTCCCTGTTGGGAGTGAGACGGGCTAGTTCTTCTACTATCTGCATCCTGGCTGCTCCAACTTTCTCGTTAAGGGTATAGGACGTCGAGGTGTTGGGGGTCACCCCCCAAGCCCCCCGGCCTCACGGCGCTCCAACTTCTCGTTAGGGGTACAGGACCTTCTGGTGTTGGGGGTCACCCCCCAAGCCCCCCGGCCTCACGGCGCTCCAACTTCTCATTAGGGGTACAGGACCTTCTGGTGTTGGGGGTCACCCCCCAAGCCCCCCGGCCTCACGGCGCTCCAACTTCTCATTAGGGGTACAGGACCTTCTGGTGTTGGGGGTCATCCCCCAGACCCCCCGGCCTCACGGCGCTCCAACTTCTCATTAGGGGTACAGGACCTTCTGGTGTTGGGGGTCACCCCCCAGACCCCCCGGCCTCACGGCGCTCCAACTTCTCATTAGGGGTACAGGACCATCTGGTGTTGGGGGTCACCCCCCAAGCCCCACGGCCTCACGGCGCTCCAACTTCTCATTAGGGGTACAGGACCTTCTGGTGTTGGGGGTCACCCCCCAGACCCCCCGGCCTCACGGCGCTCCAACTTCTCGTTAAAGGTATAAGTCCTTGAGGTGTTGGGGGTCACCCCCCAGACCCCCCGGCCTCACGGCGCTCCAACTTCTCCTTAGGGGTACAGGACCTTCTGTGGCTGGCAAAGGCCGGTATACGGGTCCAAACGGGCCACGGCCAGCAGGTCCCCGCCCCCAGAATAGACTCTGCAAAATGGCGAAACCTTCTCCGGCCTGCCTGGCCTGCGAGCCGGTTTAAGATTGAGGGGTTGTCCCTGTAGAATGGCCTTCTGCCCCGCCTTGCCCAAAATTACCGCTTGCCAGTCCAGGAGTACCTCGTCCATGGGGTAGACCAGGTCTTTCCAGTACCCGTTCTGGCAGGCCATCTCTAGCTCCTCCAGGGTCAGGCCATCCTCGATACTGAACGGGCCATCCTGAACCCGCACCAGCCGGTCCTGGTAGGCGCCACAGCCCAAAGCTTGCCCCAGGTCATTGGCGATCGATCGCATGTAGGTGCCTTTCCCGCATTCGACCTGTATGACCAGAACCGGGGGCTGCCATTCCACCAAACCGATGTCATAGATCTTCACCGGACGGGGTGCCCTCTCGACCTCCACGCCGGCTCGGGCAAGTTCGTAGAGCCTATGGCCCTGCCATTTGAGCGCACTGTGCATTGGAGGGACCTGCTCGATCTCTCCCCGGAAGGAGTTCAGGGCCGTTTCTACCTGCTCTTTGGTCACCCCCGAAGGGTCGGCGTATGTCAAGAAATGACCTTCGCCGTCATACGTATCCGTGGTCGCCCCAAGTATAATGCGGGCGCAATAGGTCTTGGAGGTATTCATGAAATACTCGACCAATCGGGTAGCATGATTGAGGAAGACTGGAAGTACACCCAGGGCGGCAGGGTCAAGCGTACCACCATGCCCCACCTTCTGCTGGCGGGTCAAGCGTCGGACCGCAGCCACCACCTGAAAGGAGGTGAGGCCGCCGGGCTTATTGATGTTGAGTATCGCAGATACCATGGGCAAGGCTACAGTAACAGCCGCAAGCAGGCGATAAAGCCTATGCTTCCGGCTCTATCTCTTTCAACAGTTGCAAGATCCGGCTGCCCCGTTCAATAGAGTCATCTCTCCTGAACATGAGCTCCGGAATACGCCGCAGGCGCAGCCGGTCCGACAGTTCCCGGCGCATGAACTTCGCCGCGGACTCGAGCCCTTGCATGACCTCCTTCTTTTCCTCTTCCGTCCCCAGAACACTCACAAATACCTTTGCATACCAGAGGTCCGGGGCGACGTCCACGGCGGTAATAGTCACCAAATGCGACAGGCGGGGGTCCTTGATATCTCGGAACAGGATGACGCTTATCTCCTCCCGCAGGAGCTCATTTATTCTTTCCGTTCGTCTTGTCATAGTTCACTTTCAGAATTCGACAATGCTGCCCGGACGCACGGCGCTGATGGATGGCGAGTGAGGCTTCTCAATAATGGTTGCTTAACTTTTGTCTCTTCCGCTACGGCGGGGCTGGAAAGTCCCGCCTATCGGCGAAGGACTGAAAATATCCGGGAAGGACTGAAAAACGCCTGCCGGCACGGACGGGAATCTGGCTCCAACGGGGGACAAGCCCCCGCCCTACATCTCCCAGAACTCCCGGCCTACCGGCCCAAGAGGCCTTACCTGGCAGGTCTGGCGGCCGGCTGCTCCTGCCCTTTGGAGAAGAACTCCAGAATGTCCCCCTCTTGGAAATCGGAGAAGCCTTCGACCCCAACCCCGCACTCGAAGCCGGCGGTCACCTCCCGGACGTCATCCTTAAAGCGACGGAGGCTTGTGAGGGATGACTCCGCGAGCTTTTCTCCGCCTCTCATCACCCGGGCAGAGCTGTTGCGGGTTACCTTGCCATCCCGGACGTAGACACCCGCCACCGCCGCATGTTTGCCTAGCCGGAATATCTGGCGCACCTCGGCGTGTCCTTCTACTACTTCTACGAGCTTACGTTCCAGGAGGCCAACCAGGGCCTTCCGCACATCGTCTACCAGCTCATAGATAATACTGTAGAGGCGGATATCAACGCCTTCCTGGTCCGCCAGGCGGCGCGCCCCAGGTTCCACCCGAGCGTTAAAGCCGATAATGATAGCCGCTGAAGCCATGGCCAAAAGGACGTCGCTTTCGGTGATGCTGCCCGTGTCAGCGTGGACGAAGCGCACCTTAGCCGTTTCTTCAAGTCTTTCCAGGGACGAGATTATGGGCTCCAGGCTGCCCTGGACGTCGGTCTTCAGGATCAGATTTAGCTCTTTGACCTTGCCTTCCTGGATCTGCTGAGACAGGTCGTCCAGGCTTAGACCTCGCTCGGCCCGCACGCCGCGGCGGTCTTGAAGGGCGCGACGCTCCTCAACCAGCATCTTGGCTTGGCGCTCTTCCGCGAGCACATTGAGCGTATCGCCGGCTTGAGGCACGCTGTCCAGGCCCAGGATCTCCACTGGAGTAGCCGGTCCAGCCTTCTTGACCCTCTTGCCCAGGTCATTGAACATGGCCTTCACTTTGCCCCAGGAGTTTCCTGCCAGTGCGATATCGCCAAGGCTAAGGGTACCGTTCTGGACCAGAACAGTGGCCAGAGGACCGCGGCTCTTGTCCATCTTTGCCTCCACCACTACTCCGGTGGCGGCCCGTTGCGGGTTGGCCTTAAGCTCCAGGATCTCGGCGACCACCAGAATGTTCTCCAGGAGGTCCTGGATGCCCAGCTTCTTCTTAGCTGAAACGGGGACGCAGACTACATCGCCGCCCCATTCCTCGATAACCAGACTCAGGTCGGCGAGCTGTTGCTTGACCCTGTCCGGGTTGGCGTCAGGCTTGTCGATTTTGTTGAGGGCGACCACAATGGGCACGCGGGCCGCTTTGGCATGGTCGATAGCTTCTTTTGTCTGAGGCATAACCCCATCATCCGCCGCGACCACTAGCACCGCCACATCAGTAGCCTGGGCTCCCCGGGCCCGCATGGCGGTAAAAGCCTCGTGGCCCGGAGTATCCAGGAAGGTTATCTTTTGGCCGTGTAGCTCAACCTGGTAAGCGCCAATGTGCTGAGTGATGCCTCCAACTTCGCCCCCGGCCACGTTGGTCTTCCGTACGGCATCCAGCAAGCTGGTCTTGCCGTGGTCAACATGCCCCATGATGGTAACCACCGGTGGCCGTGGCTGGAGGCCGGCCTCTTCCTCTTTCGGAACCGGAGTCGTTTCCGCCCTCTCCTCAACCGAGGGCCTGGACTCCTCCGGCGCAAAGTCCAGATTCTTGGCCACCATGGAAGCTGTGTCATAGTCAATCATCTGATTGATGTTGGCCATGACGCCGGATTTCATAAGCTCTTTGATCACGTCAATCGCCCCTACTGAGAGGCGCTCAGAAAGTTCCTTCACGGAAAGTGAAGAAGGTAGCTGCACAGGCCGGTCAGGTTTGGCTTCATGAGGCGCTTGGGCTAGAATCTCAGTAGACGCGTTACGGGGAGCGTTTCTTCGATGAGGCCGCGTGCGTTGAGGCTTACGACGATACTTTAGCTTTGGACTCATTTACACCTCCCGCAAAGGAGGATTACCCTCCCCGATCGTTTCTTGTAAGATCTCCCTGGCGTAAGATTCCAGGGCTACCCTGTCTTCAGGGGTGATGGGGGCCCTTAGCGCCCGCTCCAGGCTCCGTTTCTTCAAAGCAGCGTCCCAGCACTTCTTGTCCCAACAGAGGTAGGCGCCCCTTCCGGATTTCTTGCCGGTAGGGTCTACCTGCACCGATCCGTCGACCAGCCGCACCACGCGGACCATTCTCCGCTTGGACGTAGACTGCCGGCAGCTAACGCAAGTCCTCTGGGGTACGTGCCTGGCCGGCAGCCCCTTCTGAAGAACAGCATTACTTGATCCGGAAGTCATACTCGTCGTACTCTTCCTCGTCGACGGATGGACGGGCGTCTCTTCGGACCTTCTTCTTGGGCGGGCCCTCTTCCTTGTCCTTGCGGCCCTTTTCCTTCTTGGGCTTCTTGCCTATACTGACACTACTAACCGGCCCGAGTATCTCCTCAGCGAAGCGGATCTGCTGCCTTCCAACGGCCACCGGCTCTGGAAGAGGCGGTAGGGGGACTCCTTGCGCTTCCTCTGTGGGGGCCTCAGCCGCGACCTGTGGAGCTGCCTCTCGCGCTGGCTCAGCGCCAGGAGGCGCACCAATCTCGGCGGGAAGCTCCGTTACTTCAGGGGCCGTGGGGAGAGCCTCGTCTACTACCAGCGGAGCAGTCAGACCCATGGCGGCTTCCGCCTCGGCCACGGCTGCTCTGGCCTCCTCCTGTACCTTGGCCTCGGCGGCCATCCTGGCCTCCTCCTCAGTCTTGGCCATAGAGGCGCTCTTGATATCAATCTTCCATCCCGTGAGACGGGCCGCAAGGCGAGCGTTCTGTCCGTCCTTGCCAATGGCCAGTGACAGAAGGCGGTCAGGCACCGTTACCGTGGCGACCTTCTCGACCTTGCCCACATGGACATTGAGCACCTGGGCTGGGCTCAGGGCATTGGCCACAAAGACGGCCGGGTCCTCGTTCCACTGGACAACATCGATCTTCTCGCCATCCAGTTCGCGAACGATGTTCTGTATCCGGACTCCCCGCATTCCCACGCAGGCGCCAACGGGGTCTACCCCTTGTTGCCGGGAGCCGACGGCTACTTTGCTGCGAGAGCCAGGCTCCCGGGAGATGGCCTTTATCTCCACAACGCCGTTGAATATCTCGGGTACTTCGAGCTCAAAGAGCCGTCGCAGGAAGCTGCGGTGAGTACGGGAGACGGTGAGCAACGGGCCCCGGCTTGTCCGCTGTACTTCCAGCAGGTAAGCCCTGATCCGCTGGCCTGCCCGGTACCGCTCATTAGGGATCTGCTCTGAAGCGGGCAGAATAGCCTCGGCCTTTCCCAGGTCGATGATGACCTGCCTGGGCTCCACCCGCTGGATCATGCCATTGATAACATCGCCCTCCCGCTCCATGTATTCGTCCAGGACGTTCTCCCGCTCCGCTTCCCGGAGCCTCTGGAGCACAACCTGTTTGGCGGTTTGGGCGGCGATACGCCCGAAGTCGTGGGGGGTCGTCTCCAAGTCCAGGGTATCCCCCAACTCCGCGTCCTTCTTGATCGTTCTGGCTTCCTTGAGGTCCATCTCGGCCCCAGGGTTGGTTACTTCCTCCACCACGGTCTTCCGGGTCAGGACCTTCATCTCACCGGTGTTAGGAGCGATCTTGACTGAGACGTTCTGGCCAGCGCCAAAAGTGCGCTTGTAAGCGGAGACCAAGGCAGCCTCTAGAGCATCCAGGACCACTTCTCTGGGCAGGCTCTTCTCAGCGCATATTTGAGTTATGGCAATTAGGAACTCATTCTTCATGATACCGCCAAAACCTCCGCCGCTATTGCAACAAAAAAGTGGGTGCGAACCCACTTCATCAACAACGCCGTTCTCCTTTCGATGAAAGTATAGCATAGCGGGCGTTCAGATTCAAGGCGAGCGGCTCCTTGACGGTAAGTGCCAATTCTCATATAATTCAATCGTGCGGCGGCCGAAGTGGCGGAATGGCAGACGCGGCAGTCTCAAAAACTGTTGGGGGGCGACCTCCGTGTGGGTTCGACTCCCACCTTCGGCACCATAAGGGATAGTGCTTGGTAGTGCCTGGTAGTGCTTGATCGTGCCTGGCTGGAAGCGATAAAGCACAATCAAGCACCACAAAGCACGACCAAGCACAATAACGCAAAAGAAGGGGGAAGGCATGGCAGGAAGCTATCCGGTCAGGATAACGGTCGTATCCCAGCGGGGCAAGTGTGAGTCAGGCCATAAGGTAGGGGATTCCTGGCTGGTTGATGAGAACAAGACTCCCGGCGGGATCTGTATGGGGGCCTTTAATTCCATTGCCCCGAACCTCCGGGTCATGCGGTTCGGTGGGGAGTATCCCTGGGCCACGGACAAGGACGCAACCACGGTGGCCTGTCCTGACGCCGAAAACCCCGTGGTCTTCGAGATAAGGCGCGTGCGCTAGCCAGCGCTTAGTGCTCCATGGTGCCTGGGTGTGCTTGACAGTGCTTGATAGTTCTTAGTCGCTGGCGATCAAGCACAACAAGGCGCGACGAAGCACAACAAAGCACAGTAAGACACAATAAGGCTTGAGATAAACCCTTGCCGAGTGGTGTAGCGGTAGCACAGAGGACTTTGGATCCTTTGACCCAGGTTCGAATCCTGGCTCGGCAGCCAATTTAGAGCACTCCCCAGTAGCTCAACGGTAGAGCGGGCGGCTGTTAACCGCTAGGTTGTAGGTTCGAGTCCTGCCTGGGGAGCCAAATTTTCTATCACTTCGGCACACTTCTTCCGGTTTGGGCAATACTTCCCCTCGTAACGCCGCGTCAGCTTGGTAGCCGAAAGCGCCAGGCTTTATAATATGGTCGAACAGGCAGAACTATGAAGCATTTAACAACGGAGGAACCGGAATGCCGATAGACGTGCGGGCAGTATTCCACAGCGGAAAGATCGAGCCGTTGGAACCCCTTGACCTCGCGGAGGGCGAGGAGATTCTTGTGACGATCACTGAGCGATCCCCCCGGAGGGAGAGTCTCCTGGAGGCTATCCGCGCCACGGCTGGGGCCTGGGAAGGTCTGGTAGATGCCCAGGAATTGAAGAGGCGCATCTACGAGGACCGGGTGCTTTCTCCGCGCCCCGAGCCGCGGCTGTGAAGTACCTGATCGACACTGACTGGGTTATCGATCACCTGCGGCGCGAGCCAAAAGTAAGCACAAGACTGGAAGAGCTTTCTGCTGAAGGACTGGCTATGAGCATCGTCTCCCTGGCTGAGCTGTACGAGGGCATCCTCTATTCGCGTGATCCCGCGAAGAGCGAGGAAGGGCTCCGCCGGTTCCTTCATCCAGATATCGCCATCCTCGGCCTTGACGATGCGACCTGCAGGTTGTTCGGCAATGAACGGGGCCGGCTCCGACGCGATGGCAAGGCGGTCGGGGACATGGACCTCCTCATTGCCTCGACATGTCTCCAGCACAATCTCACTTTGCTGACGAACAACCGCAGGCACTTCGAGGTCATCGAGGGCCTAGAGATCGTGTCCGTCTAGTCCCAGTTGAGAACAAGACGAATGTCAGTCCGTTGCAGGAGAAGCTCAAGCGCCAAAGGCGTGGATAGGATGTGTATAACGGCTGGTTAGACTCCTGCCTGGGGAGCCAAAACTTTCCAATCGGCAGGAATTCGTGAGCTAACCTCTCACTCGGGAAGAAGCTGCCAAGCCCGCGAATGGGCCGGACGAATGGCGTCGGAGTGACGTCGGTCCAAGGTCATTATCACATCCGTACCCAGCCGTTCGGCCAACGCGATCACCGAGGCGTCAGTTCCGTGCTGGATTACAAGCACCCGGTCAACGAGTTCTTGCAATTCCCAACCCTTCCTCTGTAATGCGCTGCGGAGTCGATGTGAAGTACTGCCCGTTGGATCCAATCCTTGAGGCAGAACCTCGCGGTGTAGCCGGAGCCATGGCTTCAAAGAGTCATATCTATGTGTATGGGGCAAGAGGAATTCGCGAGCTGCATGGAGCCTCTTTGCGAAACAGCCTGGCTACTAAACTACCCGCGCTCCGGCTCTCGCCGCCACGACGGTTACAGGCAGACGGGAATGGTAGAAGTGATCCTGCCTACGCATCTTTCAGCTTCTGCCCTTAGCTCGTCGCGAGGAGGGGCGCGTACCGGCGCCGGTACTCCGTCGGGGGAAGGCCGGTTACTCGCCTGAAAATGGTGCGGAAGCTGGCGATGTCCTCGTAGCCCACGTCGGAAGTGACCTCGGAGATCGGTTTCCGGCGATTCTCTCGCTGAGGTCCTAGCAGTCGAGGTCTGATGGTCGGGTTGATATGCAGGCGGAGATTGCCTTGCTCGAACGGTGGTGGGAAGCGGGGAAACAACACCGCCGCCAAAGGTGCAGTGGGAACGCATTGCAGCGGGAACGCGTTGACTTCACTTGAGACAGGTGCTACCATGCTACCCGACATGCTCCCCTATTACGCTTTGGCACTACTTCCGCAAAGGAGGCAAACGCTGGAAGAGTTTCATCGATGCAGACGGCGCGACGCGGGCCGATGTGCAGGACAGCAAGGCGCTGGAGTACTTCCCGGGACGAGTAGTATGGAAGGACCTGGTCAGTAGTCTCAGGGGCCAGCTAAATGTGGGGATCGGAAAGAGAATTTAGATTCAATGCTACTAAGGAGGATGGCATGCCAAAAGACCTGAGGACCTTCATCTCTGACTTGGCCGAGCAGATGCCGGCTGACCTGGTGCAGGTCGAGGAGGAGATAGACCCCTCCAAGTTCGAGGCCTCGGCCCTGCTCCAGAACCTGGAAAACGCGGGCAAGTTCCCCTGCGTCTTGTGGCAACGGCCCAGGAACCTGAATGGCCGGTACGAGGGTGTCCAGCTAATTAGCAACGTATTTGCCACCCGCGAGAGGATGGCCCTGGCCCTCGGTCTTCCCCCGGAGAAATGGCGGATGGATCTCTCGCTGGAGTATTCCCGCAGGGAGAACAACCGTCTCCAGCCGGTGGTGGTGGGAAAGGGAGAGGCTCCTGTCAAGGAGATAGTCAGGATTGGGGAAGAGGCGAGTCTTTTCGACCTCCCGGTGGTCCGTGGCCACCGCCTGGATCCCGCGCCCTTTCTCAACATGGAATGGGTCGTGAAGGACCCGGACGGTGGGTTCTACAACCTCTCACATCACCGGGCACAGATGCGGGAACCCCGGCACAGCAGCATATGCGTGCTCCAATCAGCACACAACGGGACTATCTTGGAGAAGTATCACCGTCAGGGAAAGCCCTGCCCCATAGTGGGAATCCTGGGCCATCACCCCGCCTTCTTCTTAGGAGGCCTGACCTCCGGCGCCTTTGGGGTGGATGAATACACCGTAATAGGGGGCATGCTCGGAGAACCTCTCAGGCTAGTGGAATCGGAGACCTGGGGCAAGGACTTCCTGGTACCTGCCGATGCAGAGATAATCGTGGAAGGGGAGATCCCCCCCGGTGTCCAGGAGATGGAGGGCCCTTACGGGGAGTTCATGAGCTACTACGGCGGTGAAAGCATGCAAGCGGTCCTTGATGTGAAGGCTATCACCTATCGCGGCGGCCCCATCATGCAGTACGTGTTCATAGGCCACGCAGACGCCGCAGTGGAATACGGAGTTCCCCTGGAAGGCAGCCTCTACAATGCGGTCGCGGCCCGCATCCCCAGGGTCACCGCGGTGCATCTCCCGCTGTCGGGCAACTGTCGCTTCCACATCTACGCCCAGATCGACAAGCGGATCGACGGGGAGCCGGTAACGGCAGCGTGGCAGCTCCTCACCTACACCCGCTTTGGGAAGCTCGCCATCATGGTAGACACCGATATCGATATCTACAATGAACGGCAGGTGCTGTGGGCGGTGGCCAGCCGGGTGCAGGCGGATCAGCAAGTACACATCAATAGAGAGATGCTGGCCGCGGGTGGCCAGGACCCCTCCTCTCTGCACCGCACCAAGTCGACCAAGATGGTGATAGACGCCACCAAGCCCCTGGATAGGCCCTTCGCCCAAGTGATAGACGTCCCGAAGGAGGCTCTGGAGAAGTGTTCCCTGGAGAGATTCCTATCGCAGGAAGCCCTGGCGAGGGCCCCCTCCCCCATGTATGATTAGTGAGGCTCCTCCGATAGTGTGGCTTACTCCTTGCTCCATTGCGCGGAACTGCTTGGGAAAGCCATCCGCGCCTCCTTTCGCGGGCTTTGCCCTGAACTTCAAGGATCAGGAAAAGACGGTAGCAACGTTGTAGGGCGAGCTGCCAGGCTGACTGACTTGATAGCGTATCAGGAAGGCTCTGTGGTGAGCAGGACGATAATGGACAAAGGCTCAGGAACCCTGACCCTATTTGCTTTTGATGAAGGGCAAGGGCTAAGTGAGCACACAGCACCGTTTGACGCCTTCGTCCACAATGTTGACGGTTGGACCCACCCTGTTATGCCTTCAGCACCTTGAGTCCAGCGCATGCCTCGATTGCATCGAAGTCGCGGTCTTTGTGAAGAAGGGTCAGGTCATTGTCCATGCATATCGCAGCGATGATGCAAAAGTCTATCCACACGCTCGTATCGACCAGGATCATACCCTGCTTTTCCTCATCTCAGCCAGATCGCCCGTCCATTCCACCTGGCCCTCGAGATCAAGAAGCTTTCTTGTCTTCGCTTTGCGTACTAGTTCCCTGATGGCATAGTTTACAAGCTCCTTCTTGGTCTTGATATGGGTGAGCTTCATGGCCTCATCCACCAGGCCTTCGTCAAGCTCGATATTTGTTCTCAGCATGGGAAGATCCTCCCTCCGGGTTATACACAAAACATAGCACATCTATGTGTATGGGGCAAGCGGAATTTGAGAGCTGCAGAGAGCCGCTTTGGGAAACAGCCTGGCTCCTAAACTACCTGGGCTCCGGCTCTCGCGGCCACGGCGGTTACAGGCAGACGGGGATGGTAGACGAGGGCCCGCCCGCGCATCTTTCAACTTCTACGCTCAGCTTGGCGCGAGGAGGGGCGCGTAACGGCGCCGGTACTCCGTCGGGGAAAGGCCGGTCACCCGCCTGAAAATGGTGCGGAAGCTGGCGACGTCCCCGTAGCCCACGTCGAAAGCGACTTCGGAGATCGGCCTCCGGCCATCCTCCAGGGCGCGCTTGGCCGCTTCCACCCTGACGCGCTGGATGTAAGCTGAAGGCGCGCTGCCCGTCGCGGCCTTGAACCGTCTAACAAAGTGGCGCGGGCTGATGGCTACCTCTCGAGCAAGGTCGGTGACCCGCAGGGGCTCCCGACTGCGCTCCTCGATTACGGCCTGGGCTCTTTGCACGTCCTGGTCATCATGGTCCTTCAAGGGGCTGAGCATCGCGTAGGGGTTCTGCGAGCTCCTGTGGAGGTCGATAAGGAACATCTTGGACGCGACCCTGGCGGTCTCCGGTCCGCAATACCTCTCGACCAGGTACATTAGCAGGTTCAGGAAGGACGTGGCTCCGCCGCTTGTACATACTCGTCCTTCGTCCACTATGAGCCTATCAGTCACCAACCTGACCTGGGGGTAGCGCCGTCGAAAGACGTTTTGCGCATTCCAGTGGGTCGTCGCGGCCCGCCCGTCGAGCAGGCCCGCCTCCGCCAGCAGGAATGCGCCGGTGCACATGCTGGCCACATGGGCCCCCGCGTCGTGGGCCTGGCGCACCCAGCCAACCGCGGCGTAGTTTTCCTCCATTTGAGCCAGCACGTCGCCATCAAAGGCTGGCACCAGCACAAGATCCGTCGTCAGGGGATCGCGGAGCGTCTTGTCGCATCGCACGGGAAACCCGTGACTCGCTTTCACCGTGCGGCCTCTGCCCGCCGCCACTAACTCCACCTCGAAGAGAGGCTTCGAGTCTCCCGCGATCTCCGCCCGAATAAGGTCCGATTTGCGCAGCAGCTCCACCGCGCCTATTGACGGCATGGCCATGCAACCCTCAAAGACGAGGACGGAAACCTGCATTCCAAACCTCCAACACGCCAGGCCGGTTGTCGGGCAACCGACGATGGCTAGAATGCCCCTTAACAATGGCAATTATACCACTGGCGTCTCAGAGGGAAAAGGGCATACAATGAATAGCAAAGAATCGGAAAGGAGAAACAGGGGAGTATGGCAGCCGACAACAAAGGGATAATCTCGTTCCTCCGGGGGCAGTTCCAGGGAGCCCACGAGATGTTGGAGGGGACGGTGGATGATGTCACAGCGGAGCAGGCACATTGGGCGCCGCCGGGTAAGGCTCTTCCACTGGCGGCCCATTACGCCCATATAATCATCGCCGAAGATGCCACCGTCAATGGGATGTTGAAAGGCGGGCCCCCTCTTGCTGCCACGACCTGGGCGGGAAAGACGGGCCTGAGCGAAATGCCCCCGCAAGGCTTCGATTGGGCCCAATGGGCCAAGGGGGTTCGAGTTAACCTGGGCGAGTTACGGGAATACGCCCGAGCGGTCTACGAAAGCACGGATGGTTACCTGGCTTCGTTGTCCGACGACGACCTGGCAAGGCTCCTGGACCTATCTGCGTTGGGAGTTGGTGAGAAGACCTTCGGCTGGATGCTCAGTATTCAACTGGCCAACGCCGGCTGGCACTGCGGAGAGATCGCGTGTCTCAAGGGGCTTCAAGGAGCCAAGGGTTATCCGATGTAGGCGGCGGCCTGAGTCGTGACAGTCACCATGGCGCGCCTGGGGCTGGGGCGGCCCCGGGCGAGCCCCGTCCAGGTGGTGGGCCTGAAGGGAGGTATCGGCTGGGCTGCAGGCGCGGAATTGCGCCATCGTTTGGTTGATTGCAACGACCACTGTGAGAATTGATGCGCTACCCAGGGACACCGTTCCCGCGGGCGGGAACGCCCTTTTCTATGGGAGGCTTGAAATGGAAGCTCCGAAGAGAATTGAGCCGAAAGGACTTGCTGATTATCTGGAGGCTATGAGCAAGTCCATCTTTCAGACGGGAATATCTTGGCGGGTGGTTGAGTCCAAATGGCCGGGGATCAGGGAGGCGTTTCGCGGATTTGATCCCTTGGCCGTATCCAGGCTCACTGACCCAGAGATCGACCAATTGTCGAAGGACCGGCGTGTCATCAGGAACCAGCGCAAGATTGAGGCAATAGTGAGCAACGCGGCCCGCATGGTTGAGCTGGACAAGCGGCACGGGGGCTTCAAGAAGTATTTACGGTCGCTCAGCAGCTTCCAGGAGCTGGTCAAAGACCTGAGAAAGCAGTTCAAATTTGTCGGCGATATGGGAGCTTATCATTTCCTCTGGGTCGTCGGCGAAGAGGTCCCCGCGTACGAAGAGTGGTGCGCTCAGCGGGGAGTGCCTGCGGAGCGTGGGGCTCAGTGAGCTAGTACTCTGTCACAGAGGAATTGACTTATGTCATTGAAAGGCCGGGGGTTAGCGGCCATCGGCGCTGGTAACCTGTAGGCCGAAGCAATCTCCTAGCGGCGCGCTGAGATTGCTTCGCTATCGCTCGCAATGACGTTGTCCATTTGCTCTGTTACAGACCACTAGCGCTTAGGCGAACTGCCTCTTAACGAACGGCTGACTTCGTACCGTGCGCGCCGGCAAGTAGCGCGGGGAGCGAACGTGGTCGCTGACCGGAGCAGCTACTGTGTAGTCAAAGCCTTGCAGCGTCCGTTGTTCCAATTTCGTGTTAAGAGCACGCTCAATGTCGTTCACCATGCCGGCGTCTGCACTTGTCACCAAGGTCAACGCATCGCCGAATTGGTCGACCCGTCCCGTGCGGCCGATGCGATGCGTGTAGGCGTCTATGCTCTCGGGCATATCGTAATTAATGACGTGCGAAATGCGCAAAACGTCGATGCCACGGGCGGCAATATCGGTCGCCACCAGAATCTTAAACGAGCCGTCACGGAAGCCATCAAGCGCAGCCCGACGCCTGGGCTGAGACAGATTGCTCTGCAATGAGGTGGCTTTGAAGCCCGCTCCTTTGAGCTGTTGTGCCACGCGCTCGGCACGATGTTTGGTACGCGTGAAGACCAGCACTGACTCCGTTTCGATTTGGTACAACAGGTCCAACAGCAGCGCAGTCTTGAGATGTTGCTTAACCGGATACAACGCGTGGGATACCGAGGCTGCCGGCGCCGTGCGTCCGATTTGCACGGTTACCGGATCATGCAGGATGTCCTGCACCAGCCGCCGGATATCCTGAGGCATGGTGGCCGAGAAAAGGAGTGTTTGTCGCGGCTTGGTCAAACACCGTAAGATGCTCCGGATGTCGGGGAGAAAGCCCATGTCAAACATCCGGTCTGCCTCATCAATTACCAGAACCTCCAGTTCTGATAGGTCGATGGTGCCCTTCCAGACGTGGTCCAGCAGGCGCCCTGGGCAGGCGACCGCTATTTCGACTCCGCGGCGGAGTCTTTGGATTTGTTGGTCCATGTTCACACCGCCATATACGGCAATACTCCGCAACCCAGTTTGCTGTCCCAGCTCATCGACCGACTCGCAGGTCTGCTCGGCCAATTCACGCGTGGGTGAGATGATGAGAGCACGGACCCGACCCCTCGGGCCCTTTAGTAGACGCTCTAAGATCGGCAGTACGAAGGCGGCCGTCTTCCCAGTCCCGGTTTGGGCCAGACCGATGACATCACGGCCTTTCATAATTGGTGGGATCGACTGAAGCTGGATAGGGGTGGGTGTAGTGTAACCATTCGCCCGCACACCAACCATGATGTCCGGACTAAAATTGAAGGTGTCGAAATTCACTAAAACTCCTTTAATGGTATGAGAATACTGAGATGTTGTCTGTGGGGTAGGCAAGCTGGAGAAACCCAGCCCATGTATCTGCGAGTTCTCAAACTGGTTCATCTGCCAGGTCTGACTGTTCGGGGGCAGTCACTACAATGCGCCAGTAGCCTTCGCGGTGCTGGATGGGTACCAAGATGCTTGTCACAAGAGGCGTCAAGAATTATTGGGCGCCCTGCTCTCCTATACGAATTCTAGTCAGAGTTCGGGCTATCCAATACTCGATAGATGAGGCGGATTCTACGAAGATTGCGTCAACCAAAACTTGAACTATGTGAGTATTATACAATAAACTTCGCCATTATGCAAAAGGCGCCATTGACAACACCTGGAAAAGCTGGTAGCATCCGCGCCGAACCTGGCCCTGCGGCGTTTGGAACGCCCTTGCCGCGGTACCAACTGCATTCAACCGTGATCGTTAGCGTCCGCCGGCCCTGGAAAGGGCCGGCTATCGAGCGACAGAAGGCCCTCAGTCCCGATAGGCGGGGCTTTCCAGCCCCGCCGGAGCCGGCCACGGTTCAGTGTGGTCGTACCCTTACCGCAGTCCAACGCCGAATCAAGAGCATTGAAGAAGTGATTGGGTTCAGACCGACTCGGTCTCCGAGACCGAGTCGGTCTGCAGCCGGCCAGGCTTCCGGGGCTTAACGCCGAATTCATTCGGCAGACTGTTCCGCCCAGCACGTAACTCCGAGTGTACACGGCAGACCTTTCCGCCAAGCTCTTGGCTGCTTGTGGAAGGATAAATAAGCGGAGGCGATCTGCGCATGGCAAAGCAGGCGATCCATCTGACCCTGAACGGTAAGCTGTTCGAAGTCAGTGTCGAGGCATACGAAACGCTTCTGGACCTGATCAGGGATAGGCTTGGATTCACGGGGACCAAGAAAGGATGCGATGCAGGTAAGGAGAGGAAACTGTGAGTAGCTACTCGGTTGTGGGACAAAGCCTTCCTAGACTGGATGGTCTGGATAAGGTCACCGGGGCGACGAAGTACGGCACCGATGGCAGATTGCCCGGTATGTTGCACGCCAAGGTGCTGCGCAGCGAGTACGCCCATGCCCGAATAATAAGCATTGACACGAGCCAGGCAGAAGCGCTGCCGGGAGTAGAGGCGGTGGTGACGGCCAGGGACGCGCCGGAGGGGCTGGCCGGCAGAATCACGCG
>Ga0082335_1000953_pt1 | contig 67240 bp, 48 predicted proteins | sample Subgrocontami58m_FD_72375 | JGI IMG/M metagenome (GOLD analysis project Ga0082335, IMG submission 72375) | Subsurface groundwater microbial communities from S. Glens Falls, New York, USA - GMW37 contaminated, 5.8 m (SPADES assembly) (version 2) ... | reverse complement strand
TAATCGCCGCTGCTTACGGCCGCGGGCCGAGGACTGAGGTGATGAAAGTGCCGCAATCAGAACCACCGCAATCGACACGCAAAACAAAAACTTCGTCATAGCGAGACTCCTAATGCGATCAAATTCTGACGGGGGCGTTTCCAACTCGGCAATTGCGATGCCACCGGCCCGTCGTTTCTAACAAGAAACTGACGGACAATTGGAGGGATGTCCACCGATTTGAATTTAGTACCGAAGTTCAATTCGCGCAATGCGCGGATCGCAAAACCTCCGAAACTTTTTTCAACCTTCTACCGTAGGATGCGTTAATCCGTTAGGTTCTGAACACGAAGTGGTGTGGGAATCATGATGATTCTTGAAGTCTTTTTCTTGAGGTCGAAAAGAGATGATTAGAACCCTAAACCTCGGTGCTGTTTTTCTGGCTTTGAGTACTCTGTTTATTCCATTGTCTTCCGCATCAGCACGGCCGCTGGAGGTGCCGGTGGTCTATTACAAGCTTCCGAATGGCCTGAAGGTGGTGATCTCAGAAGACCACATGGCCCCGGTGGTGACAGTTGGCGTTTACTACAACGTTGGCTTCCGCGTCGAACCGAAGGGCCGCACCGGCTTTGCGCACCTGTTCGAGCACATGATGTTCCAGGGCTCGGCCAACATAAAGAAGTTTGAGCACGCAAAGTATGTGGAAGCAAACGGCGGCAGCCTTAATGGTCATACAGATTTCGACTACACAAACTATTTCGAAACCCTGCCCAGCAATCGGGTTGAGATGGGACTGTGGTTGGAGTCCGACCGCATGCGCTCTCTCGACGTGAGTGAAGAGAATTTGAAAAACCAGCAAAACGTCGTCAGTGAAGAGATCCGGGTGAACGTGCTCAATACGCCCTATCAGTTGTTTGAGTGGATTGACCTCTGGCAGAACGCGTTCACCAACTGGAATAATTCACACAACGGCTACGGCGACCTCGCCGAAGTAAACGCGGCCACCATCTCTGACGTGCGCAGCTTCTTCAAAACCTTCTACGCGCCAAACAACGCCGTGCTGACAATCGTCGGCGATGTGAACGCAAATGAGGTCAAGAGAATGGTCGAAAAACACTTTGCCGGGATTCCCTCGCAGCCGAAGCCACCAGCGCCCGATCTCGCTGAGCCGGCCCAGACTCAGGAAAGGCGCGTCTCCCAAAGAGACAAACTCGCAAACCTGCCCGCGCTCGCCACGGGTTATCACCTGCCGGCACAGACTTCACCCGACTTCCCGGCCATGGCCCTGCTGGTCCAGATTCTTCAGGGCGACGAAAGTTCGCGCTGGTATCAGCGGCTGGTTAAAGAGAAGGAGCTGACTCTCGACCTCAGCGGAGGGCTAAACTACTTTGGCAACGAGTTCGACTATAACGGCCCGATGATCATGACCACTCGCACAACCTACAAACCGGGCCATACGGCGGACGACGTCCTGCGCGAGATGGATGCGGTGGTCGCCGATCTGGCCGCGAAGGGGATCTCGGAAAAAGAGTTAGCCGACGCCAAGGTGCGCTGGCGTTCGAACTTCTACAGCCAGCTCGAATCAACCTTTGGCAAGACGCATCTCCTGTGCGTGCTGGCTCTTTTCCGCGACGATCCAAGTCAAATCAATTCGCTGCTGGCGCCGTTTGAGAAAGTTACGACGGCGCAGGTGAGAGACGCCGCGAAGAAGTATCTTGTGACGAGCAATCGGACCGTGATCGATCGCGTCCCGGAAACAAAGACCGGGATGGTGCAATAGCCCGACCGTAAGGGAGGGCGTGCATCGGATGATATGTAAACTCTGCAAACGCTTCGAAAGGCAAGCGAAAATGAAAACCATTCTGGTTATTTTCACGCTGGCGCTGGTGGTGGCTTGGCCGGCCGCGGCCCAACAAAAAACGCCTCCACCTCCCGGCCCGGTTCGGCCGCTCAATCTTCCAAAGATAACGGAAAAGAAACTGGGCAATGGCTTGACGGTGATTCTCGCGCCGCTGCCAAACGTGCCGAAAGTAACGGCGATATTGACGTTCCGCTCGGCCACGACCGCCACCGATCGCAACACGCATCCGGGCATTGCTCAGATTGCCGCCGGCGTTGCCAACGAGGGCACGAACACCCGCACGAGCAAACAGATCAAAGAAGAGCTTCGCTCGATCGGCGGGAGCCTCAGCCTGGGCAGCGACGCGGATTCGACTTCGATGACGGCTGTCGCCCTGTCTGAATTTTCGACTCGTTTGTTTGATTTGATGAGCGACGTGACCCAGCACGCGGCGTTTCCCGAAGGCGAAGTGAAGCTCGCCAAAGACAATACGATTCAGCAAATCCGCGCCGGGCGCGCGGATCCCAATTTCCTCGCCAACGAAACTTTTCAGAAAGCCGTGTTCGGCAAACACCCCTACAGTTTCGTGGTGCCCGACGAAAAGTCTATCAATGCGCTGACCTGCGAAGACCTCCGCAATTTCGTTAGCAGCTTTTACATACCCAATAGTTCACACTTGATAGTTGTGGGCGATATCGATCCGAACATAACTCTTGGGGAGATCGAAAGAGCATTTGGTTCATGGAAGGCCGGGACCGTTCCGCCCCAAGACAATCCGGCCACACCGATCCGGGAAAAGCGTCAGATTTATTTCGTTAACCGCCCCGGATCAGTTCAATCGGTGATCTACATCGGTAACATCAGCATCCCTCGCAAAGAAAAGGACTACTTCGCGATTCGCACTGCTAATACCATCTTTGGCGGCTCGTTTTATTCACGCCTGACCCGAAACATTCGCGAAAGCAAGGGCTATACGTATTCACCCTTCAGCTCGTCAAACACCCAGGCCATCGCGGGATCGTTCGTCACCGGCGCGGCTGTCCGTAACGAAGTCACCGGGCCGACGCTTTTGGAAATGTTTTACGAGTTGGATCGGATGCGAGTATTGCCGGTGACCGACGAAGAACTAGACGCGGCCAAGGAATATAGCACCGGCAATTTTTCCGTCGAGTTAGCGAGCCAGCTTGGATTGGCAGGCCGCATCAATACGATCTACACCTACGACCTCGATAAGAGTTTCATCGAAGACTTTCGCCCGAAAGTCTCGGCGCTTACGACAGCCGACATCCAACGCGTGGCGGCCAAATATTTCGATACCTACCACGCCGCGGTTGTGATCGTGGGTGATTGGGACAAGGTGAAAGATCAGGTAAAACCATTTGGCGATGTAACAATCTACGATGCGGACGGCAACGTGACCGCGAAGTAGGCGATCACCTGCTGGCCGGTGTTAGCTCCACGATGGCAATCCCTCCTGCCGGCAGGTTGAGAGTAACGCCCGCCTGACTGCTGACGGTCAGAGTTCGGTCTGACGTCCATTCCGCAGCAAGCGAAATCGTGGCGCCCCGAAGGCTTACCGTCACGTTTGTGGTAGCGCTGCGATCGACCTGCGCCAGGCCTTGTTGGGGCTTGAACACGCCGTTGTCGTTGAACAGCGTAACGACCCAACCGCGCGAGTTACGATTGATTAGATATTCAACATCGCCTTCAACGTGAACTGGTGTTGCATCCGCGGCGAGATGCGCGAGCAAGTGCGCCGCGAATGGCGTCAGGCGCTCGTCTTCGCCAAGCAGATCCGGCACGGCGACAAAGATCACCTTCCCGCGCCCGACTTTGTTCACGGTCACCAGAGGATTGTCCGAAGGCGTGGTGATCAAGGCCTGCGCACCTTTCAGTTCAACCTGTTCGTATCGGAAAATCTGACCGCCCAAATCCTGCGTCTGCTCGTCGGGGGAAAGGCAGCGCGCGTTGTGCGACTCGCCGGTCATTCCGGTCAATCGCGCGCCGAGCAAATCAGCTGGCAGCCCCTTGATCTGCGCCGAATTCAAAACCACGACGCCGCCACTCCGAACATAGTCCGCGAGTTTCTTAGCCCACGCTCCGCTCCATTCAATTCGTCCACCAACCAGCACCGCGCGATAAGAATCGATCGCATCCTTGCGCGTTTCAGACGTAACCAGCACGTCAAAGATATTGCCAAAGATGCCCGGCACGAATGCCTGGCGCTCGCCGCTCGCGGGTTCGCCTTCGCGCACTGTGCCAGGATAGTAGGCCGCGCCGATCAACTCGCGCAGGGCGCGGTCGCTGCGATTGATTTGCGAAACTTCGAACGGCCACTGCGGATAGTCGGTGATTTCCCAACCATGCGCCGGATCGAGCAGAAACGCGATGGGCGTGTACGGCGTACCACGATCGGGATGCTTTTCGGCGAAGTGCATGAACTCGTCGGTGATGCGACCAAGCGGATTGAGTTGAAATGGATGTTCACCCGGCCCCGGTTTGAAGAATTGATCATAGCCCTGCTCGAGATAGATCGCCGACGCACCAGACATGTAATACAAGTAGTAACTCTTGCGATACCACGACAGCGAAGGCCCCATCGTCGCGCCGTAACGCGAATGAAAAAAGTTATCCGGCCCGGCGTAACTCATCTGCTTGGTAAACACCGTCGCCGTATCGCCAAAGTTAGGCGCGTGATAGTAAAGAAACTCGCCGCCGTATTGGCGCGCCGCGCCCCGGGTGAACGCGATGCGCATCGCGGTCATCGGCATCACCGCCGCGGTCTCCATTCCGAACACGCGCACACCCCACTCGCCCAGCGGGTGCGCGAACGAAGTGCTGGACGTGGACATCGCGGGGATTAACTTGTCCCACATCGCTCCGGCCGGTGTCTTGAAAACCGTGGTCCACTTTCGCCGAAGCGCGTCCGTGTAAAAGACTCGATGCGCTTCGAGCAACTGCGGGCGGGTCATGTCCGGCGAGATTTTCAGGTACTGCGGCGAATCGCTCCAGACGTACCCGATGCTCTCGCCGGAAATCCAACCGAGAAACTGTTCGCGCAAATCGCCGTTCAAGAGCTTCCACGCGGCTTGTCCGTCAGCTTCCGAAAAATTCACAAAGCCGTAGTTAATCAAAATCGCGAAGGGTGACTTTGTCTCGGCAAGATAACGACGAAACGCGCTGCCGTCTTTCAAGAGCTCGGGAAGATCGTTGATGTAGATGACCGGAACAACCAGCTTCGAATCAAAGATGGGTACGTCGCGCTTGCCCGCATAAGCTTTGATGAACTCGGCCATCGGCTCGGCATTGAAGGGATAGAGCGGCCGCTCGTTGGGCGGCTTGTCATAGAGCGCCCAGAACTCTTTCGGGATGTTCCAGGGCATGAGAAAGTCGCGGCCCGCGAGTTTGGGAGGCTGCCACGCCGGCGGCACATTCATTCGCGGCGGCGTTTCGACTAGCGGCGCGAGCGGCGTACGTGCATTCGACCATTCACGCAGGTAATGCATCGCCGCAAAATCGGGCTTGCGTCTTCCGTCGGGCGTGTACGCCAGATCGTTAGTGACTAAGAGGCTATCAACCTGGCGAACTGCCTGCGTAGCTTTCTCAATTTCAATTGAGATTCGCGCGGGACCCTTGGCGAGCGTGGCGGCCGCGCCATCCCAGGCAAACACCCACTGCCAATACATGCTCGTCTCGTCGTGCGGATCGATCACGTCCGTCGCGCCAAACTCATGCCGAAAGACTTCGCGATTTTCCTGCGAGATTCGAACGGTGAAGTTTTCAGTCCGGTTTCCCCAGTCGGCGTAGCGCACCCAAACTTTGTATTCGCCGGCGCGTGGCACTTCGATGTCTTGCCAAATCCGCGCGCGTGTTTCATCCGCAGCCGCGGCCACGGAGTTCCATTCGCTTTCGCCGCCCTGCGACCACTCGGTCGAAACCCCAGGCCCGTTAATTCCCCAGCCGGGAGCCCGCGCAGCCGGCAATTCGAGATAAGAAGGATTCAACAACGCTTCATGCCGCGGCGTCTCAGTAATGCCGCGCATGTTTTCCGCCTCGTACCAGAGATATTCGAAAGGAGGAGAGGGGGCGATAGGGTGAAGGGGAGACGGGGAGACGGAAAAACCAAGCGAAGAACAGGTTGTCAGATAGAATGTGCCAGCGACAAGGAAAGCGCGAAGTCTCATTTGGATGCTGAGTGAAAGCTAGGCGCGGCGCATCGTCTTGGAATCAATCACCCATTGATCAGGTCTATCCATCATTCGTACCAATTGCCCGATGATTTGATCATATTCTATGTCCAGTTCAGAAGCATTGCTTTGCGACATGTATCCACATCGCCAGGAGAACTCTAACCAGACGCGAGTCTCTTCGGCTTCGCTTTCGGAATCACTGAGCTTGCTTACAAAGCTCGCTGGGTAACGACGTTTACGCCAGGCCTCGCCGATGTTTGAGCAAACCGAACGCGATGCTCGTCGAATTTGATCGGTAAGGGAATAGCGCTCTTCTACGGGAAAATGTTTTGTAAGCTCGAAGATCCTCATGGCGGCGGTCATCGCCTTTTGATAGACCCTGAGCTCCTTGTAACTTGAGATATGGTCCATGAGGCGTGAGGCTCCTCGTCTCCCTTTCTCCCCGTCTCCCGTCCCCCCGTCTCCGCGTCTCCCCGTCCCCCCGTCTCCGCGCCCAGCCCGTTTTAACCCAGAGCATCAAGACACTCAGCCAGCGTGCGCTGGCGACAGGTGAACATCGGCGTGTCGCGCAGAGTGAACGCGCTCGCTTTGGTTTCGCGCAATTCCTGAATCAGATCGAGGAAATCGGATGGCTTGTCAGTTTCGAACGCGACTACGAATTCCTGATCGTCGAGACCGAAAGAGTAAGTCGTGTGCAGCTTAACTGAACGATATTTCGAACCGATGCGCAGACTCTCGTCCATCATTTCCTGCCGCTGTTCTTGCGGGCGCGCGTACCACTCGCGGGTGCGCAGCAGCGGGCACACAAAGAGATAGTCCGATTGGCCCGGCACGACGTGAACCCGGTCCTCTGGCTGCTCGGAACAGTTCTTTTCGATGTACATCGACCGCTTGGTCATTGAGAGCAGAGACTGGGTGGGTTCAACGTACTTGGCCAACTGCGTACCGTTCAAGCGGCCGGTCATTTCCTGCATCGGCTCGAGGTCGCATCCGATGCGCCAAATCATGAAGTCAGCGCTGGTGCGCAGCCCTACGGTTGAATAAGTGCGAATCAGTAGGTGATGGCGAAAGTCGTCGACCGCTTTCATGAAGCCCTGCTTACAATCAAGCTTTTCGTCATCGCTCAGCATGCGCCAATCAGAACGCGCGCGATAGAAAGTGAAGTTTACGAACTGCCGTGGGAGTTTGCGCTTGTGCTCTTCGAGTTCTTCAACGTTTGGGGCGAGGCGAAGCGATCCACGCGTAGAGTTGTTGGTGTGATCGTTTTCGGAACTCATTTTCCAAATCCCTTAGATCAAGCAGTCTCGCCGTCTTATCGATTGTAGGGCCTGAGTAGGCGCACCTATTCTGCCTTTGTTCTTCGTGGGTTTGCAACTTAGCAGAGAGAATCGAAACACCGCGTGATACAATCGCCGTGCTATCCGCAGAAAACATGGAGTGCATTCCGGAAAAATGAGGATGATGAACTATCGATTACTGAGAGTGATCGTGGTGGTGGCTTTTCTTTTTACCAGCGGCTGTAACAAGATGGCGACTTCGCCAACGACGAATACCAGGACATCGACGACGGCCGGCACCGCGCCCGATCGGTTTGCATCGGCGCGCGCGACCTTCGCCAAGAACTGTGCAAGCTGTCACGGTGAGAAGGGTCTGGGAGGGCCGGTAAAGCTGGAAGACGGCACGAAGCTGAAAGTACCTAGCCTGTGCCAAGGGCACGCGTTGCGTCATCCCGATTCAGATTTCGTCAAACAGATTACGAAAGGCGGCGACGGCATGCCGGCGTTCGCGAACAAGATGAAACCGGATGAGATTAACGACTGCGTGCGTTTCATTCGTCACGAGTTTCAGGGCGGAATGACCCCACCCGCCGAGCCTGGCAAGTCGCCGATGAAAGACATGAAGATGAATTGACTCTGAAACGGGGTGGCGGTTCGCCGGCGTCTTGCCGGATGCGTGAATCTTCGCTGTCGTCCGCTTCCCTATTTACGATTCACGATTTACTATTTACCTACTATGCACCTATAGCTCAGTTGGATAGAGCGTCTGACTTCGAATCAGAAGGCCGCAGGTTCGAGTCCTGCTGGGTGCACCATTAAATACGCCGCGTCAACGCCGGAAGGCATCTTTCCAGGGCTTGTTTGAATCCGTGAAGGGGCCGGCGCCTGGTCCTTCCAGAATAATCTTTCTCATTGGATACTTGCACCCCAAACAAGCGACGGGGGTACTACCGGATCCTGTTGCCGTAGGAGGACCCCCACCGCCTAACACGCCGTTTTGGAAAGTCACAACTGGACCGCCGAACATAAAGCTGAATTTTGGATTGGCAAAACTATTCGCGGGACAATCGGCCGTAGGATCAATATCTATGGTCCTTATCTTCCACGGAGAATTCAGATTGCGCCCACTAAAGAATGTCAATCGCATCAGGCGCGCCGTGGCACAGCAGGTATGAATCCCTGCGTCCCTCAGCAAATCGTCCTCCGTTGGACTGGCTGTACTTGAACTTGAGTCCGTCTCGTTCTGAACGACTCTCATCACTGTAAAGCCCTGGTCTTTGGCGAAGCGCAACATCTCTTTCAACTCAGCGCCTTCGAGCACATATAGACCCTGTTCATTTGAGAACAGAGCAGTGTCCGATAAGATATTCGACTCGCTCGCGCCAGCCTTTACTTGCAGGAACAGCCGCCTTTCTGTCGGGCGGGTGATGTCGCCGATCCTGTAGGTGACTTCAATAGACCCGTGGTACAACGCCGCCTGGTCGAGCGGGTTAAAAGAACCCGAGATTGGAATCCAGGCAGTGCTACGTAAAAGACTCTCGGTTCCGCCGGTTCGATAGTGTGACATAGTGCGGCGGTGGGCCGCATCCGAATGAAAATCCAACTTTAGCGTCGCCTTGCCATCTTTAACCGGTATCGAAGTGTTGCAGGCGGCGGTGGGATTGCAAATGTGGAAATCAAGCAGTTGCAGTGCTGGGTCCTGCAATCCTGATTCCCTGGCTGTGAAGGTGCTCCTGTCAGCACTGACTCCTAGCGTCCCGGCGCCGGGCTGCCCGTTGGTCTTAAAGGCACTCACGTTCAATCGCGCTGATTCCACAACGCTGCCGATACCAAATGTAAAAAGACACAAGGCGAATAACTGCAATCCCTTTCGCAAGACTTGTCGTCTGAAACTATTTCTCATCTTCACTTGCCTCCTGTTTTGGTCAGGCTACCGGGTTCAGGTTGAAGACATTCTTCCAAGCCGTACCGCTTTCCCGCGACGAAGATAGCTTGATAGGCTCGGTTCACAACTAGCAAAGCCGCCAAACACTTCACCACTTTCCGGCTGCGGATGCCCATTGGAAACCAGGTTCGCTGCATTTGCAAGCGTCGTGAATCTGATTGCCGGATGCGCCATAACAAAAGCGAAGAGCCGGCGCTGACGCCGGCCCTTGTGTTTCTTGCAAATGATTCTTGAAACTTTCCTGGCAACGCGCGGACTGCTGCCGCTAGACTACTCCACGGAAGCCTTTGGACTCTTGGCTTCAGATGCCTTCACTTCCTTCTGACTTGTCGCACCAGGCCTCTTGTCGTTCGAAGCAGAACTCGGGGCGCCTTCCGCCGTAGTTAAACGCACGTTGCCGTTGATTCCGCTGATCGTAATTGGCGCGCCGCCGGTCCCAATGTGGGCTGAGAAGCGCGAGCCGTGATCATCCTTGTCCACTGCAATTGCGGGGATCTCGGAATTGACGCGGCCGTTCATGCCTCGGGCAGTGAGATCCGCATTCAAATCCGTCGCCAGGCGCAACTCGATGTTGCCATTCACGCCGCTGACGCGCGCGCCGCGTTCGCCGAGCTGCTTCAGCCCGACCGAGATGTTGCCATTAACGCCGCTGATTTCGGCAGAGCCGGACGTCTGACCCAATTGCACGCGGCCGTTGATTCCCCTCGCTTCCAAAGGTCCGTCGATGTCGCCGGTGTTCACGCGGCCGTTAACGCCCTTTAGTGACAGAGCGATCTGTCGCGGCGCCTTGATCGTGACCTGCTCGTTCGGATTCCGACCCCAGAGTCTTTCCCACAAACCAAGCTTGCGCGACTGTTCTCCGCGTACCAGCAAGCCGCTCGCCGTTTGCTCTATGATCACTTCGCGTCGAGCCAACGCCTCTTTGCCATTCGCGGTGCGCAGTACGTAGACCTCAGCCGCATTCGTGTCTGACGTCTGAATATCGACCGAGCCGTTAATGCCCTGAACCTCGAGGCGCGCTCCGGGCTGAAGCTGAAAACTCTTGCGCACTTCGTCGCGCACTTCCGCCTGAGAATCGTTGCTGGACATGCCCATCGCTTCGCCGAGTCCGCGCGCACCATGCGAACGCCACAACCCCAGGGCCGCCGCCGCAACGATCAGAATTACCACAATCAATACTCGTCTCATTGAATTTCTCTCCTGGCTGTGCTGAATGCCGCGACGTGGTCGCAGGCTTTCATTGCAAAACGATCTCAACACCCGTCAGGTTCCCGCAATCTTGCGGCATCTATCGTTTCTTATTCCGCGCGACGTATTGCGCCAGCCTCTGCCGATCCGAGTAACCCGGACGCTTCTTAAGAAACTGTTCGTATTCTTCCGCAGCTTTGTCCCTGAGTCCGGCCCAGTGGTAGAGCCTCGCCAGTCGCAGATGAACCTCCGCCATTCCGACCGGGTCAAGTCGCAGGGCTTCGTTAAGATAGGCAACCGCAAGCGAGCCTCGCTTAAGCTGCAGATAGGCTTCGCCCAGCAGGTAATTTGCGTCGGCGGATTCAGGCCTCAGCTTTAGGGCCTTTGACAGAGCTTCTGAGGCCACTTCATATTTCTTCTGAGCCACTTCCAGCCGACCGAGATTAAGCAGCGCGAGAAAGAACCCGGGGCGCGCGTCGATGGCATGAAGATATTCAACTTCGGCCGCCTCGAGGTTCTCTTGCAGAAAGTGGATGCCTGCAAGGTCGGCCCAGGCTTCGAAATCCCTCGTGTCGGATTGGACGATTCGCTGAATTAACTCTGCTGCCCTCGCATATTTCTTCTTGTCAACAGCGGCCCGCGCTTGCTTGAACAGCGCTTCGTTCTGGGTTGTGCGCGAATACCTATCCGCCGAAATAACTCCTGGCTTGGTGTAGTTGCCCGAGGCTCGCCACTCAAGGGCGATGTCCTGCCGCAGATCGTGAATCAGAGGCGAGAGGAGATCGACTCTTAGCCGAGCTACTTCCCTGCCCTCAACTTCAACTACCAATTGATAGATGCCAGTTTTGAGATTATTGAATCTGTAGCGGCCGGTATTCGGTATGGTTTGCCGGGCCACCTGGATTCGCCCTTCGGTGTAAAGGGTGATGTCGACGCTCAGCGGCGTGCGGCCCTCAGCTTTGCTCTCGTCAATAACGAGATCTCCATAGAGCGTTTGATCGCCGCCTTGTGCTAAGAGTGGTGTCGCCGCCAACAACGCCAGCACGACTCCCGAAGTGACGTGCAACGTACGTTTCACGCTCCAGGCACGATTGGGTTTTCGACGAATCGGATCGCTCAAATCGGCCGCGGTAGCCATAGTTAGAAAGTCCGTGCGAGTTTTCGGCTTAGGTTGAGGCCGCTGGGAAAACGCTATCGCTTCTTGTTCTCAGCTATGTATTTTTCCAGCTTCTTTCGTTCAAAATAGTCGGGCTTCTTTTTGAGGAACTCTTCATATTCCGCTGCCGCCTTGTCCTTCATCCCGGCGCCGTTGAATAGCAACGCCAGACGCAGATGCACCTCGGCCATGCCTTGCGGATCGAGCCGCAAGGCTTCCCTTAGGTATCCAACCGCCGCCGACCCCTTCTTGATTTGCAAGTAGGATTCGCCGAGAAAGTAATTCGCATCGGCTGAGTCCGGCCGCAATTTCAGAGCCTTTGCGAGCACGTCGATGGCCATGTCGAACTTCTGTTGCGCGACTTCCAACCGACCAAGATTCAGTAAAGCCAAAAAGAAGTTGGAACGCAGATCGATGGCGCGGAGGTATTCGTTCTCAGCCTCAGGATATTTCTTTTGCAGCAGGTGGACGTTGGCCAATTCGGTCCAGGCTTGGAAGTCTCTTGGGTCGGCGGCAAGAAGTCTCGACAGCATTGCGGCGCCTTCATCGTACTGCTTCTTGTCGATCGCGGCAGAGGCCTTTTCGAATAAACCCGCGTTCGCGCCGCTACGCTCGTAACGATCGGCCGCCGAAATCGTACTCGGCTTCGATGTTGTCGCTCCCGTGGCCTTCCATTCCAGCGAAAGGTCTTGTCTCAAGTCGCTAATTAGTGGTGAGGTCAAATCGATCTTGACGCGAGCAACTTCCTGACCCTCGACCTCAACCACAACGTCGTAGGTACCCGAAGGTATATTGTTGAAGCGATAGCGACTGTTGCTGGAAACGGTCTGGCGGGAAATAATCATTCGTCCCTGAGTGTAGAGAATGACGTCGAGACTGATGGGTTTCAAGCCGGGGAGTTTGTTTTCTTCTACGCGAACGTCGCCCCAAACAGCATGCCCGCCGCTTCGGCCGTTAAGAGACGGGTCCTGGCCGCTCGCGGTCGTGGCCAAAAATGTGGCCAAGCCAGCCACCAACAACAAAACCAAAAATGAGTGGCGCTTGTTCATCTGCGGCGGATGCTAGCAAACCGAAGCCATGCGATGCAAAAAGGAAAGCGGGCTGGGACCCCAAGAGGCTCCAGCCCGCGGCTAATTGGTGACGAGCCCGCTAAGATCAGAACCTATAGATGGCTCCGAATTGCATCTCGCGCGGCTTTCCTTGAATCCCTGAGAAGTTGCCCCAAATAGTTGGTGCTGTCGATGGATTGGTCACGCATGCAGCGCCGGTGCAACCTACGGGCGCGCCCGCTGGATCCGATCCGACGCCGTATCCGGTGCGACCGCCAGTTAGTGCTCCCATTCGCTGGGTATTGGTCACATTGAAAGCCTCAATGCGAAGTTCCAAGCTATGTTTCTCACTCCAGGGCAGGTTGAACTTCTTGGCAATGCCCATGTCGAGTACGACGTAACCGGGTAAGCGAAGCGTATTGCGCTCACCGGTTTCTCCCGGTCTGGCGTTTCGCAGGCTCTGGTAAATCCCGTTCTTGTTGCACGCAAATAACGAGGGCGCGTTGATACCGCCGCGGTCCGGACAAGTCTCAAACGGCGTCAAGCGCACTGTGTTGCTCTGCACATTCCAGTTTGTGGCCCACCGAGCGTCGTCAAACGGCGTGCTGATTGGCAGCCCAGAGTTCCAACGATAGATGCCGGTGAGTCGCCATCCGCCAACTGCGGCATCAACCGCCTTGTTGGCGCCTGAGAGGAAGTGACGGCCGCGACCAAACGGAAGCTCCCAGATGCCATTGATGTTGATGATATGCCGAATATCGAAATCTGAATTGGCATAGTTATCATGCTGACGAATGGGATTGAGGATGAACAAGGCTCCAAAGCCGGTGCCAGTCTGGTTACCGGAAGCATCGTCCAGCGAGTGCGACAGAGTGTAGTTAAAGTCCATCGTTAGCGCGCGGCCGAAGCGTTCGCGAACCGTTATCGTGCCGGCATGATATCTCGAGTGTCCGATGCTGCTGTACGTGGCGAGAGCGCCGTATTGAGGATGGAAGAAAAGATTGCCGCCAACGGCCGCATCCAGACCATCCTGCGTGTCGGTCCAGTCATTGCCAAAGAAGTCGTTCTGAGCCATGTAGTACACGGCCTGGGTTTGGGTCGTCGGCTGTCCGTTGGTCGTTAGCGGAATGCAAGTGCCACCGCAATAGTTTGCATTGATGAGCGCCGCCAGATTCGCCGGGAAGAGATTGGCAAAGTACGGAATCTGGGCCACCGCGCTCACCGGCACTCCCTGGGTTCGCAGTATCTCCAGTCGAGTAGCGGCGGTGTACCAATCCGTTCCCGACCGCGGATCCACCAGATTGTTCAGGGCCATCGTGTCGCGATTCGCGATCAGGTTATTGGCATAGCGACCGATATATGACGCCTCGATGACCAAACCTTTTGGTAGCTGGCGATCGTAGGTAAAGTTCCAGCTATAGTTGATTGGCGCAACCAGCTTGGAGTCCAACGTAGTCTCGATTCGGCGGGAGTTGTCCGCGGGTTGTCGGCTGGGAAAAGTCAGGCCGCCCGGAACAACTACCCTTGGCAGAGGCCTAACTGCCTGGCCGAAACCCGTAAACTGCGGCGCCGCGCACGCGACACTATTCGTGCAGAACGTGTTGGCCGACGTTGTAAAGTTCGAGACAAAACCGACGGCGTTGTTCAAATCGAAATTAACTGCGAGGGCCTCGCCGTACTGATCATTCGTGATGCCAAAGCCACCACGAAATTGCGATTGGCTGTTCGAGCCGAATACCCTCGAGAGAAACCCGTGTTTGAAGGCCGGCGACCAGGCCACCGCCACGCGCGGCTGAAAGTTGTTCTTGTCCCAGCTATAAAGCGGAGGCCGCTTATTGACGGGACCTGACCGGTCAAACGTGATCAGCGTATTAACCGGGGTTCCGGCCGCTGCGCCGGCAACCCGTTGCGCGAAGAGATCCGACAGCGGAATGTTGCTGGCCATTTCGAAACCTTTGGTCTCGTAGATGGGGCGGCTCAGACTGTAGCGCAAGCCGAGCGTGAGGGTCAGGTTAGACCTCATCTTCCAAATGTCCTGCGCATATCCCTCATATTCCTCGGTGGCGAAAGTTCGATCGGTCGGGGTTCCGGCATTTAGGAGCCTGCCGTCGGCGCCGAACGTGAAGTTCGCCGTATACTGCGAGAATCTGCCGATGAGGGCGGAGACTGCGTTCTGCACACCGGCTCGAGATCCAGAAATACCGGGGATGGCGTTAGCGAGGGCGAAATTCTGGACGGGTGTGGAAAGGCTCGCGCCGGCGCCACCTGAATAGAAGGAAGGATTGGCGATCGCATTGTCGAACGCACTGGCAAAAGTCACTCGGTTGTTACGAACGAGGCGAATGTCAGCGCCAAATTGCCAGGTGTGGTTGCCTCTGATCCACGACAGATCATCAGCGATGGTCTGGACCGGGGTCTTCCGCGACAGGGTCCGAGAAAAACCAAGCGGAGAGAAAACGAACCGGAAGCTGATCGCATTGGCGCCCGAATCTCCCTGTTGACTGAAAGCCTCGCGAGTATAGCCGTAGGTAAATCTGTTTACGGTTCGGTTGTTAAGCGTCCAGGTGTGACCGACGGCAATACCGGTAGGATGGGACCAGACGGCGGGGGTTGGCGTATCCGGGAATTGGGGCGCCTGGCTCGTCAGGTCGTAAATAACATTCGCGCGGACGAAAAGCTGTTGCTTGCTGTTGAGGTTAAAATCAAAGCGACCCGAATGTGAGTTGAGCCTGACCGGAGTCGCTGCGTTAAAGCGAAATCCGGCAGTATTGAGTAACTGCGTCGGCGTGCTGTCACCGGTAGTAAAGTCGTTTGCCGGATACTTCGCGGCCGCCTGCGCCAACACTGCGATTGCTGCCGGATTCATGCCAACAGCCGGAAAGGCTGTGTTCAAATTCGCGGTTGTCAGAGTCGTGATGCCGCCCGCGGTATTGGCATACCGTAGCTGGCCGAGGCCTAAGCTCGGCAGCGGGACTGTACGAACCACCGAACTCTGGCTCAACTGTCGGCGCGCTTCGTAACTGTAGAAAAAGAACGCGCGATCTTTGATGATGGGTCCGCCAACAGCTCCGCTAAAGTTATGACGGATCAATTGCGGCGTGGGAATCCTCGACCGGTTGTTGAAAAAGTCATTAGCGGCCAGCCCCTTTGAGCGATAAAACTCGAAAACCGATCCATGCCACTCGTTTGACCCGCCCTTGGTAACCAGGGAAATTTGGGCGCCGCCCGAGTGGCCCTGGTTCGCGTTCGGGTTTGTGGTAGTGACGCGAAATTCCTGAATTGCCTCTGAGTTCAATCGAAGAACCGTATTGTTTCCCGGCAAATTCGAATTGATCGGATCATCTTGAAGACTGCCGACAGAGTTGTTCTGGGCCTCGTTAATGTCCACTCCATCGAGGGTGACGTTTGCCTGATCGGAGCGCGATCCGGTCACTTGACCATCCTTAGTTACGCCGGGCTGTAGGGTTAGCAACGACGGTATGCTGCGTGCGCTCGTAGGCAGGTCGGTAATCTGTTTGTTGACAAAAGTATTGCCCAGCGTGCCGTCATCGCGATTGACCAGCGCTTCTGAGGCGCTCGCGCTTACCGTGACGGTTTCGGACACGTTACCAATCTCTAGTTTGACGTCGGCTGACGTCGGGTTGGAAACCAGCGCATGAACATTGGTGACCACGCCCTTCTTAAAGCCCTTAGCTTCCACGACGATTCGGTAGTCGCCGGCCGGCACAAACTCGAAACTGTACCCGCCAATATCACTGGTGGTGGTGGTTCGCGAGGCCGCGGTGCTGAGATTAGTCAGCGTGACCGTGGCCCCGGTAATAACATTACTCTGCGGGTCAGTTACCGTCCCGCGAATCGTAGCCGTGCCGGCTTGGCCAAACACGTTGATGCAGGACATGCTCAACAGAAACATCAAGCTGAGCGCAAAAGAAATACGGCTTGAAAGCAGGCTTAATCTTTTCATCGGTTCCTCCAAAGGGTATGCACCAAATTTTGCATCAGTTAGGCGGAGACAGTCTGGTTGGGTCGCAAACTTCGTGTTGAGGCGGTTTCCAAAGGGCATTACCAAGCCTTAGATCGAAAGTCGAAAGTTGGGAAATCGAATCAAACAGACCAACGAGCGTGTACGTTCACCCAAATTTTCACGCACTTGTTGTTCCAACAGACTCAAGACGGACGTATCGTGAAAATTAGCGGTTTTTTGCTGGACGTTATCCCGTCGCGAGTAAGACCATCCAAAAACTCGGCCTGAGGAATTCAGATTTTTGGATGCCAAGCCTCTGGCTCTCCCCTTGGCTGGAATGTGAGGTGAGGGGTCCGTACACAAAATCGTTAACTACGAGGAGCCCAGCCCATCGATCAGAATCAGCGACAGTCGCGACATCAGGAGGTAGCCGGGATTGTCTACCGACCAATTCACGCCGGGCATGTCGTCGACCGCAATCGCGATGGCGATCTTGCCACGCTTCGAATAAACCAGAGCCACACAACTGCGCAGATGATCCAGCGCACCGTACTTGCTGGCCATCGATACGTCCGGAATGGTCCGCCCGATCGCATAACGTGCCTGTTCGCGCTTCATCAAGTCAAGCATCTCCTTGGAAGCCGCCGGGCCGATGATTTCGCCGCGGTCGAGCTTAGTAAGTATCTCGACCATCTCCTGTGGAGTCGTGGACCCCAGCCCGAACCGTTTATTGTCAGGATCCTTCCCTTCCTTGCTCTCGCCGCCGCTGCCAACCCGGCGCATGATCCGCGTACTCTTGAAGCCGAGCGAACTCATCCGCGCATTGACCGCGTCAGTCGTTAAGTAATCAAGCACCATGTTCGTCGCGGTGTTGTCGCTAATCAGCATCATCAAGCTGACGCAATCGCGCAGTGTTAGTCGCAGTCCATCCGACAGCTCCGGTAACACCCCCGATCCGCCATAGCGCGAAGCTTTCGTCAGCACCAATTCGTCCGTCCATCTTGCATGCCCTTCGGCGACCCGCGCGAACGCTTCAATCATCACTGCGATCTTGATCGTGCTGGCTGTCCGCACTCGCTCGTCGCCGTCAAACGAATACGTGGCACCTGTCTCAAGGTTTTTCGCATACAAAAAGACTCTGCCCTTGAACGGCGCAAGCTCGGCGCGAACCCGCGCGTCGAGCGAAGTAGGCTTCTGTGTCTGGCCGATTACGCTCGGGGTAAACAACAAAACCGCCAACGCAACCGGCAAGATTGATCTAGTGCTTCCCATTTTCATCGTCCACGTTCCTCGATTCGATTCAACTAACCTGCACCCTCCCTCACGGTCGGGTTTCTGCCACTTTGCGCGTGTCTCTTTCTCGCGAAATACAAACCGATTCCCGTGATGATGACGAAGACGACGATCAGCGCCTGCTTCGGATCGGCATCTTCGCCACTGAGGCTGACTAACACCAGGAAAGCCACGCACAGCATGGGCGCAATGGTAACCAGCGCGACCCCGAGCCATCCACCGGGAACGCGAAACGGACGCGGAAAGCCCGGTCGCTTCCAACGCAGCACGATCAGCGCGGCGAATTCCAGCGAGAGCGCGGCTGAGTACAGCAGCACGTCGATTACGACTAACTTCCCAAACGACATCGCCGAAAATCCTGCCGCGATAACGCACGACACAAGCAGCGAAACCCTTGGAACGCCAGTCGTCTTTGAAACTCGTGCCAAAGGGGACGGCAGCCAACGATCCATCGCCATCGCGTAGGGCAGACGCGAAACGTAAAGCAACTGGCCGTTGAAAAGCGACCAGGCGGAAAACAAAGCCGCGACCGCCAAAGTAATCCCCAACCAACGTCCGCCGACCAATTGAGATATCTGTGGCCAACCCTGAGATTCATTCCATAGGCTCTTCTCCGTCGTTACGCTGATGCCCGCCAGCGTAGGCAGCAGATACGCGGCAATCGTTAGTGGCAACGCGACGACGATCGCCCGCGGATAATTGCGTTGCGGTTCGTTGACTTCGCCGGCGAAGGTCGAGGTGTTGTCCCACGCCATGTAATTCCAAAGCACGGTTCCCAGGCCGAGGGCCAGAAGTTTTGCGCTGTGATTCGATCTCAGGTCAGCACTAATGACCGAGGCAGTTTTGCCTACCGCACCGGCGCGCAAGAGCGCAAACACGATCAGGAGGACGAACGGCACGATCACTATGGCCAGATTTAGCAGCGAACTGTTGCCCACTGCCTTTGCGCCCCGCCAGTTGATCAGCAAAGCCGCCGCGATTACCGCGACCGCGATCAGCCAACGCAGGAGCCACGCGTTAAGCGAGGCGGCGCCACTTTCATCCAGTCGCAGCGCCGGAACAAAGAACGCGAGATAGTTAACGAACAAGACCGGATAGACCGCCAAGTCCACCACCATGTAGCAACACGTCCACCAGCCCTCTTGCACCGCCCAGAAATTACCCATCGCAGTGCGAACCCAAACGTAATAGCCACCTTCGCGCGGCATGGCGCTGGACAGTTCCGCAACCATCAGGGCGATCGGCAAGCTCCATAACAAGGGCGTCGCGATCACCAACACGACCGCCCACCCAGGACCGACTGCGCCGACGAGCGGCTCAAGGCCATAGGCCCCGCCGCAAACGATGAAGAACATGACTCCGATCAAGGCAAAGAAGTTCAGCCGGCGTGTGCGGGGAAGATGAAGTGGGCGACTGGTTACATCACCCAGGCTCGTGTCTGCGGAAATCGGAGTGGGCAAGATCCAGTTTGCCTTTCTGAGTGAACCGCGAACGCGGCAGACGAACTAAGTTCGTGGTTAACATGCGGCAGAAAAGTGCCGCCGCAGATTAACGCAGATATCCGCGGATAGGAAATAAAAAGAGGGAGCACGAATTTCAACGCGCCTCCCTCCGTTAGTTGTATCTTTAATCCGCGTCTATCCGCGTTCATCCGCGGCTAGTACTTCACACGCACGCGATACGACAGCGTTGCTTCGCCATCCTTCGCGACGGGAACCTGAAACTGTGCGGCAAACGCCGCCGTCTTTTCGGCCTTGAAAGTCGAAGAGACCATCTCCCAATCGCCGCCGATCGGTTCATTGACGACCACGGTGACCGGGCCGTCCTTGTGATTGCGAATCTTGATTTCGTACGCGTACTCGTACATGTGGCCAGAGACGACGACTCGGTAGTCTGTCTGTTTTCTTTCGGCGACGATATCGAAGGCGTCACCCACCTTCACCCGCACGTCTTCATCTTTCGGCGTGTGATCGATCTTGTCTTCGCCGATGAACTGTTGGTTGCCCCTGTCGTCTTTCTTGTAGAGGCGAATCGTGCCGGCGGGCAAAGGCATGCCAAGTTTATTCTGCTGCGAGTTGCGAAACTGCATGTAGACGCCGACCTTTTCTTTGATCGCCGCGCCCGGATTGTTGTAGCCGGTGTAGTAATAGCGTTGGCCGTTCAGCACGAATTCCTTTTTCACATCAAAGCCTGAGGCTTCGAGCAAGGAAACCTGTTTCGTTTCGTTGTCGCGAATCGTTGCCGGACGCTGCAACGTGTACATGTGATATTCAAAGAAGCCCTGCTCTTGAAATTGCGACTCGCTGACCGCATCCCGCTTCGCCATCGCTCCGGCGAGCGCGTAAGTGCGCTGGTCGGAAACTCGATTCACGTCGCCCGCCACCAACTGCAAGCGCGCGTCTTCAAAGGTCGCGCCACTGCCATTTGTCAGGGTCACCCAACCTTGCAAGTCGCCTTTAGTGTCATCCGCGTTGATTAGCAGGACGTAGTCCGCCCGCCAGTTCAAGCCGCCGGTTAGATAGCTCGCTTCAATTGTCTGCGCCACCGTTTCGCGGTTTTCGACATCCCAAACGAGTGTGGGCGTCGCGACGAGGTTTTTCGGCAGGTCGGGAAAGCGCATCTCCGAGATGTTGGAAGGATTGATTACGATCTGGCCGTTGATGCGCCAAACCTGGCCGCCGTTGTTCGACAACAGAGTCGCCTGCACCGGTTCGAAACTTTCGGTGTTGTTTTGGTAGTGCCGCAAGACCAGCGTGATCTCTTTGCCGACGAACTTGTCGAGCAGCTTTGCCGGGTTTAGTAAATCGTATTGATAGTTCTGCTCGAGAATTCGCAGAGACGACGGAGCCGTTAGCGACGCAAGGTGCACCGTCTCGGGCCGAATCTGCGCTGTAACGTCAGAAAACCTGAGCGCGATTCGTCCATTCGGCAGCGTGAGCCGGCGCGTTTCGCGCACCAGCCCGAGGTTCGAATTGTAAACCGTGATATTAACCGACTGGCGATCGCGCGCCGTCGTAGTCTGTTCCGAAGTTTGCCCGGCGACCGTAACGATACTCGCGAAACAAAGGCCGATCGCCGAAAGAAATTTGATTAAGCGTGACATTTGAAAACTGACCTCCAAACCAATTTGCCGTCCGCGCACTGAAATATCTGTGCGCTCAAAGTAAGAACGCCGAACGAGTAATGAGCTTGCGCAGAATATCAGAAGATGTGGCGGAGCGAACAGGATGTGGCAACGTGAGGGCGGCAGCGATTAGCTGCGCGGCCTGTGGCCTCTGGTCGCGCGTGGAGTGATTTGTGGTTCCTTCAGAGCATAATCACCCATCTCAACCGCTGGTTGTCGGTTTGTTGGCGCAACCATTACTCCGGTCGTGGCGCCGCGCGAGCCCCATCCGCCCGACGATCCAAGTAGTAAACCTCCAAACCGATTTGCGACGCCATAAAAACCAAGCCCGGCAAGAAAACCCAGGACCAGAGAAGCAACTGCTCGTTTGATTCGCGCAGCGCGCTGCCTCAACCTACGCAAACCCATCGGGCAGTCCTGAGTGATGATCGAGCCGTCTCTGCGGCGAAAGTATCTAACGCACAAGCGACCTTCAGTGCGCGCGATCAGCGATTCGGCTTCAACTGTCGACATCGCGGACAGATTGTAGACATGTAATTCGCACTGGCCGCAAAACTTTACTCGGTCGCTGCCAATCATGCGGTCCCAATCCGCCGGGCACGGGCTGGCGACTTTGACGTTTCTTAGCGGGCTGCTAAAGCGTCTCATAGTTATTCGGCCTCGCCTGACTGTTTTGAATGTCTTGGTCGCTTCCGTCAGGTATCGGTTCCAAAGTTTCCGTGGAATGAACGTCGGAGGAGGCGAGAGCTTGCGGTTTCGCGATCGCAATTGATAGCTTTAGTCCAGTTCTTACAAAGATGGAGCGTCCACGCCACAAGCGAATCGTTGTCGAAACTCCATCAGGACGCGATCGGCGACCTGTCGGCCGCCCGTCTGCGCCCAGACCTCGCGAAAGCATCGTGGCCGTAACTGTGATTGCAGCCGCCACACTGGCAACATTCGTCGCTTTGTTACTGACCAGCCGCCCTTACGATCCTATGGACTCCACCATGGCGCCGCAGCAGGCGGTGCCTCAAAGCATGATCACGCCAACGCCGTCGCCAAGGCCGTCACCCACACCATCGCCTCTCATTCAAGGACCCGCGTCTGGACAAACGAGCGAATCCGCAGGGGAACCGAAAATCGTGGATGACGCAACGATTCAAGCAGAGATTGACAAGCTGATCGTTTCCGATGCGACGTTTTCTAAACTTGATGTCAGCACGATTGTCGAGGGTGGCAAGGTCACTCTGTCTGGTTCTGTAAAATCGATTGATCTCAAGCAACGAGTTGAGAAAGTAGTGCGGTCGGTGAGAGGCGTCACGAGCGTCGACAATCAGTTGGCGATCACCGAAGCAACGCCCGAGTAGCGAATGGCGACGTAAGAAGCATTCGTCAACCTCAACAATCCTTAGACGAGTCCCTACGGGACTTCAGCAAACTGTTTCCTTTCTATGCGGATTGAGGCTCCCGTCTTGATCAGAGGTTCCTTCAGTCTGTGATTCCTCTCTGCTAATTGCAGAGGATGCACAGACTGAGGTCTATGCTACGTGCGCTCACGTCCAACCGCTGTTAAAATAGCTGCATCGAACTTTTCCGAGCGATTTCACTAATGGATTAAGGATTTCTGTGATGTTTAGAACGAAATTAACGATCATCCTGACCGCCGCCGCACTCATTTCCTGCTTATTCTTTGCGCGTTCGAATGTTTCAGCCCAAACGACCTCGGCGACCGACATCGTCCTGGTGCTGCCGTTTGAAAATACTTCCAATCATCCCGAGTACAACTGGATCGGCGAGAGTTTCGCGGATTCACTCTCGACCTTACTTAACAAGCCCGGGATGATGGTAGTGACCAGTGACGAGCGCGCCGTTGCTTATCAACGCCTGCGTCTCCCGTTGACGGTGCTGCCGTCTCGCGCCACGGCAATCAAAATCGGGCGCGAACTGAAGGCCTCAATGATCGTGATAGGCACCTTCAGCGTTTCGCTAGCGCCGGCGGATCCGAAGGCGCCGTCGGACAGGCCTCCGCTGGCGAACATCATCGGCGAGGCGCGCGTTGTCCGCGTCAACGAAGGGCGCATGACTGGCGATATTTTTGACGGCGCGTGGGCGCCGCGGGTTTACGATTTCGGCGGAACGGTCACTGACCTGCAAAAGATGCACGGTGAGCTTGCGTACCAGGTTCTGGTGCAACGCGACAAGGCGCTTTCGTTTTCGCGAAACAACCTCGTGCAGGAAGCAACACGGGTGCCGCCCCAGGCGTTCGAGGCATACACCAAAGGATTGCTGACCGAAGATCGGGATCCAACTCGGGCGATTTACTTCAGGAATGCCATGCGTCTTTACGCCAAAGAAAAGGGCGGCGCGGTTTATCCTGAAGCTGCGTTTCAACTGGGACGCTTTTATCTCAGCCAGAATCAGTGGAAAGAAGCGGCCGAGTATTTCACCATGCTGCAGAAGCGCGAGCCGCATTATGGCGAAGCCGAATTCTATGCCGGCCTGTCATATTGGAAACTAGGAGATCTGGCGCGCGCGCTGGCCGCGCTGGTGCCGCTGGCTGACGAAAAAGTGATGCCGCTGGTCGGAGTTTATAACAACGCCGGCGCGGTCTCAGTCGAAGCTTCCCGCATCGAAAAGAAGCCGGAGGAACGCACACGTCTGCTGAGTCAAGGCATCACTCTCCTGTCACGCGCCGTTGATTCTTCGCCTGATGACACGATGGTTCTGTTCAATTACGCGTATGGGTTATTTCTTTCCGAAAAGTACACCGAAGCGGCTGAGAAACTCCAAAAAGTGATCGCCGGCAATCAAAGAGACGGCGAGGCGTATTTTCTCCTGGCCAAAGCCCAGGAGAGATCCGGACAGGGCGAAGCTGCAGACGCCGCGGACAACTTGGCCCGAAAGAACTTTCAGCAAAGTTATGCCAAGTGGCAAACCGAATGGCAGAAATCTCAATCCGTACCGGCCGTTGTCCTGCGCTCGCGCGACGTGCTCAATCCAATTGACATCACAGACCTGACTCGCACTCGTGAAATCGAGGCAGTGAAGGCAAACAACGCCGAAAACGCGCTCAACAAAATTCGCGACCTCTATCAACAGGGACGCGATGACGAGGCGCTGGTTGAGATTCGCAAGCTTCTGATAATTGAACCCACGAATGCCGAGGCATTCCTGCTCAGTGGCCGAATTAACCAACGGCGCGGCGACCAGGAGACCGCCATCGCCGCTTTGAAGACTGCGATCTTTTGGGATCCTCCGCCCAAGATGATTGAAGCGCAAATACTGCTGGGCCGAATCTTTCTCGAGCGCGGGGATCTGGGTGAGGCCAGAAAGTATGCGACTACGGCAATGAGTATCGACCCAAACAACCAGGAAGCGATCGCCCTGCAAAGACAGGTGACAATGGGGAGACCATGAACGGTCGTGGCACGAGAAGTGCTGAACACATGGACGGCAAGCACGAACGAAACGTGACCCCGCCGCCATCACTTCTCTGAGAGCCAGCACTGCCGCTGCTCCAGCCGCCCGCCGAGCGATCCTTCAGATAAATCCCCCCGAAATTGGAACCCGGTCAGAAATGACCGGGTTCTCCCGCATTTAGGCTGCCGTTATTCTCAGTTCAATTACCCGAATTCGTTGTTACGCGTCAGAAACCGGGCACCGAGTCTTGCCCATCACAATGACGCGCCGACTGAATGCCGACTTCGGTCACCCAGTTCAGCGAGCGGTCAGAACGACGGAATTTGTCACTTTGACAGTGACGGTTTTTGTAGTTGCATGACCGAATTGAGATGGTTTCACGACGGAGCCAACCAGCTTCCAGAAAATATTCTTAGGAGTTCGATCGCATTCCAGGAAGCGATTCATCCACTTCCCGCACCAAGGCTCTCACGATCCTGTAAGCTGACTGCTGATCGCTAGTCTGCTAAACTGCCCGCATGCACGACGCGGCCGCCGCGCAGGCGCCGAATCGCAAGCTGCCCCTTCAATCGTTGACGCGCCGCCGCGCCAGCCTTCCTACAGCTGCCGAAGCTTCTCTCGCAATCGCCTCCGCTCTTTTGCTGGTTCTCGCGTTTCCAGATTTTGATTTGTCGTGGTTGGCGTGGGTGGGCCTTGTTCCGCTTCTCGTTGCCGTAACGCGAACCCACAACGCGCGAGCGGCATTTTTGCTGGGTGCGTTGTGGGGCGTGATCTTCTTCTACGGCACTTGCTGGTGGCTCACGTATCCGATGATCCACTACGCGCACCTTGCGGCATGGCTGGCCTATCCGCTCTTCTTGCTCCCGATTCTTGTGGTCGCGCTGTTCCCTGCACTGTTCTGCGCCTTGCTCGCGCGCGTCGTTTCCCGCTTCGGTCCGGTGGCTTTGTTAGCCGCGCCGGCCCTGTGGGTCTCTTTTGAGTTGGCGCGCTACGCAATCACGGGCCAGCTCTGGAACGCGATCGGTTATTCGCAGGCGTTTCATCCGATGCTGATTCCATCAGCGCGTTGGGGAGGTGTATATCCGGTGAGCTTTCTCATCTTGACCGTAAACGCGTCAATCGCATTTGCGCTGCTTAGTCGGATGCGTCTGAAACTCGCTCTCTCGATCGCTGTCCTGGGTCTTGTCGTCGTTGTCTTGTGGGCCTCATACTTCAACGCCGCATGGGAAAACCGGCTCAGCAGTGAACCTGGCCATCTAATTGTCGCCGTGCAACCAAACGTTCCGATGGAGGGAGTAGATGATTCGACCGCGCAACGACAACTTCTCGATCGCCACTTTGAGCTCGGGACAAAAGGCTTGCGCATGGCTCGGAACGACTATTCACACGAAAGCCTCGTCATCTGGCCTGAGTCCCCGATGAACTTCATCTACTCGCGTGATTCGCAGCTTCGAGATGCAGTCACGACCTTTGCGCGATCCAATCAAACGTCGGTGCTGCTCAATTCACTTGAGCCAGCCAAGAATGGCGGCGAACATAATTCCGCCATCCTTGTAAATGAAGAGGGTCGAATCGTGGCGCAGTATGATAAAATCCGCTTGATGCCGTTTGGCGAGTACGTGCCGCTGCCCCAATGGATTCCGGGCGCAAGTTCGGTACGTGGAATCGTCGGCAATTTTTCGCCCGGCAGTAGGTACACGCTGATGCCCCTCGGCGCTCTTCGCGTCGGGGTTTTTATTTGTATCGAGGCCGCGCACCCGGGAATCGCGCGTGAGTTCACGAACGAAGGTGCAGACGTTCTAATAAATATTTCAAACGATGGCTATCTGGGACCAACGCCCGTCATGCGGCAGCACTTGGCTAACGCAATCTTTCGTGCAGTCGAAAACGATCGCGATGTGCTGCGGGTCACGAACTCGGGCATCAGCGCTTACATCGATTCCAGTGGCCGAATCATGGGTTCGACGCCGGGGTCCGAACTGGCTGTCCGCGGCTGGACTGTCAGCAGGACGCATGAGGGCACGACGTTTTATACGCGACATGGTGATGTCTTCGCTTATCTGTGCGCCTTAATAAGTTTGGGTTTCGCCGCCGCTTCCTTCATTATCAGGAAGAGGGGAACTCAAGTAGCGAGTAAGTAGCGAGTAAGTAGTGAATAAGTAGTGAGGTAAATAATGATCGAGACCATTTCAATTCAGGATTTGAGAACGTCTTATGACGATTTGAAAACGCGAGTCGAACAACTCGGGAGGTTTCTTTGATGTTCCGGCCAAGCGCACGGAATTAAGTCAGATCGAGGCGCAGGCTTCCGCCCCGGACTTCTGGTCGAATCAGGAAACCGCCCAGAAGCTTTTGCAGCAGCGCAGCCGTCTGGAGCGAGTTATCAATCGACAGGAGAAGCTTGAGGCTGAGATCTCCGACGGTGCAGTGCTCTTTGAGTTTGCTGAATCAGATGAAGCCTCGTTGAACGAGTTGCGCGAACTGCTTGGCCGGCTCGAGCATGAAATCAGTGAGGTCGAGACCGAAACGCTCTTGGCCGGCGAGAACGATCTGCGCAACGCTATTTGCACGATTCATCCGGGCGCCGGCGGAACTGAGTCGCAGGATTGGGCTGAGATGCTCCTGCGCATGTATCTGAAATGGGCTGAGCGGCGCGGATTCAGAACTGAGATCATCGACTATCAACCCGCCGAGGAGGCGGGTATCAAAAGCGTGACTTTCAAAGTCGAAGGCGAATACGCGTACGGACTGCTGGCGGCAGAAGCCGGCGTGCATCGTTTGGTGCGCATCTCGCCGTTCGATCAGGCTGCGCGGCGTCATACGTCGTTCGCGTCGCTCTTTGTCTATCCGGAAATTGATGAAGAGGTCGAGGTCGAAATCAACGACAAGGACTTGCGCGTGGACACGTATCGCGCGACCGGCGCCGGTGGTCAGCACATCAACACCACGGATTCCGCGGTGCGCATCACGCATCTGCCCAGCGGCATCGTCGTGCAATGCCAGAACCAGCGTTCACAGCATCAGAACCGGGCCGTGGCCATGCAAGTGCTGCGTTCGCGTCTGTACGAACTGGAGCTGGAAAAGCGCCGTGCGGAAACAAAAGAGCTGGAAGCGAACAGGTTGGACATTTCTTTCGGCTCGCAGATTCGCAACTACGTGCTCGCGCCGTACCGTCTGGTAAAGGACGCGCGCACCAAACTCGAACGCGGCGACGTGGATTCCGTGCTTAATGGCGACATCGACGACTTTATCAAGGAGTATTTGCTTTCGCGCCGAGCGGCGTAAGCCTAAGTGATAAGTACCGAGTGATGAATGATGCGCAACCGCAGTAATCAGTAAGCAAGCTGGGTTCTTTTTCCTGCCTACTGCTTACTGCCTACTGCCTACTGTTTTATGGCTGCTATTCCAACCGAGATTGAGGTCGAAGCCGCGCCGCGCAACACGCGCCCGAACGAGATTATCGCCATCGCGCTCATTGCGCTGGCGCTGCTGCTCGGTCTTTGCCTCGCTTCATACAATCCGAACGATCCTTCGTGGAACGCGGCGGGTGAAGCAAACGCGCGCAATTGGATTGGCGCGATCGGGGCTAATGTAGCTGCGGGGCTTTTTCAAACGATTGGCCTCGCCGCGTACCTGCTCCCGTTTCTACTCCTGGCTGCTGCCTGGCGACGTTTTCGCTCGCGGCGCATCAATGCTCCCATGTCGAGACTTGCCGGTTTGGTTTTGCTCGTGCTCGCTTCCTCAGCGCTGCTGACGCTGGCGAACATCCGGCCTTTCTTTGACGCGAGCTTTAACGCCGGCGGCCTGGCGGGAGCAGTAATCGCGCGCGTTCTGGTTGGCGGACTCAACACAGTTGGCGCGGCGATTCTATTGGCTGCGGTTGCGGCCACCGGTCTGCTGCTCGCGACGAGATTTTCCTTCGCGCTCTTTTACGAGAACCTATCGCTGACTTTGGGCGATCGATTCGCTGCCCTGCGCGCGATACCGGAAAGATTTCGAGCCTGGCGACTGGCGCGGCGCGCGCGCAAGCAAGCACGTATTGAGATACGCCGGCAAGCGAAAGCAGACCGCGCTGCTTTGCAGACTCCAGGAAGTCTCGCGGCTTCGGGCGGTGAAGCGATCGGCATCGCTTCGGGTCCTCAGATCGCCGGTTCACACACCAATCCCGACGGCTCAGAGTTGGCCGAAGCCTTCGCTGCCTTCAGCGCGGAGACTTCATCGGGAACGAAGACCATGGCTGCGGCAGCGGGTGCTCGGACGGCGCCAGCTAGGCGCGCTCTCTGGCCTGCGCGCGGCAAAGCAACGCCGGTCGCGGAATCTGCCTTGGTCGAAGAAATGGTTCGCGATGCCGCCGTCAAGCGCAAGAGCGAATCGCCCGCCAGTGGCGCGTTGCCATTCGATGGTCAGCGCCGAATCTCGCCAAAGACCGCAGCGTCCGATTACCAATTGCCATCGGTAGAACTCTTGAACGAAGCCGAAATGCGCCGCGAGCAAGCTGACGACGAACTGCTCAACATGGCGACCAAGCTGGCTGAAAAGTGCCGCGAGTTCAACGTCACCGGCCAAATCAAATACATCTGCCCTGGCCCGGTCGTCACGACGTACGAATTCAAACCCGATCCTGGCGTGAAGTATTCGCGCGTGACCGGACTGGTCGACGATCTCTGTCTCGCGTTGAAGGCCGAATCGATTCGCATCGATCGCATGCCGGGCAAACCGCATGTCGGCATCGAAGTCCCGAACCCGCGCCGCGAAACCATCTATCTGCGCGAAGTCATCGAATCGCGCGCGTTCAAGGAATCACCGTCCAAGCTAACGATCGCGCTGGGCAAGACGATCGACGGGCTGAACTACACGACCGACCTCGCGCGCATGCCGCACCTACTGATTGCCGGCACCACCGGCTCTGGCAAGTCGGTGGGCGTGAACTCACTTTTGGTTTCGATTCTTTACCGCGCGCGGCCTGACGAAGTGAAACTGATCCTGATCGATCCGAAGCGTCTGGAGCTGGGTCTCTACGAAGACATTCCGCATCTAGCCACGCCGATCATCGTCGATCCAAAGCCGGCCGCGCGCGCGCTGCGCTGGGCAGTCGGCGAGATGGAGCGGCGCTACAAGGAACTTGCCGGCTGGGGCGTGCGCAATATCGACGGCTACAACGCCGAGCGCGAGCGCCGCAATCTGGTCAAGGACTTTGACGACAAAGGTGAGCGGTGGGTCAGGATGCCTTTCATCGTCATCATCATTGACGAGCTTGCGGACCTGATGATGGTTTCCGGCCACGAAGTGGAAGACTCGATCACGCGACTCGCGCAAATGGCCCGCGCCGTCGGCATTCACCTGGTGCTCGCGACTCAGCGGCCGTCGGTTGATGTGATCACCGGACTGATCAAGGCCAACTTCCCTTCCCGCATTTCTTATCGCGTCTCTTCAAAAGTCGATTCGCGCACAATTCTCGACACGAACGGAGCAGAACATCTGCTCGGTCGCGGCGATATGCTGTTTCTGCCGCCGGGATCTTCGCGCTTGCTGCGCGTGCACGGCGCCTACATCGGCGAATCCGAAATCAACAAGATCGTCGCGCACATCAAGGCTCAATGGGAGCCCGATTACGACGAGACCATCACCCAATCGGACGAGGAGGCGATGGGCCTCGAAGACTCAAACGGCGACCGTGACGAACTGTTCGAAGAGGCCCTGCGCATCTGCGTGGACATGAAGCGCGCCTCGACCTCAGTCCTGCAGCGCCGCCTGCGCATCGGCTATGGCCGCGCCGCCGCCGTGCTCGATCAAATGGAACGCGAAGGTCTAATCGGCAAAGCCGATGGCGCCCGTCCGCGCCCCGTCCTCAGCCGAGCCGTCGAGATTGTCGCCGATTGGGACGAGCAGGAAAGCCCCTAGCCTGCAACCGAGATTGCTCCGATTTGCATCTGACGCAGGTACTCTCCCCCGGTTAACATCCGCAAAACTCTCCTCGTTTATCGTCTCTTGTTTGGAACGGAGAGAAATCATGACCCAACAAATTCGAAAACGCCGCCTTTCCCTTTGGTTACTACTTCCGCTTGCCGTCCTGTTTGCGGCTTCAACCAGCTTCGCCACCGAACGCAACTGGCAACCGCAAAGGACCTGGGTATTCATCGTGGGAACGCTAAAGTGGCAGCATTCAGACATGTTTCCGTCCTTTCCGCAGACAAACCGGCGCGACGCGCAGTTGGCGGAGTTTTTCAGACGCCAGGGCGTGCCGGCCGAGCAGATGGTTTACCTGCAGGATGAGCAAGCCACGACACGCCGCGTAAGAAATGAGTTTTCAGAGATGCTGTCGCGCACCAAAGAGGGCGATTTTCTTTTTGTGTATTTCACTGGTCACGGATATAAGTCCGATGACGAAAGTCAGACTTTCTTTGCGACGTACAACGCGAGCGACAAGGTGGCGGGCTGGTCGACTGAATCCATTGTCAGTGATCTCAACCAGAGCTTCAAAGGATCGAGGGTCTTCCTAACCGCCGACTCTTGTTACTCGGGCAGCCTCGTAAAGGATGCGCGCAGATTGAACAGTCGTATGTCTTACGCCTGCTTGACTTCGTCTCTGGCCAGTCAGACATCGACAGAGAACTGGACTTTCACCGAGACGTTGTTGGCCGGTCTAAGGGGGAAAGCGTACGAGGACATCAACGGCGACGGCGATATCACCCTCGGCGAAATCGCCGAAAACACGCGGCAGGATATGGCCTTTGCCGAAGACCAACGCTCTTCGTTCGCCACGCGTGGCACTCTCTCGACTGACACGATTCTGGCTTTGGCCGCACGAAAATCGAGCGACGATTTAGGGAGAAGAGTTGAAGTGCGCTCGGAGGGCGACTGGTACAAAGCCCTGATCACCGATGCGAGCAACGGAAAGTTGCGCGTTCATTATTACGGATTTGAGATTACTGACGATGAGTGGGTGCTGCCCCGGCAAATTCGCGAGTCAAGAATCGCGGCGGGAGTGCGAGGCGAAGCCGAGTGGGCTCGGCAGGAGGCGCCTGCCAACGCTCAGAGGCCTGCGGGCCAGGTGAATCGCATCCGCCGTGCGGACAGCAATGGTTGGAATGATCGGAGTAGTGCGCCCTCGGGGTGGAACCACTAAATTGTTTTCGAAGCTTCCACATGTTCTGTGGAAAAGTTTGTGAGGATTGCTCAGTTGCACGTCACAACCTTTTGTCGTCGCAACACTTCCAGCGAATTGCACTCGCGAGCAACATCGCGAGATGTTTTTTCACTCAAAAACTTGCATTCACGAAAATGAGAATGTGAAACGATGACGGTATTCGGATCTCCCACAACGAAATCGACGCTCGTCCTGCTTTCGTTCGCCACGCTCGTTCTGGGGTTTGCTTGCGTCAAGCGTCAGCATGAAACCAGTTCATTGAATCAACCACCGACCAGACCTGCCACAACGGTTCAGTCTGATTCGCAGGAACCCGCCCGTCCTCGCATCAATATCAACACAGCCTCAGCCGCGGAGCTTGAGACACTTCCGGGGATTGGCAAGGGATTCGCTCAACGGATCGTTGAGCACCGCGAAAAGTATGGCCCGTTTCGCCGCCCTGAACATCTGCTCATGGTGCGCGGGCTCAGCGACAAGAGGTTTCGCTCGCTACGAGAGCTGATAACCGTCGAGTAGACGGGGGCCACCCATGGTGAAAATCTCTCCAATTCCCTGCAGTAGTATTTTGAAGGAGACGAGGGTTCGTGTAATATGCCGGTGGTTACAAACGAGAAACTAGCGCCTTTCCCCCTCAGGTTGTACATGATTTCTGCCTTGCAGTCAGCAAGCTGCGAGGTATGCCATTCTCGATCGGTCAGTTCTCGCCGTGAACCCGGAATACAGGCAGAATGAGACCGAAAGAGATTAACCGACCTAACTGATTAAGGACACTTTAGATTATGCAAAACCGAAATTCCAGCATCCCGCGAAGTCTGGCCGTACTGATCGCCTTGGCGTTGTCAGTGATGCTCATGCCGACGGCTTTCGCGAAGAAGGCGAACAACTTCAACGTCGCAGCAAGCCAGTCCAGGCTAAACTTCGAATTACACAATGAGACCGGTTATGAGATTACGGAAGTTTACGTCTCGCCAAATACGACTGAAGACTGGCAGGAAGATATTCTTGGACAAGACACGCTACCGAACAAGGAGAGTGTCAACATCAAGTTCAGCCGTTCCAAGCAGGACTATTGGGATCTGAAAGTCGTCTTCAAGGGCGGCAAAGAGAGCGTTTGGTACAAATTCGACCTCTCTCAGATAACCGACATCACGATCTCTTTCAGAAACGGCAAAGCTTACTCGACAACGAAAAATGGCGGCTAGGCCGGCTCTGCTCGAATTTCAAGAGCCAGCTAAAGACTTGTATTGATTTTCTCCCTTCGTTGTTTCGCCCCGGGCCTTGCGCCCGGGGCTCCTATTTCTGCCCCTCACTTTGAGGGCTCGTTGAACTCTCCGTACCAACCTCCACCATCTGTGCCGCCATCGTTGAGCATTGTTCAGCGCGCCTCTCACCCCGCGCTATAATCGTTTTTCGTAAATTCACAAATGCCGAATCTCACTCAACTCCGCCTGGCGACGCGCGAAATCTTCAACGAAACGCTGCGCGCAGTTGACGCGGGCGCCGCCGTGCGGCACGCGGTTCAGTTCGAAGACTCGCGCTTGAGCGTCTGCGATGAGGTAATCGAGCTATCTGCTCAACAATCGGTCTACGCCATCGCGATCGGCAAGGCCGGGTTCGCGATGGCTGCGGCGCTTGAAGAAATACTCGGTGAGAGACTCACGGCCGGAGTGCGCTCGAGTAACGCTCCGGGGTACGGAACCGCTCGCGGTAGCGAGCGGGTAGAAGCCGCGCAAGTTGCCAACTTGCGCTACAAGATCTTTCAAGGCGGACACCCCGAGCCAAACGACCAAAGTCTTGCCGCGGCCCAGGCGTGCTTCGACTTGCTTGAACGTGCAGACGACGAGCTCGCTTTGGTCATCTTCCTGATTTCCGGCGGTGGTTCGGCGATGATCGAATGGCCCATCAGCGATGACATTACGCTGGCTGACTTGCGTGTCGCGAACAAGGCGCTCGTCAACTGTGGCGCTTCGATCGGTGAAATCAACGCCGTGCGTCGCGCCTTCTCGGCGGTCAAGGGCGGGCGATTGGCCGTGCGCGCGCCACGTTGCGACCAGGCAACCCTGATCGTTTCCGACGTGCCAGCGGGCGAAGAAAGAATCGTCGCATCTGGTCCCTCTATCGCGCCGGCAACCGATGCCCCGGACGCCCGCGACGTGATCGGCAAGTACGATCTTCGCGCCCACTTGCCCGAAACAGTCATTCGCACAATTGACACTGCGCCCACCGCGCCGCGTCCAATCGATCCGACATCGCTGCGCAAGCATTTCGTACTGCTCGACAACCAGAGCGCGCTCACGGCCGCCGCCGAAGCTGCCCGCCGACACGGCTTCGCCGTCGAGATCGCCGCCGAGATATCGACTCAGCCAATCGATGATGGCTGTTTGGCCCTGCTCGAAAGAACGAGTCAGCTTCGCGAGCGCGCACGCGGCACCGAGTCGAACACTAACGCGGTTTGTCTCATCTCTGGCGGAGAATTCGCATGCCCCGCTCGTGGCACCGGCATTGGCGGACGCAATTTGGAAACAGCTCTACGCCTGGCCATGTCGTCGAACTGTGAGCAGTTCGTTGCACTGTGTGCCGGCACGGATGGCATCGACGGCAACAGTCCGGCCGCCGGCGCGATGGTTGACAACACCACAATCGAACGCGCGCGCGCAATCGGATTAGATCCTCAGGACTTTCTCAAACGCAGCGATGCTTATTCATTTTTCGTCGCGCTCGGTGACGTGGTCGCAACCGGTCCCACTGGGACGAACGTGCGAGACATTCGAATTCTGCTGGCGACTGTGTAAACGCACGGATGGCGGCTCTGCCCCTTCGCAGTGCGGTAAGACTCCGCCTTACCGGCGCTCTTCATTTTCCCATGATGCGGCGAGGCCCAGCCTCGCCATGAAACAATTTGTTGTCACACGGTCAGGCCGAGCCTGACCGCACTAGTGAGCGGCAAGCCGCGAAGAGACAGAACCTCAACTGTCCCCTTTTTTCGGGAACAAGTAAGTCGTGCTAACGCTTGACTCAGACTTGCTCGCGGAATATAAACGTTGCGCAATCAGGAGGACATGTTGGCGGTTCAACTTCATCCAAACGAAACAGCTTCCGAACCAGTCCGTAGTTTCTCTTTCAAGGATCTGGCCGACGCCCTGAACGCTCGTACTTCCGTTCCTTCCCTTCCCGAACTCGACGAATTGATTGGACGCACAAAGATATCGTCCGACGAGTTGCGTCCCTACCTGGGTTTCAAAACTGGGAACTACGCTCGTCATCGCGTCATGAAGAACGAGTTTGTCGAGATGCTGGTGCTTTGCTGGAAGCCCGGCCAGCGCACGCCGATTCACGATCACAACGGCTCACACGGTGCGGTCTTCATTCACGAGGGCATCATGTGGGAGACGACTTTTGACTACACCGCCGTTACCGGGCTGGCTTACCGCGCGCACCGCGAACTGCGCGCCGGAGGGTTGACGGGATCAGAGGTGCCGGACATACACCAGCTCGGCAATCCCGATGTCAGCGGACGAGACTTGACTACGATTCACATCTACGCGCCGCCGCTGGGCGTGCTGAAGACTTACAAACTCGGCAGCTCGACCATTGATTTGTACACGCCTGCGGATCCTGATTTTCTGTGATCCGTCTCATGGCTCCGTCAGGAGCCAAATATTTATGAAACACAAGGCGTTTGACTAGCTCTGGCTCATTGCTGAGCGACATCGGCATGCCGCTCAGCAATGAGCCAAAATCATTTTGATCGTCTCGGTCTATGAATATTTCGCGCCTACGGCGCTTCAAGCCGGGCAAGCGAAATTGATAACTCCCAGCGGGCTACTAGCGCACAAAAGTACTAACCGTCAGGCTCTTGCCGTCAGTTATCACGCTAATCGTCCCGTGCAGACCCGTCGTCATCACTTCCGCGCCGCTCGCGCGCCAACGCTCAACGACTTCCTTGTTGGGATGACCAAAAATCGACGTACGCCCAACTGAGATGATCGCGAGCGATGGATGCGTCGCCGCCACAAACGCCGGCGTCGAAGAAGTCCTGCTGCCATGGTGCGCAACTTTGACGATGTCGCTGCGCAAGTCGAGGCCTTCCCTCATCACCGCGGTCTCGGCCTGCTTTTCAATATCCGCTGTGAATAGAAGCGCCCTGTCGCCGAAGCGAATCCGCATCACTACCCCATCGTTGTTGCCTGACGACGCGTTCAAGTCTGCGGTCGGCGGTGGCCACAAGACTTCGGCCGTGACATTTCCAAAGCGCAAGATGTCACCCGCGCCAACCTTTTCGATCGAAACGCCCGCCTCCCTCATCGCCGTGGCAAACCGGATGTATTCAGGATCGTCGGGCGGCGTGCGCGCCACAATCGCGCTGCGCACTTTGAAGTTGCGCACCACGTCATTCAGTCCGTCAATGTGATCTGCGTCCGCGTGCGTCGGCAGGAGGTAGTCAACTCGATCCAGGCCGCGCGCCCAGAGAAACTCTGACACCACACCTTCGCCGATGCTGCGTGTATCGCGTTGGAATGGCTCGTCCGCATCGCCGTCGTCCGGGTCACCGCGATTAATGTTCGGGCGGCCGCCTCCATCAATCATCAGGGTCGTTCCATCCGGCATCGTCACCAGCGCGGCATCGCCCTGGCCCACGTCTAGAAAATTGACGTGCAGCTTGCCATCAGGTCGGGGCGCGCTAAGTGGGTGCAAGACAATTACACCGAAGATCGCCGCAAACGTTGCGGCCGCGAATCGGAGTTTACGCGGCGAGAGCAGCTGGCTCGCGACTCCCGTAATCGAAACAGGTCGCAGCGGATTCCATCGCGCCAGCGCGAAAAGCAGAAAGGCAAGAGGCAAGTAGTAGAGCACGTACACGCCCGCTGGCCATCCCGAGTAATGCGGCAACCGAATCGAAGCGATGTTCAGCCGACTAAAAGGATCAACCAGATGAGTCATCAGCCAATTCACTTTTTCAGCCAGCATAATCAAAGGCCACGCCAACCACGCGCTGACTTGTGACAGCAAAACGCCGGCGAGCGCGGAACACGCCAGGATCGCCATCAGTCCGAAAACGAAAATGTTCAAAAACAGCGATGCTAACGAGAGTCTGTGGAAATAGAGGACCATGAGCGGCGCGATTCCGATTTGCAGGCAGGCGGAGACGACAACTGCCGACAGTGCATAGCGCAGTGGTCTCTGGACGCGCCAGCGCCCAAGCCTTGCCGCCATCGGAGTCTTAAAAAGGCGATACCTGATGTGTGAAGCCGCAAGCTCGGACCGCCACGCCCGCTCGCTCCAAAACAGCGCCTCCGAAAGTGTTCTAAACCAGCGCGGGACTGCCGGTGGATAGGGCGTCGCCGCCGTTGGTCTCCACGCGCCAACGCTTTGCATTCTCCGCAGGAGCGGCGCCGCCAGCAGCGCGATCGGCAAAACCGACATGAACGTGAGTTGATAAGCAGGATCGAAAAGATCGTTGGGCCACCAGACCAACAGCGCGAGCGCCGCAGCCCCGATCGCGTTCAGCGAATTTGTCCGCCGCGAGACAATCGGACTAAACATTGCGAGCGTAAACATTAGCGCCGCGCGCACTACCGGCTCGTGCGCCCCGACCGCAATCACGTAAACCCAGACAAGAGTTACGGCGCCGATGAATTGCAGGAACCGGCTCCTGGTCATCCTTCGCACAAACAGAAACGCCACCCCGGCGACAAACCCGACATGCAAACCGGCAATCACCAAAACATGAAATGTCCCGCCGGCTCGAAGCCGCTCGGCGGTCGCATGCGAGACGTTGTATCGATTGCCGAGCAGCGCCGCATTCAACACACCAGCAGTTTCTGCTGAGAATCTCGAAGCGAACTCCCTTTCCAGACTCCGTCGCCATTGATAAAGCCACGCCAGCGGCAGAAACACGCGTTCATCATCCATACGCTCAACCAGCAGCGGACTCTTGATCACACCGGTAGCGTCATAACCCTTCCGTTCCAGATACTCGGTAAACGGCAACACACCCGGATTACGAAAGTTTTCTTCGCGGTCAAGCGGGGTCATCACGCGCACCTGCGCGCCGTGGCGTAGCTGAAGCGCGTCGTATTCTCTTGCTACTTGTTGCTCACGCACGGGCGCGAGCAACAAGACAGTTCCGCTCACGTCGCGCTCCACTCCTTTGAACCTGATTCGCACAGCATGAAGGGTGAGATAGAAACTCTGTGGCGCAGGCTCCGGCTCGCCAGAGACAACGCCCATCAACTCCACCGGATCGCCCGGCGCGATGATTCCGTCTTCGTACATTCGCGCGATACGATTCGGTGCGATGGGCCGCGAATCAATCAGCGAGAGGACGAAGCCTGCTGCGAAGAAAGCAACGATCATGACTGCAACCGCAGTCGAATTCATCTTTCTTGTTGCGAAGTAAGCGAGAAGTAGAGCGAGAACGGCACCAACGGTGATGGCTATTGCCAGCCCCAGTATCGATCGCGGCCCGACGAAATGCGCCGCGAGAATCCCGAGCGCGAGGGCGCCTGCCAGCACAACCAGCGGGTTCCGAGAAAATCGACTCTGTGGGAGAGCAGCCATGAGGTGGCGTCCTATCCGGTCAAGTGCACCACCGTTTCCACGTGATGCGTCTGCGGGAACATATCAAATGCCGCGACAGAGTCAAGAGTGTAGCCGCCCACGATCAACTTTCGCAGGTCGCGCGCCAGCGTCGCCGGATCGCACGAAACGTAGCTGATGCGTTTTGGTTTCAGGCTGAGTATCCCGGCGATCACGCGTGACTCAGCGCCGGTGCGCGGCGGATCCAGCAGGAGAAAGTCCACCGGCGCTCCATTCAACGACGACCAGGCGTCACTGTCCAGCCACTGGCCAACATCGCGGGCCACAATGTTTCCGTCCGCCAGGCCGGCTTTCGCCAGGTTCGCGCGCGCAAAGGCCGCCGCGACTGAATCACCCTCAACTCCAATCACTTTCGCAAACCTGCGCGCCAATGGAAGAGTAAAGAAGCCAACGCCGCAATAGAGGTCGACTGCCACTTCCCCCACGGCTCCGCCAATGGCGAGGTCGATCAGTTTGGGAAGCAAGTCTTCGTTGGCCTGAAAGAAACTTTCGGCATTCAGTCGATAAGTATCGCCGCCAATTGTCCGGGTTACCTGTTGCGCGGGCAAGTCTGAGCCCTCCCTAACGGTCGGGCTAGTGCCCCGCTGTCCTGATCCCTTCCTCAAAGTCGGGCTAGTGCCCCAGTCAGGCGCGAGCGACACGCCTCCATCACCAGCCACGGCGCGAAAGTCGCGCGCATCGTCCGGAGGCGAACCGTCTTGCATCCGCTCACGCAGATTCGTGAGCGTCTGTTGCAACTCGGGCGCGAGCACTGCGCACTCGACCACATCACAAACGTTGCGCGAGCCGCTCTCAAAATACCCAAGCCTTTGTCTAATCGAATCGTATTGCCACTGCGCACGTGTGCGATAGTGCCAGGGATTCGGCGCGGGCGTGATTTGAAAGGCCGGAACGTTTTCAATGCGGCCGATTCGATGCAGGCAATCTTTGATGATCTCAACTTTCGCGGCGAGCTGTGCATCGTAGCTCATCTGCTGAAAGTCGCAACCGCCGCAGCGACCGAAATACTGGCACGGAGGTTCGACGCGCTGCGGGGACGGTTCAATTACTTCATCGATCGACGCGAAGGCAACGTTGCCTTTCTCTCGATCGATCGAAACGCGCACGCGGTCGCCGGGTGCAGCCAGTCCAACCATCACCGTGCGGCCTTCGGCGTGCGCGAGGCCCAAGCCGCCCGGCAGGATGCGTTCGATTGTGACTTCCATCGATGACAGACCTCAGGGATCTCTGAACAATTCCCGGTACTACCCGGCTGTACCGCGAAGCGGTTACGGAACACAGCCCAGGGTTGCCGCTTCTCGCGGCTACCCTGGGACTCGGTTTGCTACAGTCCTCAACCCCAACGGGGTTGTGTCTCTTGGCGAACACCGCCCTGACGGATCGGCACCACTGAAGGACGCTCGACAATCGAGACCGCAGAGAAATTGTCACAACCCCGTTGGGGTTGCAAATATTCTCCCAATTCGATTCCCAGGGTAGCCGCGAGGCGCGGCAACCCTGGGCTCTCTTGTGCAACCGCTTCGCGGTAGACACTATCCCTCACGCCAACTTAATCAGAGCTTCCTTCAGTTTGTCGATCTTAACAGGTCAGAGAAAGAAAAGGCTGAGCCGTGGCACGCGGAAATGCTCGCGCATACCCTTACGCAAGAGATTCTCGTACGTGTTTGCATAGGCGGCTTTGTCCATGTGCCGCTTGTAGAGTTTCAATTGCTCCTCAATCACGGCGCTGATTGATTTGAGATCGTCGTCAGAGATCGTCTTGCGGATCGTCTCGCCCAACATCCGCTCGATACCAGTCAACGAGTCCTCAAGACTGCGCGCGTCGGGCTGCGCAGCCGCCGCGTAATCGTTCTCCAACTCTTTGAGCAGCGCTGTCGCCCGCTCTAATGCCTCGCCCAACTCATCCTGGTTTGCTTTCCCGCGCCCACCAGCCAGCTCTCCCAACTCTTCGCGCGAACGGGCCAGGTGAGCTAGCACGACGTCGCGCGGAAATGGAGACTTCGCGTCCTCGTCGCCTCTCGGTTGTTCTTTTTCGTGACTGCCGACCCGCGATTCGATCCACTCGACGTATTGCGCTTCGACTTCTTCCTGGCAATAAAGCAAAGTCTTTACGCTGCGCTTGCGCTTCTTTGCCTCGTAAGAATCAAACGCGTGTTCGATTGCGCGCAGGGCCACGTGCAGAGGCACGCCGCGCTCTTTCCAGCTTTCAATCAGCGCCCAATCCATCGGGCTCAAAAGCAAATGCTTCCCGCGCCGGCGAACGAAGGTGTCTTCGATTTCGGAGAAGTAGGAAAAGTAATTCAAATCTTCAGCTCCGTAGGAGCAGCATATTTATAGCAACGCTTCGCCCGTTTCAACCCTGAAGCTCCGAGGAGCGACATCACATGCCGCTCCTACGGAGCTTCGGTAATAGGAATGCAAACGCAGAGCTATAAAGATTTCGCTCCTACGGAGCTCTTGTTGCTTCGTTCGTAAACCAGACGCAACCCTTCCAATGTCAGCGTCTCGTCAACCTGTTCGATGAACTCCGAACCGCTTGCGATCAGCGGCGCCAGGCCGCCGGTGGCGATCACGCGCACGTTGCCGCCCAGTTCATCGATCATTGTTCGCAGGATGCCATCAACCAAACCGACATAGCCGTGGTACAAACCAGACTGCATCGCGACGACGGTAGAAGAGCCGATGACGTTCTGGGGACGTTTGATTTCCACGCGGGGTAGTTTCGCAGCGCGTTCGAACAGTGCATCGGCAGAGATCGTGATTCCCGGCGTGATTACCCCGCCGAGGTACTCACCCTTCGCATTGATCGCGTCGAACGTCGTGGCCGTGCCGAAATCCACGACGATGCATGGCGCACCGTATTTCTTAATCGCCGCGACCGCGTCGACGATGCGGTCGGCGCCAACGTCTGAAGCAGGCTCGTAAAGAATCGGCAACCCGGTGTCGATCGTGTGATCGATGAACAGCGGCGTGAGATGAAAGTAAACTTCGGCCATGCGCTTGAGAGTGAAGTTAAGCGGCGGCACTACGGAAGCAATCGCGATCGCATCGATTGACTTGAAGTCCAGACCGGCGAGCGCAAAGAGATTTCGCGCGAGCACGCCCCACTCGTCCCCTGTGCGGGCGCGAGCGGTCGTCAGACGCCAATGCGTCGCCAACCGCTCGCCGTCAAAAACGCCCAGCGAAGTGTTCGTGTTGCCGATGTCGATAACCAAAAGCATCGCTATTTTTCTGCCAGTATCCTTTCGATCGCATCCGCAGCCGCGCGCGCGCCATTCTCCTGCCGGACGACTTCGGCGACTTCGGCGGCGCGCTCAGCGTAACTCTTGTTGTCCAGCAACGCTTTCAATTCTCTCGTCGCGCTTTGTTCGTTGTAGCGCGGTCGCGGCAAAGCTCGACCACAACCGAGCCGCGCTACCCGCGCCGCGTTGTCAAACTGATCGTGAGCGTGCGGCAGGATCAAAACCGGCCGGCCTGAGCGCAGACCCTGGCCAGTGGTGCCGACGCCGCCCTGATGGACAATCGCGCAAGCCCGCGGCAGGACTTCACTGTAAGGCGCGTACTCGAAAGCTGCAACCCCGTCGGGCAAAGGCTCCGCAGGTAGATTGCGCGCATGCCCAATGAGCAACAAAGCGCGTCGGCCCAGCACACGAGCGGCAGCGACCGAGTCCCGATAGAAATTCTTTGCCACCCAAAACGCCGACGAGCCGAGCGTGAAAATGATCGGCGCCGGGCCGGCGTCAAGAAACTCGTTCAGACCGCGCGGCGTTTCGCTTTCGCCAAAGAAGTCGCGGCGGTCGTAGAAAGGAAATCCAGTCACGACAGTGTGATTTGGCCAATCAGGTTGCCGGGCAGCCATCACTTTCGAGAACAGCGCCAGCACGCAAGTCGGCGAGTGCTGACCACCAAACACAGGTTGTTCACCTCGCGGTAATCCCAATTCCGCTCGCAACTCATAAACCGGCTGCATCAGCTTATCCAACTTGAGCTTCGCCAGCGCCAGTACGCCGCGGCCAACCAAAGGGCTGAGTCGCATTAGCTTGTACAGCCAGGGCCACTGCGGAGGCACAATCGGATCATAGGCCGAGAGAAAAGAGGCCGGCGCCAGCACGCTCGATACCCATGGCAACTTTCGCGCTTGTGCCACGATGGGTCCGACCAGCGGCAGCGGATGCGTCAAAAGTAAATCGGCGCCGTTTACCGCCGCGTTCAGGTCTTCATAAATTTCGCGGAGATGCGGCAGGAGCATTTGCATCACTCGTTCACTGCCTTCTCGCGGATCCATTACCCCCTCAACCAACCTCCCAAGCTCATCCGGTTCATCGAATGAAGGCACGACTGGTCGCACTGGATGAAATTCGATGCCAAGCGCATCCATCTTTTCGCGATAGACTTCCGACGTGGCGATCAGGGGCGTATGTCCGCGGCCTTTCAACTCCAGGGCGATGGCCACATATGGATGCACGTCGCCGAAAGATCCGAAGGTCGAGATTACTATGCGCTTGTTACTGGATTGATTCATTCGGCCGTGGGCATCACTCTCTAGCTTGTTGCGCGCAACGCCGTGACATCGCCCGCGCGTACGATTCTGATCTTGCCGTCGCTGGTTTCTACTCGGAGCGCGCCGTCGCTTTCAAGCCCGCGCGTCGTTCCCTCGAATCTATCGTGCAAAAGCGTGACGCCCACGCGCCGGTCGAACGCGTAGGATGAGCTGGCGCACCACTCGCGAATCGTGTGTTCGGCGCCTTGCGGACTGCATAGAAAATCGTATCGCTCGGTGATCGCCTTAACCAGCTCCTGCAAAACCAACTCGCGATCCGGGGCGCGTCCAACAACTTCTTCAACTGAAGTTGCACCAGCGAGTAGTTCGGGTGGCAAGCTAATAGCGGTTAGATTAATCCCAATGCCGACAATTGCCGCCGCGCCACTTTCAGTTTCAACGGTCTCAACCAAAATACCGCAAAGCTTGCGGCCGTTAATGCAAATGTCGTTTGGCCACTTGATGTCCGCGCGCAACGCGCACGCCTTCAGCAACGCGTCACAGACCGCGAGCGCAGCCATCAGAGTGATCAGCGGCCACGAACTCATCTCGAGTTGCGGCCGCAGGACAATGCTGAAGTAAAGCCCGGCATCTTTTGGCGATTGCCAACTGCGATCCAGACGCCCGCGCCCGTTCGTCTGTTCGCGGGCTATGACGCAGAGACCCTCAAGAGCGCCGGCTCTTGCCTGACGCATGGCTTCAAGATTGGTTGAATCGATTGAGTCAAGGCGGAGAATGGTTGGCTGAAAGAGGGCCATCGGATATGTGTCCGACAAACTTCAGTTTGTCGCTTCAAGGTCAGCGAACGCGCGAGCAACGACAAACTAAAGTTTGTCGGACAAGACTATTACCTCGGCAACGACTGCGGCATATTCGCCAACGTATACGCGAGCGCCGCAATCAGCGCACAGTTCTCCTGCAACTCCCTCGGATTAACTTTATCGAGCGTGTCCGCGGCGGTGTGATGATAATTAAAGTAAGTACGCGCGTCTTGAATAGGCGCGAAGGTCGGCACGCCGGCCTCACCGAGCGGACTAATGTCGCTGCCGGTTTCCTCAACCAGCCGCGTCACGCCCGCGCCCTGGCTTTGCAGGATGGTCGACAACGGTTGCAGCAGGGTCAGCAGTTCAGGCTTGCCTTGAGCGTAGAACCCGAGCGGATGGCCTGCGCCCAGATCGCTTTCGATCGCGGCGAAGTGGTTCGCAAGGTCTGCCTTGTGATCGTCAGCATACGCGCGCGCGCCCCGCGTCCCGTTCTCTTCATTCATCCACGCGATGATCCGAATCGTTCGCTTCGGGCGCAGATGAAGCTGTTGCAGCAACTGCGCCGTCTGCATCGCGATTACTACGCCCGCGCCGTCATCGATCGCGCCCCGGCCAAGGTCCCACGAATCCAGATGACCGGAAGCGATCACGATCTGTTCCGGATGTTCACTTCCTTTCAAATCAGCGATCACGTTGTAGCTCACGGCGTCTGGTAAAGTTCGTGGCGTGAGCACCAGGTGCAGACGTACTTTCCCTTCGACGGCAAGTTGCGCGATCGTTTCCGCGTCTTCAGCAGTCACGGCCGCCGCGGGAATCTTTGGCGCATCATCGGCATAGCGCAACGCGCCCGTGTGCGGCAGACGATAATCCGCGCCGCCCGAGGATCGATTGAGCGCCCCGACCGCACCGAGCCGCGCCGCCGCACTGGCGCCGATGCCGCGATAGATCACCGACTGGCCATAGGCCGGGCCGGCGAAGCCATTGTCGGCAAGCTGCTGATCAAACTTTGCGTTGAATAGAACGATCTTTCCCGCCACTCGATCACGACCCAGCGCCGTTAGCTCGTCGAAGTTATTGACGACGACTACTTCCGCAGTCAGACCCTCGTTCGGCGTAGCCACGCTGCCGCCCAGCGCGGTGAGTACGATCTTCTGCGTCGTCCCTGGAGCCATACCCGGATAATCTGTCAACGCGCCCGTCTCTTCACCACGCACCCAATGCGGCACCATGACTTTTTCGAGTTGTACTTCGAGACCGAGCTTACGCAGCTCCGCCGCGACGTACTCAACCGCCGTCTGTGCCTGCGGCGAACCGCTCAAACGCGGGCCGATGTTGTTGCAGAGATGTGCGAGCTGACGATACGCGTAATCACTTCCAAGGGCCGCCTGCTGAACTTTCTTGATCTCAGAGACGAACTGTGGCGAGTATTGCAACGGCGCCGCCGCTGGCCGTGATAACTGCGCCCAAGCCGGTTCGGGTACGCCGAGCAAGCTCAACAAGACTAAAACGGACACGGTAAACACGGTTCCGCGGCGTTCCCCATGCATGGCCGGATGAGTGTTAGTGATCATAGTGTGAATCTTGACGAATAGAACCTATTCTGATGATCGATTTGACTTCGCAGCATAAACGAAACGGCTGACGCGCGCCAAGCGATCAGCCGCGGATTCACGCAGATAAGCGCAGATAGGACAAAACAAAACGCAGACACAGCATCAACTCTATTGCTGTATCTGCGTAATCTGCGTTTATCCGCGGCTGATTTTCTGCTTTTATCCAAGCACGCCGCGGAACTTCGACGGACTCGCCGCGTAACCTGGGAATACCGCTCTAAGATTCGTCGCGCCGAGATGCTTGCTGGCAATTTCGCTGAACACATCGCGGAAGTCGGTCGTTAGCGCGAGGTCGCGGCCTTCGTATAACTGATCTGTCTTCAGGCCCGGCCAGTCGCCGTACACCTTGCCGCCGCGTACCGTGTTACCCACGACGAACATCGCGTTTGCGTGTCCGTGATCGGTGCCGCGGTTGCCGTTTTCTTTTGCCGTGCGGCCGAACTCAGACATCGTCAGCACCACCACATCGTCCATACGCTGACCCAGGTCCGTGTAGAGCGCGGCGATCGCTGAGCTGAACTGTCTCAACAAGTTGCTGAGCTGTCCCTGCTGGTTTCCTTCGTTGACGTGCGTGTCCCAACCGCCGATGTCTGTGAACGCCACTTCCAAACCTACGCCGGCTTTGATTAGCTGCGCGATTTGCAATAGCGCGTTACCGAACGGGGTGCGCGGATAGTTCGCGCCATTCTCTGCCTTGTACTGCGCCGGGTTAACTTGCTTCAAGTAGTTGACCGCCTCAAACGTTTCCTTGCCCGTGCCATGCAGTGCGTCGTTCACGGTCTGATTGTACATCGCCTCAAATCCACCCTGCACTGACGCGGAACTCTGGCCCGCGCGAATGCTAAAGTCGGCCAGATTCGAAATTGCCAGTGTCGGGGCTTTGCCCTGCATCGCGCGCGGCATGTTCTGGGTCATCGACACCGCGCGGAACAGAGACTTCGACGGATCGGCTTTGGCTTGCAGGTAGCGATTGAGCCAGCCATCCTGCGTTGACTTCACGCCCGGCGTCGCCGATTCCATGTAGTCCTGGGCGTCAAAATGGGAGCGCGTGTTATCCGGCGAGCCCGAAGCGTGAACAATCGCCAGGCGCTTCGAATCCCACAGCGGTTTGAACGGTGCGAGCGACGGATGGAGACCAAAGAAGCCGTCCAGATCAAGTGCTGCCTCGGCGCCGCCGTTGGGCTTGGGAATCGCGATATTGGGCCGTACGTCGTAATAGCTGTGCTCGCCATAAGGCACCACCACGTTCAACCCATCAACAGCGCCGCGCTGAAAGATCGCAATCAGCGTCTTGCGACGGCCGCCAGTGACTTTGTCGATCGTCTCTGCCAGCGCGCGTTTCAGAAATGTCGGCGCCCCCGTCATCACTCCGAATGAAGCGAGCGCGATGCCGCCTGATTTGATGAAGTATCTTCTGTTCATGATTGAATTCCTTTTCCAAACTTCTCGTTTAGATGCGGGACTTGTCCCGCGATCTCCAGCAAGGCGGACAAGTCCGCCCTCTAAACGATCAGGATCTTGTTACTGTCTTTGAAACTCCGGGGACCCAAGAATCAAACCCGCGAGCTTCGCCACCGGATTGTCGATTGTCGCCGGAGCCGCGCTGGCAAGCTGCTGCTGCGGCCCACCGCCACCACCAGGATTCACGCCGCGCTGAAAAGCTGTTTCGAATGGATTAGCCGGCGCCTTCACCGCCGCGGTCTGCGTCGGCGGCATTGATGGCAGCATTACCTGATCGCTCAATTCTTTCAACAGAGTCTCGCGCGTCTTCGGGGAAATGTCGCCTCCAACAATCAGAGTCACGAAGCGATCAAGCAGCCTCGCCTTGTCAACCGAGCCACCAGTTCTCATGTCGCCGACGAATCGCGACAAATCCACGCGCGTGCCGGGAATGCGATTACTCACCAAAGACAGCGCGAAGTTCATGCGCTCGAGCAACGCGCCCGTGTTCACCCAGTTCTCGGCCACATCCGAATAGCCGTTCGGCGTTTGGAAGCCGTAAAGCGGCTGGCCCATGCGCGCAATCCACTGGTGGAATTGCGGTCCACCATTCGTGTCGGCACCGAGAGTGCGCACGGCGCTGATGGCCAGCTCAAATGGCCGTTTTACTTTAGATCGATATGCGTCGGCTGAATTAAACTCCGGCGAAGAGAAAATTGCCTTCAACACTTCGCGAATATCGCCATCGGATTTCAAAAATGTTTGCGCGACTCGATCGACCAGCGCCGGCGGCGGATCGTCCGAGACAAAGTGGCGGACCAGTTTCGTCGCGATAAACTTTGCGGTCGCCGGGTGATGCGCCACGATGTCCAAAACCATCAGGCCGTCCTTCGCTCCGCCACCGGCGGGAATCTTGTGACCCAGCACAATCTTTTCGCCATCGTCGTGCGCGCGCGGGTTGAAAACAAACTTGCCCGCATCCGTGCGCAGCCGTTCAGCCAATCTGCCGTTCGTGACGGCCTGGGCCGCGGCGCCGGCGCCGCGCGGCGCAAAGATCGTCCACCCCGTGAAGCAGCGCGCGACTTCCTGCACGTCCTTCTGCGTGTAGCCGCCATCGACGCCCAGCGTATGCAGCTCCATCAATTCGCGCGCGTAGTTTTCATTGATCCCGCGTCGCTGCTGCTGTGGCCGCTGTTGCTGCGGGTTGTTGCTCATCCGCAACTGCGCCAAAGGGCCGCGGGCCGCGCCCGGCCGCTGCTGCGGTCCGAGCTGCGCATCCGGGCTCACGCTCTGAAAATTATCGAGGTAGAAAAGCATCGCCGGACTCTGCGCGTCCGCCACTAATAGATCGTAGAACTTTCCCAGAGTGTGCGGCCGGATCGTGTCTCGATCATAAGAGATCAAGAGCCAACGATCGGCGCCTTTGCCGGCAAACACGTTGAAGTGGTTCGTCCAGAAATCAACCATGACTTCCTGCAACTGTCGCTCGCTGTAAACTGCGCGCAGAATGCGCGACATCTGCAACTCGCCCGTCAAGAACTGCGCCGGCCGCAGATTATTTTCCATGAAGTAATCGCGCACGGCTTTGCGATACTCCGGATTGTCCATCGGATTTGCCGCGACGTTGTTGGCCGCAGAGTTGGTTTTCGCCGCTTCAGGACCCTGCATCTCGCCGGCCATCGCGTCTCCGGTCTTCGTTGCGTTCGCGTTCGGCCTGGCGTTGGCGCCACCCTGCTGACGATTAGCCTGCGCCGCGGCTAGATCCGCCGGCAGAGCGCCACGCCGCTGAAGCTGCTGCAACAGTTGTCCGGGCTGTGGATACTTTTCGTAAAGCTCAGCATTCGTCATGCGCAGCGCCCCGAGGTTTTGCAGCTTCGCTTCACTGGCCGAATCATCGATCTTTTCTGGAAAGAGCTGCTGCGCGATGTAGTTATCGATGCCCATCGCCTTCACGCGTTCGACATCGCCCGGCCGCGCGCCAAACCCAAGCCGGTTCAGCACGTGCAGGATGCGCTGATCCTCGCTCAGTTTCGCTGCCGACTTACTGGCCGGCGCTTTCATGCTCTGGCCGCTGATAACTACGGCAAAAGTGCTCGCCAGCAAGGCGACGATTGAAAGAATCGCGGCGCCACGTTGCAGAAGCATCGAACTCGCGTTAATTCGGCTGTATTTGCTTTTCATGTTTTCAATTCCCCGTCTCAAAACAATAAAGAATGGAAACCCGTCGACCCGACCTTCGGCTGCTGTGGATTAGACGCACGGAAGCTCGTCATGGCTGAGCAAATCTTAGGAGTAATCGGCCCGTGCCGCAACCTTCGTTCTTACCAGATTCAGACCGATGAGTCGCGTCAGTCTGGCGGGGCCGCGGCCGGTTCATTGGCCCTTGGGGGCCGGGGCTGAGGTTTCGGGTAAGTAACCTGGCTGCGATTCCCTTCCTTATCAACTGCGCGCACGCCAAAGAAGTAATTGTCCTTCGACATCCCCTTCATCGTGTACGTCAGCACGTTGCCAACCGCGCGCGAGTTCGACCAGGTCGTCGCAGTCGTATCGCGCCAGACGATTTCATAGCCCGCGAGGTCAGGCTCTTTGTTAGCGTCCCACTTGATCGGAGTATCGTTTGATAAGCTCGTCGGAAAGGTCACACTCTTCGGTCGCGCGGGCGCTGAAGCCAGCGCCGCGAGCGCGGCTACATTCACGCGTGCGACGTTCGCGATGTAATTAAAGTCATCGAACTGTGGCAGGTCTCCGTACTGAATACCGTTTTCGATCCGGACATTCTGATGTTGGTGTTGATAGTTTTCGTTAGGCTCAGTAAAGCGCACCGCGGCATAACCGCGCTCGAGAAACGGCTGATGATCACCACCACGGCCATAACGATCGCGACGATAGATCAACCAGACTTTCATCGATGGCACATAGCGCTCGCTGGTCTCTTTGATAAAGCGGGCGACCTGCCGCGATTGCGAATCGTTCTCGCCACCGACACTGCGACGCGTCGTCGCTTCCGCAGCCGTCTCGTTCGACGGCACGCCTTCGGAAAACACGCGCACCGTATGCGTGTCGCGCACGCCGTTGCCGCCGAGCGAGCTGCCAATGATGTCGTTCGTGAACATCGCTTCGATGTTCACGTTGTTCTTCTTCGATTCTTCGGCAAAGTGCGTCGCGCCGAGCAGGCCTTGCTCTTCGCCGGGCACCGTCATAAAGATAATTGTCGCGTCGAACTTGTATTTCGCCATCACACGCGCCATCTCGAGTACCGCCGCGGTCCCTGACGCGTCATCGTTTGCGCCGGGCGCGTCACACTTGGCGTCGGTCGGCATGTTGCACATCGAGTCGTAATGGCCGCTGACGACGTAAACGCGATTGACAGATTCGGGCTGCGTGCCCTTTAGCGTCGCGACTATGTTCGTGAGCATGGTCGGCTGGGGCACGCGCGCGGCCTTTGGCTGTTCAAATGTTTGCTTCTCGACGGTCATTCGTCCGTCAGACGCGGCCGCGGCTCTTTGAAATTCAGCGTAGAGCCAGTCACGAGCCGCCCCGATGCCGCGATTCGGATCGTTCTGATCGGAAAGCGTGTTGCGCGTTCCGAAACTCACCAGCTTGCGGATTGTATTCTCGATGTTGCGCGGATCGATCTCAGCAACGATTCTCGAAATCTGCGGATTGCGCACGGTCGTTCCGGTCTTTGCCGAGCGACGCGGGCGCGTCGGCGACGGCTTTGCCTGCGCCGCTGATGGATTCGTCTGATCTAAGGCGGCCGCTTTTCGCTCTGCCTGCGAAGGAAACACAAACAGCGCGGCAACGAGAAGAATCAACAAGCAATGTAAAGAAAAACGAAGTGGCCAGCCGGCCCGAGTCACTCGCATCTGATCGCACCTCTGAGGATAGTTGACTGTCCGAACCCGAGCGAGACTCTACCAACTCAGCGTTTCGAGGGCAATACTTGACGTTGACTTACGGGAACCTACTTCTTGAATTCTTCGCGGGCCGGGTCTGCAACTTCAGCGGGCGAACGATAGACCGGCTCAAAGAAGCGAGTAGTGTGTTCCGTTACGCTGGGCGCCGGTTCTAGCCGAGCAGTGGTGGGGCGCCCGAATCTCAACTGCTCTTGAGCTTGGATTGCTTGCTTCTTAGGCGGAACTTTAGGAGACGAGAGTGCTGCGTTGATCAGCTTCGAGAGTAAACGGAACAGTAGGATGTCGATCGTTAGGATCGTTATCATCCCAAAGAACACCACCGCAATCGACAAATCTTTGGCACCGGATCTCGTGGTTAGCTCGATGGCGCTCGAAAGGACTCCCGCAAATCCTCCCAACGTTAGAAAGAGCATCACCACCCCAATAATCAAAATCGGCTTGGTGACACTGATTGGAGCAGTTTCATTGACGGGAAGCAACGCCGAGCCTAGATTCGCTCCGCAACGATTGCAGTACGGTAGCCCGATTGTATCTTCAGTTCCACAGGATGGACAGAACATGTTGCCGTGAATAGTAAGTCGTGAATCGGGAATAGTAAATACCTGATGACTCACTATGCTTTCGGGAATGGATACGCCGGAACGCGAGGCGAGGTTCACTTCGATTTCCGGTTGGGGAGCGCTTCAGCGAATTCGATAGGCTTTGCCCTTTGAGACGACGATCACTTCACCGCCGAGTTGGTCAGCCATCGACCGCGCCGCCGAATCCAAGGCTCGAAAGCCATCCGAGCCGCGCGCGACATCTGTGATGGACATCGACGACTTGTATCTCCTGTCGACCCAGGCGCTGCCCTGCCGGCGAAACTTGTGGCCGCCAGCCGATCGCGTCTCAGGCGTCTTATCCGAATCGCTCCGGGCCGCGCTCGTCGCGGGCTTCTTTGCCGCCTCGGTCCGCTCTTCATTGCTGGAACGGTTCATAGCCAGGTTCCCCGATGATGTGGCGGCATTTGAGTCCAGCATTCGATTCTGGTTCTGCTGATTCGTCGTCTGCTGGTTCGTCATCTCCTGCTTATTCCTGAAGCGAGTGTCGTCGCCTTCCTGGCGGTTCTGCGGAAGCCCGCCAGCGGATCTGTCCGTATCCTTGAGCTTATCGGAAGGCGCGTCAGCCTTGCGTGGACCTGACACGGAAGCGGCTCTTTGCGCTTCGCGTTCGTCGCGAGTTTGGATTTGGGCGCGTCCGCTTTCGCCCGGAGGCGGCGGAGCATAAGACGGCTGCTGTTGGGCGATCATGGGTTCGGCAGCTTTCCTCGCGGCAGGCACTGGCGTATCAGCAGTTGCGACTCCCTCTTTCTCAGGCTTCGGAGGCGCAGTCGTGTCGGCAGCCTTTGATTTGTCTTTCTTCAAATCAAAACCTGGAGTTGCATTCGGCTGCGAAATTATTCCTGAGGGGCTCGCAGAGCTTCCGGCTTTCTGACCAGTTTCGGGCACGGCCGCGTCCCCCTGCTTCACCGCACTGACTTGCTTTTGGGTCGGCTGCTGCTCGTTCTGGGCAACGAGCGCAGTGTCGCTACGCTGATAGCGTAGAGCAAGGAACGTCACACTCACAGCCGCAACCAACACGGCCGCAAAGGCAGCATAACGCAGCATCGGCGGCGCAAAGAACGAAGTCAATTTCTGCCAAAGCGACGCGCTAGCGTTTTCTATCTGTCCGGCGCCTGCGCTCGCTGTTGCCCCGGCGGCGATCGATAACTGCGTCGCCAACCCACGGCAGTCGTCGCATTCCGCCAGATGGGACACGTAACGCGAGCGCGCCGCGGCCGGCGCCATGCCTTCCGCAAACGCGTTGAGTTCGTCCGCGTCCAGATGCTCCGCCGCCGCGCCTCTCTTCGCGTGACTTCCATAGCGCCTCAGCAGAACGTCGATTTGTGAATCTTCAGGCTTCATGAACCACTGCTACCTGTACGATGAACGACTGTCGTTACCGCAACTTGCGAAATCATGACGAACAAGTTCGAACTCTTCGCTATCCTTCCAGCGGCGAACTCTGCAAGGCCGAGTCGGGCCGCGACGCGAGCATGGGTTCGACCTCAGTCTGCAAGTGCGCGGCGATCTCAGCCAGCGATCTCTTGGCTTCCGATTTTGTCCAACCATGCTCCTTGATCAAAATCTCCTCGACCCGCTCCCTAATTTCGGAATGGATACGTGTCAAGCGTCGGCTGGCGGTGGCTTCGTGAACTCCCAAAACCGCCCCCGCTTCGCGCAGGCGGAGGCCGTCGAAATAGTACAACTTCACCAGCAAACGATCTTCGGCTTCGAGTTCTGCGAGTGTCTGCCCGAGAGCCTTCTCGACGTCAGCGCCGGCCAACTCGCCGGCCAAGGCTTCCTCAGGATTTGGCGCCGAGTGGAAAACATTCATCGCGTCTCGCTCGCCGTCAGAATCTTGCGCCAGTCGATCTAGATCAGCGTCTTCTTCCGTCTGCACCAGACGCGCCTGACGCCTATGTTGATCGATTGCCAATTGCCCGACGACGGCGCGTAGCCAGCCGCCCAGCGAACCAGCCCCCGAATAGTACGCCAGCTTTCCCGCCGGCCGGCCATCCTCGCGCGCTTTGAGTCCATGCAACTCAGCCCAGATCGATTGCGCCACGTCTTCAGCCATCTCTTCGTTCGAACTTGCCGAGCGCGCCGCCGAACGCACGGTCGCGCCAAAGCCTTCGACCAGTTCACTCCACGCCGCCTGATCACCGCGCTCGCAGGCGATCACCAGACACAGGTCATCGGCGCGGAGGCCGTCGAGGAAGCCGTCGATTGCCGCAGACTGTGGCGAAGGATCATCTTTCAGAACGTACTTGTCGATGGCGAGACGCAAACGCGCCGATACTGCCGCCACATCAAGCGCGCGCCGATTCGTAGCTCGCGCCAATAAGCGCTCGGCGCCGGCTTGAATCAGTGCTTCGATCTTGTTTGCTTCCTGGGTCAAGAGTCTCTTCAGCTACCCGGCCAGGGCCAATCCTATCACGATAATTCCGGCGACCCGGCGAACAATCTGGCGATTCCAACCGCACAGGTTTGATGAGAGATTGGGCTATCGGTTGCCGCGCAAGTCAGAACCACCTGCGGTAGCGGGCGGGCAAATGCCGGACAAATCGACAATCACCAATGCTAGAATCTAGAATCCCAGTGTGTTGCGCGTAACTGAGATCTTCCGCTCGATCCAGGGCGAATCGACACATGCCGGCCGGCCGTGCACTTTCGTGCGTTTGACCGGCTGTCCAATGCGCTGTGTCTGGTGCGACAGCGAATACACATTCACGGGCGGCGACCACGTCTCAATCGAAGAGGTGATGAAGAAAGTGCGCGACTTTGGTTGCGGTTTGGTCGAAGTTACCGGCGGCGAGCCACTCGCTCAGCGCGAAGCTCTTGATTTGATTACGAAGCTGTGCGACGAAGAGTACGAAGTCCTGATTGAAACCGGTGGCTACGTCTCGACCAAGGGAGTGGACCAGCGGGCGAAGATAATCCTGGACATCAAGTGTCCCGGCTCCGGCGAGGCTGAGCGAAACGACTGGCGGAATCTTGATCTGCTGCGCCCTGATTTGGACGAAGTAAAGTTTGTGATTGCGGATCGTGCGGACTGGGATTTTGCACGCAAGGTGATCGCTGACTACGATCTCGAACGGCGCGCCCTCGCGATCTTGATCTCTCCGGCATGGGGCCAGATTGAACTGACTGAACTGGCGGATTGGATCGCCGCAAGCGGAGCGAACCTAAGGATGCAGTTGCAAATGCACAAGTACATCTGGGGTGCGGACACTCGCGGCGTATGAACCGAACATTTTCCATTTGTCATTTCCTATCAGTACTGTCCCAACGTTAGTCGAATGGGATCAGTGACTTGGCAACAGCAATACTTTTGGTTTGACGGACGCAAGGGCGAGCGCCATCAAATTGCGAGTATTTTTCGAAAGTCATGGCAATTATCATTGATCGAAATGTGTAGCCTTTTGTCGTCGTTCTCTGATTGTGCGGCATCAGTCTGCGCCAGAATCGACCTCCAACGCATTCAAAGGCGCTCGGCACAGCTAAAAGTTTCGTGCCTCGCCGCAGTGAATTGAAATCGATCCCAACACGAATCGGAAGTAAGTCGATCAGATCCAACAAGATACAGACATTGAGCCGATCAACGTTGGGACAGTACTGATTTCCTATTTTTCATTTGGCCATCGTTAACGCCAGTCGGGCTCAGTTAAGAATGGCGAATGAGAAATGACAAATGGAAACTGGAAAATGAGTTGAACAACGAATGGGCGGCAGCCACGAAATAGCGGTCGAAGAGCTTGAGGGTGAACTCGATTCATCCCTCATCCTTCATCCTTCATCCTTAGCAGTGTGTCTCGTATCCGGAGGCATGGACTCGTGCGTCACGGCGGCAATTGCGGCCCAGGAAAACGACGAACTCGTGTTCCTGCACGTCTCGTACGGCCAGCGCACCGAGGCGCGCGAGCGTCGCGCTTTCGAGGAACTCGCTGACCACTATCGCGTGAAGAAACGTCTGGCGGTGTCCATCGAACACCTGAAACGAATCGGCGGCTCTTCGCTAACCGACCAGAACATTCCAGTAACCAAGGCCAATCTCGCTTCGCGCGAAATTCCCACCAGCTACGTGCCCTTCCGCAATGCGCACCTACTTTCGATCGCGGCGAGTTGGGCCGAGGTAGTGGTCGCGCAGCGAATCTACATAGGGGCGGTGGCGGAAGATTCATCCGGCTATCCCGATTGCCGGCCCGAGTTTTACGAAGCGTTTCAACGAGCAATCGACGTCGGCACGAAGCCGGAAACGCAAGTTCAAATCGTGACCCCGGTGATTCACCTCCGCAAGGCGGACATTGTGCGGCGCGGTCTGGAACTCGCGGCGCCGCTGGAACTAACCTGGTCTTGCTACGCCGCGGAAGATAGGGCTTGCGGAAGTTGCGATTCCTGTGCGCTACGCTTGCGCGCGTTCCAGGACGCAGGGGTTGCGGACCCGATTCCCTATGCTTGACAGTCGCGCGTTCGCTGATTAACTTAAGGCGGTTTCCGTAGCTACAACTCGTTGTAACTGAGCCGCATCTTAACGTCGGTCTTTTGACCGGACAGTTATTAATTCTCGGAGGAGTTCCCCATGCGTCGTTATCATTTGTTTTCTGCTATCGCGGCATTCGCAGTTCTTCTTTTCGCTACCGCTTCGATCTCAGCCCAGGTCGGACAACTTCGCGGCCACGTCCTGCTCAAGCAGGCTGACGGCACCACGATTAAGGCGGCCGGCGCGCAAATAGATGTCTTTCGGACCGACTTACCCGGATCGTTCCCCAGCAAGGCCGACAAAAACGGCGCGTTCGTCTATGCCGGCTTGCCGTTCGTCGGCAGGTACATCATCGCCGCGAGCATGCCGAACGCCGCGCCTAATTTAGTCGCGGGCGTCAGGGTTGGACAGGACATCGACTATGAAGTTGTGTTGTTGCCGGGTGACGGGCATCGTCTTACTGAAGCGGAAGCTAAGGCTTTCGTGAAACCAACCAGCGGAGGTACGACCCCGACCAGCGGCGGATCCGAAAGCGCAGCCGACAAGGCAAAGCGGGAGGAGATGCTGAGAAAGAACGAGGAGATTAAGAAGGAAAACGAAAAGAACTCGAACATAAATAAGGTTGTTGGTGAAGCATTCAGGGCCGGCAATGCTGCGTTGGGGGCGAAGAACTATGACGAAGCGCTCAAGCAATACGACATGGGCCTGGCTGCGGATCCAGAACAGCCTGCCTTGTTGACGAATAAGACGCTGGCTCTGAAAGCGCGCGGCGTCGAAAAGTACAATGCCGCGATTCAAACAAAGGACGAGGCCGCCAAGACCTCTGGACTCGAATCTGCAAAAGTAGATTTCAAAGCCGCCGCTGAGGCTGCGAACAGGGCCGCTGAACTCTTAAAGAAGGTGCCGACGGCCACAGATCCAGAAGAGCAAAAACAGCAGACCGTAAACAAGTACGCCGCGTTGAGTGCGCGGGCCGAAGCTATGCGCCTGTACGTAACGAAGGCCGACCCGTCGCAGGCTGATGCCGCCGTTACTGCCTTTCAGGACTACATAGCGGTCGAGACGGACGCGGCAAAGAAATCAAAAGCGCATCTCGATATGGCGCAAATGCTGCTCGATGCAGGCGCTGGCGACAAGGCCTTTGCCGAGTTTCAGAAAATTATTGGCGAGAGACCCGATGATCCGGATGCGAATTTGGGAGCGGGACTGGCGCTCTTCAGCACCGGCGACAAAGCCAAGTATCAGGACGCCGCGAATTATTTGCAGCACTTCGTGGATAAGGCTCCCGACACTCACAGGTTCAAGGCCGACGCAATCGCCATTCTTAAGGAACTGAAAAGCACGGAGAATGTTGTGCCTGAAAAGACAACTCCGGCGCGTCGCAGGCGTCCATGATTAGTCCCGTAGGGACGTCATATCTATAGTCTTAGAATGGTTTTTGAATTTTCCTTCTCCCGCAAAGCGACGGCCGTCGCTTTGCGGGAGAAAATCTTTTTAGGGGATCATCTGCTATAAATATGCCGCCGCTACGCGGCTCGGATTATGGGGCCGGTGTCTGTGCTGTTGACCGCGTTGAGCAGCTAATGAAAATCGTGCGACCCGGCGCTTGCCATCTTGATATGAAGCGGTTCGACGCGTCTGGCCTTCACTGAAACAACGTTGTCCTGATGCTGTAATGCTCCCTCAATGAGCAGAAACGGATAGTCCACTAATGCATGCCGATTCTTTTCGAAAAGCTGCGGCGTGACAATTACATTTGCGATCCCAGTTTCGTCTTCCATACTCAAAAACATAAATCCCTTCGCGGTTCCTGGCCGCTGGCGCACGATCACCCAACCGGCAACGCGCACCGGCATTCCGTTGCGCATCCTCTTCAAATCAACCGCGCGCGCGACTTTCATCGTGTCTAGCCACGCGCGTTGATGCGCCATCGGATGCCGGCCAATCGTCATCCCCGTGCCCCGCAAGTCTGCATTCAAACGTTCGCTGAGCGTCATCGGCACGAGCGGCGATCCGCCGTCTTCTTCAAGCTTTTCATACAATGGCCCTGCATGACGCGACACTCGTTCGGCGTGCCACAGCAAATCGCGACGATTGGCATTCTGTCCGACAAACTTTAGTTTGTCGCCAGTTCGATTATCCGCGTCTTTATCGTAGTCACGACAAACTAAAGTTTGTCGGACATTCGGTTGAATAAAATTCAATGCCCCAACCGCCGCTAATTTCCGCAGCTCATCTTTTCTCAATTCCGGCACGCGCTGGTGCAAATCATCGATGCTGGTAAACGATTGCTTCACTCGCTCGCGCACAATCGCGCGGCCGGCGCCTGCGCGCAAACCCTTGACGCACATCAGACCGAGGCGGAGATGGGGAGATGAGGAGATGGGGAGACGGGGGGACTGGGAGATACAGAGATGATTCTCCCCGTCTCCCTTTCTCCCCATCTCCGTTTCTCCCCCTCGCCCCGTCCCCGTGTCTCCCCGTCCCCGTGTCTCCGCGTCATTCTGCGGCCCACTTTCTTCCAACGTGCACAACCAGTCCGACCGCGTCACATCCACCGGCTTCACTTTCAATCCATGTCGCTGCGCGTCTTTGATAATCGTGAACGGCTGATAAAAGCCCATCGGTTGATTGTTGAGCGTTGCCGCGGTGAACGCAGCCAGATAGTGACATTTCAAATAAGCGCTGGCGTAAGCAATCAAAGCAAAGCTGGCGGCGTGCGATTCAGGAAAACCATAGAGCGCAAACGACGCGATCGATTGCACAATCTCGTCTTGCGTCTTGCCGGTAATGCCTTCCTTTGTCATCCCCCGTCGCAGTTTCACTTCAATCTCGCGCATCCGCGCTTCCGAGCGCTTGAACCCCATCGCGCGGCGCAACTCTTCCGCCTGGCCGCCGCTAAAACCCGCGCAGATCATCGCCACCTTCAGCAACTGCTCCTGAAACAACGGCACGCCCAGGGTGCGCCGGAGCACCGGCTCGAGGGCAGGATGCGCATACTTAATCGGCGCGCGTCCCAACCTTCGCTCTAGAAAAGGATTGACCATCTTGCCGACAATCGGCCCGGGCCGGATGATCGCCACCTGCACCACGATGTCGTAAAACTTTTGCGGCCGCAATCGCGGCAGACAAGACATCTGCGCGCGGCTTTCAACCTGGAACATGCCAATCGTGTCTGCGTTTTGCAGAGCTTCGTACACCGTCGGATCGTCCGGCGGCAGATGCGCCAGATCAACTTCTTCGCCCGAAGTAGCGCGAATGATTTGAATCGACTCTTCCAACGCGGCCATCATTCCCAGCCCCAACAGATCGACTTTGATAATGCCAAGGTCGGCGCAATCCTCCTTGTCCCACTGCACCACGACCCGGCCGGGCATCGCCGCCGGCTCCAGCGGCACGACCGAATCAAGCTGCCCCTGACAAATCACCATGCCGCCCGAGTGCTGGCCCAGATGTCGCGGCAGATCCTGAACCGCCGTGTAAAGTTGAAAGAACTTTTTAATGCGCCGATCAGCTAGATCGAGACCCGCATCTTTGAACTGTCGCTCGGTCGTATCTTTCGGATCCTTCCACTCCCACGTGTGCACCAGACTCGACAGTCGCCCGACAGTGTCTTCGTCAAACCCGAGCACTTTGCCAACTTCGCGCGCCGCCGAACGACCGCGATAGGTAATCACGTTCGCGGTCATCGCCGCGCCTAACTTCCCATAGCGTTCGTAAACATATTGAATCGCGCGCTCGCGCTGATCGCCGCTCGGTAGATCGAGATCAATGTCCGGCCATTCGCCGCGTTCTTCGGAAAGAAAACGCTCAAACAAAAGTTCCATGCCGACCGGATCGACGGCCGTAATCCCGAGCGAATAACAGACCGCGCTATTTGCTGCAGAGCCGCGGCCTTGCACAAGAATGTTGTTGTGTTTACAGAACTGAATGATGTCCCAAACGATCAGGAAATAGCCTTCGAGTTTTAGTTTCTCGATTAGCCGAAGCTCGTGCTCGATTTGCTTTTGGGCGCGCGCGAAACTCGGCGCGCCATTCTGGCCGGCATAACGCAAACGCGCGCCTTCGTAAGTTCGCCGGCGCAGAAACGAAGTCATCGTCTCGCCCGGCGGCACTGGATATTTGGGAAACTCGTAACCCAGATCCTGCATGGTGAACTCCAAACGCGACGACAGCTCGACTGTGCTCGCAATCGCCTCGGGCAAATCAGCAAAGAGTTCTGTCATCTCTTTGGGAGATTTCACATGTCGCTCTGAATTGATGGCCAGCAGTTTTCCGGCAGTTTCCAGGCGCACGTGATTGCGTATGCAAGTGAACACGTCTGCCACCTGGCGCTGCGCGCGCGTGGCATAACCAACTCCGTTCGTCGCCAAAAGTGGCAGCTTCAATCGTCGCGCAATGTCGATCACCGCATGATTGCGCGCTTCTTCCGCGCGATTGAAATGACGCTGTAGCTCCGCATAGACGTTTTCTTTGCCAAACATATCGATAAGCCTCTCGGCTGCTTCCTGTGCCTCTCTGTGTCCTCTGTGGTCAATGCTCTGCGCCACGGGCCCGTCGCTTCCTCCAGTCAAACAAACCAATCCTTCTGCGTGCGCCGCCAGTTCATCAGTCGTCGCCGCACACTCCCCCACCTTCGCATGCTTCGGCACGCGCAACTTCATCAAAGTGATCAGCCTACAAAGGTTTTGATAGCCCATGCGATTCCGGACTAGTAATGGAATCGTGATGACGGTCTTTTTGCTGTCCAACGTCCAACGTCCAACGTCCAACGTCTGCTTGTTCTGAGTTGAACCTTGGACTCTAGACTTTGGACTTTGGACTTGTATCGCTATCTCCGCTCCGATGTGAGCCTTCACCTTGCTTTTCTTCGCCGCCATATGAAAGCGCGGCGCGCCGTAGACACCGTCGCGATCCAGCAAAGCCATCCCCGGCATATTCAACTCAGCACCGACGGCTATTAACTCTTCCGGCGTCGCAGCGCCTTCGAGAAAGCTGAATGCCGATCGAGCATGTAACTCAATATATTTGGCCATTTTTCTTTCGTGGCCCTGCCGACTGCCTTCTGCCTACTGCCTTCTGGTTTTTTTCAGTCATAAACACCTTCTACAAACCACTCTTCGTTCGTTAAATCGCGATAGATCCGGCAGAGAACCTCCGCTTGCTCTCCGATCAGACTGACCACAGCGACATCCCATTCGTCTCTGGCCCATGCATCTTTGCGCCACCAATCACCCGACGTTCGCCACGGACCAGACGCGCACACAATCGTCCCGCGCATGGCGCAGTGATCCGCTTCACGAACGTTAATTTGTGACGGTCGCCCCTGCATGATGTGCACTTTGGCGCGCCACGGTGGCCGAAACTTTCTGAAGCCAATGACGCACGGCCGATTGCCAAGCGCCATCTGCCGATTACGAGTTGATTTCTTCCGGCCTCGCAACAAGTCAAAGCGCTTCATTTGAAATGCGTCTGGCCGATTTGTGTCCAGAAGTTCAGGCGAACCAACTTTGTCTGTTCCGACCAACTTTGCCAGCCGCGCCAACGTCAGCTCCAGTTTTTCAGGCTCAGGCGCCAGTGGAATAAACAGCCCCGTCTGTAACCCGCGTGGCTTTACCGGCTCAGCCGTGATCGTGACCGCGACGATTGCGACCGGCGGCGGATGCGACTCAATATCGAGTAGAAACAATCGCAGGAAAGTTCGCGGATTGCGCATCGGCACCGGCAAAGTTATCGCCCGCTCATGTTGGGTTCTGTTCTCCAGTTTCATACGCAAGCGCAGTTCGTTCGTCGCCAGCGCCTGGGCATTCAGATTGGCGCAAAGCTGATTGAGCAAACGCGACAGGATGAAAGACAAAGGCTCAAGCTCTTCAACAGGATGCTCAAGTTCGATCGCCTGCTCGAAACCTGGCGGCAGTTGCACCAGGACTAATTGCCGCTCGCTCTTTCCCTGGGCCAGCTTTTGTAAGCGCACTCCTTCCGGCCCTAGTCTTTGCGCAATTCCTTTAAGGGGTAGGCGCGCGAGTTCACCAAACGTGCGGACGCCCCAGAGCGCGAGTGTTTCTCGCAGCTCTTCCGCACGATCTGTGGCAATTCCCGCGAGCGAGTAATCGAGCGCCGCTACCGTCAGCTTACCCAAGCAGGTGAGTTCTGCCCCGATAGGAATCATCGTCACGCCGGATATGTTCCTAGCTGCGTGGATCGTCGCATCAGGATTCGCGGCAATAGCCACATTAACCTTGAAACCAAACGCGGCCGCGCGCTGCCTGATCGCGTCTGCCTCGCTGCCCAGCGCTTCACCGAAAACAGGGTTTGTTCCGAACATCAAGTCGCAACCTTCTATGTCCAGCACGACCGTGTCTGCCGATGTTTGCTCAACTAATGGCGAGAAAGTGAAGGCCAAATCGATGAGCGTTTCACCGCCGTCATCTGACCTCACCCGTTTTTCAGAAACACTTTGGCAATAAATACAGACAAACATCGCTATTCGGCGGAAACTTCTGGAATCGAACGTGCGCGAAGATTACCGAATATCCGCGAATGCTGTCAAGAGCGGCCTATGCAGTTATCGTGTGGGTCCTGAATTTGGCCATCGGTGAACAAGCGATGGGTTTCCTTTGATTAATCTGCAAGTCGCTACTGCGAAGCAGGAGTGTATGGGTTAAAGCAGAGCCACAACTCTCAGGTTGTTGTCCCAGATCCCCGACGAGAGTCAGCCGGGTTTCTTCAAATCGTTTTGGCCTATCGACTCTTGACGTCGAAGCCGTCTCGAAATCCTTTCTGGCACTCGACCATGCCAGGGAGTAGTGCTTCAGCTCTAAACTCAACGAAGCGCAGGAACGAACACAAGAAGTCTGACTTATTACCGCCAGCGCGGTGGGTGTGTGCTCGATCGTACGGCGGAAACGATACCACCACGACGAGACAATTCTGCGTGCGTGCTGTGCGGCCACATCTGCCATGTCCAAAATAACCAGGCCAAAGCCGCCGCTTTGCAGTACCAGGTCAGTCGCCTTAAACGCTCGCTCGAGATTGTTTGCGCAGCGAACCCACAACAAGCGATCCAACGCGATGCCGGCATGTGCGGCCGACGCCGGATCGAATCTGTCACCGATATCGATTAGCGCGCACACTTCATCGCTCCACGTCGCCTGGGCCAAAACTGAAAGCAGCACACTGGTTCGCCCCGACGAGGTTGCGCCTATAATTTCCGTGATGGCGCTGCGAGGAAGTCCATTTGAAAGCTCATCAATCTCGGCGATACCCGTGGTTAGTGTCTCAAATGAAAATTTCCCGCGCGCCTGCGATGAAACTCCGAAACGTTTTGACAGCGCCGATTCGATCTCTTTCTTTGAAATTGCCGCTCTCACGATTCACCAATTCAATATTTTCGAATCACGCCCACCACTACGCCTTGAATGCGCACGCGGTCAGCCGGCTTTACTACGATCGGCTTATAACGCGGATTGGCGGCTTCCAATCGCACCTGGTTTCGTCCCGGATAGAATCGCTTTACCGTCGCATCGGCGCCATCAATCAGCGCCACCACTGTCTGGCCATTCTCAGCGGTCTGCTGTGACTGAACGATGATGTAATCGTCATCTCTAATCTGTTCGTCGATCATCGAATCGCCGCGCACGCGCAACGCGAACATACGCTCGCGCCGCAGCATGTCCCGGGGAATGCTAACAGTCTCGTAATTCAAAACTGCCTCGATTGGCTTACCTGCCGCTACAAGGCCGAGCAAAGGGATCTCGTACTTCTCTTCAGCCGTCGCTTGTGGCACGATCTCAATTCCGCGGCTGACATTTGGAATCCGTCTGATCAAACCTTCCCGTTCCAGAATTGAGAGAACCTGATGCACGCTGGCCGATGAACTCATGCCGAATTGCTTTCCAATCTCGGCAATCGTCGGCGGCTCCTGATGCATATCGACGTAATGCGAAAGATAATCAAATACTCTTCGCTGGCGAGCGGTAATTGCCATTGGTTTCACTCCGGTTTGGCGGTGGTTTCGATAAGCCGCGAAGATTATCGAATATTACCGAACGATTTGTCCAATGGAAACAGCCGACTTCCTATTGGCTGCTGCACCACTCTTCCAGCTCCCCTTTTGAGTACCAAAAGGATTCGGGCTCCAAGCACCGCGCGGTAGCCTGGTGAGACCGCCTCAATTTGGACTATTTCCGACAGAAACATAGTAGAAACTTGGGCTTGACGACTGCATGCGCCTCGACCCTTTCAGGTCAGATATAGTCCTCCTTCGGGCCGTCACTCACCAGGATCCAACATTTTGTTGACACTGAAGAGGGTTCAACGTTAATATGCAAGACGCAACGGTGTTGGCACCGTCGCTTGCTCCGCATAAGGCTTTGGCCACATCCAGTGCCGAGCCCCAACCCACCCGCTTCAAAGTTTCGTCGTTGCTTTCGGCAAACACGGAAAAACGAACCGAACAAAATGTCCGCCAAACTCGGTGAAATTCTCGTCCGCGAGAACCTAATCAGTCCACAGCATTTGCGCCAGGCGCTCGACTATCAGCGCGAGCATGGCGGCAGGCTCGGCTTTAACTTGGTTAAGTTGGGCTTGGTCTCAGACGACACTATTACCGCCGTCCTGTCGCGGCAGTACGGCATTCCGTCCGTTAATCTTGAACTATTCGACATTGATGATTCTGTCCTCAGACTCATCCCACAGGAAGTCGCGCAGAAATATTCAGTGCTGCCGTTGTCGCGCGTTGGAGCCACCCTCACCCTCGCCATGGTGGACCCTACCAACGTCTTTGCGATGGACGACATAAAGTTCATGACTGGATTGAACGTCGAGCCCGTCGTTGTAGCCGAAGCCAGCGTCCAGGCCGCGGTCGCGAAATACTACAGCACCTCCCGCGAGATTGAGCTGGCCAATGTCGCGCCCGAACTGTCAGTTGAAGGCAGCAACGGCAACGGATTCTCTCACGCCGACCTGGTTTCGCTCGACAGTCTCGACTTCGATCAAGAGACCCTCGCCAGCGAGGTCGAGGTCTTCGAAGACAACGAAGAGATCGATCTCTCCAGCCTCGCGCGCATGAGTGAAGACGCGCCAGTTGTTAGGTTGGTCAATGTCCTCCTGGTTGACGCGTTGCGGCGTGGGGCCTCAGATATTCACGTCGAGCCGTACGAAAAAGAGCTGCGCATTCGTTTTCGCATTGACGGCGTGCTCTACGACGTAATGCATCCTCCGTTGAAGATGCGCGACGCGTTGATCTCGCGTATCAAGATCATGGCGAAGCTCGATATTTCAGAGAAGCGTCTGCCTCAGGACGGCCGCATCAAGGTGCGGGTCAAGGTAGAGAATCGCTCGCGCGAACTCGACTTTCGCGTTTCCACCTTGCCGACGTTGTTTGGCGAAAAAGTCGTGCTTCGTCTGCTCGACAAAGAGAAGCTAATGCTTGACATGACGAATCTCGGGTTCGAGCCCGAGTCGCTAGTCAAGTTCCAGCGCAACATTGCGAGGCCTTATGGAATGGTCCTGGTCACGGGACCGACCGGAAGCGGCAAGACTAATACGCTGTACTCGGCCCTCCAATCGCTCAATACGGTCTCGACGAATATCATGACGGCCGAAGATCCGGTGGAATTCAACTTGCCGGGCGTGAACCAGGTTCAGATGAAGGAGCAGATCGGCCTGAATTTCGCCGCGGCATTGCGTTCCTTCCTACGACAAGATCCAAACATCGTTCTCGTCGGTGAGATTCGAGATTTTGAAACCGCCGAGATCGCGATTAAGGCAGCTCTCACAGGCCACCTCGTCCTATCTACCCTTCACACCAATGACGCTCCCTCGACAATCTCCCGGCTGATGAACATGGGTATCGAACCGTTTCTCGTGGCCACGAGCGTGAACCTCATTCAAGCACAGCGCCTGATCCGGCGCATCTGCAAGGATTGCAAAAAGGATCATCCAACGCCGATCGAAGCTTTGATCGAGATCGGCTTTTCCGCCGATGAGGCGGGCAAGATGAAGACGTACAAAGGCCGCGGCTGCCCCAGCTGCAACGATACCGGCTACAAGGGTCGGATTGGCCTTTATGAAGTGATGGAAGTAACCGACGAGATTCGCGAACTGATTCTGATCGGCGCTTCCTCACTCGAACTTCGCAAGAAGTCGATTGAGGACGGCATGATTACGCTGCGCGAATCCGGTCTACAAAAGATACGAAATGGAGTCACCACGATCGAGGAAGTTCTCCGCGAGACGGTGGCCTGAACAAAAGGGGTGAAATATGTTGCGTAGAATCGTTCTATCTTTGAGTATGTTGGCGTCGCTGGTCGTAATTGTGCCTTTGGCAACCTCGACAGCACATAACCTGAGATTTCAACTTGCGGGACGTTCGCATCACGCCCGTCATTCGCGGGGATGGTGGCGCCGACACCGCGCGATGGTGCGCCGGCGTCAGGCGCTTCTGGCCCGAAGGCGAGAACTTCTCGCCACGAGACGAGGCGACGCAATTACGCCGGTAATGCCAAAGCCTGCTGACAATCACGCGACGTTAGCGACCGCCCTTCCTGAGGGTGTATATCGCGATGGCGCCCTTGCCATTCCGCTTCCCGATGGTTGGTCACCCGGTTCGACAACCAACGGGGCGTCGAGTTTCAGGATTACTTCACCGAGCGGCATGCCCGAAGCCAACGTAACGCTGGCGGTTGCCGTACCTTCGGCAAACGGGAATCAGCCAATCGGACGCGAGCAGCGCAACATGCTTGGCGGCGTGTCATTCAGCGACCTGCGACGCACCGTCATCGATAGGATGATTAGCACGGGTGGTTGGGTAGTCAACGATCGCCAACGCGAGATTCACGGCCGCCGTGTCTTTCAGGTCATTGCGCAAACCCCAGCGACGAGCGATGGCAAGCCCGAGCAAGTCTGGAACTTCTACTTTACCGAGATCGACGGTCGCATCTATTCACTAACGACTCACACTGCCGGCAGCTTTACCGAAAAGCTCGCGGCTGATGCTGAGTTATTTCTTTCCAACTTCCGCCCGATGGAGTCAAATCGCCGCGCTGCTAAGTGACTCTCTCACTGATGCCTACGAGTACTTACCGGCGCTAGTTTTCCGATAAGGAAAAAAAGAGACATGGAAAATCCACTACAAGTTTCTCTTTCAGAGCTGCTACACAAGCTTTCCGAGCTTGGCGGCTCGGATCTGCATGTAACCACCGGCACACCGCCGCTGGTTCGTGTTCACGGTGAAATTCGTCCGCTCGATGGCTATCACCCCCTCACGTCTTCTGAGACAAAGCAACTCGCCTATTCGGTGCTTACCGACGCCCAGAAGCATCGCTTTGAAGAGAATCTGGAGCTTGATTTTTCATTTGGTGTCAAAGGCCTGTCTCGTTTTCGTGCCAACATTTTCAATCAGCGCGGCGCTGTTGGAGCTGTGTTCCGAGCGATTCCCTATGAGATCAGATCGTTCGAGGCTTTGGGTCTGCCGTCCGTTGTGAAAGACCTTTGCGACAAGCCGCGCGGACTGGTCCTAGTCACCGGCCCTACAGGTTCCGGTAAGTCTACGACGCTGGCAGCGATGATAGACAAAATAAACCGGGAGCGCCACGAGCACATCCTTACGATCGAAGACCCGATCGAGTTTCTTCACAACCACAAGAGCTGCATCGTGAACCAGCGCGAAGTGAATGCTGACACCAAGGGCTTTGCTCAGGCCTTGCGTACAGCTTTGCGGCAGGACCCTGACGTCCGGGTGGGAGGGGA